>Ga0335085_10004782_pt1 | contig 22198 bp, 20 predicted proteins | sample Lox_Sample_45_FD_206712 | JGI IMG/M metagenome (GOLD analysis project Ga0335085, IMG submission 206712) | Soil microbial communities from Loxahatchee National Wildlife Refuge, Florida, United States - Lox_Sample_4.5 | ecosystem: Environmental > Terrestrial > Soil > Wetlands | place: USA...
CGCGGTCGATCGCGAATTCCGCGTCATCAGCGCGCTTCATCGCGAGGGCTTTCCAGTTGCCGAGCCGATCCTTTATTGCGCCGACGAAAACGTGATCGGCACGGCCTTCTTCGTCATGTCGCATGTCGAGGGCCGGGTGTTCTGGGAACCGGATATGCCCTCGTCCAATCCGGCCGAACGTGCGCAGGTCTATGACGCGATGAATGCAACGATCGCAAGGCTGCACAGCTTCGAACCGGCGGCGATCGGGCTGTCCGACTATGGCCGCGGCGAAAACTATGTGGCCCGGCAGATCGAGCGCTGGTCAAAACAGTACCGTGCCTCGGAGACCGGAAAGGTCGTGGAGATGGAGCGGCTGATGGAATGGTTGCCGGCGCATCTGCCGCCGCCGCAGCCGCCGCGGCTCGTGCACGGCGATTACCGCCTCGACAACATGATCCTGGCGCCGGACGCGCCCAAGGTCGCAGCGGTGCTCGACTGGGAGCTGTCGACACTGGGCGACCCGCTGGCGGATTTCTCTTATCACCTGATGCAATGGCATATGCCGCAGGCGGAAGCCGGCACCGGTTCGCTGATCGGATTTGATCTCGCCGCACTCGGCATTCCATCGCTCGCAGACTACGTTGACGCCTACGTAAGACGTACCGGCCTCGATCCGCGGCCTTATCTGCCGGTTTATTCCGCCTACAATTTCTTTCGCCTCGCAGCGATCCTGCAGGGCATCGTCGGCCGGGTTCGCGACGGCACCGCGACCGGCGCGTTTGCGGCGGCCAAGACTGACCTTGTGGGACCGCTGGCCGCCAAAGGTTGGGAATTCGCCCGCCGGGCCGGGACTTGAAACGGTCAACGCGAATGAAAACCTTCGCGCTGGCACTCGGCGGCGGCGGCGCGCGCGGGCTTGCGCATATCGCAGTGATCGAAGCGCTCGACGACATGGGCGTGAAACCCGTAGCGATCGCCGGCACCTCGATTGGCGCACTGATCGGAGCCGCGTATGCGGCCGGCATGCACGGCAAAGACATCCGGCATCATGTCATCCGCTTCGCTCATGACCGGAGCGAAACCACACGCCGCCTGATCGCATCACGGGCCGGCACGCTCGCCGATTTGTTTGCCGGCGCATTCGGCCAAGCCACTCAGATCGACGCCGAGAAATTCTGCGCGCAATTTTTGCCCGAAGCCGTACCGGCCGATTTTTCCGAATTGAAGATTCCGCTCGCGGTGACGGCCACCGATCTGCACCGGCGCCAGGAGGTGCCGCTGATAGCGGGGGCACTCCGCCCGGCGCTTGCCGCCTCCATCGCCATTCCAGGCCTGTTGCGGCCGGTCGCCATCGATGGCCGCATCCTCATCGACGGCGGCACCACCAATCCATTGCCGTTCGATCGGTTGCGCGGCTGTGCCGACCGTATCGTCGCCGTTGACGTATTGACCGTTCCGCCCGCGGAACGCGGCGACATCCCCGGCGCCTGGGAGAGCGTGATCGTCACGCTCAACATCATGGGCAGCGCCATCATTGCCGGGAAGCTTGCTCAGGGCGCGCCAGATCTGGTGATCCGGCCGAACGTTGCGATCTTTCGCACCCTCGATTTTTATCAGGCGACCGCGATCCTGCGGGCTTCCGAGGCGGTGAAGGCAGAAGTAAAGGACCGACTCGGCGCGCTGTTGCAACTAAGCTAGCGCCGTTCCCGGAAAAAGCGCTTTAGCAGGACCGACGTTTCGGCTTCCGCCAGCCCGCCATAGACCTCGGGGCGATGGTGGCAGGTTGGTGAAGCGAAAAACTTCACACCGTTATCCACGGCGCCACCTTTTGGGTCAGCGGCCCCGTAATAGAGGCGGCGTATCCGCGCGAACGCGACCGCGCCGGCGCACATCGTACAGGGCTCGAGGGTGACGTAGAGGTCGCAATCGGTGAGCCGTTCCGAGCCGAGCGCATCGGATGCCACGCGAATGGCGGCGATCTCGGCGTGCGCGGTCGGGTCGTGATCCATAACGGTGCGATTGCCAGCGCGCGCGACGACCGCGCCGTCGCGGACGATGACGCAGCCGACCGGGACTTCGCCGCGCTCGCCGGCGGCACGCGCTTCCTCCAGCGCCATCTCCATAAACGATGCCATCGGCGATTGCCTGTTTGATCAGGGGGCGTTATTGCCGGACCCACCATGGACGACAAGGGCAAAAGCGACCAAGCGGGCGAACGGATTGCCAAGGTGATCGCCCGCGCCGGGCTTACGTCGCGCCGCGAGGCCGAAGGATGGATCGCCGCCGGGCGCGTTGCGGTCAATGGCGACGTCGTCCATTCCCCGGCGCTCAATGTCACCGGGCGCGATCGCGTCGTGGTCGACGGCGAGCCGCTGCCGACGCGCGAGCGGACGCGGCTCTTTCTGTATCACAAACCGCGCGGGCTCCTGACTTCGCATACCGACCCGCGAGGCCGGCCTACCATTTTCGAGCATTTGCCCAAGCACCTGCCGCGACTGATCAGTGTCGGCCGGCTCGACTTCAACACCGAGGGTCTCATCCTTCTCACCAACGACGGCGCGCTGGCCCGCGTGCTGGAATTGCCGGCGACCGGTTGGCAGCGCTCTTATCGCGTGCGCGCGCATGGTTCGGTGACACAGGCCAGGCTCGACGAGCTTCGCCGCGGCGTCACCATCGACGGCATTCACTACGGCGCCATTGAAGCGACGGTCGAACGCGTGCAGGGCTCCAATGTGTGGCTCACGTTCGCCATCCGCGAAGGCAAAAATCGGGAAGTGCGCAACGTGCTCAGGCATCTCGGCTTAGAGGTTGCGCGGCTGATCCGCGTCTCGTTTGGGCCGTTTCAGCTTGGCGAACTCGCCGAGGGCGCGATCGAAGAGGTATCCACACGCATGTTGCGAGAGCAACTTGGCGAACGGGTGGTCGCGGCCGCGAGCGCGGATTTTTCCAGCCCGGTGGTGGCGCCACCTGCTGCACCTCCTAGACTCGGCAAAAGGGAAGAAGCCCACGGCGACGTGCGGCAAGAAGCGGCGCAGGGCAAATTGAGCTCGCATTCCTGGCGCACGCCCGAACCGGAACGGCCGGCAAAAAAGCTGCGGCGAAAATTTCACGGCGCGCGCAGCGATAAGCGCGAACCGGGCGAGAAGCCCGCGCGACCAACGGGCGCCGAAGTGCTCAGCGACCGCAAAGGCCGCGCTTTCATGGTCGAACGTTTCGGCCAGCCGCGCTCTGTAGAACAACCTGCAAAAGTTTCGTCCAAGCGGGACAACCGCCGCCGCCGTGCGCCCGATCGTGCCTCAGGCGCCCGGCCGCACCGGCCGCGCACGCGCTGATGCGCGTCGTCGGCGGACGCTTGCGCGGCCGCACGCTTGCCGGCCCAAAATCACCGGGCATCCGGCCGACCGCCGACCGGCTGCGCGAAGCGCTGTTCAATATCCTCGTTCACAGCTACGGCGACCCGATTACAAGCGCACGCGTGCTCGATCTCTTCGCCGGCACCGGCGCGCTCGGCATTGAAGCGCTATCGCGCGGCGCCGCATTTGCGCTGTTCGTCGACGAGAGCGCGGAGGCTCGCGCGCTACTTCGAGAAAACACCACCGCCCTCGGTCTCGGCGGCACGTCGCGGATTTTTCGCCGCGACGCCGCCAAGCTCGGCCCGGCGCATCCGGTCGAACCGTTCTCGCTTGTGTTTCTCGATCCGCCTTACGGACACGGACTGGCCGAAATGGCGCTCGCTTCGGCGCGCGCCGGTTCCTGGTTTGCGCCAGGCGCGCTGATTGTCGTTGAAGAGGCCAAGAAAGCGCAGTTCGCCGCACCCGAAGCTTTCACCGAGTTCGACCGGCGCGATTACGACGATACCGAGTTCATTTTCCTGCGACTGTCGTAGCTTAGCGTCGCCCGAACAGGCGCTCGATATCGGTCAGCTTCAATTCCACATAAGTCGGACGGCCGTGATTGCATTGGCCAGAGTTTGGCGTGACTTCCATCTCGCGCAGCAAGGCGTTCATTTCCTGGGCTTTTAATCTTCGTCCCGCGCGAACGGAACCGTGGCAGGCCATGGTCGCAGCGACATGCATGAGGCGGCGCTCCAACGGCAACGTCTCATCCCATTCGCCGATGTGCTCGACGAGATCACGCAGCAGACCGGCACCGTCGATCTCGCCAAGAAGCGACGGTGTCTCACGCAGAGCTACCGCGCCTGGGCCGAACGATTCGATGACCAAGCCGTATTGGGCAAGCTCCTGGGCGTGGGCGAGCAGCCGGTCGACGTCCGCCTCATCAAGTTCGACGACATCGGGGATGAGCAGGATTTGCCGCGCGACGCCGGTCCTGGCCATCGCAGCTTTCAGTTTCTCATAGACGATGCGTTCATGCGCGGCGTGCTGATCGACGATGACGAGACCGTCGCGCGTTTGCGCCACGATGTATGTGTCATGCACCTGCGCGCGCGCCGCCCCTAGCGGGTGTTCCAGCGCGTCGGCCAAACCGGTTGCAGCTTCGGCGCCCAGGTACGGGTCGAGGCCGGTGCCGAGATCGGCCTCCGGCGTGCCGACTTCGAATGCGGCTTGCGCCGCTTCGGCAAAGCCGCTGCCGCGCGGCCCCGCCCACAAAGGGCGCGAGCTTTCCCGCCGCGGACGAAAAGCCGCGATTGTGGCAGTACCGCCGGTGGTCGCAGCACGGGTGCCGTCGCGCGCCAGCGCTGCTTTGAGAGCGTGCACGATCAGGGCACGCACGAGCCCGGCGTTACGGAAGCGCACTTCCGACTTGGCGGGATGAACATTGACGTCGACCTCGCGCGCCGGGACCTCGACAAACAACGCGACCAGCGGATGGCGATCGCGCGGCAGATAGTCGGCGTAAGCCGCGCGCACGGCGCCAACGAGAAGCTTGTCGCGCACCGGCCGGCCGTTGACGAACAGATATTGGCCAAGCGCATTGGCGCGACTGAGCGTTGGCAGCGCGGCGAAGCCTTCGACCACCACGCCCTCGCGCTCGGCCGCGATCTCGACGGCATTGGCGCGAAAATCCGCGCCGAGGACGTCGCCAAGCCGCGTCAGGCGGCCGGTCGGGCCGGGAAGGGCCGCGGCAAAGGTGATAGGCGAACGCTCCTCGCCGGCGATCGTGAAAGCGATATCCGGTCGGCTCATGGCAAGCCGGCGCACCACGTCGCGCACCGCCTCAGCCTCCGTGCGATCGAGCTTGAGGAATTTCAACCGCGCCGGCGTTGCGTAAAACAGATCGCGCACCTCGACACGCGTCCCCTCCCCCAGCGCCGTCGGCTTCAGCTCCGACTTGAGCCCGGCATCGACTTCGACCGACCAGCCGTGCGGCTCGGAGCGGTGGCGTGAGGTGATCGAAAGCCGTGCCACGGCGCCGATCGAGGGCAAAGCTTCACCGCGGAAGCCGAGGGTACTGATCGACACGAGATCATCGTCGGCGAGTTTCGACGTGGCGTGGCGCTCAACCGAGAGCGAGAGATCGGCGCGCGTCATACCCTCGCCGTCGTCGGTGACCGCAATGAGCCGCCGGCCGCCGCCATCGGTCAACACATCGATGCGGCTGGCGCCGGCATCGAGCGCGTTTTCGACCAGCTCTTTCACGACGCTCGCCGGACGCTCAACCACTTCGCCCGCGGCGATGCGGTTGACGACGGCCTCGGAAAGCTGGCGGACAGGCATCGACGACTCGCTCTCGGGAAACCGAGTCTAACTTGAGCGCAAAACGAATGGCGGGCAACGAAAGGCTACCAACCAATCGCCGCCCGCCACAGCCTCATACCACGGCGCCTGAAAGATCCGCCGCCCTAGGTCGCCCAGCCGTGATGCACATCGAAGATGCGCGCGGCTTCGGAGACGTGGGGCAACTCGAGGACACCGGGCTCGACCAACGCAACCCTGGTATCTTCGTAGCCCGCCTGCCAGTGCTCCTGCATCGCCTGGCGGGAGAACTCGAACATCTTGCCGGCAGTTTCAAATTTGTTCGCCTGGTACTTCAGCTGCACAATCGTCGCGACTTTCACCCGCGCTTGCTCGGAGAGAAACTGCACTTCGGGGTCGTTCTGGCATTGCTCGGGGAGCTGGTCCAAAAACCGCCGCAGCGCGTGGCGGAATTTCTGCATCTTTTTGTACTGCTCCAGCGAAATATTGATACGGCTCGCACTATGGATCTCCATGGCCCGCAGATTGGCCGAGGGGATATCCAGCGGCGCCTCGCCGCTCGCATCCCAAAGATCGACCTGGAAAACCAGCGCGGTGTGACCGCCACGGTTGTCAATCACGAACTGCATGGGCGAGTTCGAGACCACACCGCCGTCCCAATAATATTCGCCGTCGATTTCAGTCGGCGGGAAACTTGGCGGCAACGACGAGCTGGCCAGAATGTGCTCGGCCGTAATCTTGCATTCACGATTGTCAAAGTAGGCCGGCGCGCCGGTGCGCACATTGGTGGCGAGAGCGGTGAACCGCATTGGTTCCGGTTGGTCATTGATGCGGTCGAAATCCACCAGACGCGCCAGCGTCTCCTTGAGCGGCGAGATGTCGTAGTAGCTGACGGCCTCAGGACTCTCGACCGTGGAATTTACCGGCGGAAAGGGCCGCGGCGAAAAGAAACCCGGCGCGCCATGCACCATGGTGGCGAACGCGCTGATCTTGTTGGTCCAGAATCGCGCATGGCCATTGCCGTTCCAGGGCAATTCGGTGAACCACGGCACATTGGGTATCCGCACCGGCGGCTTGGTGACGGTTTCCCAGAAATCGCGCAACCGCTCGACCCGCTTGTCGGGCGGGTTTCCCGCAATCAGAGCACCGTTGATCGCTCCGATCGAGGTGCCGCACAGCCAATGCACATCGATCTTGGCTTCATGGATGGCTTGGTAAACGCCGGCCTGATACGCGCCAAGCGCGCCGCCGCCTTGCAAGACCAGTGCGACGCGCTCGAACGGCAGCATGCGCGTTGCACTTTTGATCATGAGTTCCGGAGAGGGGGTCTGATTCATATCGTCTCCTGCACTGTCAGCAAGTTTCAAGCACCGGCGACATTTCGTCCGCCGCTGCTTGCCATAACCCTCCCGGATTTGCGCAGATGTACACCTCTGCATTGTTAGCTTTAACGTCCGGCCTTCGAGGCACCGTTCGTCAAGCAGGCATTTCCCCGACCTGAGCTAAGAGCAACCCATCACCACCGCAAGCGCTCGTCGCGGCAATACAGATATTTGATCAGCGCGATGATAAAATTGATCGACAGGTCACAAAATAATGATTCACCTGTCGAGATAAATCCGGCCGGCCGCAAAATCGCCTGACCGACTTGGCGCACAGAATGCGCTTAAAAATGAAGCGATTCGATTTAACGCCTCATCTTTGTTCAATTGCGGTTTCGTTTTGAATGAATCCAGAAAGCTACCCTCTCCCGCGCATCCGATCTCGACAGCCGCGCCAGCCGCCTGAGCATTTACTCGAACAACGGCTTGGCCCGGCGCAGCTTGAGCCCGGCTTTATGCTTCTTGCTTTCAATGCGGCGTTCGCGTGACGCCTTGGTGGGCTTGGTCGGACGGCGCGTCCGCGGTACGACCGCTGCACGGCGGATGAGTGCGACAAGGCGGTCGAGCGCATCCTGGCGATTGCGCCCCTGCGTGCGATGACTTTGTGCCGTGATTACCAACACGCCATCACGGGTGAGGCGGGCGCCGGCAAGCCGCTCAAGCCGTGCCCTTACCTCCGTCGGCAACGATGGCGATCCCCGCACGTCAAAGCGAAGCTGCACGGCGGTCGAGAGTTTGTTGACGTTCTGCCCGCCCGGCCCAGAAGCACGGACGAAGCTTTCCTGGATCTCGCGTTCGTCGATGCTGATATGGGCGGTAACGCGGATCATGGCGGGGTCAGCAAGATATCCTCCCCGCTCAACTCGCCGAGCAGCGGAGCAATTAATCGGCGGTGGTCGAAACGACACCTTGCGGACGGCCGGCCACGGTGACGAGCAGCCCGCCGTCGAGCAGCCGCTTGGCCACGCGCCGAGCGTCCTCGAGCGTCACCGCGTTGATCATCTCCGGCCGGCGGGAGAAATAGTCGATGCCAAGACCGTCGCGCTGCAATTGCACCAGCAGCGCCGCGATCTTGCTCGAGGTGTCGAGATTGAGGGCAAATGAACCATTGAGATAGGCCTTGGCCTTGGCGAGTTCATTCGCCGTCGGACCATCCTCCGCCAGGCGATGGATTTCCTTCTGGATGAGATTAAGGGTCTCGCCGGTACGGTCGGCCCGGGTCGCCGTGCCGCCGAGGAACAAGGCGCTGTGATTGAGCCAAACCAGACTGTCATAGACCGAATAGGCAAGGCCGCGCTTCTCGCGCACTTCCTGATAAAGCCGCGAGGAAAACGAACCACCGCCGAGAATGTGATTGACGATGTAGGCCGCCATGAAATCCGGATCTTTGCGGGCGATGCCGAGGCCGCCGAACGCTACGACAGCCTGCGGCACATCGAGCTTGACCACGATGCGCCGGCCGAGCCCATGCGGCGTGACGTTCGCCACCGGCTTCAGCTGCGGTTCGGCGGGAAGCGAGCCGAACACGTGGTCAAGCATCGCCTTCACGGTCTCAGCGTCGATGTCGCCAACCACTGCGATCTTCAGGTTACCGCGCGCCAGCACACGCCGTGTGTAGTCCTTAAGGTCATCGACGGTGATCGTGGGGACCGATTCCAGTGTGCCGGCAACCGGCCGGCCATAGGGATGATCGGCAAACGCAACTTGCCACCAGCGCAGACTTGCCATCTCGGTCGGGTTGGTCGTGGCGCGCCGCAGCGTGGACATGATCTGCGCACGGTTAAGCGCTACGTCGGTCGGATCGAACCGCGCCGCCGTCAGTCCGAGCCGCAGCGCCTCGAACGCCTCGTCGCGATTTTCGGTCAGCGTACGCAGCGAGCCGCGCAGCGTGTCGCGCTCCGCCTCGTAATTCAACTCGATCGCCTTGCGCTCGAGGCGATCGTGGAAGGTCTTCGAATCGTACTCGCCGACGCCGTCGTCGAGCAGAGAAGCGACCAGGTTCGCCGTGCCGGCCTTGCCGGGCGAATCCTGAATCGCGCCGCCGGCAAAAGCAAAATCGACAGCGATCATGGGGACTGCCGGCTCATGTACGAGCCAGGCCTCGATACCGCCGGGACTCACCACCCGCTCGATGGTGGTGGCGCCGGCCGGAGCCGCAAAGGCAACCAGCGCCGCAATTGCGAGCGCAAAACGCTGCTGCAGGCGAAGTGAAATCATGGCGTTCACGTGTGTTTCTCCTTCGCCGGATAGCTGCTGACCAGATAGCCGGTGACCGATGCACGGCGGTTACACCAGGTGCGGGCAGCATCGCGTACCGCCTCGGCGGTCACCGCGCGAATTTCGTCGGGCCAATTGCGCACCATGTCGACGGTTTCACCCGTTGCCAGCGCGGCGCCATACCAGCGCGCCAGCGTCGCCTGGTTATCCTGAGCATAGACCGCATCAGCAATCAGCCGATTTTTGGCAACTGCGAGTTCGTCGGCGGTGATGCCGTGCTCGGTGACATCGGCGATGATGGCGTCGATCGCTGCTTCAACATCCTGCAGTGTCTTCCCGGGTGCGGGTACGCCGTAGATGCCGAATTTGCCATAGTCGAGGGCGGTACTTGAATAATAGGCGCCGGCATTGAGAGCCAGCTTTTGGTCGACAACCAGCGTCTTGTAGAGACGGCCGCTGACGCCACCGCCGAGGACATGGGCCAAGACTTCGAGTGCCTGGCTCTCACCGGGCTTGGCCGTGATCCGCGATGGCGCCAGATAGATGCGGCTGATGCTCGGCTGCTCGACCCTGGCGTCGGCGAGCGTAACGGTGCGCGGCGCCTCCTGCGGCGGCTCCATCGGCCGGTGGCGCGGCCCGATCTCCGCGCGCGGCGCAATCTTGCCGTAGGTCGCTTCGGCGTCGGCCTTGACCTCGTCGGCGGTGACATCGCCGGCGATAACGACGATGGCGTTATTGGGCGTGTAGAAGCGTCGATAGAACGCCAGCGCGTCATCGCGGGTCAGCTTCTCGATTTCGGGCCGCCAGCCGATCACCGGACGGCCATACGGATGGTTGAGGTAGAGCGCCGCGTCCATCTGCTCGGAGAGCCGGCTGTTCGGATTATTCGCTACGCGCATATTCTGCTCTTCCAGCACCACGTTGAGCTCGGGACGCACGACCGCGTCGGTCAGTACGAGCCCGGTGATGCGGTCGGCTTCGAACGCCATCATTTCCTTGAGGTGTTCGCGTGGCACGCGCTGGAAGAACCCGGTATAGTCATCGGAGGTAAAGGCATTCTCCTGTCCGCCAATGTCGGCCACGGTCGACGAGAACCGATCGCCGGGATTTTGCGCCGTACCCTTGAACATCAGATGCTCAAGGAAATGCGCGAGGCCGGATTTCCCTGCGGTCTCGTCGGCGCCGCCGACTTTGTACCAGATCATGTGGGTGACGACCGGAGCGCGATGATCCGGAATGACGACCACTTGAAGACCGTTGTTCAGGGTAAAATGCGCAACCTGGGGGCCGGTCGCGGCGCGAGCAGTGACAGGTAAAGCAAAAGCCACGGCAAGTGCGACTAGCAGAGTTTTCGGCACGAGGGTCATCTCCAGCTTGGTTTCGTCAAGCTACGCTGCCGGACGCTACGAGCCCCAACCGGCAGTCGCACGGAAAGCAACGCCGCCAACAAGCTCGAAACGGCAGTCAAACGTAACGCCCCCGGTAGTCCCACTAACTCCCGGCTATTTTCCGGAATCACCTGACGGCGGCAAAGCCGAGCCCATGTTGAAGTCGCCCGACGTGGCCTGCTTTTTGCCCGGGTGTTTATCCGGACCGATGCCGTAGGGCTGTTCCGGCGATGGCACCCGGTAGCCTGCAGGCGGATCGGTCAGATACTGGCGCACTGGTTCGCCGGCAAACTTGGCATATTCTTCCTTGTTGAACCAACCGGTCGGATTATACCAGGGTTTCTTCTGCACCGGCGGATTAGGGGTCTGAACTGCCGTGTCGGGAACGACCGCGACGGCTTTATCTTTGTTGTTCTTGCCCCGTTTGGCCGCGTCGGCTGGCCAGTCCGGCGCTGGGACTGCCGCGTCTGTCACCGGCGGAGGCAAGTCGCGGCTCGGCGGTACGACAAGTGGCGGCCGCTCGGTGTAGTTGATACCCGAATCGGGCCCCTTCCCAAGGCCAATGCTCTGCATGATCCGGTCGAAAGCGCCGCCATTGTCGCTGCCGTAGCTTTGCGCCTGGACTGCCTGCGCGCCAACCCCTGCGGCGAAACCGGCCAAGGCCACGCTCAACGCTGCGCGCCGCAGTAGAGTGCACCTACCCACCCCGCCCTCACGGCGGCAACTTGGATCCTGCAGCATGCCCTCACCCAAAACCGCGTTACGCCGCAGCATAACTTAAACTTGCCTGTTCTTTTATCCCCGATCAGGGCGCTTTTACGGCACCCCGGGCCCACAGCGAATCGTACAACAGGCCGATCACGCCCGCTACGATGGCCACATCGGCGAGGTTAAAGACATACCAGGTAAAGTGCCAGCTGGCGGTCTCGACGTGAAATAGCACAAAATCCATCACTCCCGGCCAATGCAGCCGGTCTATGGCGTTGCCGAGCGCCCCACCGATGATGAGTCCAAGCGCCGCCGCCGTTAGCCGCGAGGACGCCCGCGCCAGCCAAATCCATAACAGCACCACCGCCGCGACCTTAAAAGCGAGCAACGCCCACAACCCCGTGAGCCCTTGCTGCTGAAACAGCCCATAGCTGATGCCGGTGTTCCAGATGACGATGAGATCGAGAAATGGCGCGAAGGCCACCCGGTTGCGTTCGGCAAGGCCAAACACGTCCAAAAGCCAGAGCTTCGACGCCTGGTCCAGGATGACGGTGAGGACCGCAATGGTCACCCCCAACGCACTCAGAGGCCCCCAGGCGTTGGAGGGGCTGGCTTTCTCTTGGGCGGCCTCAGCCATCCAAGCCCCTACTCTGCGGCTTTGCGCATTGTGTCCCACTCACGCAGTGCCTGCGCATCGCGTGGCGTCACGTCGGGATATTGTGGATCGAGACCGACAGCGGGCGAAATCTTCCACGAGCGGGCACATTTACGCCCCGCGGCTAATTCGGGGACGACGGCAACGCCCGCCACATCGGGCAGCCGGAACGCATCAGCCGGCCCCTCACCCTCGACCAGCGCCAAGCCTGAGGTGATGCAAACTTCGGCGAGGTCGACATCGACGACCGCCGTAAAAAGATCAGGATCGGAGATATGCACCAGCGGGTGTGCTTCGAGCGAAGAGCCGATGCGCTTGTGTGCGCGTTCGATCTCGAGTGCCCCGGTCACGACGCGGCGTACCTGGCGCACTTTGCGCCACTTCTCCGCCAACGCTTCATCGCGCCATGCCACTGGCACCTCAGGAAACGGTTCGAGATGGATCGAGGTGGCCGACGGATCGCGCGCGAGCCACGCCTCCTCGGCGGTAAAGCAAAGGATCGGCGCCAGCCAAGTCACCGTGCACTGAAACAGGTGGTCGAGCACGGTCAGGCAGGCCTTGCGCGTGTTGGACGAATACGGATCGCAATAGAGGGCGTCTTTGCGAATATCGAAATAAAATGCCGACAGATCGACGGTCATCAAGGTGTTGAGCGCGGCGAAGATGCGCTTGTAATCGAAATCGGCATAAGCGCCGCGAACGACGGCATCGACTTCGGCGAGCCGATGCAACATCAATCGTTCGAGCTCCGGCATATGCGCCAACGCCACGCGTTCTTCGCGGCGTAAATGCGCGAGATTGCCAAGCATCCAGCGCAGAGTGTTGCGCAGCTTGCGGTAGGTCTCGACCATGGTTTTCAGGACTTCCGGGCCGATGCGCTGGTCGTCCCAGTAATCGGCGGCGCAGGCCCACAGCCGCAAGATGTCGGCGCCCGATTGCTTGATTACATCCTGCGGCGCCACCGTGTTGCCGAGCGATTTCGACATTTTGCGGCCGTGCTCGTCGAGCGTGAAACCATGCGTGACGACGATGTCGAACGGCGCGCGGCCGCGGGTCCCGCACGACTCCAAGAGCGATGACTGAAACCAGCCGCGGTGCTGGTCCGAGCCTTCGAGATACATGACCGTGTCGGCGCCGCCGTCGATCTTGCGCTTTATGCCTGCGAAACCGGGGAAGTGCGTCGGGTCTTCGAGGACGAAGGCGTGCGTCGATCCGGAATCGAACCAGACATCCAGGATGTCGTCAACCTTCTGCCAGCCGTCGTTGCCGAGCTTGCCGAGGAAGCGCTCCCGCGCGCCCGGCTGGTACCAGGCGTCGGCGCCTTCCTGCTCGAAAGCCTCGATGATGCGGACATTCACCTCGGGATCGTTGAGAATTTCAACCGCGCCATCAGCGTTGACTTTGATAAAGACGGCGATCGGCACACCCCAGGCGCGCTGGCGGGAGATCACCCAATCGGGGCGGCTCTCGATCATGCCGGCGATCCGCCTCTCGCCCTGCTCCGGTACCCAACGCGTCGCCTTGATCGCCTGCTCGGCGAGCTGACGGAGCGTCGCGCCATGACGCGCGGTCCCGCTCAACAGTGTGATGGGCTGGTCCATGGCGATGAACCATTGCGGTGTGTTGCGGAAGATCACCGGCTTCTTTGAGCGCCACGAATGCGGATACTGGTGCTTGAGCCGCCCGCGCGCGATCAGCATGCCGGCGTCGGCCAGAGCTTTGATCACTGCCTCGTTGGCGTCGCCCTTGTCACCTTTGTCGGTAAGCACGCGCTTGCCGGTGAAACCCGGTGCCTGTTCGGTGAAGCGGCCATCGGCATCGACGGTGTACGGAATTGTCGTGTTGACGCCGCGCGCGGCCAGTTCGCGGCCATAAGCGGTCCAGATGTCAAAGTCTTCCCGACCATGTCCGGGCGCGGTGTGGACGAATCCGGTGCCGGTATCTTCCGTGACGTGATCGCCGGGAAGCAGCGGCACCTCGAAATCGTAGCCGCCGAATTTCTTGAGCGGGTGCTGACTAACAAAAGTCGCCAGATCGTTGGTGTGAATGTTTCTGATTTTTTTGAACGCAGTCACCCGCGCCTGGCGAAGCACGTCGAGCGAGAGTTTGTCGGCCAGGACAAGCAAGTCCCCGACCTTCGCCCAATTGTCAGAAGGAGCGTCAGTGACTTCGTAAAGCCCATATTCAATTCTGGGCGAATAGCTGATCGCGCGGTTGCCCGGAATGGTCCAAGGCGTCGTCGTCCAGATAACGATCGAAGCGCCGACGAGTTGCTGATTGCGAGCAGCGGTTTCACCGGCAGAGACAATCGGAAACTTCACCCACACCGTATCCGACGTGTAATCCTCATATTCGACTTCGGCTTCGGCGAGCGCAGTCTTCTCCACCACCGACCACATCACCGGCTTGGAGCCGCGATAAAGCGTGCCGTTGGCCGCAAACTTCATGATCTCGCGCGCGATCTGCGCCTCGGCGAAAGCGTCCATCGTGGTGTACGGGTGCGCCCAATCGCCGACCACGCCGAGGCGCTTGAATTCCTCGCGCTGCACACCGATCCAATGCTCGGCGAATCGCCGGCACTCCTGGCGGAACGCAACGAGCGCAGCCGGGTTCGACAGGTCCGGCTTCGGCTGGCCCTTGGCGCGGTAGTTTTCCTCTTCGATTTTCCATTCGATCGGCAAGCCATGACAGTCCCAGCCCGGCACGTAGTTGGAATCGAAGCCGAGCATTTGCTGGCTCCGCGTCACTACATCCTTGAGGATCTTGTTGAGCGCGGTGCCGATGTGGACGTTGCCGTTGGCGTAAGGCGGTCCGTCGTGGAGGACGAAGCGCGGCCTTCCCTTGCTGGCGGCGCGCAACCGCCGGTAAAGATCGATGCTTTCCCAGTGCTTGAGGATTTCCGGCTCTTTCTGCGGCAGACCCGCGCGCATCGGAAAATCGGTCTTGGGCAGAAATAGCGTTTCGCTGTAGTCGCGCGCTTTGGTCGGCTGCTCGCTCATGGCGCGCCTTCTAACAAGCCGCCGGCACGGCGCAAAGGGTCACGTACCGGGCGCCAACGTATTTGGCCATTGGTTCCGCCGCGAATGCAAAATTTCCTGATTGAACGGCATTTTCAGGCGCTTATATAATTGTTACGGACATTTTGCGCCGTTCATTGCATGGAGAGCAGCCATGAGCACCGCGTCGACAGCGGCGAATAACGCTGGCGAGACGGCCACAGACGCCGTACGCGAAACCCGCAAGGCAGCGTCCGCTGCCTCCGGCAATCTCGAAAGCGAGTTGAAGACGCTGCGCGAGGAGTTCGCGCGTCTCGCCGATCAGGTCGCCGGCGTCGTTGCCGGCAGCGCCGCATGGCGACGCGCCAAATCGAGCATCGACGACGCCGTCTCCGGGGCAGAGGACAAAGGCCGCGAGGCGGCGAGCGCCATGCGCGAGGTGTCCGGGCATTTCGTTGACGCGATCGACGAATCGATCAAGACCCGGCCGTACACCACGCTCGCCATCGTCGCCGGGATCGCGTTCCTGTTCGGGGCAACGTGGCGCCGTTGAGGTCTTGATGCTCAAGAACTGGATGCACGACGCCGCGCTTGCGATCCAGGCGCGGAGCGGCCTGACGGCAGGATTCTTCGTCTGGCTGGCGATCATGCTGTTCGCCTCGCTCACCGCATTCGCATTCCTCTGCGTCGCAGCTTACGATTGGCTGTCGCTGCAATTGGGGCCGGTCTACGCGGCGCTGGTAATAGCGGGCATCTTCATTCTGGTCGCTCTGATCGGCGCGCTGGTTTCCGCCATGTCGCGCCGCCGCGCCAGAGAACGCGCCATCCTTGAGCGCGCAGCGCGGGCGCACGGTGCGTCGTGGCTGCTCGATCCGAAGATTGTGGGCGTCGCCCTGCAAGCTGGTCGCACGCTCGGCTGGCAGCGCATCATCCCGGTGGCGCTGCTCGCGTTCCTGGCAGTGCAATGGGCCCGCGATCGCGGCGAGCCGAAGGCCGACGACGCAGGTTGATTGTCTTTGCTAGATCGGCGGAAATAGATCTCCCGCTTGGGTCAGCGCCTCGCGGGCGTTGGCGGCGTCATCCTGCATCGCTCGCACGAGTTCGTCCACCGAACCGAAAACTGCTTCATCGCGAATAAATTTGATGAAGGCGACGTCGATGCGCTGGCCGTACAGATCGCCGGCAAAGTCGAACAAAACCACCTCGAGGAGAACCACGCCACTGTCGAACATCGGGCGCCGGCCAAAGTTCGCGACGCCGTCATAGCGCCGCTTGCCGAGTCCGATCCGCACCGCGTAAACGCCGTGATGCAGCCCGCACGCAGCATCGAGACTCAAATTCGCCGTCGGAAAACCAAGCTCTCTGCCGCGCTTGTCGCCGTGCCTCACCTCACCCGACACGAACCAGGGAAAGCCGAGCAGCGCCGCCGCGTCGTCGAGGCGTGCAGCGGCGAGCGCGTCGCGGATCGGACCCGAGGAGACCGGGCGCCCGTTGAGTTCAAACGGCGGCACGACATCGACTGCGAAACCGTATTTGCGTCCCTGCGCAGCGAGGAAATCCGGCGACCCGGTACGATTCTTCCCAAAGTGGAAATTAAAGCCGATGACGACGCCGCTTACCGCCAACTGTTCGACAAGAATACGCGCGACAAAATCCTCCGCAGTCACGCTCGCCAGGGCGGCATCGAAGGTAAGCACGACCGTCCCATCGAGACCATTGGCGGCAAGGAGCCGCAATTTCGCGGCCTCGTCGGTCAGCCGGAACAGCGGTTCGCCGGGATTAAAAAAGTCGCGCGGATGCGGCTCGAAGGTCAGGACCCCCGCCGGCTTGCCGAAACTCCGGGCGCGGTCAATTGCTGCCGCGATCACCGCCTGGTGGCCGCGGTGGACGCCATCGAAATTGCCCATGGCGAGTACGGCGCCGCGGAGCGCGCCAGCGGACGCTGCATCGCGCACGACGAGGAAGCGTTTCGGCGCCATCGGCTGCAATGGTTAAGAAAACCCGTGGGGCCCCGTAGGTGCCGCCGCGGCACGCTCAAGTCAAGCGGCGAGCAATCAAGCGGAGGCAAGCCAATCCCACACACCGGGGGCCGCAGCGATTAACCCGATGTTCAAACAGCGATGATAGAGGAGCCCGCTCTGAAGGAGCGCGTTTGGGGCAGCGTCACCTCGGAATTGAGGAGCCGACCGACTTCACTCCGCGCCTGCGCTGCGCCAAGGAGCAGAGCGATGGCTCTTGATCCGACAATGCCAGTGCTCGTAGTCGACGACTACAGCACCATGGTCCGCATCATCCGCAATCTGTTGCGTCAGCTCGGCTTCGCCGACGTTGATGATGCCAGCGATGGGGCCGAAGCGATCGCGAAGATGCACGCCAAGCGTTACGGCTTGGTGATCTCAGACTGGAACATGGAGCCGATGACCGGCTTCGACCTGTTGCGCCAAGTCCGCGCTGACCCCGAACTCGGCGACACGCCCTTCATCATGGTCACGGCCGAATCGAAGACCGAAAACGTGGTCGCGGCACGAAAGGCCGGCGTCAACAACTACATCGTCAAGCCATTCAACGCGCAGACGCTGAAGGCGAAGATCGAGGCCGTATTCCCTGACGCCGCATCGGAATCCGAACCCGCCGTCGGCGAGCGCGTGTCCTCATAAAATCGTGTCGATCGTCGGAACTCGCGCCACGTAGAAGGCTGAAACGCGCCATTACCTTCCGAGGAAATCCAGCGGATAGAAAACCAGGTCAAGCCTCTTCCACTGTTTGTACTTGTCCGGCGGGAGCATCGTGTAGGGTTGGCACTTTTGCAGCGCACTGATTGAGTTTTCCAGCAGCGCCTGCTGCTTCTCGGATGTGATTGGCTCCAGCAATTGTGGTCGTGAGGCCAGCGTACCGTCACGGTTCAGGAAAACCCGCAGCACCACCTTGATCTTTTCGCCGACGCCGATCCCGGGCGGCAAGGCCGAACACCAGCTGACGAGTTCACGGAACGAAGCAGTAAAGTCGTAGCCGGCCTGGGTCGCGCTGATGGGTGGGGCGGCGAATCCGCCGCCGAGCGGTCCGCCAGCAAGCGCGAGCTGCGCCATCATCTCGGCGGCATTTGGTTGATCGGCCATCTCATCTGGATGCGGCTGGGGTGGGGCGGACTGCGACTCAATCGCCTGCAGCTCTCCCTTGTCAGCCAATGCGGCGTCGACGTCCGTCCTCTTCGGCTCTACCGTCTCGGGCCGAGGCTTATCGGGCTGCGCTGCGGCCGCGCGGGCGTTACGCTGCTGGTCAGAAGGTTGCTGCTGTCGCCGCAACTGCGGGGGCAGCCGGGGCGGTTGCGACTGCGCGGCAGTGCCGGCGCTATTGGACGACGACTTGGACCCCGACGACCTCAAGTCGGATGGGGTGCCGGCAAGCCGCGGAGCTTCGTCCTGCGGGACGATGTCCACCACCATCGCATCCGGCGGTATCGACTCCCACGAGTGCGCACTGAAATACAGCATGCCCAGCAGCAGGGGCCCGGCGTGGCCGAGGACCGAAATAACCAACCCGAGACGAATGAACCGCTTCCAACCGAGCATTATTGCATCGTGCCAACACCACCGGCGTTGCCGGTACCATACCCGCTACCCCAAATGCATGTCCGTTTTGTTGGCAATCGGCCAAAGTTGGACCGCACCTCGGCGAGGGCCGCACCAAAATTCACCACGCCAGGGCGCGCGTGACTGCTTTGGGTACCACGCCGGCCACGGCAAAGACCGCGTTCAAGGCCGACAGATCCGGTGCCTCGCGGCCACCCAGATCGTCGGCGTGGATGCCCGAGATGACGAACAAACAATCGACGCCGAAAGCGGCGGCGCCTTTGAGATCGGTTCGGACCGAATCGCCGATCGCCAAAACCCGCTGCAGCGGCGGCACGTCGCCGCCGCGAAGGCCCGCCGCTTTGCCGAGCGCCGCTTCGTAGATTGGCGCGTGCGGCTTGCCGCAATAAAGCACCTCCCCGCCGAGCACCCCGTAAGCATCGGCCAGCGCGCCGGCGCAATACACCAGCTCGTCGCCTCGCTCGACGACGATGTCGGGATTGGCGCAGACCATGAACAGAGAGCGGGCCCGCATGCTTGTGAGCAGTTCACCGTAGCTCTCCGGCGTCTCGCGCGTATCGTCGAACAGGCCGGAGCACACCACGTAATCGGCGTTTTCGACGGGCGCGAAGCTGACGTCGAGCCCGCTGAAGATCGACACATCGCGCTGCGGCCCGAGATGGAAGACGCGTTCCCCGAGCCTGCTCTCGACAATACCGCGGGTGACATCACCGGAGCTTGTGATGGCGTCATAGGCCTCGCGCGGCACTTTGAGACGGTCGAGAATTCTCTGCACCGAGGCGCCTGGCCGCGGCGCATTGGTGATGAGGATCACCGTGCCGCCTCCGGCGCGAAACCGCATCAGCGCTTCGCAGGCATGGGCGAAGGCCGCGACGCCGTTGTGCACGACGCCCCAGACATCGCAAAGCAGAACGTCGTAAGCTCCCGCCAGCGGCGCAAATCGCTCGATGATTTCAGGCAAGCGAGTCTCGCCGTTTCAGTTGCCACTGCCCGCGCGGGCAAGTTTGGCGAGGCCGCTTGGTCCGGCGGGGGCGGGTTCGCTTGGCGCTGCAACGCCCATCCTGGCCGCCTTGCCGCTGCCGGGGTTATTGCCGGCACCCTGCAGCGCTTCCGGACGCACCGGCCGCGGCGGAGAAAACAAAAAGCCCTGACCAAAGCGGACGTCGTAGTCCAGCAGATCGACCACGGTGGATTCGTTTTCGATCCGATCGGCGATGAGATCGATGCCGAAGCGGCCTAGCAGGTTGGAAAAATCCGCCGGGTGGATGTTGGTCGTGCTGCCGCTGGCGCGGTCGAGCAGCAAGGTTGCCGGCGCCTTGATAAAGCGGAAGCCGCGTTCGCTCAGTTCGCGGGGCTCAAGCCGAAGATCGGTCAGATTATCCACGGAAAACCGAAAGCCGCGCTCGGCAAGTGCCGCGAGGCCTTCATGCTCGATCGGGCCCATGGAGCGGACGGCGGCCTGGGTGAACTCGAGCACCAGCGAAGGCGCGATCGCGCGATTGGCCTCGAGGAGCTCCAGCAACTGGGCGAAGCCCGAATCCGTCAGCGTCGCGATGGAAACATTGCAGAACAGGCCGATCTCGCGGTTCTTAAGCAATAGCCGCCGGACCACCTGCACGCAGCGCAGGACCGAGAGGCTGTCGAGCTTCGGCAACAGCGATCCCGCTTCGGCATAGGGCAGAAAATCCTCAGCGGCGACCACTTCACCATTGCCGGTGTTGAGCCGCGACACGGCCTCGTAATAGCGAACCTTGCGCTGGGGCAAGGTCACGATCGGTTGCAGATGAAGATCGATGCGCTGCGCGTCGATGCCGTCGCGAATGGCTGCAATGATCCCGTCCCGGTCGAGACCGGCGAATGCCGGAATTTGCCGTCCGGCAGGCGCCGGCGGTGCCACAGCGTCGGCGGGCTTTGCCGCGGCGACGGGCGCGCCCCCTGGTAACCGAGCGGAGCCGTGCGGCATGGGCAATTCGTCGCCGCCGCGCGGCTGCGCCAGTGCTGCATCGTGCTGCGCCACCGTCTCCGCGAGTTGGTTGACCAGTCGGGAAAGCTCCTCGATTTCGTTGGCGAGCGGGCGAGCGGCCGACAACGCCCGCTCCAGCACGGCCTCGATCTTGCCCTCCATGGAACCGAGCCGGCGGTCGAATTCGGCCTGCTGGCGTGCCAGTTCGCCCGGGCCCCGGGCAATGCCCGAGACCTGATCGCTGACCGCGGCGCGGTCCTGCTTGGGCCCGGCGATGGCGTTGTAGATGGCAAGCAGGGCGAGAACGCCAACCGCCGCCAGCGCGGAGATGATAAAGCTCAGGCCAAAGCGAAGGAACAGCACAGCGCCGAACGAGACGGCGATGAGCACCATGCACCCGGCGATGAAAATGGCGCTGATGCGCACCATTTTTGAATGACCCCGCGCGCTCGACTCAAAAATGATTCGTATCTGGGCGCGACCAGTGTCCACAAGCCCTAAAGTGCCGCAAGTGCAGTTTTATAGCGCCAACTCGACACCGGTTTTCAGTTTCGGCCCCACGGAATCGCCGCCCAGATGCGCTCGTGCAGATAGTAAAGCGCGATCTTGGTGATGAATTCGACTCCAGCGATGGATCCGGCAATTCCAATTCGGCCGGTCACGATGAAGCTGACCAGAAAGGTGTCGAACGAAGCCATCGTTCGCCAAGTGACAGCTTTCGAGATTGACCTGCGGTGAGCCTCAAAGCCGTGGAACCAGCGCATCGTTGTCCTCGCCAATGAAACAGCAAAATCGAAGGCAGGCATCTCGAATGCAACGCCGCGCCTCTATCCGTAAAACAACGTACGGAACAGCGGCGCGGTACCGCTTTGACATGCGATCGCGGGGGGTAGGGTTTACGCCACTGCTTGGATGACGCGCGCGGCCTTCTCAAAAAGTTCCGCGATGTGCGCTTCGTTGACGATCAGCGGTGGGGCAATCGCCAGCGTGTCGCCGGTGATGCGGATGACGAGGTCCTCGTCCTGGAACGCGCGCTCCATGGCCTCGTAGCCGCGTTCGCCGGCGGCGTCGGGCCGCGAGGCAAGATCGATGCCGGCGGCGAGCCCGACGGTGCGCACGTCAAGGACATTCGGCAGGCCTTTCAGCGTCATCGCCGCGTCTGCATAGACTGGCTCGAGCCGCTTCGCTCGGTCGAACAGATTTTCGTCGCGGTAGAGATCGAGCGTCGCCAGCCCCGCCGCGCAGGCGAGCGGATGCGCCGAGTAGGTATAGCCGTGGAACAACTCGATGGTGTGCTCGGGCCCATGCATGAAGGCGTTGTAGATGCTCTCGCGCGCAATCACGCCACCCATTGGCACTGTTCCCGACGTGACGCCTTTGGCGAAGCACAGAAGGTCCGGCATGACGTCATAGCGCTCGGCGGCGAAGGCATGACCGAGCCGGCCGAAACCGGTAATCACTTCGTCGAAGATCAGCAGAATACCGTGCCGGTCGCAGATGGCGCGCAACCGCTGCAGATAGCCCTTCGGCGGCGGCAGCACGCCGGTCGATCCGGCCATCGGCTCGATGATGACCGCGGCGATGGTCGAGGCGCCATGCAGTCCGACGATGCGCTCGAGTTCGTCGGCAAGGTGCGCGCCCCATTCCGGCTCACCCTTGG
>Ga0335085_10004784_pt1 | contig 22194 bp, 22 predicted proteins | sample Lox_Sample_45_FD_206712 | JGI IMG/M metagenome (GOLD analysis project Ga0335085, IMG submission 206712) | Soil microbial communities from Loxahatchee National Wildlife Refuge, Florida, United States - Lox_Sample_4.5 | ecosystem: Environmental > Terrestrial > Soil > Wetlands | place: USA...
GCGTGGGGTCGAGCCGCAGGTCGCGGCCGGATTCGATCGCCCGATAGGGATCGAGGCTGAAGGCGCCCGCCACCAGCTCGTAGCGGTCGTCGAGGCGGGCGGCGATGCGATGCGCCTGGCCGATGAAGGCGCCGCGCCCGCCGCCCACCATGCCCAGGCGGAGACGGCGCGGCGGCCCGGCCGGCGCGCTCATCGGCGGTGACGGAGGCTATTCGGCGGCGACCTGGTGCGCCTTCGAGCGCTTGCGCGGCTCCTTGTGGAAGCTGCCGTCCTTCATGATCGCGAGCAGGCGGTCCTTGTCGCGCAGCATGGTGACGTCGGAAAGCGGGTTGCCGTCGACCAGCAGCACGTCCGCGAGATAGCCGGCCTTGATCTGGCCGAGCTCCTCGCCCATGCCCATGATCTCGCCGCCCAGCTTGGTGGCGGCCATGATGGCATCCATCGGCTTGTAGTCGAGCAGCTTCACGAAATGCTCGATGTCGCGCGCGTTGGTGCCGATCGGGTTCCAGGCGAAGCCGTAGTCGCCGCCCGGCAGGATGCGCAGGCCACGCTTCCTGAGCTTCTTCATGTTCTCGATGCACATGTCGAGCTCGCGCTTGAAGTAGATGGCCACCGGGTGGTCCTTGGTGATGCCGTAGCCCGAGCCCTCGCCGACCGCAGTCGTGTACATGATGCCCATGGCCGGCGCGACGAAGATGCGGCTCTTGTGCGCCTCCAGCATGTCCAGCGCCTCGGAGTCGGAGAGCGTGCAGTGATAGAGCACGTCGACGCCGTGCCGCAGGCACATCTTCACGCTCTCGGCCGAGCGGCAGTGGGCGGCCAGCATCTTGCCGCGCGATTTCGCGACCTCGGCCACCGCCGCCACCTCGGCGTCGTTCATCACGGTCTGGTGGGCGCGCGCGAATGGAATGAATTCGTCGCCCGAGGGATTGATCTTGAGGGTATCGACGCCCTCGCGGCACATTTCGCGCGCGGTCTTGCGGAACTCGTCGGGCCCGTCGCAGGTGATGGCGAAGGTCTCGCGATACATGTGCGCGCGGCGCACGTCGCCGAGGCCGCCGGTAACCGTGAGCTCGGGGCTGGCCGCCCGCATGCGCGGACCCGGGATATCTCCGTCGTTGATGGCGTTGCGGATGACGACGTCGAGCCGCGCCTTCGCCGCGGCGGCGCTGAAGATCGCCGTGAAGCCCTGGTCGAGCATCACCTTGGCGAACTTCATCGTCTTCAGCGTGTGCTCCTCGGGCGGGATGTCGCCCAGGCCCTCGAGCGTCGAGGTGTCGCAGAAGCTTATATGGGCGTGCGATTCGATGAGTCCTGGCATCAGGGTGGCGCCGCCGCCATCGACGATATGGGCGCCGTCGCGCGGCAGCTTCTTGCCGGCCTTGGCGATCTGCTTGATCCGGTTGCCTTCGACCAGCACCTCGCCGGCATAGGGCTGCGCGCCCGTGCAATCCAGGATATTGACATCGGTGAACAGCGTACGGCCCATTTGTTCCTCCCTTGACCTTCAGCCATGGCCCTTGCCTGCAACTTTATCGACATTCCCGGAGCGGGAAAAGCGCCAAGGTTGAATGGGCGTTCCGCACGGGCAGGAAAGCGAGGAGATAAACCATGAATCTCGGCATATCCGGCCGCACGGCCATCGTCTGCGGCGCCAGCAAGGGTCTCGGCCGGGGCTGCGCGGCCGCCCTGGCGAAGGAGGGCGTGCGCGTCATCCTTAACGCCCGCGACCCCGCCATGCTCGAGCGCAGCGCCCAGGAGATCCGCGCCGCCGCCACCGCCCAGGTGGTCCCGGTCGCCGCCGACGCCACCACCGCCGAGGGTCGCGCCGCTCTCCTGGCCGCCTGTCCCGATCCCGATATCCTCGTCACCAATTCCGGCGGCCCGCCGGCCGGCGATTTCCGTGAGTGGGACGAGACGACTTGGCATCGCGCGGTGCAAAACAACATGGTGACCCATATCATGCTGATCAAAGCCGTAGTCGACGGCATGATCGCGCGCCGCTTCGGCCGCATCGTCAACATCACCTCGGCGGCGGTGAAGGCGCCCTACCCGATGCTCGGCCTCTCCAACGGGGCGCGGGCGGGCCTCACCGGCTTCGTCGCCGGGCTAGCGCGCCAAGTCTCGAAACACGGCGTCACCATCAACAACCTGCTGCCGGGCTCGCACGAGACCGACCGGCTGCGCGCCATCATCGCCCGCCAGGGCGAGCAGGAGGGCATTCCGTTCGAGGAGGCCCTCGCCAAGGCCAAGGCGTCCGAGGTCGCCGGCCGCTTCGGCACGGTCGAGGAGTTCGGCGCCGTCTGCGCCTTCCTGTGCAGCGCCCACACCGGCTACATCACCGGCCAGAACCTGCTGCTCGACGGCGGCTACTATCAGGGGACGCTGTAGGCGGCGCGGGGCCGCACCTATCGGTAATAGCGGTTTAATCGGGCTCGTTCACCCTGCGCAGCGTGCGGATCAGGCCTGCTGCTCCGCCCATGATCCGGCGGTGCGGCGGATACGATTCGCGATGGACGTTTTCTCCCAAGATATCCTGGTGGCGCTCGCCGCCAACCTGGCGCTGCTTGCCCTGGCCCTGGTCACCTACAACCAGATCACGGCCTTCCTGGGCAGGCTGCCGCCCCGGTGGGAGCGCTGGCTGGCCGGCTTGGCGTTCGGCCTGGCGGCCATCCTCTCCATGAGCGTGCCGATCGCGATCGCGCCGGGCGTGCTGGTGGATGGACGGGCGGTGCCGATCGGCCTCGCCGCCCTGTCCGGAGGCCCGTTCGTCACCGGCGTCGCCGCCGCCATCGCGGCGCTGTACCGGCTGTCGCTCGGCGGCATCGGACAGGTTGCCGGCATCGTCTGGATCGGGCTGGCCGCCATCAGCGGCCTGCTGGTGGCGAAGCTCGCGCGGCGAAGCGGCGCCGGCGCGGCCTACGCCCATCTCCTCCTGCTGGGCCTCCTGCTGGTCTTCTCCCACTTGGTCGCGTCGCTCTTTCTCCCCGGGTCCGACCTGGCCTACGCGGTCATCACCAGGGCGACGCCGGCGGCGGCGGTGGCGCTGCCGTTGGGCACCCTGTTCCTCGGCACGCTCCTGGTCCAGGAGCGGCGGCGCCGCGACGCCGAGGCTGCGGTCATCGAGAGCGAACGGCGCTTCCACACCATCACCGACAACCTGCCGGGCGTCGTCTATCAGCGCCGCCTGACGCCTGCCGGCGAGCTCAGCTACCCGTTCTTCAGCGCGCGCGTGCAGGAGCTGTTCGGCGTCACGGCCGAAGAGGCGACCGCCGACGCCTCCAAGATCCTGAACAGCATCCATGTCGACGATTTCGACCGCTTCACGGCCTCGATCAAGGACTCGGCGCAGCAGCTCTCGGACTGGGACTTCGAATACAGGGTCGTGCGCAAGGACGGTGCCCTCCGCTGGATGCACGCCAAGGCCGTGCCGCATCGGCGCGAGAACGACGACATCGTCTGGGACGGCATCGTCACCGACGTGACCGAGCGCAAGATCGCGGAGATGTCGCTGGGCGTGACCAACCAGCTGCTGACCTCGACCAATCAGCGGCTGTCGACCATGTACGAGACCGCCCACCACTTCGTCGACAACGTTGCGCACGAGTTCCGCACGCCGCTCACGGTGATCAAGGAGTTCGCCTCCATCATGGAGGAGGGGCTGGTCGGCGAGCTGAACGGCGAGCAGAGCGACTATCTGCGCGTGATCTGCGCGCGGGTCGATGACCTCAACGGCCTCGTCAACGACATGCTCGACCTGAGCCGGCTCGAAGCTGGCCTCATCGGTGTGGCGCGCCGCGAATGCGCGATCCCTGACATCGTCGCACGCGCCGAGACGATCCTGGAGCGCCGCGCGAAGGCCAGCAACGTCGAGTTCGCCGTCGAGATCGAGCAGAACCTGCCGGCCCTCTTCTGCGATCCCGAGAAGATCGGCCGCGTGCTGATCAACCTCGGCATCAACGCCTTCAAGTACGGCGGCGACAAGGGTGGCGTGCGCCTCTGGGCGCGCCGCTCCGAAAACCCGCGCGAGATCGTCATCGGGGTGAGCGACCGCGGGCCGGGCATTCCGGCCGAGAAGTTGGAGATGATCTTCGAGCGCTTCCGGCAGGCCGGCGGCCTGCGCGACACCGCCAAGGGCTTCGGCCTCGGTCTCAGCATCGTGCGCGAGCTGGCCGACCTCAACCTCGGCGAGATCGCCGTGGAGAGCACGGTGGGCGAGGGCACGACCTTCTCGCTCACCCTTCCGGTCTTCGATCCGCCGGCCATCGTCGCCCGCTACATCGCCAAGCTGGCGCGCGAACGCAGCTCGTCGTTCTACGTGTCGGACATCCGGATCTCGGTCGCCGACGCGGCCGACGACTGCGAGCCGTTCCTGCAGCAGCAGGTGAAGCGCGAAGACCTGCTCATGCGGCTCGGACCCGACTCCTGGATTCTCCTGACGGTCGACAAGCGCGATGCCGACATCCGTGCGAAGGCGGACAAGCTGCGCGCGAGCGTGGCCGCCCATGCCGCCGAGATCGGCAACGGCACCCTGACCGTCGACGTGCAGCCCGTCGGCGTCTGGCGCCTGCCGCATCAGAGCGAGGCCCTGATCGCACGCTTCCGGGCGCTCCGCGACATGGCGCAGGCCCGTCGGTCGGCCTGAGGGAGAGAGCATTGGCCCGGGCCCTCCGCATCCTGCTGATCGAGGACGATCGCGAGATCGCGCGCGCGCTCCTGCTCCGGCTGAAGGCGGTCGGCCACGATCCTTTCGCCATGCACGAAGGCGGCAGCGGCCTGGCGGCCGCCCTCGCGACGATTCCCGACCTTATTGTCCTCGACTTGCGGCTGCCCGACATGGACGGCTTCGCCGTGCTGCAGCAGCTCCAGCAGCACGAGGTCGCCCGCCTCATTCCCGTCATCGTCGTGTCCGCGAACGTCGCGGAGCGCGCCAAGCGCGAGGCCATGCTCCTCGGCGCCCACTGCTTCATCGAGAAGCCCTACGATTTCCGCAAGCTGGTGGCGGCCATCGACCGCGCCGCCAGCGCCGGCCGGCCGGAGCCCGCCGGCGCGCCCGCTGCTGCACCGTGAGGCCCGGCGATGCGCGGTAGGCTGGTCCTGATCGCCGACGACGACGCCGATTTCCTGACGGCGCTGGCGCAGCGCTGCAAGGCCCTGGGGCTGAGCGTGCAGGTCGCGGCCGACGGGCTCGCCGCCCTCGCGACCATCGTGCGCGAGGATCCGGACCTCGTCATCCTCGACATCGACATGCCCGCGGTCGGCGGCATCGACGTCGCGCAGAAGCTGCTGGGCGATCCCACGCTGCGCCCGATCCGCGTGATCTTTTGCACCGGCCAATCCGACCCGGCGACCATCGAGCGCTGCAAGGCGCTCGGCGCTCACTACGTCACGAAGGGAGCCGACGCCTGGCCGCAGCTCAAGACGATCATCTGCCAGGTGCTGGCGATGTCGGATGATGCAACCGAGGCCGCACCTGAAGCGCCCACGACGATTGCGCCCGCCGCGGCCGAGCCGCCGCCGGCGGCGCTTCCCAAGGTCCTGTTCGTCGATGACGACGCAGACATGCGGCGCGTCATGCAGATCCGCCTGCGCGCCTGCGGCATCGACGTTCACGCCGCATCGACGGCCATGCAGGCGCTGTGGATCGCGATGAAAGAGGTACCCGATGTCATCATCACGGACTACCACATGCCCGAAGGCTCCGGGCAGTACCTGCTCGGACGCCTGAAGGGCACGCCGATGCTCAAGGACATCCCGGTCATCATGCTGACGGGCGCGCGTATCGGCAACGACCGCGATTTCGCCCTCGAGCGCCGCTTCCTCGGCGAATATCGCGCGGCAGCGTTCCTGTCGAAGCCCGTCGATCTCGACGTCCTGCTCGGCGTCCTCTCCGACCATATCGCGATCGACCCAGAGGTTGCGCGCAACGCCGCGAAGCTGCGGCGGCGCTAATCCCCGATCACCCGCTGGTCCGCGAACGCCCAGCCGATCTTCACCGGCTGGTTGAGCGACAGCGAGCGCCGCAAGGCCGTGTCCGTGTTGTGTACGGTGACGCGCTGCCCGGTCGGCAGGGCTACCACATACTTCACGAAGGCGCCGAGATAGATCATGTCCGCCAGCGTGCCCTCGAGGATCACATCGGCGGTGAGCCCGTCGGACGAGAGCCGCAGGGCCTCCGGCCGCACCACGACGGTCACGGCGCCGTCCGGGCCTGTGGAGGGGATGCGGGCGCCCGCCTCGAGCGTCACCAAGCCCTGGGCGCGCTGCGCCGCGAACACGTTCGCCTCGCCGATGAAGGTGGAGACGAAGCGGGTCCTGGGCGCGGCATAGATCTCCTCGGGCCCGCCTTCCTGCACGAGCGCGCCCTGGTCCATGACGGCGATGCGGTTGGCGAGGCCGAGCGCCTCGCCCTGGTCGTGCGTGACGAACACGAAGGTGCCGCCGATCTGCTGATGGATGCGGCGCAGCTCCTCCTGCATGGCCTGGCGCAACTTGAGGTCGAGGGCGGCCAGCGGCTCGTCGAGCAGCAGCACGCGCGGCCGCATGATGAGCGCGCGGGCCAGGGCCACGCGCTGCTGCTGGCCGCCCGACAGCTGATCGATGGAGCGGTTGACGAACTCCTCCAGCCGCACCAGCGCGATGGCCTCGTCGACGCGCCGGCGGATCTCGTCCGGCGGACGCTTCGCGGTGCGCAGGCCATAGGCGATGTTCTGCCGCACGGTCATGTGCGGGAACAGGCCATAGCCCTGGAAGACGGTGTTGGTCGGCCGCCGCTCCGGCCCCCAGGCCGTCATGTCCTGCCCGTCGATCTCGACGATGCCGGTGGTCGGCGCGACGAACCCTCCGATGATGCGCAGCAACGTCGTCTTGCCACAGCCGGACGGTCCGAGGATGGCCAGGAAGTCTCCGCGCCGGATGTCGAGGTCCAGCTGCTGCACCGCCACCGTGCTTCCGTAGCGCTTGGAGATGCCCCGCAGGCGCACGAGCAGATCGTCACCGGCGACCGGGGTGGCGACCGCTTGGGCCTTGTTCTCGTTCATTGCTACTCCCTGTTGCCGCGGATGATCGGAGAGCGCGCGCTCTTTGTCCAGCCGAGGGCGCGGAGGCGGATCTGGAACAATCGGGCAACTCGCGCCCATTAACCGACTCTTCATCCGGCCAAATTAAGAAAGGTGGACGAGCCCGCCCCCGCCCGGCCCGGATCAGAGCGCAGGTCCTGCAACCCGAACTGGACAAAGGATTCCTATGCGACCCGCCACCGTCATGATCGTCGATGATGACCGCGATCTCGCCGAGAGCCTGGCCGAGATGCTCGAGCTCCAGGGCCACAGCGTGCAAGTCGCCTCCAACGGGCAGGAGGCGGTCGAGCGCCACCGCAAGAGCGAGTTCGACATCACCTTCATGGACGTGCGCATGCCCGTGATGAACGGCGTCGACAGCTTCTTCGCCATCCGAGCGCTGCGGCCGGATGCCAAGGTCGTGCTGATGACCGGCTACGAGGAGTCGATGGTGGCGCGCGCGTTGGCCGCCGGCGCCCTCGGCCTCCTGACCAAGCCGTTCCAGATGGACGACCTGCTGACGAAGCTCGCCGACGCCACGCGCCCGGTCGTGCTGGTCGCCGACGACGACGCCGATTTCGTCGAGAGCCTTGCCGACCTGTTGCACGCCCGCGGCTACAAGGCCGCGATCGCCTCGACCGGCGCCGATGCCGTCAAGCGCGTCAAAGAGGGCAGCGTCGGCGTGCTTATCCTCGATCTGCGCATGCCCATCATGAACGGCCTCGAGGTCTACGAGGAACTGCGCAAGCAGGGCAACGCGCCGCCCACCATCATCGTCACCGGCCACGCCGCCGATGCTCAAGACAGCCTGGTCGCGCTGCGCGCCATGTCCGTGAGCGACTGCGTCGAGAAGCCGATCGATCCGACGATCCTGCTCGACAAGATCTCGCGCCTGCTCGCCGCGGCCTAGCGGACGCCAGGCGCTTCCTTCGCAAGGGGCGGGCCGCGAGGCCCGCCCCTTCGTGCTTGACGGCCGTCTGCCGTTGGCGGTGGACTCGCGGTCTGGGCGATCGCGGGAGGAACCGATGGCGCGGCCGGAATGCGTGTTCGAGGCGAAGGATTGGCTGGGCGAGGCGCCGTGCTGGCACCCGCGCGAGCAGGCGCTCTACTGGGCGGACGTGCCCTCCAAGAAACTCAAGCGTTGGCATCCGGCGAGCGGCGCGCATAAGAGCTGGGACATGCCGGAGATGGTCACGGCGATTTCCGTCCGCCGGAAGGGCGGCCTGATCATCGCTTCCCACACCGGCATCGATTTCTTCGACCCCGCGACAGGCCGTGCTAACCGCTTCTGTGCACCCGAGCAGGACAAGCCGAAGAACCGCTCCAACGACGGCAAATGCGATCGTCGCGGCCGCTTCTGGTACGGCACCATGATGAACAACTTTGCCGCGGACATGGGCGAGCAGCCGATCACCGGCAAGACCGGCAGTCTCTACCGCATCGACGCCGACGGCTCCGCTCACAGCGCTGATCAGGGCATCGGCATCTCGAACACGCTGGCCTGGAGCCCCGACGACAAGACCTTCTATTTCGCCGACACTCTCGATGCCGTCTATGCCTACGACTTCGACGCCGCCGCCGGTCGGGTCAGCAACCGGCGCACCTTCGGCAAGCTCGATACCACGCAATACGGCCATCCCGATGGCTCCACCATCGACGCCGACGGCTTCCTGTGGAACGCGCGCTGGGACGGCGGCTGCCTGGTCCGCTGGTCGCCTGACGGCAAGGTCGACCGGATTGTGAAATTACCCTGTCGTCGCGTTACCAGCTGCATCTTCGGCGGCCCGGACCTCGGCATCCTCTACATCACCACCGTGCGCTACGGTCTTAGCGATGCCGACTTGGCGGAGCAGCCGTTCGCCGGCGGCCTGTTCGCCCTCGACGCCGGCGTGAAGGGCATCCCGGACGGCGAGTTCGCGGGCTAGCGCGCCGCCGTCACTGCCACAGCTTCTGCCACCAGGACGTGTCGGGGTCCTCGTCCTCTCTGCCGGTCGGCCCGGACTGCGCCTTGACCTTCGCGAGGATCTCGTCGTAGCGCCACCCGGTGAGGGCCGCCAGCGTGGCCGCCTCTTGGCTCAGGCGAATGCGGAGCTTGTTCCGATAGGTCTCGCCGTCCGGGCAAGTCAGCCTCCCGAAGAAGGGATGCTGCAGGATGTAGCGGCCCTGGAAGGTGGAGGTATCGCGCGTCTCCATCAGCATCAGATCCTCGGGGAAATGCGCGCGGTCGTAGCGGACGTGCAGCCGGGTGGCGAAGACCTGAAGCCGGCCTGGCGACTGGCCGCTCGCGTCGCTCACCCAGCGCGCCCCGAGCTTGTTCAGCTCCTCGGCCGTCAGCGGGTCGGCGGCGCAGGGGTCGCACCAGCTGAGGTCCCAGGCATACTCCTGGAATACCACCTGCATGTCCGTTTGCTCGACCGCCCGGTCGAATGTCGCCTTGTAGAAGTCGGCGAACGAGCCCTTCACATAGGTCGGGATGGCAAGGTCGCTGGGCACCTTCATCGTGCGGTAGTTGCTGGTCTCGACCCGTCCGTGGCGCGCGAGGGCGAAGACGAACAGGTCCTGCGGGCCGGCCGCGTTCACGGTCCCCAACCGGATCGGCAGCATGAACTTTGGCGATTGATAGGAGACCTGCAGCGGCCGCAGGAAAGTCGCGCCCAGCCGCTGCTGCTCGCCGAGGTTCACCTTGGCGACGAAGAACCGCATCTTCTGCTTGATGTAGCTGCCGAGCACGTCGGCGGCGCCGTCGGGGATGCGGTAGCCGCTCTCCGTCAGAAAGGTGACGAGACCGTCGCTCTCTTGAGCGGAGAGAATGGCGATGTCGTACTCGCCGACCGTATAGGTAGCTTCGACGGTGACGCCGAGCGAATTGGCGCGTCGCCGTATCGTCGCGCTGGCGTCTTCCTCGATCGCGGCCGGGGCTGCCAACATGTAGGCAACTGGCGGGCTGCACGGATCATTGTCGAAATACTCGACCAGCCGTGGCGCGGTGAAGGCGTCGAGATGGTCGACCAGCGCCGGTTCGACGACGCCGATCTGGTCGCGCTCGATGAAGGTCGGCACGGGTACGACGAGGGCGAACTCGCGCGGATCGCCCTCGTAGTCGCTGGCCATGGTGATGACGGTCTTGCCGGCGTCCCAGGCCAGCACCACCTTCGAGGCCTTGTTGTAGAGCTTGGAATCGGCCTTGGCGACGTAGAAGCCGCAGAAGGCCTGCGCCGCCGGCACCGACAGCGCGACGGCGATGGCGACCAAGAGCGCGACGAGCGAAGCGCGGAGAGTCATGCTTGTCCTCCAGGAGTTGCTGCCGGCACCCATTGGTGACGGGGCGCCGGCAGAAGCCGGTCGATGGGCCACACGGCGAGCGCGAGCAGCGCCAGGGCGAGGTAGAGCCCCGGCCGCACTTGCGCGAAGAAGATGAAGTAGTGGGCAAGCCCGGCCACGGCGGCGGCGAAGATCAGCCGTCCCAGCCGCGAGTCCGGAATCGTCTTGGGATCCGAGATCATGAAGAAGGCGAACAGCAGCAGCGAGCCGCTCTCCAGCTGGTGCACGGGGATCGCCAGAGGGTCGCCGAGCCAGAGCGCCCGCGCCAGCAGCAAGCCCGCATGGGCAAGGAGGAAGAAAATCGTGACGTCAGCGCGCCGTGCCCGCTGCAGCACCATGATGCCGAGAAAGCCGAGCAAGGCCGCGAACCACAGCTCCGCGCCCCACTGCCCGGGCGTCACCCAGGCCCGGCCGCTGCCGAAGACGAGCGCCACGATTGCGATGGTGGCGGGGTTGAACAGGTGCTTGCCGTCGATCCGGATGAGGAACTTGGAGCCGACGGCGATGACGGCCGCCAGCGCGTAAAGCCAGAGCGAGTCGGTCCGCAACAGCAACGAGAGCGAGAACGAGGTGATGAGGGCGCTGCGCAGCTCGACCGGGATGCCCACGATCCGGCTCGCCGCAATCTGGGTGAGGCAGCAGGTGGCTATCAGCACGGCGCAGGCCCGCGGGTCGGCTCCGAAGTCGAGCCAGATCAGGTTGAGCGTCAGCAGCGTGGCCAGCGATGCGATCTGATAATGCCGGGCATCGACCAGCCAGCCTCGCCAGCGCGGCGACAGCGCAAGAGATCCCCACATCGCCCGGCGATCCTGCTCTCCCATTGTGTCCGAAACGAGGCCGGCGCCCCGCTCTGATCAACTATGCCGCCATCGCTCCGCCCCGATGCCACGCCGTTTGAACGAAGCGCAAAGATTCTTTTAGGGGCGGGCTGCGCCCGCCCGTCCATCCACCGCACGGCACTTGGCGGTGACGACCGGATTTGTCCGCTGCACGGGCGGGCGCAGCCCGCCCCTACGATACTACCGCTGGCGACGCGCGCGCTTGGCCGGCGCCCGCTTCTTTGCCTTCGCCTTGCGCTTCGGCCGGCCCGCCGCCTGGCTGCGCCCGCCGACATGCGCGTACGCCACGACCTCGATCTTGGCGCCCGGCACCATCAGGTTGGCCACGATGGTGGCGCGGTTAGGGTAGGGCGGCTTGAACGACCGGGCGTAGACCTCGTTCATGCCCGGGAAGTCCGTGGGATCGGGCAGGTAGACCAGCACCTGCGTGACGTCGTCCATGCTGCCCCCGGCGGCCTCGACCGTGCGCCGCAGGTTGGAGAGCGTCAGCTCGGCCTGGGTGCGGATGTCGCCGGTCTCGATCGAGCCGTCCTCGCGGTTGGGAATCTGCGCCGTGTAGAGGATGCCGTCGGCGGTCGTTGCCCATTCGAGCGGCGCGCTCACGGCCGGCAGATGCGTCTTCACAGGCTTGCGCATTGGTTCCCCCTCGCGTTTCGACTCGGCGCATTTTGTATGCGCGCTGCATTATTGACACCCCCGCGCGAAAGCTCAAGAGTAGGGGACCAACGAACGCCTAAGGGGCCATACCCACAGGGCGATAACAGTGCGGGAGGTAACGCAATGACCATGAGAGTAGGAAGGGCGATCTATGCCCTGGCGACGGCCGCCATCGCGGTCGGGCTGGCTGCTGGTCCGGCGCTGGCGCAGGTGAAGACGATCGAGCCGGGCAAGCTCAACATCGCCATGAACGGCGACATGCCGATGACGCAGCTGAAGGACGGGCAGCTCAGCGGCACCGATGGCGAGCTGATGGTCTACGTCGCCAAGAAGTTGGGGCTGGAGCCGGTGGTCCACCAGATGGACTGGGCGGCCGAGATCGAGGCCACCAAGCAGGGCAAGGTCGACATCATGCACGGCGCCATGGGCTGGATCGAGCCGCGCACCAAGATCATGAACCTGACCGATCCGATCTACTACTTCGGCACCCTGCTGGCGCAGAAGGAGGAGAACAACTTCCACAGCTTCGCCGACATGAAGGGCCACTCGGTCGGCACCGTCACCGGCTTCACGCTGGTGCCGGAGCTGAAGACCGTCGAAGGCATCGGCGAGGTGAAGCTCTACGACACCTCCGACGGCGTGCTGCAGGATCTCGTGGCCGGCCGCCTCGACATGGCGATCCTCGACCCGCCGCTGGTGCAGTGGGGCATCGTCAACCATCCGGAGTGGAAGCTGAAGCAGGTGCCGCTCGAGCCGATGCCGGACAAGTATCCGATCATGTCGACCAAATACAGCGTGATCTTCGGCGTCAACAAGGACGAGCCGGAGCTGGCCGCCGCCATCAGCAAGATCATCGCCGAGGACATCTGGCCGAACTGCATCAACGTGAAGACCATGGCCAAGTACGGCATGGGCGACAAGGCGTGGTTCGTGCCGCCGGCCAACGATCCGCGCATCGGCGTCGATCGCGAGAAGGACTACAAGTCGCGGACGGCACCGGACTCGTGCTTCCAATAGCGTCCGGCGCGCGCGTCGCCGCGGCCGAGCGATAGATGCGGGGGCGGGCATTGTCCCGCCCCTGCCGTGTCTGAGGCGCGCCATCGATGGCACCCCTTCTCCAGATCGTCGACCTGCACAAGCGCTTCGCCGAGCTGGAGGTGCTCTCGGGCATCTCGCTGGACGTGGCGCGCGGCGAGAAGGTCTCGATCATCGGGCCGAGCGGCTCCGGCAAGACCACGCTGCTCCGCTGCATCAACTATCTGGAGAAGCCGACCGCCGGCCACGTCTATATCGACGGCAAGCTGATCGGCGAGAAGCAGGTCAACGGCAACTACGTCCACCTCAGCGACCGCGAGCTCGCCAAGGAGCGCCAGGAGATCGGCTTCGTCTTCCAGCGCTTCAACCTGTTCCCGCATCTGACCGCGCTCGGCAACGTCACCATCGCGCCGCAGAAGGTGCTGGGCCTGCCGCGCGAGGAGGCCGAGGCGCGCGGCCGCGAGATGCTCACCAAGGTCGGCCTCGCCCACAAGATCAACGAATATCCCGAGCGGCTCTCCGGCGGCCAGCAGCAGCGCGTCGCCATCGCCCGCGTGCTCGCCATGCAGCCCAAGCTCATGCTGTTCGACGAGGCCACCTCCGCCCTCGATCCCGAGCTGATCGGCGAGGTCTTGCGCGTCATGCGCCAGCTGGCGGAGGAGGGGCGCACCATGGTGATCGTCACCCACGAGATCCAGTTCGCCGGCGAAGTCTCCGACCGCGTGATCTTCATGGACGGCGGCAAGATCGTGGAGCAGGGCCCGCCGCGCGAGGTGCTGCAGAAGCCGCAGCAGCCCCGCACCCGCGAGTTCCTCAAGCACATCCAGGAACGCTAGGGTCCACGCGCCATGTATTTCCTGCACGTGCTGGAGGCCAAGGGCTGGTACTTCCTCACCACGCTGCTCGGCGGCTGGCCGGAGACCGCCGGCGTGGCCGCGGCGTCGCTGGTCTTCGCCCTCGTCGTCGGGCTCTTCATCGCCCTGTTGCGGCTGTCGCGCTGGCGCCTGCTGCGCTTCCCGGCCATCGCGTATGTCGAGTTCTTCCGCGGCACGCCGGCGCTGGTGCAGCTCTTCGTCATCTATTTCGGCCTGCCCGACACGGGCTTTCAGCCCTCGCCCCTGCAGGCCGCGATCGTCGGGCTCGGCCTCAACGGTGCCGCCTATCTCTCCGAGATCTACCGCGCCGGCATCGAATCGATCCACCGCGGACAGATGGAGGCGTCGCTCTCGCTCGGCATGACGCCGGCGAGCGCCATGCGCTACATCATCCTGCCCCAGGCCATCCGCACGATGCTGCCGCCGATCACCAACTTCGCGATCGTGCTGCTGAAGGACACGGCCATCATCTTCGCCGTCGGCGTCGTCGAGATCATGGCGCTGGCCCGCAACCTCGTGACCGAGACCTTGCAGAGCGCCGTCATCTATCTCATCGCCGGCGCCATCTATCTCTGCATGACCATCCCCATGGCCCGCATCGCCGCCCGCCTCGAGCGGGCGAAGCGGGCCTGGCAGTAGGGTCGCGGCGATGCTCCAGCTCCCCGAGATCTACGCCGAGAACATCCATCGCTGGCTGCCGGAGCTGCTGTATTTCGCCCGCACCACCCTGCTGATCGCGGCGCTGTCGTTCGTCCTGGCGGTCGCCATCGGCCTCGTCCTCGCGCTGATGCGCACCTCGCGGTCATCCGTGTCGGGCGGCCTGGCGGCCGGCTACATCGAGATCTGCCGCGGCCTGCCGATCGTGGTGCTGCTCTACATCGTCTATTTCGCTCCGCCCCAGTTCTTCCCCGGGCTCGGCTGGAAGTGGTTCACGACGCTGGCCGGCGCCGTGCTCGGGCTCGGCATCCATGGCGGCGCGATCCTGGCCGAGGTCTTCCGCTCCGGCATCGAGGCCCTGCACAAGGGCCAGCGCGAGGCCGCGCTCTCGCTCGGCATGACGCCGGCCAAGGCCACGGCCTACATCATCCTGCCGCAGGCCGCCCGCATCGTCCTCCCGCCGGTCGGCAACTACGCCATCGGCCTGCTCAAGGACACCTCGCTCTGCTCGCTGATCGGCGCCAACGAGCTGATGAACGACGCCAAGAGCATCGCCTTCGCCGACTACCAGCCGATGGCCGTCTTCGTGCTGGTGGCCGGCATCTATTTCGCCATGAGCTACCCGCTGTCGCTCTGCGTCCGCTACATGGAAGCGCGCATGAGCCGCGGCCGGGCCTGAAATCCGCCGGAGAAGGAATCCCATGAAAGTCGTCAAGCTCGAAGCCATCCCCGTCCGCATCGCCTACAAGCATGTCGAGGCCAGCTCGCTGATCGCGCGCGGCGGCGTGGCCGACGTGCTGGTGAAGGTCACCACCGAGGACGGCATCGTCGGCTGGGGCGAATGCACGCGCGCCGCCGACGTGCCGGGCATCGAGAGCGCGGTCAACGCCATGGCGCCGCTGGTCGTCGGCCGCAGCGCCTGGGACCGCGAGATCATGCAGCGCGAGCTCGCCGTCTACGCGGTCTGGGCCTTCCAGCCCATGACCGCCAACTTCGCCTTCGCCGGCATCGACATGGCGCTGTGGGACGCCTGCGGCAAGGCCTGCGGCCAGCCGCTCTACCGCCTCTTCGGCGGCGCCATGCGCGAGGAGGTCGACTATTTCTATTACATGGAATGGGGCACGCCGAAGGAGATCGCGAAGCAGGCCAAGGACGGCGTGAAGAAGGGCTACCGCGCCTACTACATCAAGGCCGGCGTCGACGAGAAGCGCGAGGAGGCGATGCTGGAAGCCCTGCGCGACGGCATCGGCTCGGACGGGCTGATCCGCATCGACGTCAACCAGTCCTGGGACATGCCGACCGCCGTGCGGCTGCTGAAGCGCTGGCACGAGAAGTTCGTGATCGATTTCGTTGAGGCCCCGGTTCGCATCGACCCCATCGAGAACAACCTCGATCTCATGCAGCAGGTCGACGTGCCCATCTGCGTGAACGAGGGCTTGTGGCGCGAGGCCGATGCCTGGCGCATCATCAAGAGTCGCGGCGGCCACTATCTCTGCTTCAGCCAATATTGGGTCGGCTCGCTCGCCCGCTGGCACATGATGTGCCACGCCGGCCATCAGGAGGGCTGGCTGGTCTGCAAGCACACCCACGGCGAGTTCGGCCTCACCGCCGCCGCCGGCCAGCACATCATGCTGACCATCCCCAACGCCTGTCTCGGCCACCAGCAGACCGCCCAGATGATGGAGGACGATATTCTGACCGAGCGCATCCCGATCGCCGACGGCCCGCGCTGGGGCCGCATCGACGGCGCCGGCCTCGGCGTCGAGGTCGACGAGGATAAGGTGGCGAAATATCACGCCGACTACCGCCAGCACGGCGAGTTCCCGACCTATGTCGGCAAGGTCGCCGCGCCGGCGGCCGCCAAGCGCCGACGTTAGAGCCGCGCAGCGGTCAGCCATACCAGGACGAGTACCAGCAGCGCGCAGACCAGAAACACGGCGTCGGCGCGCGCGAATGTCGAAGCGCGCAGGCTCGTCCGGACCATGGGATGATGCAGGCCACGCGCCTCCATGCTGATGGCGGCCCGGCTGGCTTTGCGCACGGTGCTCGCCAGCAGCGGGACGGCGAGCCCGGGCAGCGTGCGCAGCCTCGCCCGCCAGGGCGCCGATCGGTCGGCGCGCATGCTGCGCGCCAGCCGGATCTGCCGGAGATCGTCGCGCAGATAGGGCAGGAACTGCAGGGCGGAGAAGACGCTGAAGCCGATGAAGGCCGGCAGCCGCGCCCGCTGCATCAGCGCGCGCACGAGGTCCGCAGGATCGGTGGAGCGGACGAATGCGTAGGAGATCAGGCCGAAGGAGAGTGCGCGCAGGAACAGCGCGGCGCCGGCATTGGCGGCGGGATCGCGGAGGAGCGCCGGCGCCCCCAGCGACTCGGAATAGGCCGCGGTGCTCGCGGGGAACAGCAGGTTCGCCCAGAGATAGCCGAAGCCGACGAGCGCGAACGGCAGCATCGCCTTCAGCAGCGCCAGCGGCCCGACGCGCTCCAGCGCGATCAGGGCGACGGCCACGGCCGCCGCCAGCAGCAGCTGGAACAACGCGTCGAACACCAGCGTCGCCGCGGCGATATAGAGCAGCGCCGCCGCCAGCTTGCTGAGCGGATTCACGCGCCGCAGCCGCAGCGGCTCAGGCGGCCAGCGCATCGAGCCAGCCCTGGAGACGATAGGCCGCCGGCATGGCCAGTCCCATGGCGGCGAGGAAGCGGCCGTCGCCCAGCACGGTGTCGGCGCGGTCGCAGCGCACGAGCCGGCCGCGCTCCAGCACCGCCACCCGGTCGCACAGCGCCGCCACCAGGTCGAGATCGTGGCTGATGACGACGATGGCGCGATCGGCGCGCCGCTGGCCGGCGATCAGCGCCTGCAGCTGCCCGGTCGCGCGCGCGTCGAGCCCATAGCTCGGCTCGTCCAGCACAAGCAGGGGCGTGGCGCCGGCCGCGACCACGGCCAGCACGCTCAGCCGCCGCTTCTGCCCCTGGCTGAGCTCGTAGGGATGCGCGTCGCGCAGCGGCCAGAGGCCGGCCTCGCACAGCAGCGCTTCGACCTGCTCCTGCCCGTCCTTGGGCAGGCTCGCCGCCAGCTCCGCGCGCACGGTCGCGCCGACGAACTGATGCTCCGGATTCTGGAAGACGAAGCGCATCGGCCGGCCGGCTGCGTCGCCGAGCATTCTCCGTTCGCCACGCGTCGGCGCAAGCAGCCCGCTCATGATCTGCCCCAGGGTCGACTTGCCGGCGCCGTTGCGCCCGACCAGGCCGAGGATCTCGCCGCCCTGCAGCGTGAGCGACAGGTCGGCGAGGATCGCAGGCCCGCCGCGCGGCGCGAAGCCGATGCTGTCGAGCCGCAGCAACGGCCGCCCCTCGTCGGTGCGCGGCGGCGCGCGCCGCACCGCGCTCCACCGCCGCAGGCCGTCGCGGATGGCCGTCCGCCAGACAGGCTGCCGCCCCGCGGCGCGCTCCAGCGCATCCGCGGCCTCGGCGAGCGTCAGAGGCCGCTCCGCCAGCGCCACGCCGGCGCCTCGCAACGCCTGAAAGAGCTCGGCCGCCGGCGGGCACCAGACGCCCGCCTCCGCCGCCAGCGCGTAGCGCTCGTGGAACAGCGTCGTCGGCGGCTCGGCCGCGATCAGCCGGCCCTCCGCGTCGAGCAGCAGCACCCGATCGATCAGCGGCAGCAGATGCTCGAGCTTGTGGTCGATGAACAGCAGCGTCCGCTCGCGTCCGCCGCCCGCGAGGCGCGCGACCGCCGCATAGGTCGCGGCCGTGGCCGCGGGGTCGAGCTGCGATGTCACTTCATCGAAGACGGTGATCGCCGCATCCTGGGCGAGTGCCGCCGCCAGCAGCACCTTCTGCTTCTCGCCGCCGGAGAGCGTCTGCGTGCGCCGCCGCCGGAATTCGACCGGCAGGCCGGCCTGCTCCAGCGCCGCATCGAGGCGCCGGTCGATCTCGACCGGCGCCACGCAACGGTTCTCCAGCGCGAACGCGATCTCATCCTCGACCGTGAGCGCGCAGAGCTGGCTGTCCACATCCTGGAACACATAGGCGATGTCCCCTGCGAGCTCCGGCACGCTGCCGTCGCGCACGTCGCGCCCGCGCACCCTCACCGCGCCGACGACTGCGGCAGCGATTGATTTCGGCACGAGCCCGTTGAGGCAGAGCGCCAGGGTGCTCTTGCCGCCGCCCGACGGTCCCAGAAGCAGCACGCGCTCGCCCGCCTCGATCCGCAGCGACACGTCGGCGAGCGCTAGCTGCTCGCGGAAGGAATAGCGGACCGAGAGCCCGTCGATGTCGATGGCGGGCGTCCCGGCCGCGTCCGCGTCGCTCACCCCCCGCCCCGCTTGTCGGCGTCGATGGCGAGGCCGCTCAGCACGCCCGTGCGATAGAGCGCATCGCCGATGAGCTTGCCGAGCAGCCCCGCCAGCAGCATGCCGCTCAGCACCCGCAGCACGGCCATGGCGATCAGCAGCCCCGGCGCCAGCGTGCCGTAGCTGAAGCGGATCCAGGTGTAGACGAAGCTGAAGATCGCCGCACTGGCGCCCGAGGCGAGCAGGGTCGGCAGCCGGTAGTTGCGCCAGCGCGTGAGCGCAAACGGCAGCTCGGCCCCGGCGCCCTGCACCACGCCCGTGAGCACCAGGATCAAGCCTGCGGGATTGCCCGTCAGCACCTCCGCGATTGCCGCGATCACCTCGCTGCCGAAGGCCACGAAGGGCTTGCGGATGATGTAGGCCGCCACCACCGAAACCACGCACCAGAATCCGAACAGGATATCGAGCGACAGCGGCCCGATCGCCGCCTGCCCCAGCAGCCACAGCTGCACCCAGGCGAGGTACAGCACGGCGAAGACGATACCGAGCGCGGCCACGATCACGGTCTCCCGCTGCGTCCAGGCGCGCTCGGACTTCGCCGGTTGGAAATGAAGGGTATCGGTCATGACGGTCTCCTCTCTTGCGAAGGACCGGTCACGACGACGCCATCAGGGAAAGGGCGCGCCGCAAACCGGTCCGTTGGAACGGTCGGTTGCGGCTCAGGCGACGCTCGGGCTGCCCTTGGAGACGACGGCGGTGAGGACGACGTGGTCCTCGGGCGCCCCGAAGCCGAGGAAGCTCTGCTCGATCGCCTGGAACACGTCGGCGGCGTCGCCCGCGAGCTTGGTGCAGAAATGCTTGCCGTTGGCGAACAGGCCGGCCCGCTTCGTGAAGCCGATGCAGGCGGCGATCTGCTCCATGTAGTCGGCGCGCCCGAGCGGATAGAGCGCGATCTGCGCCGCCGTCGCCACGCCGCTGCGCGCCACCTGCCGCAGCTGGCCGACCGCCGCCGCAGCCGGGTCATGCTCCCCCGCGACGTTGCGCGCGCGCACCAGGTCGGCGCGGCAGCGCGGATCGTCCGGCTCCCCCGGGCAGCCCCGCGACAGGCTGACGTTCATCACCACATGGCCGCCGGCCGTGGCGGCCGCGACGAAGCTCTCCTGCAGCGCCGGGAACAGCGCATCCGGCGGCCCGATCAGCGTCGTGCTGATGTCGTCGGTCGCGACCTCCAGCCGGTCCTTGTAGCGGTCGAGCGCCTCGATGGCGTGCAGGATCACGCCGATGAAATCGCTCGACATGGGATAGATGGAAAACTGGCATCCGAGAAACATTGCTCTCTCCGCTGGCATTACCCAGATCAGATCAGAAGGGTTGAACGGAGCAGCCGTTCTCTCAGCCCCCGAGCGGGGCACCCCTGCAACGTGAAGGCAGAGCTAGCACGGGCCGGGCCGGCCTGTCCATGCCTCGGTTACCCGCCGCAACGGACGGCGCTGCGAGCGTCAATGCATCTGCCGGCGACGACAAGTTGGCGTACATTGGACGCGAGATGCCAAACGGGAGTCAGTGGGATGGCGGAAGCAGAACTGTTCGGGGGTGGTTGCCTGTGCGGCGCCGTTCGATATCACGCTAAGGCGCGCCCAGTGCGCGGCGTGATCTGCCACTGCTCGACCTGCCGCCGGCATTCGGGCGCTCCGGCGCTGGCGTTCGTGCACTTCCCGGCGGCCGCGTTCGCCTGGCTCGGCGCGGAGCCGAGTTGGTACCGCTCGTCACGCTACGCGCAGCGAGGGTTCTGCCCGGCCTGCGGCAGCACCGTGGCGATGCGCGAGGAGGTCCTCGGCGATCGCGTGCAGATCTGCGTCGGCAGCCTCGACGATCCCGACAAGGTCCGGATCGACGACCACGTCTGGACGTCGGAGCGCGTCGCCTGGTTCGAGATCAAGGACGAGCTCCCGCGTTTCGCGCGCAGCAGCGCCGCCGTGCCCTCGAAGGCGCTGGAGCCGTAGCGGGGTGACGCCGGCGCCACGCAGCGCCGCGCTCGTGCTGGTGACGCCGGACGGCGCGGTCGTCGGCAGCCTGCCGGCCGTGCCCGTCGCGACGCCCTGGTGGCAGGAGGTCGAGCCGGTCGTCGCTGCCGTCCGCGAGCGCCACGGCATCGACGTCACCATCCTGCGGCTGCTTCACGCCGAGCGCGACCGTCCGCACGGCGGCCGCGTCACCTACCTCGCCGAGATCGCCCGTCCCGTCGCGGCCGAACCGTGGGCCAGCACGCTCGAGGACCATCCGCTGCGTCACCCCTTCGCGCGCCCCGGCGGACCGGCCGCCGATCTGGCCTGGGCGGATTCCGTCCTGGCCGGGCGCGGGCTGCGGCGCTCGGCGACGCCGGTTCAGGTGCGCACCTGGAACCTGTCGAGCCTGTGGCGCATCCCGCTGCAGAACGAGACGGCCTGGCTGAAGGTCGTGCCGCCGTTCTTCGCCCATGAGGGCAGTCTGCTGGAACGCCTCGCCGGCGAGCGCGTCCCGACCCTGCTCGGCCACGATGGCGGCCGCATGCTTCTCGCGGAGATCGCCGGCGACGATCTGTACGAGGCCGAGCCGTCGCAGCTCGCAGAGATGGTGATGCTGCTCGTCGGCCTGCAGCGCGCCTGGATCGGGCATGTCGACGCGCTGCTCGCGCTCGGGCTGCCGGACTGGCGCCCGCCCGCCCTCGGCGCCGCGATTGCCGACGTGGTCGCGCGCACGGCCGATGACCTCCCCGCCGACGACCGCGCCACGTTGCGCGAATTTCTGCGCGCCCTCCCCGACCGGTTCGCCGCCATTGCCGCTTGCGGCCTCCCCGACACGCTCGTCCACGGCGACTTCCACTCCGGCAACTTTCGCGGCGAGGGCCGGCTGCTTACGCTGCTCGACTGGGGCGACAGCGCCGTCGGCCATCCGCTCCTAGACCAGCCCGCCTTCCTCACCCGCGTCCCGGCCGATGCGGCCGCGCCCCTCCGCGAGCACTGGCTGCGGCTCTGGCGCGACGCCGTCCCCGGCTGCCACCCGTCCCGCGCCGCCCACCTGCTCGCCCCGCTCGCCGCCGCCCGCCAGGCCGCCATCTACCGGGGCTTCCTCGACCGCATCGAGTCGGCCGAGCACCCCTATCACCGGCACGATCCCGCCGAATGGCTGCAGCGCACCGCCGCCCTGGTCCGCGAACAGCCGTTTCCGCCTTGATTTTCGGCACGTATGTTCCTACAATGTTCTCGTCGGTCGGTACCTTCGCCGGCCGGCTCGATCTTTGACATCGTGTATCGGATGTTGCCGTCGCCTGCCGTTGGACAGCGGGCCCAGCGACGACGTTTGCGTCGCTGGGCGGGGGAAACCCCTGCGCCCTTTCCCGCTGGACATGGGGTCCATCGCTCAGAATCGATGACCCTTTGGGGCGACCCCGTGTGGTCGCCCGCATCTGCCCTCGCTGGACATG
>Ga0335085_10004785_pt1 | contig 22188 bp, 16 predicted proteins | sample Lox_Sample_45_FD_206712 | JGI IMG/M metagenome (GOLD analysis project Ga0335085, IMG submission 206712) | Soil microbial communities from Loxahatchee National Wildlife Refuge, Florida, United States - Lox_Sample_4.5 | ecosystem: Environmental > Terrestrial > Soil > Wetlands | place: USA...
AGGAGCAGAAGATCACGATCACGTCCTCCTCGGGTCTCGACAAGAAGGAGGTCGAGAAGCTCGTCAAGGACGCCCAGACCCACTCGGGCGAGGACAAGAAGCGCCGGGAGGCCATCGAGGCGAAGAATGCGCTCGACGCGCTCGTGTACCAGACGGAGAAGATCGTCGAGGAGTCGGGCGACAAGGTGCCGGCCTCCGAGAAGGAAGCCGTCACGGCCGCGGTCGCCGAGGCGAAGAAGGTGCTCGAGAGCCAGTCCGGCGACGCCGACGCCCTCAAGAAGGCGGCGCACGACCTCCAGAAGGCGAGCTACAAGATCGCCGAGGCGCTCTACAAGTCCACCCCCGCGCCCGGAGCCGGAGCCGGAGCCGGGGCCGAGGCCGGCCCCTCGGACGGCGCGTCGGGCGCCAAGCCCGAGGACGTCATCGACGCCGAGGTCGTGGAAGAGAAGAAGTAACCGCCGATGGCGCCGAAGCGCAAGGGAGACGCACCGCCGCCGGGAAGGGCCCACGAGACGCCCCCCCGTGACGGCTACGTGTTCATCGGCGTCATCGCGCGCCGCTTCGGCGTCCACCCGCAGACGCTGCGCCTCTACGAGCGCGAGGGTCTCATCCGGCCCGCGCGCTCGTCGGGGAACACGCGCCTCTACGACGTCGAGACCGTCGAGAGGCTCGAGATCATCCTGACGCTCACGCGCGAGCTCGGCGTGAACCTCGCGGGCGTCGAGGTGATCCTCGATCTCAAGTCCCGTCTCGCCCGCATGGAGGGGGAGGTGGGCCGGCTCATGGAGGCGATCCGGGCCGTCGCGAAGGACCACGCGGCCCGCGGCGGGGCCGCCAAGGACGACCGGGCCCTCGCCGTGAGGCCCCGCGGGGCGATCGTTCTCAAGTACGAGTGAGGGATATCGCGGCCGCGGCCGAGAGGTGATAATCACCGGCCGGTGACTCAGAGGCTGCGCCCCGACGACGACTCGAAGGTCCTCAGGAAGTACCTGGACGACATCGCCCGCTATCCCATCCTCGTGCCGGAGCGCGAACGGGAGCTCGGACGCGCGATCCAGGATCTGGCGACCCCCGAGGAAGTCCGCAAGGAGGCCGTGGACGAGCTCGTGCGGGGCAACCTGCGGTTCGTCGTCTCGTACGCGAAGCGTTTTCACTCGCCCGAGGTCTCGTTCCTCGACCTCATCAACGAGGGAAACATCGGCCTCATCCAGGCCGCCCGCCGCTTCGATCCCGAGCGCGGCGTCAAGTTCATCACGTACGCGGTCTGGTGGGTGCGCCAGGCGATCTCGAACGCGCTCTCGGAGCAGTGGGGCGCGATCCGCCTCCCGCACAAGCAGGCGACGCTCCACTCGCGCCTCGGACGCGTGAAGGAGGCTCTCACGCGCTCCCTCGGGCGCGAGCCGACGATGGAGGAGGTCGCCCTGGAGGCCGGCCTCAAGCTCTCCGACGCCGAGAGCCTCATGGGGATGACGCGCAGCTCCGAGTCCCTTTCCGGCGTCTTCGGCTTCGAGGAGGACCGGACGCTCGAAGACACGCTCGAGCAGACGACCGTCGCCGCGGCGGACGAGCAGCTCCTGCGCCGCTCGTCCGTCGAGCAGACGCGCACGCTGCTCGAGGCGCTCCCGAAGAAGGAGCGCGCGATCCTTTGCCGCCGTTTCGGCATTCCCGAGGACGGCACGGAAGGGGAGCGCGAGCCCATGACGCTCCAGGAGATCGGCGAGGAGCTGCACCTGTCGCGCGAGCGCGTGCGCCAGATCGAGGCGCAGGCGATCGCGCGCATCAAGCGCTCCCTCAAGAGCCGGGCGCTGAAGGCGTTCCTGAACTGATGTCCTCGCTCGCGTCTCCCGATCCCTGCCCGGTCTGCAAGGGCTTCGGCGTCGTCGAGACGCCGGAGGGCCGAGCGGTTCCCTGCGCCTGCCGAGTCGCCGACAACGCGCAGGCGCGGATGCGCGCCGCCCAGGTCCCCGAGCGCTACAAGGACTGCAAGATCGAGAATTACAAGCTGAACCTCCCGTCGACCCACCCGAGCCACCAGAAGGCGCGGGCGGCGGCGAAGAGTTTCATCGACGACTGGAGAGCGCGGGACCGCGGCCTGCTGTTCGTGGGCCCGGTCGGCGTCGGGAAGACGCACCTCGCGGTCGCGATCCTTCGCAGCCTGGTCGAGGAGAACGCCGTGCGCGGGATCTTCTGCGACTTCTCCGATCTGCTCGAACGGATCCAGGCGACCTTCTCGAAGGCAAATTCGGACAGCGCAGACGACGTGCTCGCGCCCTATCGCGACGCCGAGCTCCTCGTCCTCGACGAGCTCGGCGCGCGGCGTCCGACGGACTGGGTGCGCGACGTCCTCTACGGGCTCATCAACACGCGGTACAACCGCCGCCGGATCACGATCGTGACCTCGAATTACGGCGACCTTCCGGCGCGCCCCGGGGACGAAACGCTCGACGGGCGGGTCGGTCAGATGGTCCGCAGCCGCCTCCACGAGATGTGCGATCTCGTCGTCCTCGAGGGCCCGGACTATCGCGCGATGCGCGCCTTCCGGATCTGAGCGACCGATGATCGCGCCGACCCGTTCCGCGCCGGCGGCGTTGGGGCGCGGGGTGTCGCAGGTCGTCGCGAACCCCGGCCTCCTCCTCGCCCCGCTCGCCTTCGTCGGTGTCGTCGCGGCCGTGCTCGCTGCCGTCGGAGCCTCTGCCGTGCTCCTCGCGGGGAGCGTGCTCGCCGAACGGGAGGTCTGGCGGCGCGGGCCCGCGGCGATTTGGGATTTCTTCGAAAGTCTGCGGGCGTTTCTCCTGGCTTCGCCCGGCGCCGTCGTGCTCGCCCTGTCGGGCGTTCTCGTCGTGCTCCTTTTCCTGACCTCCGTCGCCGCGTGGGTCCGCGCCGGTGTCACGGGCGCCCTCGCCGAGGTCGACGCGTGCGCCTCCGAAGCCGCCCCGCTGGCCGCGTTCCGGCACCCGGCGATCGGCCGGGCGTTCTTCGGGTCCGCCGCGCGCCTCTTCGGGGCGTTCTTCGCGCTCGTGAACCTCTACGGGATCGCGGGGACGGTTCTCGTCCTCTTCCTCGTCGTGCCGGCCATGGGCGTCCTGTCGGGCGCGCTGACCTCGAACACGACCCTGACGATCCTCTCGGGCCTCGCGCTCGCCGTCGCGGTGCCGGTCGGCATCGTCGCCGGCGCGGCGCTGCGCGTCCTGTACCTCGTCGCGGGCCGGGTCCTCGTTCGCGAGCCGGTCGACGCCCTCGGGGCCGTGGCGCGCGCCGTCACGCTCGTGCGCGAGAATCCCGGGCGGACGGCGGCGCTCTACCTCCTCGGGGCCGTGGGCGCGATGGCCGTGGGCATCGGCTTCGTGGTCCCGCGGGTCGTTCTCACGTTCGTCGCCGGGTGGTCGCGGGCGGGCCTGTGGGTCGTCATGGGCGTCAGCGGGGCGTTTCTCTTCCTCCAGGTCGTCGTCGGCCTGGCGTACGAGCTCGCCCTGACCGGCTCTTTCGTCGCCCTGTGGCCGTCCGCGGACGCGCCCGAATCCGCGCCGCCGGAGATCGCGCCCGCGTGAGGAGCGCGGTCCTGCCGGTCTTGGCGGTCGCGTTCGCGGCGGGCTGCGCCGCCCCGCCGGCGCCGCGTGTCGCGCCGCCTCCGCCCACGCCCTCCGCCGCGCCGACGCCCGCGCCCACCCCGACGCCGGCGCCACGCCTCGCACCGCTCCCCTCGCCGTCCCTGACGGTGAGCCTCGCGGTCGACCGCGCGTCCGCCGCACTGCCCGCGGGCGACTGGATCCTCGCGTCGGGCGAGCGCGCGGAGAGGCGGCGGGGGCCTCTGCTCTTCGTCGCCTCGTCCTCCGGACTCCGTGTCACGGACGACGGCGCCGCGTCGGACTGGCCGGCGTCCGTCGAGATCGCGCCCGCGAGCGGTTCGCTCGTGACGTGGGGCGACGCGACCTACCGGGGGCGGCTCGTCGTGCGCGCGACGCCGCGGGGAACGATCCACCTCCTCGACCACGTCGGCCTCGAGGACTATCTCAAGGGCGTCGTTCCCACCGAGATGGGCCCGCGGGTGTACGACGAAGTCGAGGCCCTGAAGGCGCAGGCGGTCGCCGCGCGCTCGTACGCGGTGAAGCACCGCGGGCAGTTCGCGGCGGAAGGCTACGACCTCTGCACGACGGCTCGGTGCCAGGTGTATTCCGGAGCCTCGGCCGAGAACCCGCTCTCGACGCGCGCCGTCGAGGAGACGGCGGGAGAGGTCCTGCTCTGGAAGGGCGCCGTCGCGGACGCGCTCTTCACGTCGACGTGCGGCGGCCGCACGGAGAGCGCCGCCGACGTCATGCCGGGCTACGCCGGCGTCGACGCGCCGTACCTCGCATCCGTCCCGTGCTTCGGCGAGACGCTGCAGACGCTCGATGGCGCGGCCCCGCCGGCCCGGAAGGGGACGCTCACGCTGCTCGGCGCGCGCGGGCGGGCGCTCGCCGCGAGTCTCGGAGGGGGAGAGGGACCGAAAATTGCGCAGAAGGCGCGTGAGGCGCTACAGCAGAGGCTCGGGCTCGCCGCGCATGGGGCGTCGCGTCCCCATCCTCTCTCGGTGCCTGCCGTGTACCTGGAAATTGCCTCTGCCGCGGGGTTCGACACGGCCGTGCTGAGCGAGGAGAGCGAGCGAGGCGAATTGCCTTCGAGCTGGTCGGAGAAGGCGAAAGCGGCTTTCGCGGCTCTCCAGCGCTTCCAGCTCGGCGGCGGTACGGCTCTTCCGACGGACCGCGCGCTCCGCCCCGAAGAGGTTGCCGGGATCTACGCCGTGCTCCTCTCGCGGCTGGGCGACTTCGAAGACGTGGAAGGACGCATCACGAAGAGGGACGAAACCGACATCGAGGTGAAGAGCGCCAAGGGGCGGGCCTCGTATTCACTTTCAGAAGAAATCGTGCTCTTCGAAGGCGGCAATGAAGCCCTGGCTCAGCGGCAGAGTCACGCCTTCTTCCCGGGCGACAAGGTCCGCGTGTTCGTCCGCGACGGCAAGGCCTGCGGGATCGTCTTCCCCCCGCAGCCGGCCGCGGGCGCGTACGACCGCGAGTCGGTCTGGGAGCACTGGACGCGCCGCTTCACGGCGGCGGAGCTCGGAGCGAAGCTGCGCGAGCGGGACGCCACCCGCGGGGCCGCCGACCCCACGGGCGTCGCCGTGACGTCGCGCGGGGCGTCGGGGCGGGCGCGGACCGTCGCCGTCACGACGCCGAGGGGTGTCGTCACGCTCACGGGGCTCGAGATCCGCTTCGCGCTCGGTCTGCCCGAGAGCCTCTTCAGCGTCGTCTCGGGCACGGACGAGGGCGGCGGCCGCGTCTTCACGTTCTACGGGAGGGGCTGGGGACACGGCGTCGGCCTCTGCCAGACGGGCGCGTTCGGGATGGCGCTCGCCGGCCGCTCGTACCGCGAGATCCTCGCGCACTACTATCCCGGCACCGAGGTCGGTCCCGCACCGTTAGGACGAGAGAGAATGGAGGCGCCTTGACGGGCGCCCCGGGGATTTTCTTCGAATGAAAGAAGGGGCCGCGGCGCACCTTTCGCCGGAGCAGAAATCCGAGCTGCTTCTCAGGGCACGCGCGGCCGCCGCGCGCGGCCTCGGAATTCCGTTCGAAGGAATCCTCCCTTCGCGTCCCTCGGGCCCTCTTCTCACCCCGGGCATGTCGTTCGTCACGTGGAAGCGCGACGGGCAGCTGCGCGGCTGCATCGGCAGCATCGAGCCGGTCCGGCCCCTCTGGGCGGACGTCGAGGCGAACGCGGTCCACGCTCTTCTCGGCGACCCGCGCTTTCCGCCTGCGACGCCGGACGAGCTGGACCTCTGCCGCGCCGAGATCTCGGTCCTGACTCCTTTCGTGCCGGTCGCGAACCCGCTCGCCGCCGTCGAGGTCGGCGTCCACGGCCTTCTCGTCGAGCGTGGTCCCCGCCGGGGTCTCCTGCTCCCGCAGGTCGCCGTGGAATGGGGCTGGGACGCCCGGGAGTTCCTCGGCCACTCGTGCCGGAAGGCGGGGCTGCCGGAGGACGCATGGCGGGACGGCCGCACGGTGATCTCGACGTTCGAGGCGGACGTCTTCGGAGAGGAGCCGCGGTAGTCTGGACGCCATGAGCGCTCCCGCGACCTCCCGGCCGATCTCCGCCGTCGCGACCGTCTCCGAAATCCGGTCCTTTTTTCCCGCCCTGGAACGAGCGGAGAGCGGCGTCCCCGTCGCGTACTTCGACGGTCCCGGAGGCACGCAGGTGCCGCGCGCGGTCGCCGACGCCGTGGCGGACTACCTGCTCTTTCACAACGCGAACACGCACTGGTCCTATCCGACGAGCGTCGAGACGGACACGATGATCGCCGCCTCACGGGGCGCGCTCGCGGACTTCCTCGGCGGCGCGCCGGCGGAGATCGTGTTCGGCGCCAACATGACGACGCTCACGTTCCATCTCTCCCGCGCGCTCGCGCGCGGCTGGACGGCGGGCGACGAGGTCGTCGTGACGGAGCTCGACCACCACGCGAACGTGGATCCCTGGCGCGCTCTCTCGAAGGAGAGCGGCATCGTCGTGAGAACCGCTCCGCTCCTCGCCGGGACCCCGCGGCTCGACCTCGACGCCCTGGAGAGGCTGCTCGGAAAGAGGACTCGCCTCGTCGCCGTGGGCGCGGCTTCGAACGCCGTCGGGACGATCAACGACGTCGCGCGCGTCGCGGAGATGGCGCACGGGAACGGCTCCCTCGCGTTCGTCGACGCGGTCCACTACGCCCCGCATGCGCTCGTCGACGTGAAGGCGCTCGGGGCCGACTTCGTCGTCTGTTCGCCGTACAAGTTCTACGGGCCGCACGCGGGCGTCCTCTGGGGCCGCCGCGCCCTCCTCGAGTCGCTGGACGTCCCGAAGCTGCGCCCGGCGCCCGACGAGATTCCGGACCGGCTCGAGACGGGCACGCTGAGCCACGAGGCCATCGTCGGGTGCGGCGCGGCGGTCGACTTCCTCGCGTCTCTCGCGGGAGACGCGGGGGAGCGCCGGGCGCGCCTCGCGCGGGCCTTCGCGGCGCTCCACGAGAGGGGCGAGGCGCTCTTCGCGCGGATGTGGGCTGGGCTCGCCGCGATCCCGGGCGTCACTCTCTACGGGCTGCCGCCCGGATCCCGCCGCACGCCGACGATCGCCTTCGCGGTGAAAGGCCGCTCCTCGGAGGACGTCGCGCGCGCTCTCGTGCCGAGAGGCGTCTACGCGACGCACGGAGACTTCTACGCGTCGACGCTCGTCGAGCGGCTCGGCCACGCGAAGGACGGCCTCGTCCGCGCCGGCTGCGCCTGCTACACGACGGAGGAAGAGGTCGACCGGCTCGTCTCGGAGGTCCGCGGGATCGCGAGGGCGAGGGGCTGACGGGGCCCCGGACTTCCGGGCGGAGGCGCCGGATGGTAAGGTGGGGAAAATTTGACGCCCCTGTCAAATGAGGGGCGCCGCAGGAGTCCCCCGCATGGCCGCCTCCGCCCCCGCCTCCACCGCGCTCCGGTCCGGGATGGGCTTCACGCTCACCGAGGAGCAGGAAGCCGTCCGCGCGATGGTCCGCGACTTCGCGCGCACCGAGATCGCGCCGCACGTCAAGGAATGGGACGAAGCGCAGGTCTTCCCGCGCGAGATCATGGCGCGGCTGGGCGCGCTCGGCATGCTCGGCGTCCTCGTTCCGGAGGAATGGGGCGGGGCGGGGCTCACCTACATCGACTACATCCACGTCGTGGACGAGCTTTCGCGCGTGGACGGGTCCATCGGCCTCTCGGTCGCCGCGCACAACAGCCTCTGCACGAACCACCTCTTTCTCTACGGGAACGAAGCGCAGAGGAGGAAGTGGGTCACGCCGCTCGCGCAGGGCAGGCTCCTCGGCGCGTGGGGGCTCACGGAGGCCGAGGCCGGGAGCGACAGCGGCGGAACGAAGACGACGGCCGTCGCCGACGGGGACACGTGGGTCCTCAACGGGTCGAAGAACTTCATCACGCACGGCTCGGTCGGAGACGTCGCGGTCCTCATGGCGGTCACGAACCGGTCCGCGGGCCGGCGCGGGATCTCCGCGTTCGTCGTGGACCTGCACCAGAGGGGGATCCACGCGGGCAAGAAGGAGAACAAGCTCGGAATGCGCGCCTCCGACACGGCGACGCTCGTCATGGAGGACTGCCGCATCCCGCGGGAGAACCTGCTCGGGGCGCCCGGCGAGGGCTTCGTCCAGGCGATGAAGGTCCTCGACGGCGGCCGCATCTCGATCGCCGCGCTCGCGCTCGGGATCGCCGAGGGCGCCTTCGACGGCGCGCGCGCCTACGCACAGCAGCGCCGGCAGTTCGGCAAGGCGATCTCGGAGTTCCAGACGATCCGGAACTACCTCGCGGACATGGCGACCGAGATCGACGCCGCGCGCCTCCTGACGTACCGCGCGGGCTGGCTCAAGGACCGGGGGGCGACGACGACGAGGGAGTCCGCGATGGCGAAGCTCTACGCGTCCGAGGTCTCGGTGCGCGTCGCGAACCTCGCGGTCCAGATCCACGGCGGCTACGGCTTCACGAAGGACTTCGGCGCCGAGAAGTACTACCGCGACGCGAAGCTCTGCACCATCGGCGAGGGCACGTCCGAGATCCAGCGCCTCGTGATCGCGCGCGAGGTCCTGCGCGAGGCGCAGGGCGTCGCCTAGGCGTCAGGCCTTCGCGAGCCGGACGCGGCAGTCCTGATAGGCCGCGCCCTCTCCGGCGTCGGTGAGGCGCGCCCGGACGAGGACGTTCGCGCAGTTCCCGCGGTCGTAGTTGCCGCCCTTGGGGACGATCACGACGTCCGGCCGCTGCGCCGCGTCGAACCGCAGGCGGGCGCGCATCGATCCGATCGCGCTCTCGAGGCGGACGACCTCGCCGTCGCCGAACCCGTTCGCCGCGGACGGGTGGCACGTCGCCTGGAGAAGGTCAGGCTCAGGGATCGCCCACTGCGAGCTCTGGGCCTGCTCGGTGGAGTTGGAGAAGAGCCAGAGAGGAAATCCGGGCTCCTCGGGAGGAGAGACGGGCGACTCGAAGATCAGGTTCACCTTGCCGGAGGCCGTCTTGAACTTGCGATCTTCGAAGAGGACCTTTTCTGCGAATGGGTTTCGGACGGAAGAGCGCTCGAGCTGCTCCAGCGAGATGCCCGCGGCCTCCACTCGCGAGAGCAGCCGCTTCTTCCATTCGCGGGCCGTCCCTCTTACCTTCAAAGAAATCTTCTCTTCTCTTTCTCCCGTTCTTCGGTCGATCTCTTTCGCGAGGGCCTGGACGATCTCGAGGTCCGTCTTCACGCCCGGAGGCGGCGGGACGACGGGAGTCGAGACGCCCAGCCAGTGATTCCCGTACGCACCGAGGACGTCGTCGTCCTCGACGAGCGTCGTGGTCGGGAGGACGACGGTCGCGCGGCGTGCCGTGTCGGTGAGGAACGGGTCCACGACGACGACGAGCTCGCGCGTCTCGAGCGCCTTCGCGACGGTCGCCGAGTCCGGCAGCATCGAGACGGGATTCCCGGCCGTCACCCAGACCGCCCGCACGGGCGGGTCCTGCGCGGCGAGGATGCCTTCGCCGAGGAGCGGCTCGGCGATCGTGCGCGGCGGATTCTTCTTCAGGAACGACGTGTCGAAAGCCCCGCGGCGCTTGTAGTAGAAGGAGACGCCGCCGCCGGGGATCCCGAGGTTGCCGCTGACGGCGCCCAGGGCGTCGAGCGCGCGGACGATCGCCGAGCCGTTCATCCGCCGGCCCATGCCCCAGCCCACCTGGATGGAGCAGGGCCGATCCGCGAGAGCGGCTGCGAGGGCGTCGACTTCGTCGACTCGAACGCCGGCGGCCGCGGCCCAGTCGGCGCCGGAACGCGAGAGGGCGAGGGCGCGGAACTCCTCGAAGTGGTCGCAGTAGTCGGGCGCCCCGGGGTCCGTCGCGCGGGTTTCGAAGAGCCGCGCCGCCACGCCCATCGCGAGGTCGAAATCGGCGCCCGGGCGCGGGAGGATCGTGCGGTCCGCGAGCCTCTCGCTCCGGTGGCGCACGGGATCCACGAGGAGGATCCTCGTCCCCTTCCTCTTCGCCTCGCGCAGCACCGGCTGAAGGTGGACGTTCGAGACGGCGACGTTCTTTCCCCAGAGAATCACGTTCTTCGCGTTCAGGAGGTCGAAGACGTCGTTCGATTCCTCGTCGCCGAAGTCCGTCTCCTGCGCCGCGTCGCCCGCGCCCGAGCAGATGTCGCCGCGCTTGACCGTCACGGGACCGAGGAGCTCGAAGAAGTAGTCGACGACCGACTTCAGGAGGCCGAGGGAGCCGCCGGAACGGTAGTGGAGGATCGCGGCCGGGCCGGACTCCCTCCGGATCGCGAGGAGCCGGTCGGCGACGAAGCCGAGGGCCTCGTCCCACGAGGCGGGCGAAAGCGCGCCGTTCTTCCGCAGGAGCGGCGTCGTGAGCCGGAGGGGGCCGTACTGCATCTCCGGAAACTGCGCGGTCCGGTAGCAAAGGAAGCCCTTCGTGACCGGGTGCGCCGGGTCGCCGCCGAGGGCGACGAGCTTCCCGTCCTCGACGGTCGCGATGAGGCCGCACGCGTCGGGGCAGTCGCGGTTGCAGACGGTGCGGAGGTCGACGGCGCCCATGCGCACGATTCTAGAGAGACGGCGCCCCGAGGGGCGTCCCGTCTAGACCAAGGCCCGCCGGAGATGGGCCAGCGTCCTCTTCCAGGCGTCGGCCGAGGCCTTCGGGTCGTAGACGTTCGGCCGCGAGTCGTTGAAGAAGGCGTGGCCGGCGTCGGGGTAGACGACGGTCTCGACGCTCTTCCCCATCGCCTTGAGCTTCTCCTCGAGCGGCTTCGCGTCGGCCGCCGGCACGCCGGTGTCCTTGCCGCCGTAGACCAGGAGGAGCGGCGAGCGGAGGTGCTTCCAGTCGAGCGGACACTTCTTGAAGCCGCCGTAGAAGCTGACGGCGGCGCCGACGTTCGGGTTCGACGTCGCGACGTACTGCGCGAGGGCGCCGCCCATGCAGAAGCCCACGACGCCGAACTTCTTCGACGAGCACTCGGGCCGCTGGAGGAGAAAGGCGGCCGCGCCCGCGATCTCGCGCCCCGCACGCTCGACGTCCAGCTCCATGAGGAGGCGCCCCGCCTCGTCCGGCGACGTCGTCGTCCGGCCGTGGTAGAGATCGGGCGCGAACGCCACGAAACCCTCCTTCGCGAAGCGCTCCGTCACGTCCATGACGTGCGGCACGAGGCCCCACCACTCCTGGATCACGACGACGGCCGGACCCTTCCCGGCCGCCGGCTTCGCGAACCACCCCTGGGCCTTCTGACCGTTGAGGGTGAACGAGAGCTTCTCTCCCATGGAGTCCTCCGCGGGCGCGATCGCGTCCCGATCGCGGGCGCGGGGCGAATCCTATACTCCCGGCTCGGTGAGACGGCTCGCGAGACTCCTGCGGTGGGCGGCGGTCGCCGTCGTCGTCCTCGCCGCGGGACTCGCCGTCGCCTGGAAGATCCTCTTCCGCGAGGAGCCGTCGCGCCGGACGGGCGTCACGGGCTCGCTCTTCACGGACGTGACCGCCGCCAGCGGCGTGTCGTTCCGGTTTCGCGGAGACATCCTCGACGGCAAGCTGATTCCGACGATGGGCGGAGGAGCCGCGCTCGCCGACTTCGACGGCGACGGCTGGCTGGACCTCGTCCTCGTGCAGCAGGTGAGGAACGGGACGCGCTGGAGGAAGGCCGGACAGACGCAGCCGCTCGCGGACTGCACGCGGCTCTTCCGCAACCGCGGCGACGGAACGTTCGAGGACGTCACGGAGCGGTCGGGCGTCGTCGCCTGCGGCTGGGGCGTCACGGCGATGTGGGCGGACCTCGACGACGACGGCTTCCCGGACCTCGTGATCGGGAACGCAGGTGAGCCGAACCTCGTCTTCCGAAACAAGGGCGACGGGACGTTCGCGAGGATGGAGAAGACGGGCCTCGAAGGCGGGAAGTTCACGATCGGTCTCGCGGCGCTCGACGTCGACGGCGACGGCCTGCCGGACGTCTACATCGGCAACTACCTCGACACGGATCCCCTGCGCGAGTCGAAGGCGCCCGGAACGTCCTTCATGACGCCGGACGAGTACAAGGGGCAGGACAACCAGATGCTCCGGAACCTCGGCGGCTGGAAGTTCGCCGACGTCACGGACGCGAGCGGCACGCGGGACCCCGGGTCGAAGACGATCGGCGCGGTCGCCCTCGACTACGACGGAGACGGGAAGACCGACCTCTACGTCGCGAACGACCAGTGGCGGAACTCGCTCTTCCACAACGAGGGGGGCGGCGTCTTCCGGGACGTCTCGGACGAGACGGGAACGGGCTACCCCGAGGAAGGCAGCGCGACGGCGTTCGGGCGGAGGACGCGGAGCGGCATGGGCCTCGTCGCCACCGACCTCGACGGGGACGGCCGGCCGGACCTCTACGTCACGAACTACGCGAACGAGCCGGACACGCTCTACCGCAACGTCGAGGGGGCCGTCTTCGCCGAGAGCGAGCGCGAGGCATTCGGCGGCGACCAGGACCCCGTCCTGCCCCTTTCGAAGTGGGGCGTCGTCGCGCTCGACTGGGACAACGACGGGAAGGACGATCTCGCCGTCTCGAGCGGGCAGATCCTGTCGCGGTTCTTCACGGTCGTCGGCCAGTGGTTCAACCCGCTGGCACGGAATTTCGCGGTCGGCGAGAAGAGCTACGCGCAGCGGCAGTTCCTCTTCCACAACGAGAGCGCGCCGGGCGCCATGAGGTTCCGCGACGTCTCGGCCGAGTCTGGCGACCTCGGCCGGCTCTGCGTCGTCGGCCGCGGGCTCTCGGCCGGCGACCTCGACGGCGACGGCCGAGAGGACCTCGTCTTCAACCCGATCGACGCCCCCGCGATCGTCCTCCGCAACGCGGCGCCGGGAGGGAACGCCCTCGAGATCCTGCCGGTCGCGGGAGCCGACCGGAAGACGGTCCTCGGGACGCGCGTGACGGCGCGAACGGATTCCGGGGAGAAGGTCAAGGAGTTCTACGTCGTTCCGTCTTACGCGAGCGGCTCCTGGCTGCCGCTGCACTTCGGGCTCGGCGCGGCGGCCTCGGCGCACGTCGTCGTCCGCTGGCCGGACGGCGTCTCGCAGGACCTCGGCGACGTCCCGAAGGGCTCGTGGAGGCTCCGGAAGGGCGGGACGCTCGAGCCGCTGCGGGCGCGAAAGTAGCGGCGCGAGCGCACGCCGCTCAGACGAGGAGCGGCTTGCCGGCCGCGTACCTCACGAGGGCCGTCGTGAGGAGGTCCGTGTGCTCGCGCTCCTCGGCCTCCATCTCGCGGTAGAGCTTCCACTCCGACGACCCCGGCTCGAGCTCCTTGCCCCTTTCGAGGAAGAAGTTCCGGGCGCGCCGCTCGAGGTGGACGGCGAGCTTCAGGAGGTCCTCGCCCGTCTCCGTCCGGCGGTCCGCGTCCGCGTAGACCGCCACGCGCGCGGCCGAGAGGCCGGGCGCCGCGGTGTCGGGCTCCGGAACGTGGTACCGCCGCGAGAGCGTCTCCATGTGGCCGCGCTCCATGACGGAGAGGTTCGTGAAGAGTGTCCTGAGGGCGGGATCGGTCGTCTCCTCGGCGCCGCGCGCGTAGAACGCGAGGCCGCCGAGCTCGATCTCGAACGCGTGCCGGAGCGCCTCGACGGCCTTCGCCGAGTCGAGCGAGACGTCGTGGCCGTGCGAGAGCGTGCCTCCGCAGGCGGGGCAGAGGCCGTACGGGAACGCGAAGCCCTCGTAGACCTTCTGGCAGGAGTCGCACGTCCACGTGAGCTCGAGGCCCGCGCAGCAGACGTACTCCTCGTCGCCCTCGAGTGGCTGGCGGCACTTCGGGCACACCCTCAGGGCGTCGGCCTCGGCCGTCTTGTCCTTCTTCTTCGGCGCGGCGGCGGGCTCGTCGACGAGGACGACGGGCCACTGCTTCGTCTCGAGGTACTTCACGATCGCCTTCGCGGCGCGGCGGCCCGCGCCGAGCGCGAGGATGACGGTCGCGCCGCCGGTCACGATGTCGCCTCCCGCGAAGACGCCGGGCAGGTTCGCGGCCTGCGTCTTCGGGTCGGCGTTGATGTAGCCCTCCTCGCGCGTGTCGAGGCCGGGGGTCGAGCGCGCGATGACCGGGTTCGCCTTCGTGCCGAGCGCGTAGATGACGGTGTCGCAGAGGAACGTCTCGGTCTCGCCCTCGACGGGGACGGGCCGGCGCCGGCCCGACTTGTCCGCCGGCCCGAGCTCCATGACCTGGCAGACGATCGCCTTCACGTCGCCGGACTCGTTCGTCTCGATCTTCAGCGGGCTCCTGAGCCAGTGGAAGGTGATCCCCTCCTCCTTGGCGTGCCGGATCTCCTCGACGCGCGCCGGGGCCTCGGCCTCCGTGCGGCGGTAGACGCACTTGACGTCGGTGGCGCCCAGTCGGCGCGAGACGCGCAGGCAGTCCATGGCGGTGTTGCCCGCGCCGAGGACGACGACGCGGCGGCCGGGCGTCACCGGCGTGTCCTCGTACGGGAAGCGGTCGCCGCCCATGAGGTTCACGCGCGTCAGGAACTCGTTCGCGCTGTAGACCGAGCCCGCGAACTCGCCCGGGATCCCGAGGAAGGTCGGCGCGCCCGCGCCGGTCCCGATGAAGACGGCGTCGAAGCCCATCTCCTCCTGGAGCTGCGGGACCGTGAACGTCTTGCCGATGACCTTGTTCGTCTCGAACGTCACGCCCATCGACTCGAGGTTCTTCACCTCGCGGTCGATCGTCGTGCGGGGCAGGCGGAAGGACGGGATGCCGTACTTGAGGACGCCGCCGATGACGTGGAGCGCCTCGAAGATCGTGACCTCGGCGCCCGCCTTGGCGAGGTCGCCGGCGCAGGCGAGCCCCGCGGGGCCCGAGCCGACGATCGCGACCTTCCCGAGCTTCCCGGCGTCCGCCGGCTTCTCCATGACGACGGCCGGCGCGTTGTCGCCGACGAAACGCTCGAGACGGCCGATCGCGACGGGCTCCATCTTGCCCTTGAGGAGGATGCACTGCGCCTCGCACTGGCTCTCCTGCGGGCAGACGCGCCCGCAGATCGAGGCGAAGAGGTTGCTCTCCTGGATCGCCGAGAGGGCTCCGGCGAGGTCGCGCACGAGGACGTGGCGGATGAAGCGCGGGATGTCGATGTTGACGGGGCAGCCCTCGATGCACGTGGGGCGGACGCACTGGATGCAGCGCTCGGCCTCCTGGAGGGCGTCCGCCATCCGGTAGCCGAGGTTCACCTCGAGAAAGTTCCCGGAGCGCTCGACGTGGTCGCGCTCGGGCATCTTCGTCGCGTGCGGCGGGAGCTCCTTGAGCTTCCTGTAATTGCGCTTCTCGAGCTCGAAGAGCTGCTCCTCGTAGGAGCAGACCTTGTCGTAGTCCTTCTGGGCCGTCGTCTCCTGCTCCTTGAAGCGGCTCTGGCGGAAGGCGAGCTCCTTGAAGTCGACCTGGTGCCCGTCGAAGTCCGGCCCCTCGACGCAGGCGAACTTCACCTTGCCGTCGACCGTGACGCGGCACGACCCGCACATCCCGGTGCCGTCCACCATGATCGCGTTCAGGCTCACCATCGTCCTGACGCCGAACGGCCGGCTCGTGTCGCAGCAGGCCCGCATCATCGGGAGGGGGCCGATCGCGACGACCTCGTCGACCTTCTCCTTCTCGAGGACGTCCTTGAGGGCCGCGGTCACGAAGCCGGGGCGGCCGTACGTGCCGTCGTCCGTGCAGACGATCAGGTCGTCGCAGTACTGCCGGAACTTCTCCTCCCAGAAGACGAGGTCCTTCGAGCGGAAACCGATGATCCCCGTGATCCGGTTGCCGGCCTCCTTGAAGGCGCGAAGCTGCGGGAAGACGGGGGCGACGCCGAGGCCGCCGCCCACGAGGACGACGTGGCCCGCCTTCTCGACGTGGCAGGGGAGGCCGAGCGGCCCGACGAAGTCGAGGAAGGTGTCCCCCTCGGCGTAGTCCTTGAGCATCTCGCGGGTCGTCTTGCCGACGGCCTGGACGACCATCGTGATCGTGCCCCACTCGGGGTCGAAGTCCGCCACCGTCAGCGGGATGCGCTCGCCGCCCTCGCGCAGCCGCACCATCACGAAATGCCCGGGCCGGGCGGCCTTCGCGACGTCGGGGGCGTGGACGTCCCACAGGAACGTCGTGTCCGAGAACTGCTGGCGGCGGACGATTCGATACATGGAACCGGAGGCTAGAGAAGGGCCGGGTCTTCGGCCATGGTGCAGATGGCCTATTAAGACCGCGTCTCGTTAACGGGCGCTCCTCAGAGGGGCTCCACCTTCACGTCCTCGCGGCGCGCGGCGGCCTCGGCGGCCGCGATCGAGACGGCGCTCGGGCCGCCGTGCTCCGTCAGGCCCGAGCGCGAGAGCCCGAAGGCGGCGAGGAGGTGCCGCGGCGGCGCGAAGTCGAGGTCCGGCTCGTTCACGAAAAGGCGGCCGAGGTTCTCGACGTAGGCCTTCGTGAGCTCCTTCCACGTGATCCGGTCGAAGTCCTGCGCGACCTTGCGGCTCCCGAACGACATGAGGACGAGCGAGTGGAAGACGACCTGGTAGATCGCCTTGAGGCGCGCGCGGCTGCGCTCGGGATGGCGCTTGAGGATCTCGCGGATGAAGTGGACGTTGAGCGGGACGTGGAAGGACTCGTCGCGCGTGAGGATCGTGAGGACCTGCCGGGCGAGCGGCTGCTTCACGCGGCGCAGAGAGAGCCGGTACGTCGTGGCCCCGATCGTCTCGAACATGAGGTTCGTGAGCATGATCGTTTCCATGCGCTCGGCCTTCGCGTACGTGCTGTAGAAGCCTTTCACCATCCGGCCCATCCCGGTCACGCCGCCGCCGACGTGCGCGAGAAACTCCGCGAGGAGCTCCCTGTGCCAGCCCTCCTCGTTGCCGTAGAGGACGAGGCACTCCGCGAGGTCGGGGTCCCACTCCCTCACCTCCTCGGCGAGCTTGTGGGCGCCGGCGAGGCCGGACTCCTCGGCGCGGTACGCCGCGTTGAAGAACTTGACGCAGGCGAGGCGCTCCTCGTCGGACTCGAACTCGACGGGCTTCGAGAGGTCGAGGCGCTCGTCGTACATCCGCTCGGCGCGCTTCCGGAGCGTCTCGAGCCACCAGGACGTCGGGCGCTGCGTCGGGATGCCGATGAAGGCGGACGGCGCAGGAGCCAGCGCGGAGCTCACGGGCGCGGATGTTGCCGAAAAGGGAGGCGGGAGGTCAAACGGCGCCCGGAGACAGGCCAGCCTGCCCGGCGATGCGAATCAGTCTCCGAGAGGCAGCGTGAACACGATCTCCTCCTGAACGGGAAGCGGACGCGTGATCGCGAGGTCGGGCCGGCCGTAAGGGGCGATCGTGAGTACGCCCCGCGCCGGAATCCCCGCCACCCGAAGAGTGCCGTCCGCGCGGGAGCCGCTTGCATCTCCCCCCGCGGCTGCTGCTTGATCGCTCGTGCGCACGACATCGAGGACGCCGTCGACCCCGACGAAGACCTCTCTTCGTGCCAGAGGGCCTCCATCCGGGGTCAGGAAGCGGACGATGATCGGCGGTCCGGACGGGGGAATCTCGAACGTCTGCTCTTGCTCGCCGGAAGAACGAAAGAAGCCCATGCTCCCGCTCGTGTCGTACATGACGAGCGGCGCCCCCTCCGGGAGCGGCACCTCGAAGATCGCGGTTCCGGAGGAGTCCGTCACGCTCACGTTCTCTCCGCTCCAGATTCGGGCGTTCGCGGCCGGCGATCCCGTCGAGCCGAGGACGTGGACGAGAGTCTGTGAGCCGGCCGTCAACCGAACCGGGACCTCCGCGTCGCCCGTCTTTTCCGTGATCTCGAGGGGCTCGCTCCGGGCCGGTCTAAAGCCGGGGGCGAAGACGTGCAGGACGAGGAACCCCGACGGGAGAGGAGGAAGAAGCGTCCTCCCGTCCTGATCGGTTCTTTGATCGCCCATGTTCACCTGCAACCCGCCGGTGGGTTGCGAGTTCACTTCATAGCCGACAAAGGCCGCGGCCACGGGCGTCTCCTGAGTCGTCGTCACCGTGGTCACGGTGACGACGACGTGGTTCTCAGGGATCTCGACGTCGTACTCACCGGAATCCACGACGGAGACGAAGTTCTTCTGGAACGTTGGGCCGTCATCGCGCCGAACCACGACGACGTACGTTCCCTTCTGCGCGAGAACGAGCGAATACCTTCCATCGTCATCGGATTGTGTCTCGTTGTGCGCGCCGCTGTTGCAGGCCTCCCAGCGGATTCGGGCCGCGACGCCTTTTCCGCGGCGCGTGACGCGGCCGCTCACCTCCATGAGGCTGACGGGGATCTTCTCGTCGCGAGAGCGGCCGTCCCGCATGTCGATCCAGGCCGTGCTCTCGAAGGGCCTCTTCCTCCATCGAAGCGCGTATGGCGACGAGGCGAGATCGGCGAAGACGAACGTCTGGTCCGGCGTCCCGCTCTCTTCGGCCGTGGGTGTGCAGAACGGGAGCGCGGGGACGTGCTCGAGGTCCGGGTTCTTCTCGCAGGAGAAGAGATCCATTTCGAGCGTTCCCCCGCCGAGCGCGGCCGCGCCGAGAAGCGCGACCTTAAGAGTCGGCTTTCGAGCCAGGGGTATTCTCATGCGGACCGCCGTCCGCCGTTCGGGCACTTCGATGGCCGCCGCCGAATCCGTCGTCCAGAACTTCGACGTCACCACGAGCGCGCCTTGCCCCGCCGGCGCGTCGAACCACACCGCGTAGACGTGCGTGAAGCGTGCCGTGACGACGTCAGGGGGGACCGTCCTCTCGCCGATCCGGAGAGCGATCGCGGCGTCCCAGGCGGGCTGGCGCGCCGGGTAGACGAGGCCAACGAGTAGCTGTCCGCGTCCCCTCGCGGGCTGTGGGAACCCCGACAGCCTGCTGGTCTCGCCGGCCTTACCCAGGACCCGCTGGCACCCGATCGGGTTCGCCCCGGACTCGAAGCCACAGAGGACCACCCTCCTTCCGGGGATGCGGACGCGCGCCACGGGGCCGTCTACCTTGCGGGAATGCAGGACGCCCGTCTTCTCGTCGATCGCCGTCAGGTAGGCGCCGACCGGCAGCCTCGCCCCTGGGATCTCGACGAGCGCCGCGGGAGTGACGTGGATCGTGAGAGGAGGAGTCAGCGTCGCGCCCTTTGGAACGGAAACGAGCGGACGAGTATCGAGGACGATCGTCTCCGATTCGATCTCGGGCACATACTCGCCGGGGGGCAGCTCGCACGGCGTTCCGACGGCGCACCGGACGACGTCGGCCTGACTCTCCCCCGGCGCGGCCTCGGCGTCCTTGTAGAAGAGCGCGACCGCGTCGGCGTTCGCCTTCGTGACGTCTCGCCCCTCTTCGTCGAGCCGCACCTGAAGGGTGGCGGCGCAGCACGGCAGCGCCGCCGCGAGTACGGGCAAATGAAGGAGCCCGATTCCGAGCCACATCGAGCGTCGGCTACGCCGAGAGCGCATTGCCAATTCTACGATCGATTCGGCTCCTCGAGAGACATCGAGGTCAACATCGACGCTTCTGGTTACTGACCTTCGCCAGGGTCTGCAACTACCTTCGCTCCGTCGGCCTCACTTCGCGGCGTCGCGCACGAGCGCGTCGATTTCGGCGGGCTGCATCTTCTCGACGGTGACGATGTCGGGCTCGAGCGTCGTTGCTTCGAACATCTCGGACACCATCGCCAGGCTCGCTATGGTGCACTCGGCGACACGCGCGATCGGCACCAACTCTTGAAGAGCCGTCAGGAATGGTGCGGGCAGCTTTGCGACCGCCTTTTGCATCTTCTTCTGGTCGTCGGTGAGCGTATTCGGCTTCAGGAGCACCCGATAGACATCCTCGCCAATGATCACCTGTAGGGGTACCGGCAGATTGTCTCGGTAGTACCCGTAATCGCTGTGAATCTCGAGGACTGTCTTGCCATCCGAGATCCTCATGTCTTCGTGTCTCCGGACAAAGTCGTTTTTCGCCGACACCGTTACGACGGCGCCGGATGAAAACCGAGCGATCAGCGTGACGTCATTCGAAGCACGACCTCCCATGCTCGTACAGACGTTCTCGACGATGTCACCGCTGCTGAGAAACAGCCGGGCCGCCGTTTTGAATTCGACGCCGCGGGCAGGGGACGCTAGGGTTATGAGGGACGCCGCCAGGCCCACCAGGTGCTTACGCATCTTGGCTGCGCTGTCTCATCTTCTTCTCCTCCGTGTTCTGGAACCCGGGTCGTGCGCGAATACCTGGAGAGCGCAGAGCGCGGCGTTAAGAGAACCTACCGGACGCTGCGCCGCGCCTGAGGCGCGGCGCGCTCAGCGCGGCTGGATGCGCAGGTGGCCGGTCAGGAGCTCGCGGCCGGGGACCATGCGGATCTCGACGCGGAAGTCCTCGCCGGAAGAGGAGAGCCCGGGCAGGGGCACGTAGAGTGGGAGGTTGAACCCCCGTCCGGGCTCCAGGCGGGTGGGATAGGCGAGCATCCGGCACTGCCGTGTCTGCCGGGCGCGCTCGTGGCCCTCGGCGTCGAGGAGGACCATCTCGAGGAGGGGCCCCGTCTGCGTGCTCCCCTCCCAGGGCTGCTTGGACATGTTCCGGAATTCGAGGTGCAACAGGACCTTCCCCGGCTCGTTCGTGCTCGAGACGAGGATCGGGTGAGGCGCGTGCAGCGTCAGCGACAGGGTGACGTCACCAGCCGGCTCTTCCTTAGGCAGCTGTGCGTTCAACATGTCGTGACTCCCCTTCTCGTGACGATGGCCGCAGGGGGAGGGGGCCCTCGTCGCGTCAGCCGATGGGTTGAGTGCGGTCGCAAAGAAGCGCGATGAGCGCGAAAAGGAAATGCATGTGTCCTCCTCTTTCCTCGGTACCCCGCGGCAGGACACGTCCCCTGCCTTCACTCACTAAGACAGAGGAGAAACGGCTCTTTGACCCCCCCGGCCGTCAAAAAGGCTCCGGCCGCCCGAAGGCGGCCGAGAAAATGCCTAGATGACGGGGATGAAAGCCGGTTTGTGCGGGATCAGCCCACGAGGCGGAGGGGCTCGTACGCCCGCTCCACGCCGCTGTCCTCGGCCTGCAGGTACTCACGCACGTGCGCGACGAGGTCGGCGTCGATCGTGCCCTGGTCGAGGCAGACGAAGAGCTCGCCGAGGGCCGGCGACGGGCTGAAGACGGTCTGCTTGCGATCGTGGCGGAGCGCCTCGACCTCCGCGGCCATCGCATCGAACTGGCCCGTGCGTCCGAGGCACTCGGCTACGTAGAGCCGCGCGAAGAGGACATCGGTCGGCGAACCGTTCGAAGCCGATTCCGCCGCGATCTCGCGGAAAGCGCGAAGTGCCCGGGCGTACTGGCCGCGCAGGAAGTCGAGTTCGGCGAGTCCGGTGCGTATGTAACGCAACTGCGCCGTCGCCTCGTTTCGAAGGGCGATGTTCATGGCCCGAGCGTACGTTGCGCGAGCCTCATCGAAGCGTGCGAGCTGCGCGAGCGCATTTGCCCGGTTACTGAGGGTGGCGGTGAGGGCTCGAGCGTCTCGCTGGGAATCAAAAAGCGCAATCGCCCGATCGAAGTACGAAAGCGCCGCCGCGTGGTCGCCGCGGTTCTCAACGACCGTTCCCATCGCCGCCTCGGCCTTCGCAAGGAGGTGGTCCTGGCCGAATTCCTCGAAGGTCTTCAAGGCGCCGCGAATCAGAGACTCCGCAGCCGCATAGTCGCGTCCGAAGCTCGCCGCCTCGCCCTCGTAATAGTCGCAGAGCGCCGCCCCAAACCCGAGATCGCCGGATTCCATGAAGAGCGAACGTGCAGAGGCGACCGCAGTCCGTGCGTCATTCGTCTCGCCCATCATGACGAACGCTTGCGACTCGAGGAGGCGCGCCTCGGCCTGAACGGCCTGGCGAGGCGCAGGGGTCGTAGCGCGTGCGTCCCGATTCACCTCGGGGAGCGAAGCTGCCTCGGCCAAGATCGCCTGCGCGAGCGCGAGCGCCTTGCGCGGGTCGACGGCGACGAGCGGGCCTCCCTTCTGCGCCGCGTACAGGAGCGCGAAGCCGCGGTACGGCTTGCCGTCGAGCGCGCGCATCGCGGCGGCGAGCTCGTCGGGACCGGAGCGGGCGGCGCTGAGGACGAGCTCGGCGGGCTTCTCGGCGTCGAGCGAGAGCTGGTAGATCTCCTCGAGCGGGACCCGCGCCCTCACGAACGGCAGCGTCCGCCCGAACTCGGGCCTGGGAA
>Ga0335085_10004786_pt1 | contig 22183 bp, 36 predicted proteins | sample Lox_Sample_45_FD_206712 | JGI IMG/M metagenome (GOLD analysis project Ga0335085, IMG submission 206712) | Soil microbial communities from Loxahatchee National Wildlife Refuge, Florida, United States - Lox_Sample_4.5 | ecosystem: Environmental > Terrestrial > Soil > Wetlands | place: USA...
GCAAGCCCGCGCCATCCTCGCCAAGTGCGGGCAGAAAGGAAAATAAGATATGAGCTACGCAGCCGAAACGACATGCCCGAAGTGCAGCGCCTACCTCGACAACGAGAACCTTCGCCACGACGGTTACCTGGGCAGCCCATACGCCCACGCCGGAGCCGGGTCTTACGGCCTCGCCCGGCACCACTACTACTTTGTTTGTGACTGCGGTTGGGTCGAGCCGCACCAAAAGCAGGAGCGCCGCAACCACAACGGCGGACGCGGAACGCAAAAGTACGATGGGCTGGTGCTGCCAAAAAACGCAACCTCCCTCCTCGACTGCGTTCGGCTGTCCTGCCACTCACGGCACACGAAACTTGAAAAACGCATAGTGCGGTTGCTTTGGGAAAAGAGCTCTAAAGGGGAAGCGCACAGCGACTTTGGGCACATAACTGGCCATTCGCTTTGTTCAAGCTACCGGTATGTGCTCGTTACGAAGGCCTTTTTCAGCGCCGTCGAGGTTTTGGGGAAGTGCGGGCAGGAAGGCGGTGGAAGGTGAGCAACAACGCATACGCGCAAGCATTCCCGCTGTATGTTCCCGGCGAAGGTGTCAGTTGCGGCCTCACCAAGCGCGAGCTATTCGCGGCGATGGCGCTTCAAGGCTGTTTGGCGAGCGACGACATATATGAACAAGCCGTGAGAAGGGCTATAAGCGCTGCTGATATGCTTCTTGCGGAACTGGAGAAAGGTGGGAAGGCATGAGCGACAAGACAAACGGAATGGTGGAACCCAAGAAATCCAAGATCGCGCTGGTCATGGCGGCAATGCTGGCGATGTTTCAGAACATCAAAGGCACAAAGCCCCGGGTGATTGGCTGGAACCCCGACGGCTCCATGAAATTCAGGACCGGCACCTTCCGGGGCTTCGGGATGTTCGGACGATCACGCAGCATCGGCGGGACACCTGAATACAACCAAGCATGGCAGGCCACACCGGAGCCTTTACGGAAACCGCGTCGGGGCTGGCCGTGCAAGAGGAAGGAGGCGGTGAAGTGAACGGCACACAGATAGCAGACCGGGTGGACGTGATGGATGTGGGCCAGCATGATTACAGCCATCTTGTAGCGGGCGAGGGAGACTTTGCAGAATCGGTTTGTGGATACGTGCCACCGAACGGCTGGCGGGGAGTGGGAGACGGAGGGTTGCCGCATTGTCCAAACTGTGAAGCACTGGATCGAGCGGCCCGGTTCCCGATTGACTTTCAACGGTGAATCTGTAGACTGAATCGTGTTATGAACGCTCTGTCCGGAGCAATCGAAGGGAGGTCTCTATGGTGCTGAACGCAGCGCGAGAGACGGCACGGTAAAGCCCTTGCGTTGACCAGTAAGCCTACACAACCAATCCCGAACAAAAGCAATTCGCTTTACGAGTTACGAGAGAGGGCCGGGGCAGGACAACCCCGGCCCTCAGCGTTTGGTAGTGGCCTATTTTGAAAATGCGCTTTAACAACCAGACTGTCAGGTTTATGTTGGCGGCATGTACAACTGCCCCAAGTGCGGATGCGAACTTAACATCGGCCAGCTTTTGCGGTCGAAAAACACCAAAGCCCGAAAAGAAGCCTCTCGGCGTAACGGCAAGCTTGGGGGACGTCCTCGTAAAAAGCCTGCACCGCGATCGTTGCGCCGGGAGGACGCCAACCAGACCGCGTACCGGGTGGTTCGGGAAGCGGAGAAACTCACGCAGCAAGTTGCGCCTCCTCTGCCTCCAACAGTCTGATAAGCTCCGACAACTCCCACACGTGGTCGCTGAGGCCGGCGGCCATCGCCGGTGTGACGCGCAAGCTCTGGTGGACACGACAGAAGTTGTAATGCGTGAAGTGAACGGCGCAGGCCAGTCGGTGGTTACGGAGTTTTTTCGAGAAAGCGTTGGTCAGTCGCGTGAAACGGCGCATGGACATACGCACCGTCAGGTTGTTCCGCTCCGCATGCGACGTGCAAATGCTGTCAAGTGCCGGGTGTCCGCGAATAACGTCCTTCCGGGCTCCGATGCACTCACCCGGCGAGTATTTCCCTTCGCCGCCCTCACCGTAGAGCTTGACCAACATGCCGTAGTCCACGCGCATGTTGTTAAACGCGGCATTGACGGCCTGCAAGTACGCGGTGTGTCCGTCTGTGGAGAGTTGGACCCGGTTGCGGAGACGCGGAGCCAAATCCATGAGAAATCGATACGCGCTGACGGCACTGCGGTCGCCGGAGTACCATGCCGGGATAAGCTTGGTCGCGCGGTCAATGGCGATCCATGTCCAGCAGTCTCCGCGATCTCGCTCCCCACTGCGGACGTTGGCCTGTTTGCAGCCGACGAAGGCCCACACCTCGTCGCACTGTATCTCGGTGCATGGCAGGTCGCGCATGACGCGGTCGTTGAACCGCTCGCACGCGGCCCCCAAGTCAACCGCGATACGCGCCACAGTCGCCCGGTTAGTGCCAGTGATGCGGGCCGTGGCACGTTGGCTTGTGCCATCGCAGAGGCAAGCCAGAACGCGGGCACGGGCGGAGTTGCTGAGAACGTTCGGTAGTGGCCTATTTTGAAAATGTACTTTGAACCTTCACTTTTTTGGGTCGGCCGCCGAGTTTGCCGTTTTCGCGGCTTGCCCGGGCCTTGGCCGGGGATTTCACGGAGCCGAGCAACGCTCCTACATTTATTTCACGCCTGCAATGCGGGCATTTCATCTTCGATCTCCGGTAATGCGGGCCGTGGCGCGTTGGCTTGTCCCCTCCACAAGGCAGGCAACGACTTTGGCTCGTTCTTCGTTTGTCAGTTGGTTCACGGCTTGACTTCCTTCCGAACAAATGTTGTTGTGTTTCGTGGCTACGGCCACCGAACGCGGATGCCTTGCAAGGCTCTCGCATCCGGGCCGGGGGAGAGAAAACTCCCCCGGCTACCTTTTGCGTTAAACAGTGAACCCACAGACCGTTAGTACGTGGTTGTGCTGCTCGACTGGCAGACCCAAACGAGTGAGGAGGTTCCGGGTACGCGGGCCGTAAGGCGACAAGTCGTAACCGTTACACACCACCACGCCCGGCATGTCCAATGCGGCTTGTTCGGCGGCGAGCCTGGAAAAGTGTCTGGCCTCTCTGCGGCTCAGGCCTTGCGTCCAGTTGCCGTTGTTGTCCAGCCAGTAGGTGGCCTCTTTGGGAGCGTACTTGGCAAGGGCAAACCACTCGCACTCGTAAGTAAAACCCGGCAACAACCTCTCGGCCCATGCCGCGTCAGTGCGGAGGACTTGCTTGCGGCCGGAATAACCGGAATGGGCGAGCAGCAACCGGACGGTAAACGGCAAGGCGCGCTTGGCAAGCAACTTCGCGCGGCGATCTTCGCGCCGTCCGGCGTCGGCAGCAAGCTCGGCCTTGGACTTTGGCCGGATGACAAAGGCGTCCAAGCGGGCGTAACAGCCATTGCGCCCATTTCCGTTAAACGGCTTGCTTACTATCCATCCGGGGCGACGCCCGGAGGGGATGTTATGCGAGCCACGGCGCCTCTCGCAGAGACTTGTACGGCAGTCGTAGTAGTGGGTTTGGCCGTCAAACTCTATGCGGCCAATAAAGCGGGCATTCGGCCCGGTGGAGAGGGCCGGGTCAGCACCACGGGCAGAGACGAGTTGGTTGTGTTGTTGCTCCGCAGCTTCGCGGAGGAACGGGGCGGCGAGGTTTGCAAGGCTCATATTGTTTTTCCTTTTGTTTCGGTGAGTTTGTTTAGGTCTCACTCTGGTAAATAGCTTAAACCCAATTGTCAGGTTTTACAAGAACTTTCTTTATTTATTTTGCCTTGATTATTATGGTTTATGACAAGCGCAAACCAAAATAGGCCACTACCCAGCGTTTGGCGGTCAGGACGGCACACAAATTCAGGGGACGTGTGGCTGTTCACCAGTTCGGCAGGAATCAGGAGAGTTTACACGGAACAAAAGTTGCTGTAGAAGTGACTTGTGCCAGAGATCAAGACAACGACATGGGATCAGGTAGAGACGGCATGGTGCGAGCCGGTGCTACTGGAGGGAGATTTGCCCCCGAAATGTTTTGACTGTGAGCATTACGATCAGGGGGAAGTGTATGCGAACTATCGTATCCTGTACGAGTTGAAGGGAGACGTTGGAACAGTCGGATCGCAGGTATGGGAGAGGCACAAAGGGATGCGGAAACAGGATGCGATGCGGCATGGGGTGAAGTTCATCGAGACGAGGGCGGGAAGTTGAGTGCAGGACTGACAAACCAGATCGAGCGCAGGCTTGACCACTTCCTCACAAAGCCCGGTCGAGAGATACGCACGTCGTACAAGTGGCTGAAGACGTTGAAGCATCGAACCGAGCGACGGCGGGCAAAGCGGGAGCCGGAATGTGCACCGTGCTACCGTCGATACGCGGGGTGGGTATGGTGATGAACCACCCTCAAACCTCAAGGCATCATCTATCGACCCACTCAATCAAACGGGCTGAGACAGGCGTATACGCACAGGAAATAGGGCTGGCGAGGGACTATCGACGGTTTCTACGCAGTTTCGAGCTTTCCCCGACATCTCGGATGGTACTGTTCGGGGTCTTAAATCGGCTGGTGGGAACAAGATAGGGCCGAAAGATGGGAGAAAGCCACAATGGGAATGGTCATGGCGAAACGTTGCCTGCGCCGCAGGGGAACGCAGGACGATTCCAAAAGGGTGATCCACGAATAAACCGTAGTGGGACAATCGCACCCTTCACGAAATTGCAAGCATTGGCGCAAGACATCCTGCTGGATAAAGACCCCGAATCGCAGAAGACGAGAACCGAAACCTTGATATTGCAGTGGTACGAGAGTGGGAACTGGAAGGCACAAAAGGCGGCGCTGGAGTTCGCATTCGGCAAACCACGTGAGACGCTGGATGTACGGATACAGACGATGGCGTTATTGCAGGTGATCGTGCCGATGCTTGCGCCTTTCATTGACCAAACCAAGAAGACCGAGCTTGCGCGAACCCTCACAGCCATCGAGCGGCGAGATAGCGAAGACAACTAGAGAGTTGTTGGGGCTGCCACCAACCGATGCAACGCCGATTCCCGATGATCCGTGGGAATTCTGCAAACAATGTGTCTACACGATGGATGAGCATCTTGCAGCGCACGGTGGCAATCCGATAAGACCATTGGTATCCGAAGGCGACGACTACCTTGAATATCTCACGCGACGTTGGCAAAAGGGAGGGTGCCAGCAATGGAAGAAGTCACGACAAATACGTGTGACGTGGTTGTTGGCTGCTCTGCACCTATGGGAAGCGTTGAAGTTGAGGGGCATCCGAACCGGTTATCAGGCTAAGAAGTTTGAGGATGCAGACAGCTTTCTGCGTGAACGATTCTGGTTTATCTACGAGCGTATACCCGATGAATTCGATAAACCAAAAGCGCGGTATGTGTCAGGAGTAATCGAGGTGTTCCACGAAGGGACTTCGACTGTTCCAACGAGCCAGATCGTAGCTCTGGCCGAAGGGCCGAATCAAGTGCGCCAATTTACCTATTCCCGTTTGTGGCGGGATGAAGCTGCGTTTCACTTTGACCAAAAAGAAGCGCACGGAGCCGCGCAACCAACACTGACCGGCGGTGGGGCAGACTTGAAGACATCGAGTAGCGGAGGGTCACGGACATTCTTCTATCAGTTGGCCGAAGAAGACGTAGCGCCGGGGCCGGTTACTCCCAAGGAGCAGGTTTTTCACGGCATTACACATTGGCAACGCAACGGATACGATCACTTGTTTATACACTTTTCCGCCGACCCGAAGAAGCGACCGGGAACGCCAGAAGGCGAGGCGTGGATCGCTGCTGCCAAACAAGGCCAGCCAACCGATCTGTGGCGGCGGGAGATGGAAGGCGATGACACGATTGAGCCGGGAACGCCGGTGTTTTGCGATACCGAGCGGCTGATAGTCAAGGCGCAAGAGATACGGGGCTGGTGTCCGTGGTTGACCGGATTTGATTTCGGGTATCAATGGCCGTTCTGTTACGTCGTCCAGATCGAGAGTGTCAACAACGACCCGAAGAACCTGCTTGTCCACGTCCTGCATGAGTTTGTGAAGCCGAACACCGAAGCCTACGAGTTCGGGATGTGGGTTAAGACGGAGCGGGAGAAGCTGTATGGTGGACATCGGCAATGGCATGACTTCGGCGATGATGCCTCGAAGCAACACTCTGACAAGGGCGTGACGGCGGACATTCTTCAGAGGATCGGGATAACCATCGAGAGTCAACCGACCGGGCCGGGTGGGATCATCAAACGGGTAGCGTTGATACAGCGATTGATTTCCGGGAACGCAATCGAGTTCGACCCGCAATGCCGGTATCTGATAACAGCGATCAAGAGCGGGTACGTCAGGGATGAGGACGGGAATCCAGTAGGAGGAACCGAAGGTCATCCTTATGCCGACGCCTGCGATGCACTTGGGTATTGCCTTGTGAACACGATGGACTTGGAATATCAGCCGATGGGAACCAATCGCGGGCCGAACATGGTACACGGAAGCCCGTTGCCGAGTCCGCCGGGCCAACCCCAACCGGCGCAAGCAATCGCGCCTGCACAACCCTTGACAACGTGTTATCGACCGACTAACACTCGGCCAGTGAAACTTGCGGTGCATACGTCGAGGATGATCGTACCGACGCGGTACGTGCCGCCGAGCCAAAGGAGGGGGAGATGAGTAAGGAGCTATTGGAACAGATATGTCCCGTCATCGTTTACATTGCAGCAGTGACAATCGCCGCACTGCTTGGCACTTCGCTCGCATTTCGGATAAATCGACAGCGCGAAGAACATGAACGCGAACTTGCCTACTGGCGCGAACTCTACGGGAAAGCGAAGAAAGAGGTAGACAATCCTCAGAAGATGATTGGCAAGCAGGGAGCAGAAATCGGTTCCCTTCCTAGGGAGAAGGCGTTATATCGCTCTCGCTCAGATGATGGCGATAAAGATCGCAATGAGCTTCTTCGTTTTATTCGCACACTATCGCTTACGCCGGAACAAAAGTCACAGTTGGACGCGCTCAGCTTCAAGATTCGCTGCCGCAGGATGGGAAGACCATGAACTCAATCTGGATCGTCCGAGTATCGTTCATCGTGGTAATGATCGCCGTAGCGTACTTCTTGGTGAGGCTATGAAAAACGAAGGCGCACAATACATCAAGCCCATCGTAATCCTTTCGGCGCTACTCGCAATCGCGTGTGGAATCAATGCCTATCGTTCTCGTGTCGAGAAGTCCAAGCCAAAATATCCCGCCAACGTTGCCGTGATCGAGTTGACGCCGATGGGATGGGAGGTCAGACAGTTGCCGGTCAGGGCCGAAGCGATACAGGACAGGTTCAAAACCATGTGCACGTTGACGACGAGAGGGTTTACGAATGTGAACGGGGAACTCCGCGTCCTTCCATGACCACGATCACCTTCAAGATCGAGACGGAATCGGACGGCACATTGTCAGTCCAGTGGGAAGGACATGGCGAGAACGCGACGGCCAAGGAGAAGATGATGGTGCAGTTGATAGCCGGGGCGATGAGCGAGACGGTGAAGGCTGTTAACGCCGAGACGGTCTCGGAAACGATGGGGACAAGGAGCGAGGGGTTGAATTTTTTCTCTGGCATCGAGTAACGCGGTGGGTGCACAATTACTTGCGATGCGTCCGGTATGGACACGACTGGCGAAGGATAGACACCTACGCATGTATGGGATTGACCGGGGTTTTTCATTGGAACCACTTGGAGCGGTGTCAAAGATGCGGTCGAGACCGGATGACAAGGAGCATCAGGATTTGAACCCATCCGGCTACGAACTACCCGTGTGTTGCAATGACGGCCCGTACACGTATCAGGGCGGGAAAGGGCTGGTCTGCAAATGTGGTGCGACACTGGTTATGACGGGACATTTCGGAGCGCACGCGGTACAGGCGTGGAACGAGCATTGCCGGAGAGAACGAATGAAACATGACGAAGCGATGCGTAGACAACCGACGATCAAGGCGGCGGCGAGCGAGCCGAGGGTGTTGGGATGAGGAAGACTATGAAAAAGACAATTCGCAAGACCAAGAAGAAGCCCGTTCTGAAACAAGCCGAGATACCACCGCCGCCACATTGGTTTGTGACGGTAATGTATATTGGTCAGGCTGAGACGAGAATAGGGCCGGGACGATTCGTGACGCCTTGGCTTGCGGCTCGATGGTGCGCTGAGAAGTTCCAACTGACACCCGGTGCTGAAATCTGCCTTGCGACAGGCGTACAAATCAGCGTGCCGAACTCTTTGATCCTGAAAGTGCGTTGCAGCGCATGAACGACCGCATCCCCAACCTTAACGAGCTACCGCCGGTAGTGCTACCCAAGGAAGGGTACATGACCGGCGAAGAGATACTCAAGGGAGTCATCGAAGCGGACAGGGTATTGCATTTCACTTTGAGGGGGATGCTGACGGAACTGCCGAGTGTGTACGAGAAACATCTACGACGGATTTATCGTCGATACTTGGCGAACCATCAAGAAGCCTTGGATCACCATCGACCAATAGACGACCGGCTTGAGAACATCATGCAACGGGGGAACGAAGTGTGCGATGTGATTGTCGAGATGGTCAAGAACCATCATCTCAATGACGATCAGTTGGAGAGACTGAAAGGGCCGTTGACAGACAGGGGCAAATGGGCCGTGGCGTTCTCGGAACGGAAACGAAGGGACGTAGTGATATTCGATGCGCTGAGTCGGAGGGCGAATTGACACTCTGCCCCGTCATGCGGCACGGACGCGACCTCTGGCTGAGGCGATTGGCGAGGAATATCCGTATCGAGCCGGTGAGCTTGGCAAAGATCAGAAAGAACGAGCTTGGGCTGAGGCCGATGAAAGAGTATCCGTTTCACAGTCTGGACGTGGTAGGGACGACCGGGTGCAAGGTGAGCGTGGAGACGAAGCAATGAGCAACGATGACGAGGGCGATTATGACGCGGTTAAGACGTGGTGAAAATGAAAAAGTGTCAACCATGGTTGACATTCGTGGGGAGACTAATGACAAAGCCGAAAGCATTGAAGGGCGTAAAACCGATTGATAACGGGATTATCGTGCTGTGCGACGTTGCCCAAGACGAACTGGCCGCGCCGGGGAGCGTCATCATCAAGCCGGAGACGAGCCAGAAGTTGAAGACTCCGTATGGATGGGTGGTAGCGGTCGGGCCGGGCCGGTACGATCCGTTGACATGCAAACGGCTGCCGATGCAGGTCAACTTGCTGGACAGGGTGTTGGTCAAGATCAACTGCGGGTACGTGTTCAAGTACAAGGAAGTGGAGTATATGTGCGTGCATGAGCACGAGATTGTGTTGGTGGAGGGGTGAGCGCAGAACAGATCGAGGTTGAACTGAATCGTTTCGTGCTGGAATACCACGGACAAACGCAGCCGGGGCTTATCACCACAGCGCTTGCCGCCGAGTGGTTCGAGAGGAAGCTGGCGGAGCGGCAAATGCCTTTCATTGACCCTTGCTCACGAGTGGAAGAACAAGAACTTCAACAGTACGACGTTGAACAGCTTGCCGAGCGCATCTTCATCGCCATTTGTGGAGGGAACGGATGGCAGGCTGAGAACGATGTGAAGGCAGCCGAAGGCGCGTTCCGTTTGGCCGAAGCGTTCCTGAAGGTCAAGGAGGCCAGAAAATGACCATTGGAGTCTTGGCGTTTGCTGCCATGTTCTGCGTCCTGTTAGGAGCACTGGTTGACACGGTGAAGGAAATTGCCCGCGAACTCAAGCGGTTCAACGACCGGGAGGAAAAGAAGTGAGCGGCCACAAGATACCGGAGCCGAACGCAAGCGAGTCCATCCTATTTTGTGTATACTGTGATGGCAAGATTGACCCGGAGACGAAACACTGCGATTGCGATTCTCCGACACCGTTTCGACTGGGGCGGATGCTCCGCAAGGTCTTGGACAAATTGGGTAACATCGAGCGGCGACTTGATGAATTTGGAAAGGAGGTACACAAAATGGCAGGAACATTAGCAGACGTTCAACAGGCGATAGCTGACTTGAACACAAGCGTACAAACCGAAGTTGATGCGATCACCGCCGAAAGCGCGGAGATTGACGCGGCGATTACGGCGTTGCAGGGGCAGAACCCTGACCTGAGTGCCGTGGTTGCGTCATTGCAGGGCGTCAAGGCCAACATCGACACGGCGACGGGCAACGTCACGGCGGCAACAGCCAAGCTGACGGCGGCAGTCCCGGCGGCTCCGAACCCGGCGGCAGAAGCCGATGCAGCGGCAGCGGCAAAGGCGGCAGGGGCCACGCAGAGCAAGTACAACTGAAGTGGGGAGTTGTGCAAATGGTGGGGACGGCCTGCGATGATGAGCGTGGGCCGTCCTCAATCCAAGGAGAAGCGCAATGACAGATAGGAAAGCAGTGTGGATACCGTTGATGTTGGCTGTGCTGCTTACGTCCGTATGCGCGGTACTAGAACTTCGGGACTATCACGATAGACTCGATGCCAAAAAACAATTCCCGGCTTGCGAATATGCTCCGAACAGGTGGATAATTCCGGGGGCTAGGGGATTCACGCGCAGTATCTTTTTGTACGGAGGCAGTTCCAACGCTGTGTTGTGGATTGATGTAGACAAGTACGGCACGATGTATCTTCGTGCGGATGGAGGTTCAACAGTAGTTATGAGAGATGGAAAATGGCAATCCATAACGCCATGAGCGACGAGCATCAACACCTGATAACCGAGAATCTGGCTTTGCGAGTGACGCTCAAGGAAGCCACGAAAGTCATTGACCAGCATTGTGAATGCTCCAGTGATCCAGAGAAGAAACATCGGGTGTGGCGGTATGTCAGAGGGAAGGGGAACCAGTGGGTACCATGCAATCAGTGTAGCGCATTTCGTGAGGCGGCAGCGAAAGTCCCGGCATGAGAAGCGTTGAGCATTACGGTGGTGTGGCGAGATGGTGGGGATTCGGCTGGTTCAACGTTCACCTGTACGATTCGATTTCATCGTCAATCCCTCGTTCCAATCGCAAACGGTTCACGGTACACGTAAATCTGTTCGGACGAAACGTTGTCGCAGGAGATTTTGGGGGAACATGACCTCTCCCGTCCTCCCGGAGATCAACAACCAAGCCCGGCACTGGCATCGGGCGATGGAGATGCTTGGACTGGGAGAAGAATTAAACGGGTCGTATCGTAAGTACCTTCGGGAAGCCGAAGAGACTGAGGAACGGTTGGAAAGATTGTGGCTGAAGAGGCGTAAGGAACTGGCGCAACCTGACGCCAAGCGGTTCGAGGACTACGACGGCCCCGAACGCCACGAGTCGGTATTCGAGTCGTACACGCATATTCCGCCTATGTGCTAATCCCGGTGGAACGGGAGTTGCTTTAAGTCCATCCCATGTACCAAGAGAAGGGGTGTGCTTATGCCAAAAGCTCTTGAGCGCAAGCTCAAAAAGGAAGCCAAGAAAAAGGGTCTCACCGGCAAACGCGCTAACGCCTACATTTACGGGTCGCTTCGATCTACGGGGTGGGAACCATCGACGCAACATCACCACAAACACCGCGACATGATAGCGGAGCGTGCACCGTGAACCGGGAAATGAAACTCCTTCTCGTCATCCTCGCGTTCATCGGACTGGGCTACATCTGGCTCACCGAATCTCAGGGACAAAGTTTCACCACGTCAAAGTCGATGACGGCGAGTGTGGGGCAACTGACGGCAGCCGGGTTTACGATTGATTCGCATGTGTGGAACATGACGAATGCGGTAGCCGGAGCGTTCGGAGCAACGATCACGTCCAATGCCCCGCAACTCTTGGCGAACGGCGGCATAACGTCTGTGTTCTGCGGATCGTTCATCTTCATCAATTCCAGCACATCGCAGACGGTCAACCTGTTTTTGGATTCCGGCGGGACGAAAACGGAAGCGATGGTGAGAGCCGGTCATAGCGTGGCAATCGACGGCGCACCCTCGACGCTGTACGCGCAAAGCTCCACGAATCTTTATGCAACGTGTACGAACGCGGTTGCATCGTGCTCGAATTCCAGCGCCCAATGTAGTTGGGCGTGGGCAGACTTTTAGGGACACATGCCACAATTTCAAATCTCTTCCGCGCCGATGCGGACGCTGGAGCCTCCAGCACTCAATCCCGATGGTACCTTTAAAGCACCAGCGGTTCTCACCCCAACCAGAAATCAGAGCATCACGGACACGAACACAGTCCGATACGTTTTGGAAAGGGTTGCGGATTCAACAAGAGCGGATCGCCCGTATAAAGACAAGGCCTTGGCGCACTGGTGCCAAGAATCAAGTATCCATCCAGCCGACTGGCCGTTCTGGACAAAGTATTACGAGCCTGAGACCGTATCCGCTCTCCGCAAGTTTGCTCAGGGCGTCATGACTCCAATCTTCGAGAAGGACACACTTTGTCGGGTCAAGGCCAACGACGATCAAGGCGAGATCGAGCGTGAGTCAACACAGATTTGCATGGACTACGTAATCCGTGAACATCTCGATGCCAAGATGGGGTGGTACTACCAGTTTCGTGAGACGGCATCATTCGGGAATGGCGTGGTAAGGAACCTTGTCGAGTGCAAGCCGGAGATTGTTGGGGGAATCGAGCCGATAACCGTAGGCAACGAGTACAAGATTCCGGTCGGGTACAGACGAGTTGAGCAGCAGTATGAAGATTACTGGCCCAAGATGCGGAATCTGTCCCGGTTCGACATCGGCCCGGCGGCTACGGGTGGGACGATTCAGGAGATGCCGCATTTCCATGAACGCCTGATTTGGACGCTCGACATGGCGCAGACAGCCGGGAAACGAGCGGGGTGGCGGAACACGGATCAGTTGAAGGGATTTTTTGCGGTAGACCGAGTTGAGGGATTCGCTCTCGGTAACTGGGATGATCGGAACTGGGATTTACCGGCTCGAATGAGGCTCGTAGGGTACGATGTGGCCGATGGATTTACCGGGCCGGTTGGTCAAGGAGCGGTCAAGTACACGGAGATCATCGTTTACACCGAAGCCCCGAAAGACCGGAGGGGTGGAGCGCGAATCATCATCATCGGGGATGGAGAATGGCTGTTGTGGGACAGCGATTGGCCGAGAGCCGGGTATCCAAAAGGCGGGTATCCGTACTGGCATGGGTTGAAACCCTACTCGGAAATGAAGTTCTGGCCGCGTAACGCTCAACTCTGGCAGGCCAAAGGCTTGTGCGATTTGATGGAGGACAAGCAGTACCAGTTGAACGCCCTGCTTTGTACGGCTGGCGACATGATTTCCGAGCAGCGGGAACCGATGAAGCTGGTCAACAAGAACGCCGGGGTGGAAGACATAAGCGAGTTAGTCCGTGAACCCGGCAAGATTCTGGCCGTAGGCAATCACGAAGGGATCAAGGATTGGATCGCCCCGAAGACTCCCGATGATGTGTTCAAGATGATCGACCAATGCCGGGTCGAGTTGCAGAAGATTGGCGATAACCCCGATTACAGTCACGGGATCGGTGGACAACAGACCGGCCTCGCACCCGGTAACGAGACACTTGGGGGAATAACCCAACTCTTGCAGGAAGCGGGGAAGTCGAAGAGTTTCATCGCGCAATTCTGTGAACCCGGTCTCGAAGACGGACTCAATCAGGTCTTGGCGAACCTTCAACAGACGATGACCCGACGCCAGCGATTGAAGATCGAAGGCGATTACAAGGCGCTCAAGAAAGCCGGATTCGTCAAGTGGGTTGAGGTAGATCAAGGGACGATACAAGGCCGGTGGCATGTTCAAGTATTGGGGCCGTCGAGAGCCTACGATTCGCTTGTCCGGGCGCAACTGATTCAACATGCGTTGGAGACGGCGCAGAAATTGCCGGAGGTCGGGCCACGAATCAAGCAACTGTACTCGTGGATGCTGGTCATGCACCTGCTTGGCTTCGAGGATGCGGAAACCTGCATCATGTCCGACGAAGAGTTTGAAGAGAAGAAGCGGACAGTACTGCCGCCTACGCCGCAAAAGGTTCTCGAATCGTTCAAGCCGGACAAGATGCCGCCGGATGCTCAGGCTGCATTGCTTGAGAAGATCGGGTTGCCGACAAAGGTTGGGGGATCGTCGCCACTCGAAGCGCATTTGGCGAAGGGTCTAACGCAGTCGATGGGGCAACAGGACAAGATGCAACAGTTACGGACGAAGGTTCTGGCTGACCACGCGAAGAATCAACTCAAGGCGTTTCGAGGGTGAACATCTTCGCAAAAGTTGTCCCGCGTGAGACCATGCGCGAAGGCGTCGATGGGGCGGACTGGTGGTTTGACGAAAACGGAGACCTTCAAATCAGGGTTTGTCCCATGTCTGATTGGAGGTACGAAGTCGCACTTATCCAGCACGAAGAATTCGAGGCGTTGTTATGCCGGGCGCATGGAGTAACGCAGAAGAGTGTGGACGAGTTTGACCTTGCGTATGACAAGGCGCATCCAAACGAGCCGGACTTGAACGCTGGCGATGATCCAGATGCTCCGTATGTCGCGGAACACAATTACGCCGAGATCGTTGACCGATTGTTTATTGGTGCGTGCGGGTTGAAATTCGGGCCGTACATGAAAGAGTTGGGCTTAACCTATCCGGGGCCAAGCAAACGCGAATGAAACCCGTCGAGGACATTGTGGCCTGTGTTGCGGATTACGGGACACTGGGTATTTGTTTGGCCGAGAAGCTGGCGGAAACATGCAGAAAAGTATATTTCTCAAGTCCGTGTCAATCTGAGTATCAGTCGATTGACGAGTGCGTGAAAGGCGATGGGATACCCGGCGTTGAACGTCTGGACGAACCGTTGACCCCGGAGACGGTCAACGAAGTGGATTTGTGGTTGTTTCCCGACATCGGATTTGCCGGATTGCAACGGTACCTTCGTGACATCGGAAAAGCTGTGTGGGGAAGCTTCGACGCGACGGAGCTTGAGCTTTACCGAACCGATTTTCTCAAAGTGACAAAGGAACTCGGTCTGCCGATTATTCCCTATGTTCGCATTCAAGGTGTCACGGCTCTCAGCGATCATCTCAAGACCGTCAAAAACAAGTGGGTAAAGGTCAACCGATACCGCTGTTTTGACAATGAGACAGAAATCCTCACGGAATCAGGATGGCGTCTGTTTGAAGATTTGCGTCCCACCGATAAGGTTGCAACAATGAACGTGGAGACTCGAAAGCTTGAGTATCGTATACCACAAGCGCATACACGCAACTGGTTCGATGGGAAAATGACTCGCATAAAAAGTCGTCGCATGGATGCCCTTGTCACTCCAGATCATTGCTTGTGGTCGAAAAGTGGGTTGACAATGAAGCAATGGAAATATCGTCCGGTATTTGAATTGCGGGCGAGGGGTGGACAAACGACGATTCCTCAATCCTTTATTCACGAAGGAGAAGAAATATCCACTTTCACCATCCAGAATGCTAACGAAGATTTTCGGCACAAGGATCGCCCAATGAATAGCCCGCACACACATGCTGCGGACGATTGGCTGGAATTCTTGGGATGGTTTGTAAGTGAAGGAAGCCTTAGCCTAGCCGGTCCAAACAGAAACAAGTACAGGATTCAAATCGCTCAATCCAGGCATGTGCATCCACAGAAACACAGGGCCATCCTGAAATGTTTAACGGCACTCGGTTACACTATTCAAACCGAAGGAGAGGGTGGATTCAGCCTCTACAACAAATCACTGTTCTTTGAATTGGCCAACACTTGTTACGAGAAGAAACCTTGTCTCCATTGTGGCAAGCAACGATGTTCCCACACAAAGAGAGTTCCCGAATATCTGAGGCATCTAACACCGCGTCAAATTCGCATCTTTCTCGAATCGTACAGGCTTGGAGACGGAACCATCGACAGGGAGACGGCTCGCTACTTTACTTCCTCTGGTGGTTTGGCTGATGACATTCAGGAGCTGATCTTTTTAAGCGGAAGCACAGCGTCAATCCGAAAGCGTCCCGCTCGTGAGAACGTGTTCATAAAAGGAAGAAGAGTAAAGAGGACAGCGCCATCGTTTGTGATTTCTGAATTGCAAAAGAGAAACATAAAGCTGTATCCATCGAACTTTTCTGACCAGAACTATTGTGGTTATGTATATGATGTTAGCGTTGCTCCCCATCACTCGATTTTCGTTCGCAGAAACGGATTGGCGTTTTGGTCTGGGAATTGCCAACAAGAGACATTCTATCACGAGGATTACCCGCATAGTATCTCGACACTGGACAGGTTGGCGGTGAAGTTTGGCGGTCTCAAGGAGTATGTGATTTTCGTGGTGCAAGACGCAATGCCGGATGCACAAGAAATCGGGTACGACGGGCTGACGGTGGAAGGCTGGTACCCGAAAAAGAGCTTTCAAGGATACGAAAAGAAGAATCAGGCCTACTCAGGCTCGTGTCTGGAATGGGATGAATTGCCGGAGGAGGTGCGGATTGTCAACGAAACGATTGCGCCATTGTTACGTGAGTACGGGTACAGGAATTTCATTGCCACAGAGATACGGAAAACGGCTGACACTTTCTACTTCATCGACCCCACCTTGCGAATGCCCGGACAGACGGGTGAGCAGCTACTTGAAACGTGCAAGAACCTCGCGGAAGTCATCTGGCACGGAGCCAACGGCGAACCTGTAGAACCTGAGTACGTGGCGAAATTTGCCTGCGAATTGACGCTCCACCACAAAGGCCATGTCGATGACGAGTGGTACGCGCTCAATGTCCCGGACAGTGTGAAACGATGGGTCAAGCTCTACCACTACTGTCGGGCTGACAGTCTGTACCATTTCCCACCGAACACCTGTGACGAGCCGGGTGTAGTCGTGGGGATTGGCGACACGATCAAGGAAGCGATTGACCATGTGAAAGAAACTTTGGAAGCGTTGAAGAGTGAGCCGGTGGATGCCGATATTTCCGCGTTTGCCGATTTGCTTAAGGAGATTTCAACCGCTGAGGAAGGCGGAATGAGGTTTACCGAGCAAGCCATTCCGGAGCCGTCCGTTGTTCTGGAATGAAAATCGCTCAAGAGAACAATCATGGGTAGCGGAATTGCCAAACATAAGCCGACATTCGACCTGCATACCACGATAGTGCACGGTCAGACGTTGCGGAGTGATTACGCGAGGCTGACGGGACACGGCAAGAATCCCGGCGGTCACAAGTCGAGTTTCAAAACCCAATCACGCGACAAGTTTCTTGGGACGAGACGGCTGAAGAAGAAGGCCGAACGAATGTTGTTGAACCCGTAAGGAGAGCAGTATGGCAAACATGACGAATGACCGAGTAGACGCAGGGACGCCGACGCCGCCCGCACCGGAACCGGAGATGCCGGGGACATGCAAATGCCCGAAGTGCGGTACGGCATTGACGTTGCAGGAAGCCGCGCCGGAGATGCCTGAAACGAGCGGGCCGGGGGCAGCGGAAGCCGGTGGCGACCTGATTGGCAGCATAAGTAAGAAGTACGGCTGACCCGGTGGAACGGGAGTTGCTTTAGGTATCCCCGTATGGGATTGAACCGGTTAATGGCGGCGGTGGGTGATGCCGTAAAACGCGGCACCATCCGGGCTTTCCGCAAGCCGGAACAGACGTTTGACGGACTGACCAACGATGAATTGCAGAAACGAATCGAGTTGCGTGATCGAACACTGGCAATGGCGGGTGGAGTGGATTTCAAGGCTTTCCACGAGGATGCCGTCCAGACGATTCACAACGACACGCGGGATTTACTCGGTATGACTACGGAGGATTTCAGCGGGCCGAAGGGGATCGAGCAACGCGGGTTGATACTCGGTCAGGAGAAAGTGTTCAAGCGGATCACGGGAATCATTACCCAAGGCAACGCGGCGGAAGAGATGCTCAAGAAACGCCGGGCCGAACGTGAACTACGGGAAAAAAAAGCACACACGAATTTACAGACTGCGACGTAGAGAAGATGGCCATCTCGCTAGCCTCATAAGCTGGAGAACGTCGGTTCGAATCCGACCGTCGCTATTTTGGGAACGATGAATAAGTACAAAAAAATCAGATTGTCGGATGGAACGACACGGGACGAGCATCGCCTCTTGATGGAGCGTCATTTAGGACGAACGCTTGATCGTTTCGAGGTCGTGCATCACAAGAATGGTGACAAATCTGACAATCGAATTGAGAATTTGGAAGTGATGAGTCTGTCAGAGCACGCAAGACTGCCTGGCACTGGACGAATCGCATCCGATGAGACGAGGGAGAAGATACGGCAGGCAGGCAAAAAGAAGTTCGGACAAAATCACAACCAAGCAAAGTTTACGGACGACTTGGTTCGATGGGTGCGAGATGTTCTCAACTCTGGGGCCGTTGGGGTCAGGGAGTTGGGCAGGCTGTTGGGAACAAGCCATGCAATTTTGTCACAGATTAAGACCGGTAAAAGGTGGTCACACGTGACGTAATTTTACGAATCGCGCCAACCGCAACCCCGATTGATACCGGGACGCTTGGCAAACCAAACTGAAAGACGGGCTATGAGGAAACAAGGAACAAATGCCCGATACAATCGCGCCTCCTGCGCCTGCGGCACCGTCAGCAGCGCCAGCGCAACCCCCGGCTCCACCGGCGGCACCTGCGCCCGCTTCTACCGGGTACAGCGTTGACCCGGAAGTGACCAAGAAGGCTACCGAAGCCCTTGGTGATTTCCACATGGTTCAACCACCGCCGTTACCCGACGATACGCAGCCCGCTGGAACACAACCTCCGGCACCGCCAGCCGCGCCTAACGGCCCGCAATCTGACGCTGCCACGAGTGCGCCCGGTGCTGAGGGCGCTCAAACTCAGCAAACCCCGGCGTTGCCGGGTGAAGATTACCTGAAAGAACTCGAACAGGCTGGTCTCTTGGTTGGAGAACAGAAACCTGCTCCGGTTCAACAGGCACAACCTCTGCCAACCAGCGACGAAGAGATTGCGAAAGCGATCAATCCCGATGGGAAACAGACGGTTGAACAGCAGTTAAAAAATGCTCAATCGTTCATCGGAAAACAGGGACGAGAACTCGGCCAAAAGGTCAAGGTCTACGAGCAGCAAATCGCCCAGTTGACACAAGGGGCATCGGAATTCGCCAAGCGTTTCAAGCCCGACCCGAACGTTCCCGGCGGTCTCAGGGCCACCGGCAACACGGTCTTGGAGTTTGCCGATACCGTGCCTCAAGCGGAACTGGAACAGGCGTTAGCCTCTCGCGGGGTGAAACTTGTTCCCATCAATGCGGAGTTGAAATCGGGGGAAGACCCGGCGGAACGCGCATGGATGGAGACGTACATCAACAAGGCGATGCCCGGCACCGACAAGAGCTACGAAGAGAAGATCGCGGAAATCCGGGCTGACCCGGATTTGAATGAGAAACGCCTAAGCGACTTCAATGCGTGGCGACTGGCGAGACGGGCGCAGACCGAGCAGGTCAGGATGCAGCAGGAAAACGAGCTACGAGTACAACGGCAGGATGCCATGCGTACCGTGGACGGGTTCTGGGCGGCAATCAGCAAGCATCCCGATTACGCGACGGTGCTCAAGCCGGAGATCATGAAATGGAACGCCTTGATGGGGCCGTATGAAGACGCCCAAGGCCGACCGTTGCCCGGCGCGATCCCGTTGAAGACCCGGTTACAAGTGCTCCGCACCGTGGCCGAAGTTGCCCGGTTCCCGAAGGTACTGCGGGAAGCAGTCGCCAAGGCTCGTGAGATGGGTCGGACGGAAGCCGCGACGTTACGGGAAGGCGTGGGAGCCATTCCCGGAGCCGGTGAACAACCTGACGTATCAGCCCAGAACGTAGGCCAACCCGGTCAAGGCAAGAACGGGGAAGTCTACACGAAGGAAGAGATGGCCGAACACCGGAAATCCTTCGGACTGGGGTATTCCTGATTCCCGACGAACGATTGAGCGGCACGATGAAAACAAGAGGTTAAAAAACCAGTATGCCAGCACCAGTATTATCACAGGCGTACTTGAATTCGATGCCGATGGGTTTGCGCCCGTTGGATATTTCGGATGAAATGCTCAAGTATCGTCCTGCGGAAACTACGATTCTGACCTTGCTCATGGCGTTCAATCGCGTGAGCGTGGACGATCGCGTGTTCCGCATCAACATTCAGGATCAGAATCCTGATTACGTCACGGTCGTTAATATCGTGGATGCACAGAACATCACGGTATCCAACGACGACGCCAAGCTCATGTTCCCCGGTCTCTCGGTTCGCGGGGGATGGAACATCGGTTTGGTTGTATCGCAGGTCAACCTTGCCACCGGTCAGATCACGTTCGACCCGAACTTCGGTTCGACGGCGGGTCTGATTGCCAACCAGCTATTGTCGTTCGGTAGCCGGGCGGTGGAGGAATTGGCGCAACGTCCAACGGTCGTGTCCTACGTACCGGCGCAGATCGAGAACTATCTCGAAAACGCTTGGGACGTTTCGGGCCAATCCCGTTGGGTGGAGCACACCCGGTTCTACGGCGGTCTGCGACAGTACCACAATCAGGAACAGTGCCGCTACGAGCACAAACGCTCAATTGATCGCGGTCTCTGGTTCAACACGAAGGGGATCACCACCGGGCCACAGGGGAACACGCTCTACAAGAGTGGCGGCGTGTTCAACATGATTAACACCAACATCTTCGATTTTGGTGGGAGCTTCACGATCACGAAGCTGCGCGAGTCGATGACCATCGGCACGCGGTTCATGCGATCCGGTACGATCTGGCTGTTTGTCAGCCGGTTGGGATGGGAACTGATCGACCTCGCCGCGTTCAACAAGGGCAACATGGCCTTGGGATCGGGCGGGAAAGATTGGGAAGTGTTCTACGACATCAACATCAAGAACTTCATGCTTGCGGGGAAGGCTTGGAAGATGATGTGCGTGGATCATTTCACCGAAGCCTGTCCCGATGTCATGGTTGCGCTCGACCCGGCAGCCATCGAGATCAAGACATCCGAACATCAGAAGACCAAGACCCGTGGCTGGATGCAGGAACGCACCCTCACGATGGCCGAAGGTCTGACGACGGACGGCACCTTGACCGATCTGTGGAGCGATTGGGGTCTCGGCATACAGGAGAAATCCTGCATGTTGATGCACGGCGCGGCCACACTCGGCACCGAAGGAACGCTGTAACCCGGTGAACCTGAAAGGAACATGAGAACAATGAAATCAGTATTCAAGTTCATCGCAATCGGGATTGTTGTGTTGAGTCTTGGCGCGGAAGTCTTCGCTCAGGGCAACATCAACGTCATCAATTCCGGGACGAATCTCGCGGTTATTGCGGCGGCGGACTCGGCGGACAGCGCCATTATCGCGCAGCAATACATCGGCGGCAAGATCACGTTTCCGGCCACGGGCGGGGCAACGGCCATCAGTAGCAATAACGGGGTTGTCGTGTACGGCATGAGCAACATTGTCGTGTACGGCTATACCGTGACGAGCTATGGGACAACCAATGTCCCCAACGTCCTGATACCGCATACATCGGGGAGCCGGGTAGCGGTCTTTCTGACGAATCTCATGCCGCCAAGTCAGTCGGGAGCCGGATATCCGGTGACCAACAACGACTACGGCGTGAAACTGGGAGCCTATGCAGTAGGGGCGGCACCGGATTACGTCATCAAAGGCGGAGAATCGAAGGAGTTGTATTTCGAGGGTGGTTATAATGGAGAAATCTCGGCCCGGTGGCTTGGGACGAACTCCTACGTATCCGTCACAAACGGCCTTCTGTACTCCGAAATCGGCAACAGTCCGGGGCAACCCTAACGGAAGGATGAAAGGAGAACATCACATGAAATCATTCTTCAAATATATCGTTGTGGCGGTTGCCGCCATCGGTCTTGCGGGTCTGGTCTTGGCGAACGACATGGACTTGGTTCGTGTCAACGCATGGATCGGCGGGACAAACGTTACGGCCATCGCTTCGACCTCGACGGCTTCACCGGTGATCGCACCGGCGATTACCAACGGTTCAGTGCGTATTGCGTGTCAGATCAACAACACGAATCAGACCTTGGGAATTGCCGTGAAGTTCTACTCGAACTTCGGATCGTTCACCAGCGGGGCGGCAGGCGACGTGATCGTTGGGCCGAACACAAGCCAATCGTTCTACTTCGGGGAAGGCTGGAACACGCAAATCAGCGCCCGCAGCACGAACTCGACAGCGGTACCGTTCATCTA
>Ga0335085_10004787_pt1 | contig 22181 bp, 16 predicted proteins | sample Lox_Sample_45_FD_206712 | JGI IMG/M metagenome (GOLD analysis project Ga0335085, IMG submission 206712) | Soil microbial communities from Loxahatchee National Wildlife Refuge, Florida, United States - Lox_Sample_4.5 | ecosystem: Environmental > Terrestrial > Soil > Wetlands | place: USA...
TTCCCTCGTCATTCCAGAGCCGGATCACCGGCCGAGCGAGGTCGTGTTCGTATCCGAGCGCGCTCAGGCTCGCGGTGGAGAGGAGAAGGGACCGGCCCGCCGCCGGCTCGAAACCCAGCCACCGGGCGGCCAGGACCCTCAGGACATGTCCGCTGGAGAAGACGAGGACGTTCCCGCCGACCGCACGAAGGAGCGCGACGACGCGGTCGGCCCGGGCGCCGACCTCTGCCGGCGTTTCGCCGCCGGGGCAGCCGTCGCGGAAGAGCTGCCAGCCGGGGCGAGCCGCGAAGATCTCGGCGCTCGTCTTTCCCTCGTAGTTGCCGTAGTCCCACTCGACGAGATCCTGGTCGACCTCGGCGCCGGCTCCGAATCCGGCCAGCTCGCAGGTCTCGAGGGCCCGCTTCAGCGGGCTCGAGAAGACCTTTGCAAACGTCAGCCCCATCAGGCGCTCGCCGAGCCGGCGGCCGTCCTCCTCCCCGCGCCGGGTCAGCGGGAGGTCGGTCCGCCCCGTGTGCCGGCCCGAGAGGCTCCAGGCGGTCTCTCCGTGCCGTACGAGCCAGACGATCGGTAGCGCGTCGTTCATCAGGCCGCTTTGCCTCAGGAGAACGAGTCTAGGTCATGAGCCGGGGAATGGATCCGATCGCCTGCCGGAGGAGGATTCCCGGGGAGGAGGGCGGGACCTGACTATGATTCCCGGGACGCGACGGGCAAGGAGACAAGAGCATGGCGAAGATCGGTCGGTCGAGAATCCGGAAGTTCGTGGTTCCTTATCGCGTCACCGACGGGAAGACGTTCCGCCTCAAGGCGTGCGACCCCGCGGACACGGCGGGGCTGAAGGAAGAGAAGAAGAAGGCGAAAGAGATCCTCGCCGCCGGCGTGAAGTCGCTCGCGGAGCTGCAGGACAAGCTCTACGCGCAGGACCGCTGGTCGGTCCTCCTGATCTTCCAGGCGATGGACGCGGCGGGGAAGGACGGGACGATCAAGCACGTCATGTCGGGCGTGAATCCGCAGGGGTGTCAGGTCTACTCGTTCAAGGTCCCGTCGGCCGAGGATCTCGACCACGACTTTCTCTGGCGGACCAACAAGTGCTTCCCGGAGCGGGGGCGGATCGGCATCTTCAACCGGTCGTACTACGAGGAGGTCCTCGTCGTGCGCGTCCACCCGGAGATCCTCGGAAAGCAGAAGCTCCCCTCGAAGCTCGTGACGAAAGACCTCTGGAAGGAGCGGTACGAGAGCATCGCCGACTTCGAGCGACACCTCGCCCGCAACGGAACGGTCATCCTGAAGTTCTTCCTGAACGTCTCGCGGAAGGAGCAGAAGAGACGCTTTCTCGAGCGACTCGAGCTGCCGGAGAAGAACTGGAAGTTCTCGGAGGCCGACGCGAAGGAGCGCGGCTTCTGGAAGGACTACATGGCGGCCTACGAGGACGCCATCCGGGCCACGGCGACGCCCGAAGCCCCTTGGTACGTCGTTCCGGCCGACAACAAGTGGTTCACGCGCATCGTGGTGGCCAGCGCGATCATCGACGCCATGGGGAGGCTGGGCCTCTCCTACCCGGAGGTCGGCCCCGAGAAGAAGAAGGAGCTGAAGGCGGCGCGAAACGTCCTCGACGCCGAATGAGGGGTTCGCGGGGCTTCACGGGCTCTGGTTCGCCAGCTGGCTCAGGGCTCTGAGCATCGGCTCGCTGGAGATCCGCATCAGTCCGGCGAAGGGCTGGTCGAGCTCGAGGATCAGGAAGATGGCGCCGGAGACGGAGAGGGCCGAGACCATCAGGGAGAGGGTGGCGGTCGCGTTGGTCGGCGCGATCAGGCTGAAGCCGAGAAAGATGAGCATGAGCCAGGTGACGACGACGATCAGGAGCGGAGTCGAAATGGAGGGGACCGACTGCGCCATCAGCTGTTCTCGAGACTGGCCGAGATCGAAGGCGACGGTCGTCGCCTGGGCCTTCAGGGCTCGCTGTCTGTCGTCCTGCGGAGAGAGATTCATCATGGCGGTCAAGAACTCGTCTCCCGCGTGGCGCTCCAGAGTCAACTGGCTCGGCGTGCCTTTCTCAGCGGGCCAGATACGCCGAACGGCTCCCTCGACCATGGCGCGCAGCCGGAAGCGGGCGTCCGCCGCTTCCGGGCCGTACTCCAGGAGCACGCGATCGAGATAGGCGACCCGGGCGGCCATTTGAATGACCTGTCCTCTCGTGGCGTCGTAGGAGCTCTTGGCCGAACTCACGAGCAATCCCAGGAGGAGAGCGGTCATGGTCGCGACCAGACCCAGGGACAGCTTCACCGTGTCCCTCGTCTCCGCACTCCGGTGACCTTCGGGAAGGAGGCGACGGAGACGCCTTCCGATCAGGACCGCGGCAAGGAGAGAGATGGCGACGATCGCGGCGGTCAGCGTGGCAAGCATCGAAGTGTTCTCCCGTAGGGGTCGGGCCGTTCTGTCGCAATCCGGGGTGCTTCCGGGCGCGGGCCGCCGTCAGCCGGCCTCCTGGAGCGCCGGCGGTTGCCACGCCCCCTCGCCCGGCGGCAAGATGGAAGGGGGCTCGGTCTTCGGCCAGTAGAGGCGCATGACGGGATAGATCGGGCCGGCCCGCCTGTTCTCGTCCGGACAGTGAGACGGAGACTACGACGTCTCCCTGACCTCGGGGAGCTTCCAGGAACCGTCGAGAAGGGACGGCGCCTTCTCCGTCGGCCAGTAGAGGCGCATCATCAGGACGAAGTTGCCGGCTGGCGCCGGGAGCCAGTTCGCTTCCTTGTCCTTCCCCGGCGAGTCCTTCTGGATGTAGAGGTCCACGGAGCCGTCGGCGTTCGCCTTGAACTTGTTCCGCGGGCTCAGGGTGGATCGGTTGAGCGGGTTCGCGACGAAGAAGTAGCTGGCGTCGTACATCGTGAGCGACCAGAAGCCGCTGACCGGGGGCATCTCGCCCTTGTTGAAGTGGAGGACGTACTTGTGCTCGCCGCTGTACTTCTTGAGAAGGTCCGGCCCTTCGGAGGTCGGGTAGACCGCGTCCTGCGGGCGGTTCGCGCCGAGGCCGAACCACGTGATCATGGCGCGCTGGCGGTAGGCCGTCCCGTAGACTCCGGTCTTCGTCGTGAAGACCCAGCCGTTCTCGAGCTTCGAGTCTCCCGCCGGGATGCTCTCCTTCAGCCAGATCGCGATCTTCTCCTGTGCCGGCTTGGGCGCGGCGGCGATCCCTTTGGAGACGGCCGGGTCGAGCTTCGCGGGGTCGAAGTCCTGCCCGGGGACGACGCCGATCTTCGCGAGCTTGGCCACCATCGAGGCGTCCTCGGCGGCGGGAGGATTGGACTTGAGGAGCGTGGCGAAGAGCCTGAAGAAAGCCGCGCCGTCGAGCGCGTTGACCTGCTCGCGGACGGCGGTCTTCATGTCCACGGCGGGGTCGACGGTCCCGGGGGCCGGCCTGTACGTCTTCCCGTAGGCCGAGAGCGGCACGACGGACACCTGGTCCTGCAGGGCGTGGACGGCCTTGTAGTCGTCCGGCGTGCCGGTGCAGTAGATGCGGCCGAGGATCCAGACGATGCCGGTCGGCGACTTGTACTCGGTCACACCCTGCGGAAGCGTCCCGGACCAGCCCGGCCCGGTGATCGCGTACTTCTGCGCGGCCGTGCCCGTCGTCCTCTTCCCGGGGACCTGGAAGACGTTCGTCCAGCCGTCGAGCATCGGGAAGAGGAAGTAGCGCCCCTTTATGTCCGGAAGGCTCAGGATCCAGGGCTCCTTCGAAACGTCGAGCCACGTCGTCGTGTAGAGCGTGTCCGCGTTCGGGGCGGTCACGTCCCGGTACGACGCGTCCGGGTAGCGCCTCGCCCGGACGAAATGCCCCATCGGCGCATGCAACGCCTCGGGGCCCGCGACGTTCGTCATCACGCGCCGGGTCAACTCCATCGTCACGAGGGGGTATCCGTAGATGTAGGCGTCGATGGCGGTTTCCTTCGCCTCGATCTCCTTCACGTCGGCCGCCACGGCACCCTTCACCTCGGCGGCGGCCTTCTCCGCGGCCTTCTCCGTCTTCGCGCACGAGCCGAGAGTCGCCAGGGCGACGGCGCAGGCTGCGAGGGTCAGTGTCTTCGTTCTCGTCACTTCCTTCTCCTCTCCTTCCTGAACGTGATGCGGACGGCCTTCCCCGGCAGGGCGGGCGGGCGCTTCGAGGTGCCTACTCGCTGGCCTTGTTGTTCCGCTGGGCCTGCTTCAGCTTCTCGATGTCCGCCGGCGTCAGCTTCGGCCGGTCGATCTTGAGCGTGACCTTGTTGAGCTTGCCGTTGAAGGCGAACGGAACCTGGTAGTCGGCGTCGTTCACCGGCGTTCCGGTGTCGGAGCCGACGTCGAGGTTCTCGTCCCACTCCAGGATGAAGGGAATCGTGTGCTCCATCGTCTGCGTGGCCACGGCCTTGCCGTCGACCTTGAGGACACCGGTGCCGCCGCGCCCGATGCCGCTGACGCTATTGAAGGCCAGGGTCGCCATCCCGAGGCCGTCGTACTTGAAGTCGAACTCGAGCACGTGCCGGCCCGGGGAGAGGACCTCGGGGCCCTCCCAGCGGATCCGCTTCAGGTCGACGAGGTTCCAGAGGAAGACCGGCTTCCCCTTCAGGACGTAGAAGCCGTAACCCGCGAAGCGGCCTCCCTGCGTGATGAGCATGCCGCTCCCGCCCCCTTGCGGGATCTCGACGTCGGCCGTGAAGGTGTAGGAGGTGTTCAGGACCGACGGCGCGTCGCCGTTCGGCGTCCCCGTGAGGGGCCGCGTCCACGTGAAGACGTCCCGGCCGGCCGTGACGCTGGGGCGCGGAGTGACGAGCCGTGTCACGACCGTCGCGTCGAGCGGCTCGACCTGGTACTTCTTCGCTTCCTGCCAGAAAATCGCCTCCAGCTCCTTGACCTTCTCCGGGTACTTCGCGGCGACGTTATCGGCCTGCGTCCAGTCCTTCGTCAGGTCGTACAGCTCCAGCGGAAACTTCGCCGGGTCGGCCCCGACGCCGCCGGCAGTGACCCAGGGCGGACGCATGACCTTCGTCGAGAGGATCCAGCCGTCGTGGTAGACCGCGTGGTCGCCGAACATCTCGAAGTACTGCGTCTTGTGGGTGGACGGGGCCTTCTCGTTCTTCTTGTCGAAGGTGTACATCATGCTGACGCCCTCGATCGGGCTCTGCCTGATGCCGTCCACGTAATCCGGCTGCCGGATGCCGGTCGCCTCGAGAATCGTCGGGACGATGTCGATCATGTGGTGGAACTGGTTCCGGATCCCCCCCTTGTCCTGGATCACCTTCGGCCAGGAGATCGCCATCCCCTGACGGACCCCGCCGAAGTGCGAGGCGATCTGCTTCGTCCAGGAGAACGGCGTGTCGAAGGCCCACGCCCACGGCACCGCCATGTGGTTGTAGGTCTTGTCCGAACCCCAGGCGTCGTAGAAGTACTTGAGCTGGTCGGCGACCGGCACGTCGACCTGGTTGAACATGGCGACCTCGTTCGGCGTGCCGATCAGCGTGCCTTCGGAGCTCGTCCCGTTGTCGCCCTCGATGTAGATGATGAGCGTGTTGTCGAGCTTTCCCATCTCCTCGACCGCCTGGATGACGCGGCCGATCTCGTGGTCCGTGTAGGCGACGTAGGCCGCGAAGACGTCCACCTGCCGGAGGAACATCTTCTTCTCGTCCGGCGTGCATTGGTCCCAGTCCTTCAGGAGGTCCTTGGGCCAGGGTGTCAGCTTCGCGTCCGCCGGGATGACCCCGAGCTTCTTCTGGTTCGCGAAAATCGTCTCGCGCAGCTGGTTCCACCCCTTGTCGAAGAGGTGCATGTCGCTGATCTTCTTGATCCACTCCGGCGTCGGGTGGTGGGGCGCGTGCGTCCCGCCCGGCACGTAGTAGACGAAGAAGGGCTGGTCGGGCGTCAGCGTGTTGACCTGATTCATGTAGGCGATCGCCTCGTCGGCCATCGCCGTGGTCAGGTTGTAGCCGGGGTTCTCCTGGAACGGGTAGATGTACGTCGTGTTCCGGGCGAGGTTTGCCGGCTGCCACTGGTTCGTGTCGCCGCCCATGAAGCCGTAGAAGTACTCGAAGCCCATGCCGATGGGCCACTGATCGAAGGGGCCGATCGAGGTCGCCTGGAACGACGGCGTGTTGTGGTTCTTCCCGAACCACGACGTCCGGTAGCCGTTGTCCTTGAGGATCTTGCCGATCGTCGCCTTGTCCTTCGTGATGATGCTGTCGTAGCCCGGGTAGCCGGTCGCCTGCTCGGAGATGACGCCGAAGCCGACCGAGTGGTGGTTGCGGCCCGTGATCAGCGCCGCGCGAGTCGGCGAGCAGAGCGCCGTCGAGTTGAAGTTCGTGTAGCGGAGGCCGCTGGCCGCGATCCGGTCGAGCGCCGGCGTCGGGATGACGCCGCCGAAAGTGCTCGAAACGCCGAAGCCGGCGTCGTCCGTCATGATGAGCAAAATGTTCGGCGCGCCCCTGGGGGGAACGATGCGCGCCGGCCAGTACGGAACGGATCCCGCCGTCGTCCGCTCGATCTTGCCGCCGAACTTCTCCGGCGGCGCCGGGAGCTGCTTGCCGTCGATCGTCGTCGTGGCGGCGGGGGAGCCGGGCGGGGCCGCATCCTGCGCGGCGGCGGGGTGCGCGAGGGCAAGCGCCGCGGCGATGGAAAGGCCGATTCGCAGAGAGAATCTCACTTTCATTCCTCCCTTGTGGTTTCCGCGAGATTTTATGACAGTGGTCGCGGTTGAAAAATATTCAATTCTCCGGCTGCGGACCCGTTGACTCCGCATTCGTCCCGGCCCATATTGAAGGGTATCGGAGCCTAGGGGTGGCCCTTGCGAGGGGCCTGAGATCAAACCCTTGAACCTGATCCGGGTGACACCGGCGTAGGGAAAGGCGATCAACCTCCGAGGGTTCCGCTTCGAGGACCCCGCGCCCGGCGCGGGGCCGGGAGGCGGGCGATGGCAAGAGGTCATGGAACCGGAAAGCTCACCGGGGCGCTCTTCTTTCTTCTCTTTCTTTCATCCGGCCTGACGGCGCGGGCCGACGACGGCCCGTCGCCGCCGGCGACCCCGACTCCGCCGCCTCGGGCGACGCCCGTCCCGGAGGCCGCGCCGGCGGCCCCGGAGGTCCGGCGAAGCGAGAGCCTGACGGTCTCCGCCATCCGGGCCGAGGACGTGGTGCCGGTGACGAAGACGGACGTCCCGCTCGCGACGATCGAGGAGGAGAACGTCGGGCAGGAGATGCCGGCGCTCCTGTCGCTGACGCCGTCGGTCACCTTCTACGCCGACTCGGGGGGGCCGAACGGCTATTCGTACTTCTCCATCCGCGGCGTCCAGATGACGCGGCTCAACGTGACGTTCGACGGGGCGCCGCTGAACGACCCGGAGGACTCGGCCTTCTACTTCGCGAACTTCGGCGACTTCGCCGGCGCCCTCGGGAGCATCCAGGTCCAGCGCGGCGTCGGCACCTCGACGTGGGGCGCGGCGTCGTACGGCGGCTCCGTGAACTTCGAGAGTCTCGAGCCTTCCGACGGCTTCGGCCTCGGGGCGGAGTTCTCGGGCGGGAGCTTCGGCACGTGGCGCGCGAACGCCTCGGTTCAGTCGGGGCTCCTCGGATCCGGACTGAAGTTCTGGGTGAAGGCGGCCGTGCAGGAGACGAACGGCTTCCGCGACAACTCCGGCGTGAAGCAGGGAGCCGTCTACTTCGGCCTCGCGCAGGAGACGTCGGAGTCGGTCTTCCGGCTCTCGGGGCTCCTCGGCCACGAAAAGACGCAGGAGGCCTTCCTCGCGTCGGAGAAGAGCGTTCTCGAAACGAATCCGCGCGACAACCCCCTGACGCCGGAGGAGAAGGACTCCTTCGGCCAGGCCCTCGTCCAGGCGCTCTACACCCGATTCCTCGGCCCGTCTTCGAGCCTCTCCGTTCAGGGGTACTTCGGCGACGCCGGGGGGTGGTACCGGATCCGGGACGAAGGGGATCCGGCTCTCCTCTACCAGTACGGCCTCGACTGGTGGCGGGCGGGGGGGATGGTCACGTATCAGACGCGGCTCGGGAGCGTCGGCCTGACGCTGGGGGGGCAGGGGAGCGGGTTTACGAGCACGCACACGCGCGAGGTCGTGGACGGGCCCTCCCAGTACGAAAACCACGGGACCAAATACGAGGCGAACGGCTTCGCGAAGGCGGGATGGGACGCCGGGCGCTGGCACGTCTACGGGGACGCGCAGGTCCGGTGGGCGACGTTCCGGTATTCCGGCTCGGTGGGGGAGGAGTCGATCGACTGGACCTTCTTCAACCCGAAGCTCGGCGTCCGCTACGACCTGTCAGCGGGGCTCTCGACCTACGCCTCGGCCGGCATGACCTCGCGGGAGCCGACCCGGAGCGACCTCCTCTCGGGCGAGGACGACGCCTCGGTGCTTCCCGACTTTCGTTCCGTCAAGCCCGAGAAGCTGGCCGACTTCGAGCTCGGAATCGACCTGAAGACCCCGACGCTGGCGCTCCACGCGACCCTCTACGACATGGAGTTCCACGACGAGATCGCCCTGACCGGAGAGCTCTCGGAGATCGGGCTTCCGCTCCGTCAGAACGTCGCCCGCAGTTACCGCCGGGGCTTCGAGCTGGACCTGAAGTGGCAGCCGGTCAAGCCGCTCCGTCTCGGCGCGACGTTGAACGTCAGCCGGAACCGGATCAGCTCCTGGACGCAGTTCTACGACGTCTACGACACGGAGGGGAACTACACCGGTGGCGTCAGCCGGACCTTCTCGAACGTGGCGCCCCTCCTGACGCCGGAGCTGGTGACGAACCTCTTCGCCGAGTGGGACGTCCTCCCGTGGATCACCCTTTCGGCGGCGGGGCGCTACCAGGCGCAGAGCTTCCTCGACAACACGAACGTCAGCGACCTCGTGACGCCGGACCTCTTCACTCTATCGGCCGGGCTCTCGATCGACCTCGCCGGCGGGCTCCCGGGGCGTCCGCGCCTCCGGGTCCTCGGGCAGAACCTCCTCAACGAGACGCGGCTCTGGACGAGCGGCTATTCCTACATCTACGCCACGCAGGAGGCCGGCGGAGCCCTCGCCTTCGCGGGGATCCCGTACTACTACCCGCAGGCCTCCCGCAGCGTGACGGTGACGCTGGACGTGGGGTTCTGAAGGAAGAGGACCGGGAGACTACGCCTCCAGCACGATGTCGAAGCCCTCGTGGTGGAGGTGCTCGTCGGACTGGACGTGGATCGGCATGCCGATCCGCTCCTCCAGCTCCTCCACGAGGCGGCGCTCCTCGCCCATGAGCGCGCGGTAGATCTCGGGGTGGACCCGGAGAAGGAGCGAGTGCGCCTCGCCCTCGTCGACCTTCTTCAGGATCTCCCGCCGGATCTCGAGGACGATCGTCGTCACGTTCTTGATCCGGCCGGCCCCGCCGCAGTAAGAGCAGGGCATCGTGAGGGCGCGCTCGAGGCTCTGCCGCTGGCGCTTGCGCGTGATCTCGACGAGGCCGAACTCCGAGACGGGGAGCATCCGGTTCTTGGCGCGGTCCTTCTTCAGCTCCGCCTCGAGCGCGGCGACGAGCTCGGCCCGGTGCTCCTCCTCCTCCATGTCGATGAAGTCGATGACGAGGAGGCCTCCAAGGTCGCGGAGCCGGATCTGCCGGAGGATCTCCTGGACCGCCTCCAGGTTCGTCTTCAGGACGGTGTCCTCGAGGCGGCTCTTGCCGACGAACTTCCCGGTGTTCACGTCGATGGCGACGAGAGCCTCGGTCTGGTTGATGACGATGTGGCCGCCCGACTTCAGCCAGACCTTCGGCTTCAGGGCGTTCTCGATCTCGGCCTCCACGCCGTACTCCTCGAAGAGGGGCGTCGACTTCCGGTAGAGCTTGACCTTCTGGATCAGCTCGGGCTGGACCTGGTCAAGGAACTCCACGACCCGCTGGTACTCCTCGTCGTCGTCCACCCAGAGCGTCGCGAACTCCTGCCCGAAGATGTCGCGCGCGGCGCGGAGCGCCAGGTCGAGGTCCCGGTGGAGGAGGGCCGGGGCCCCGGTCCGCTCGGCCTTCTTCCGGATCTGCTCCCAGAGCTTCGAGAGATAGCGGCGGTCCGAGGAGAACTCGTCGGCGCCCCGCCCCTCGCCGGCCGTCCGGACGATGAAGCCGCCGGGCCCCTTCCGGAGAGACGTCAGGATCTCCTTCAGCCGGCTGCGCTCCTCCTCGTTCTCGATCCGCCGCGAGACGCCGAGGTGGTCGATCGTCGGCATGTAGACGAGCGTCCGCCCCGGCAGGGTGATGTGCGTCGTGATCCGCACCCCCTTGTGCGCGATCATGTCCTTCGTCACCTGGACGACGACCTCCTGCCCTTCGCGGAGGAGCTCGTCGATGGAGGGAAGCGGAGGTTTCGGGGCGGCCGCCTCGGCGTCCCCCTCGGGCATCTCCTCGGCGCCGTTCCGGGGCGGCTCCGGCTCCTCTTCGGAGGCGCCGAAGCGGTCGAAGTCCTCCACCTCGTCCCCGACGTCGGCCACATAGAGGAAGGCGTCCTTCTCGAGGCCGAGGTCGACGAAGGCGGACTGCATCCCGGGCAGCACGCGCGTGACCCGTCCCTTGTAGATGTTCCCGACGACGCCACGCTGCCGTCGGCGTTCGATCTGGACCTCGGTGACCCGCCCTTCCTCGAGGACGGCGACCCGCGTCTCCCGGTCCCCGGCGGAGATGAGCAGCTCCTTCATCGGCTCACACGTTAACAAAGCGGCGGTAGGCGACCGAGAGCATCAGCCCGATCATGGCCCACGTGGAGATGAGCGAGGAGCCGCCGTACGAAACGAGCGGCAGGGTGATGCCGGTCGTGGGGAGCAGGCCGACGTTCATGGCGATGTTCCAGACGGCCTCCCCGGCGATGTTCGTGGCGAGGAGAAGGACGAGCATGGCGCCGCCCCGGTCGCGGGCGTCGTGGGCGAGCTTGAAGGCGCGGGCGAGGAGCGCTCCGTAGAGGCCGAGGACGGCCGCCACGCCGGCGAACCCCCACTCCTCGGCCAGCGCGGCGAAGACGAAGTCGGTGTGGCGGACCGGGAGGAAGCCGAGGCGGCTCTGCGTCCCCTGCTTCCACCCCTTCCCGAAGATGCCGCCGGAGCCGATCGCGATGCGGGCTTGCCGGACCTGGTAGCCGGCGCCGCGGACGGCGAGGTTCGGGTCGAGGAAGGTCCGGATCCGGTCCTTCTGGTAGTCCTTCAGGAGGAACCAGCTGCCGCCGACGGCGAGGGCGCCGATCACGATGAGGGTCGCCCACCATTTCGCCCGCATCCCGCCGAAGAAGAGCGCGGCGAGGAGGAAGGGGATGTAGGTCAGGGCGACGCCCGTGTCGGGCTGGAGAAGGACGAGGAGCATCGGCAGAAAGACGGCGGCGCAGAGGATCAGGAGCGTCCGGGTCCGGAGGAGCTTCCGGTCGTCGCGTTCGAGGAGATAGGCGAGAAGGAGGGCGATCGGGATCCGCGCCAGTTCGGAGGGCTGGACCTGGAAGCCTCCGAACCGGATCCACGACCGGGCGCCCGCGATCCGCGATCCGAACAGGGGGAGCGCGGCGAGGACGACGAGGGTGAGGCTGTAGAGGGCCGGCGAGTACTCGAGAAGGAGCCGGTACTCGACGGCGATCAGCGCCGCCGCGACGACGAGGGCGAGGAGCGCGAAGAGGGCCTGTTTACCGCCGAGGTCACCGCGCGCCGTCCCCGAGGTCGTGGAGTGGACCATGGCGATGCCGATCAGCGTCAGGGCGAGCGCGATGCCGACGAATCGCAGGTCGAGCTTGCGCGGGAGGACCTCGCTCAGCCGGGACACGGCGACGCCTTTCTCCCGCCCCGGCTCAACGGGTCCCCGCGGCGCGCCCGGCGTCCGCCGTGACGGACGCGGGCTTTCCGGCGGTGCGCCCGACCCAGGCGGCCGCCAGCTTGGCCGCGAGCGGCGCGGCGGCGGTGCTCCCGTGGAGGCCGTGCTCGACGAAGACGACGACGACGATCTTCGGATCGTCCCTCGGCGCGAACGAAGCGAACCAGCCGTGGTCGCGCAGGGCCTCGGGGAGAAGGTGCCCCTTCTTCGCCTCCTTCTGCGCCACGACCTGAACCGTGCCCGTCTTGCCGCAGAGGTCGAGGCCGGGGACGCGGACGGAGGTGGCCGTGCCGCCGGGGACGTTCACGACGCGCCAGAGCCCTTCGACGACGAGATCGCGGGCGCCGGGAGGCCACGAAACCGACTCCTTCGCGGGGGGCCGGTAGACGAAACGCTCGCGCGTCCGGATGTTCTCGCCGATGTGGAAGAGGTGCGGCGTCGGGAGGGCGCCGTCCTTGTTCGCGATGCCGGCGAACGCCCGCGCCAGCTGGAGAGCCGTGACGAGAACGGGCCCCTGCCCGATCGAGACGGAGATCGTCTCGCCGGCGTACCAGGGATGTTTGCGGGCCTTGAGGCTCCACTCCGGCGAGGGGAGGACGCCGCTCTTCTCGCTCACGAGGTCCACCCCCGTGGGGCGGCCGAATCCGAACTCGTTTCCCGTCTCGGCGATCGCGTCGATGCCGAGCCGCTTGCCCATCGTGTAGAAATAGGTGTCGCAGGAGACCTGGATCGCCGTCACGAGGTCGACCGAGCCGTGGCGGCCGTGGCAGCGGAAAAAGCGGCCGTAGAAGGTCGCGCCCCCCGAGCAGAAGACCCGCTCGTCCGGCCGGATGCCGTTCGCGAGGATGGCGCGGGCCATGAACGGTTTCCAGACGGAGCCCGGCGAGTAGACGTTCTGGAGGACACGGTTGTTGAGCGGGAAATCGTCGTCCGTGACGATCGCCTCCCACTCGGGGCGCGACAGCCGCTTCGTGAAGAGGTTCGGGTCGAACGCGGGCGCGGAGACGAGGGCGAGGATCTCGCCGGTCTTCGGGTCGAGCGCCACCGCGCTTCCCACCTTGTCCTCGAAATACTCCTCCGCGATCTTCTGGAGGGGGAGGTCGATCGTCAGCCAGAGCGTGTTGCCGGGGAAGGGGTCGATCCGGCCGGACTCGCCGACTTCGCGGCCGAAGGAGTCGATGATGTACGTCCGGGAGCCCGAAACGCCGGCGAGGAGGTCCTGGTAGGCGGCCTCCACCCCCTTCTGGCCGATCGCTTCGCCGGGGCGCGACCGGCCGGCGCGGGTGACCAGCTGCTCGGGCGATGCCTCGCCGAGGTGGCCGAGCAGGTGGGCGGCCACGGTGCCGTTGCCGTAGACGCGGCGCTCCGTCGTCTGGACGGCCAGCTCGGGGTGCTCCAGGGCGTGCGCCTCGATGGCGCTCACCTCGCCCATCGTCAGGTTGTCCTCGAGGACGACGGGGACGAAGTCGTACGAAGAGCGGTCGCGCTCGGCCCGCCGCTTCAACTCGTCGAAGGGGCGCTCGAGCAGGTCGGCCACGAAGCGGATCGATCGGTCGAGGTCCTTCGTCTCCTTCCGGTAGAGGAGGAGGGTGAAGGCCGGCTCGTTTTCCGCGAGGACCGTTCCGTTCCGGTCCAGGATGAAGCCGCGCGGCGCCGTGACGGGCACCGAGCGGAGGCGGTTGTTCTCGGCCTGCCGTGCGTACTCCTCGCCGCGCAGGATCTGGTGGACCCAGTAGACGCCGACGAGGATCGCGAGGACGATCCAGGCGCCGGCGGCGACCCGGTCGATCCGGACGAGGAGGGGGCGGCGGTCTTCGCGGGCGCTGGGTGTCGTCATCCGAGCTTCATCCTCCGGCGCGCCTCGCGCCGCTCCCGCCACGGGACGCGGGAAGCCGCCTGGAGGGCCCCGGCGAGCAGTCCCGTCGCCGCCGCGCGCGCGAGGACGAGAAGCGGCGCTGGCAATAGCGCCTCGCCGCGCAGGATCCAGAGGAGCAGGACGAGGGCGAGGCTCTCGAGCACGACGGCCCCGGCGAGGAGCCCGCCGACGGCCGCCGGTTTCTCGACGACCGTGCGCGCGGCGATCGTGGCGAGCACGTAGCCGACGAGGACCTTCGTAAAGGCGTGGAGGCCGAGGAGCCGGCCCGGCACCGAGACGAGGTCCTCGAGAAGTCCGGCCAGCAGGCCCGCCACCATCGCGAGGGGCGCTCCGCCGCGGCGTGCGGAGTCGGCCACCGGCAGGAGGAAGAAGTCGGGCGTGGCCGGGAGCCCGACCGCGCCGAGGCCGAGGGTTCCGAGCGTCGAGAGCGCGAGGCCGATGGCGAGGCGGAGCGAGTTCAACGGGCCGTCCCCTCTAGCGCCGCGCCGCGGCGCCGGCGGGGATGTCGGAGGTCCGGAGGGGGGGAAGGACGAAGACCCGCGCGGTGCGGGCCGGGTCGGCGGCCATCGCCACCTGGATGTCCCAGAAGAGGGAGTCGGCCTTCCGGGTCACGGAGAGGACGCGCCCCACCGGGAGGTCGGTCGGATAGAGGCCGTCGGTCCCCGACGTCACGATCGGGTCGTTCGTCTCGACGGCTTCGATCGTCGGAACGTAGAGGATGGTCGCGCCGCCCTTGCCGTCGCCGCGGGCGACGGCGGCGCGCCCCTGCCGGGCGAGAAGGACGCCCGCGGCGGCCACCCGGTCGGAGAGGAGCTGGACGCGGGCCGTGCCGGCCCCGACGGCCACGACGCGCCCGAGGAGCCCTTCCGCCGCGACGACGACGGCGCCGAGCTTGACTCCGTCGTCGGCGCCGCGGTCCAGAAGCGCGGTCCGGAAGGGGCCCGCGGACTCCACCTCCACGAGCCGGGCCGCGACCGTGCCGGCCGGCGGCGTGGCGTGGGTGCCGAGGAGGGCGAGGAGGCGGTCGCGGTCCCGCTCGACGTCTCGGAGGCGCAGAAGCGTGGCCTCGAGCGCCTCGGCGGTTTCCCGGAGCTGCCGGTTCTCCGCGAGGAGCGCGCGCCGCGAGGAGGACCACTCCCCGACGTCGCCACTCGCGGTCCGGACGCCCGCGACGACGTCCACGAACGGCGCGAGGACCGACTGCAGCCACCGCTCCCCGACCGTCTCGCCGGTCGGGCGTCGCACCTGCAGCGACAGCGCCACGAGACAGGCCGACAGGAGGATCGCCAGGAGGATCTCCGGCCGGCGGCTGGTGAGCGGAGGAGTCGACATCGGGCGCGCGCCTTCAGTCGATCGAGATCTTGCGGAGGAGGTCGACGTCGGCCAGCATCGCTCCCGTCCCGAGGGCGACGGAGGAGAGCGGATCGTCAGCGAGCGAGATGGGAAGACCGGTCTCCTCGCGGAGCCGCTTGTCGAGGTTCTTCAGCATCGCTCCGCCGCCGGTCAGGACGATCCCCTTGTCCATGATGTCGGCCGAGAGCTCCGGCGGCGTCCGCTCGAGCGCCACCCGGACGGCGTCCACGATGATGCCGACCGTCTCGGCGAGCGCCTCGCGCACCTCGGCGTCGGTCAGGCCGAGGGTCTTGGGAACGCCCTCCACGAGATCGCGTCCCTTGATCTCCATCGTCAGCGGTTCGTCGAGCGGATAGGCCGACCCGATCTCGATCTTGATCTGCTCGGAGGTCCGCTCGCCGATCAGGAGGTTGTACTTGCGCTTGATGTACTGGATGATCGCCTCGTCCATCTCGTTCGAGGCGACGCGGACCGACTTCGAATAGACGATGCCGGCGAGCGAGATGACGGCCACGTCGGTCGTCCCGCCCCCGATGTCCACGATCATGTTTCCGGTCGGCTCCGTGATGGGCAGGCCGGCCCCGATGGCGGCCGCCATCGCCTGCTCGACGATGAACACCTCGCTGGCGCCCGCCTGGAGCGCGGAGTCCTTCACGGCGCGCTTTTCGACCTGCGTGATGTCCGAGGGGACGGAAATGACGATCTTCGGGCGGACGAAGAGGGAACGGCCGTGCGCCTTCTTGATGAAGTAGTCGAGCATCCGCTCGGTGACCTCGAAGTCGGCGATGACGCCGTCCTTCATCGGCCGGATCGCGACGATGTTCCCCGGCGTCCGGCCGAGCATCTCCTTGGCCGCGCTCCCGACCGCCTCGACCTTGTTGGTGATCTTGTTGACGGCCACGATCGAGGGCTCGCGGACGACGATCCCCCGCCCCTCGGCGAAGACGAGCGTGTTGGCCGTCCCGAGGTCGATGGCGAGGTCGTTGGAGAAGATCGAGAAGAACGAACGGAAGGCCAAGAAGATTCCTTTCCCGCGAGGGTCAGTCCTGGATCAGAACGCTTTCCTTCTTCAGCGTCTCGAAGCCGGCGCTGTTGACCGCGCGGATCGTGATGACTTTGAGACCGTCGCCGCTGACGGTGATGACCTTGCGGAAGACGCCCGTGGCGTCGACGTCCGCGGACTCGCCGGCCACGGTGACCGTCGCGCCGGGCTCGGTCTTTCCGGAGACGATGACCGTGTTGCCGATGACCTGCGGGCGGTAGACGACGAGGTCCGGCGGAACGCCGGATTTCTCCACCGTCGTGTCGGGCGAGACGACCTTGAAGCGGCGGGGCACCGACCAGCCGGACACGAGCTCCTTCGGATCGCGTCGAACGGTCTGGACCCGCCAGAAATAGAGCCCCGTCTCGTTCACGCGCATCCGGGCTTCGGTCTTCACCTTCGCGAACTCGGTCGTGGACCCGAAGAGCGAATCCGGGACGAAGAGGCGGCTCCGCGCGATCTGGAGCTGGTAGGCGGAGGCGTCCTTCACGGCGGTCCAGCGGAGGACGACCTCTTTTCGTCCGAGCTCGAAGAGGGCGTTGTCCTCGGGCTCGAGGAGCGCCGCCGCGTCCGGCAGGCGCTGCTTCTCGCTGATCGTCCCGCGCTCTTTCGAGGCCTCGGCCCGTTCGTGGTCGCCCAGGGTCACGCTCCGGCCGGAGGCCGTGGAGAGCTTTGCCTCGCCGCGGAACGTGCTGACGCCTGTCCGGAGAGCGTCCGCCTCGACGGAGACGTTCGAGTTCTTTCGGATCTCGACCTGGGCGGCGTCCGTCGTCAGGACCGACCGGCCGTTGTCGCCGGTGTCGAGTTCCACGTTTCCGACGACCGCCTTGGCCCCGGACGTCCTCTCGCCGCCGGCCGTGGAGCCGGAGCGGTGGACCTCGAAGAGCGTCTCCGGCTTGATCCGGTAGAGCGTGCCGTTGGCAGCCATGACTTCGGCGGTGCCGCTGGCTCCCGTCTTGACGAAGTCGCCTTCGCGGAGGGTCGTTCCCCGCCCGAGCGGCTCCCATTTCGTCGTGCCCGCGCGCTGGAGCTCGGCTTTCCCGGCCACCTCGATGACGCTCGCGTCCCCTTTCTCGGCGCTCTTTCCGGAGAGGACGTTCCGGGCGAGCTGCTGCGCGGCCACGGCCTGCGTCCGCGCGCGCTCCGTCTCCCGGGCCTGGAGAAGCTTCTGGGCGTCCTGGATCAGGCCGCCGACGCGCGCGATCTCCTCGCCGTACCGGTCGGCGTCGCGCAGCGCCCGGACCTCGGCGAGGCGTTCCTCGGCGCGGAGGATCTCCTCGCGTGCGCGGATCGCGGGACCCGAATCCTCACGGGTGACGTACCAGATTCCCGCGACGACCAGAGCCGCCACGGCCACAAAGCCCGCGAGCACGCGGTAGACGCCTCGCCTCGAGATGTAATACCAGTCGAGGCGGGACTCGAGGTCTTCTCCGAGCTTCTTCGCCATAACACCCGCCGCCAGAGAGGCTTGCGCGGAAATCGCATTCTAGCGTATCGTCCCGCCTTCGCTGCACGGCCGCGGCTCCAGCCAGAAGCTGCTCCGTTCCCGGAGACACCATGCTCACGACCCTCCGCCAGAACTTTCACAACCTCAAATGGATCCTCTGGGCGGTCATCGTCGTCTTCGTCCTCTTCGTCTTCGTCGACTGGGGGATGGGCTCGGCCGGCCGCGGCGGCGACCCGACGTGGGCCGCCCGCATGGGAAGCACGACCATCCCCGTGGCCGAGTTCCAGCGCGAGTATCGCGACGCCGAGGACCGCTACCGGCAGCTGTACGGAAAGAACTTCAGCCCCGAGCTCCTGAAGATGATGAATCTTCCCGACCAGGTCCTGAACGGCCTGATCGACCGCCGCATCATGAGGGAAGAGGCCGACCGCCTGAAGCTCCAGGTCACGGACGCGGAGCTGACGGCGAAGATTCTCGGCTTCAAGGATCAGCAGGGACGTCCCCTCTTTCTCCGCGACGGCGTCTTCGTGGGGGAGGCGGCCTACAAGCGGATGCTCGCGTCGATCGGGAGGACCCCCGAAGCCTTCGAGGCCGAAACGCGGGACCAGGTCCTCCTCGAGAAGCTGAACCGCTTCTATACGGAGTCCGTCTTCGTCGGGGACGCCGACGTCGAGGAGGACTTCGCCTCGCGCAACGTGAAGGCGCGGATCGAGTACGTCCTCCTGCCGCCGCCTCCCGCCCTTCCGGGCGGCGTGACCGACGCCGAGGCCGAGGCGTACTTCAAGGCGAACCCGGCCGGCTACCTGCAGGGGGAGAAACGGAAGGCGAAGTACCTCCTCGTCGAGACCGGGAAAATCCGCTCCGCGATCCAGGTGACGGACGCCGACATCCAGAAGGACTACAACGCGAACGCCGAGACCTACCGGAAGAGCGAGCAGGTGAAGGCCCGCCACATCCTCTACCGGGCCGACGCCGCCACCGACGCGGCGGCGCATGCGAAGGCCGAGGCCGCCGTGAAGAAGCTGAAAGGGGGCGCCGACTTCGCCGCCCTCGCGAGGGCCGAGTCGGACGACCCGGGCTCCAAGGCCGGCGGCGGCGAGCTGCCGGTCTTCGGACGGGGGCAGATGGTGAAGGAGTTCGAGGACGCCGCCTTCGCCGCCGAGCCGAATCAGATCGTCGGCCCGGTGAAGTCCGCCTTCGGCTGGCACGTCATCCGGGTGGAGGAGAAGACCCCGCCCCGCGTCCAGCCGCTCTTCGAGGTCGCCCCGGCGATCCGCGCCCGGCTGCAGGAGTCGCGCGCGGCCGAGCAGGCCAAGCGGATCGCCCGCGACCTGTCCGACCGGATCGCGAAGATGACCCGGCCGTCCGACGACGACCTCCGCAAGCTCGCGACCGGCGTCGTGACCTTCAACGAAACCGAATTCCTGGGCCGGAGCGACGTGGCGGCCGGCATCGGGCAGAACCCGGAGTTCTCGGCGGTCCTCTTTTCGCTCAAGACGGGCGAGGTTTCTCCTCCCGTGTCGACGGCGCGGGGCGAGGTCCTCGTGAAGCTCGTCGACACGAAGAAGCCCGGACTTCCTCTCTTCGCCGAGGTGAGAAGCCAGGTCGTGGCGGATCTCACGAGGAAGAAGCAGGAGGACGCGGCCGTCCTGACGCTGAAGCAGGCGCTCGCAAAGGACGGGTCGCTGGAGGCCGTCGCGAAGGACCTGAAGCTGACGCTCGAGAAGCCGGAGGCCTTCGGCAAGGCCGGTCCGGTCCCGGGCCTCGGTGCCCAGAAGGCCGTTCTCGACGCGGCCTTCGGCGGGAACGCGGGAGAGACGGCGGGGCCCGTGGGCCTCGCGGGGCGGGGGGCGGTCGCGCTCCGGATCCTGGAGAAGACGGCCTTCGACAAGGCGGCCTTCGAGGCGCAGAAGGAGCGGCTCCGCGAGTCGCTTCGCTCCCAGAAGGCGTCGCACCTGATGCAGGCGCTCCTCCAGCAGCAGCGCGCCGAGCGGAAGATCGAGATCAACCGCGACGTGCTCCGCCGCTTCGACGCGCGGACGTGATCGCAAGGCTGAGCGGCACGCTCGTCGAGGTCCGGCCCGACCGGGTCGTCCTCGACGTCGGCGGCGTCGGGTACGACGTCGCCATCCCCCTCGGCACCTTCACGGCGCTTCCCCACGCGGGGCAGAAGGCGACGCTCTTCGTCCACACCCACGTCCGCGAGGACGCGATCCAGCTCTTCGGTTTCATCTCGAAGCAGGAGAAGCTGGTCTTCGAGACCCTCCTCGCCGTTTCCGGGATCGGGCCGAAGGTGGCCCTGGCGATCCTCTCGGGGCTTCCGCTGCCCGAGCTCGTCGGCGCGATCGCCGCACAGAACGTGGGTCTCCTCACGTCGATCCCCGGCGTCGGGAAGAAGCTGGCCGAGCGGCTCGGCGTGGAGCTGAAGGAGAAGATGGCGAGCTTCGGATTCGGCGAGGCGCCGGCGAAGACGTCGCGGACCACGGTGACGGAGGACGCCATCGCCGCCTTGAAGAACCTCGGCTACAAGGCGGCACAGGCCGAGTCGGCCGTCACCGCGGCCGCGCGGAAAGTCTCGGTCCACGACCTCAATGCACTTCTCGAGGCCGCCCTGAAGTCGCTGGCCCGATAATCGCCTCCGATGGACGAACGAATTCTCTCCGGGGTCCTGCAGAGCGAGGAGCAGGAGGCCGACGTCACGCTCCGGCCCCGGACCTTCGGCGACTTCGTCGGCCAGCCGAAGCTGAAGGAGACGCTGGGCGTCTTCATCCAGGCGGCCCTCCGCCGGCGCGAGCCGCTGGACCACGTCCTCCTCTCGGGGCCGCCCGGCCTCGGAAAGACGACGCTGGCCCACATCGTCGCGCGGGAGATGGGGGCGCAGATCCGCGTCACCTCCGGCCCCGTCCTGGAGAAGGCCGGCGACGTCGCCGCCCTCCTGACGAATCTCGCGCCGGGCGACGTCCTCTTCATCGACGAGATCCACCGCCTCCCGCCGGCGGTCGAGGAGATCCTCTACCCCGCGATGGAGGACGGGAAGCTGGACCTCGTCATCGGGTCCGGACCCGGGGCGCGGACGGTCGAGCTGAAGCTCCCGCCGTTCACGCTCGTCGGCGCGACGACCCGCGCCGGGCTCCTCTCGCAGCCGCTCGCGGGGCGTTTCGGCATCACGCACCGGCTCGACTACTACGACGAATCGGCGCTCGTCGCCATCGTCGTCCGCTCGGCCTCGATCCTCGGATGCCCCGTCGAGGCAGCGGCCGCCTCGGAGATCGCGCGGCGCAGCCGCGGTACGCCGCGCATCGCGAACCGGCTTCTCCGCCGCGTGCGGGACTACGCCGAGGTGGCGGGCGAGTCGTCGATCACGCGGGCCGGGGCGCAGAGTGCCCTCGACAAGCTCGAGGTGGACCACCACGGCCTCGACGAGGTGGACCGCCGGATCCTGACGACGATGATCGAGCGGTTCGGCGGCGGCCCGGTCGGCCTCTCGGCGCTCGCCCATTCGCTCGGGGAGGACAAGGGGACGCTCGAGGACCTCTACGAGCCCTTCCTCCTCCAGTCGGGCTTCATCCAGCGGACGCCGAAGGGGCGGGTCGCGTCGGCGCTCGCCTACCGGCACCTCGGCCTCTCTCCCGCGGGCGGCTCGCTCTTCGGATAGGCGTGAAGACCGGCTTCCTCATCTACAACCCCGTCGCCGGGGGCGGAAAACGGGTGCCGGAGCTCCGCGCGATCGCCCGTCGGGCGCAGGGGCGGGGCCTGATCCTCCGCGAGGCGCCCACGACGGGGGCCGGGAGCGCGACCGAGATCGTCCGCCGCTCTCTCGCGGAGCGCCCCGATCTCGTCGTGGTCGCGGGGGGCGACACGACCGTGGCGGAGGTCGCGGCCGCCCTCGTCGGAACGACGATTCCGCTGGCCCTTCTTCCGACCGGGACGACGAGCGTCGTCGCGCGCGAGTACGGCGTCGGCCCCGGGCTCGAAGTCGCCGAACGGCACCTTCTCTCGCCGCGCCGTCGCCCGCTGGCCGTCTTTGGCGCGGCGGGGCGCCCCTCGGTCCTCTGCGCCGGGGCCGGCTTCGACGCCCGGGTCATGACGCACTTCCCCCCGCTCCTCAAGAAGCTCCTCGGCCGCGTCGGCTACGCCTGGACGTCGACGAAGGAATGGCTGACGTACGAGTTCCCGCGGCTCGAGGTCGAGGGGCTCGACGCCGAGGGAAAGGCGTTCCGCCGCGAGGCGACCTTCCTCGTCGCGGCCAACACGAGGCGCTACGCGGGAGACCCGGTCCTCTCTCCCTTCGCCGACCCCGAGGACGACCTCCTCGAGGTCGTCCTCTTCACGAGCGCCTCCCGGTACACGCTCTTCCGCTTCTACCAGCTTCTCTCGCGGAAGAAGGCGGGGCAGCTCGCGCTCCCGGGCGTCGTCCGGTTCCCCGCGCGGGAGCTCACCGTCCGCTCGCTCGCCGGCTACGAGGTCGAGGTGCAGGTGGACGGGGAAGGCTGCGGCACGACCCCGCTCGCGGTCGGCCCGGCGCTCGGCCGGGTGCAGGTCGTCGTGCCGGAGTAGCCGTCGGCTGGCGATCTGCGCGCCGGGGAACAGCTCACCTTCTGGTCGCGGGGCTCCAATGCAACGCGGGATTGGGCGCCG
>Ga0335085_10004788_pt1 | contig 22178 bp, 19 predicted proteins | sample Lox_Sample_45_FD_206712 | JGI IMG/M metagenome (GOLD analysis project Ga0335085, IMG submission 206712) | Soil microbial communities from Loxahatchee National Wildlife Refuge, Florida, United States - Lox_Sample_4.5 | ecosystem: Environmental > Terrestrial > Soil > Wetlands | place: USA...
CTCCGCCGCAGCCGGCCTCCGCCGCCGCCGGCCGTCGCCGCCGCCGGCTTCCGCCGCGCCCGCGCGTAGCTTTGGCGCCCTGCCCAACATCGACGATCCGGTCTTCGACGAGCCCCGCGAGCACCCCGGCTTCAGCTGCCTGCGGGCGCGCGTCTCGCGCCAGGCCGGCGCCGAGCGGCTGGGGGTCAGCCTGTGGGAGGTCCCTCCGGGTGAAGCCGCCTACCCCTACCACTTCCACCTCACCGAGGAGGAGCTGGTACTGGTGCTCAGCGGCAGCCCGAGCCTGCGCACGCCGGAGGGCTGGCGCGAGCTCCAGCAGGGCGAGGTGGTGGCGTTCCTGCGAGGGGAGCCCGGGGGCCACCAGCTCGTCAACCGCACCGCCGAGACGGTCCGCTTCCTCGCCTTCAGCACCAGCGGGGAGCCCGACGTCGTGATCTACCCGGACTCGGAAAAGCTCGGCGCCTTCGAGCGGCTCCCCGAGGGTGGGGGCCTGCGCACGATGTTCCGGCTCGCGGACGTGGTCGACTACTACGACGGCGAGCAGCCTCCGGGCGATCGGTGACGGAGGGTGCGCAGGTCGGGGCGGTTGGGGACAGAGGTGCATCCCCGCGACCGGCGTGCGCGAGCGACGGCGGGGGGCGCCCCTTGCCAGGACCGCCTCACGCCGCGAAGAGGCCCGAGCCGACCCACTCGGCGCCGCCCTCGACGCCCGGCGGGACGAAGAAGTAGCCGCCCCCGACGGGGGTGATGTAGTCGATCATCGGCTCTTCGTTGAGGCGCTCCTGGACGGTCGCGAACTGCCTTTCGGGGCTCTGGTTGAAAGCCACGAAGACGAGACCCTGGTCGAGCTGGCCGGCGTCGTCAAAGCCGCGGGTGTAGTTGAACCCGCGCCGCAGGAAGCGCTGGCCGGCCGTCTGGGGGGTGCGGGGATTGGCCAGGCGGATGTGGGCATCGAGGGGAATCCGTTTGCCGTCGGGGTCGAGGTCGTAGCGGGGATCCTCGAACTCGTCGGTCCCACCCAGCGGGGCGCCGGTGGAGCGCAGGCGGCCGATCATGTTCTGCTGCTCGTTGAGCCCGACGCGGTCCCAGAACTCGACGTGCTGGCGGATGATTCGCACGACCTGGTAGGTACCTCCTTCGGCCCACGCCGGCTCCCCCGGTCCGACCCAAACGAGTTCGTTCATCAGCCCGGCGTCGTCGCTCGGTGGGTTGGCGGTGCCGTCGCGGAAAGCGAACAGGTTGCGGGGGTTGTTGTGCGGGCTGGGGCCCCGCTGGGCACCGGAGAACCCGTCGATGTTCCAGCGCAGCTGGAAGGAGCCACGGACGGTGCGCAGCAGCTCACGCAGCGTGTGGGTGACGGTGTCGCGCTGGTGGGCGCAGATCTGCAGCAGCACGTCTCCGTGGGTCTGGTCCGGGTCGAGGTCGTCGACCGGGAACGCCGGCATCTTCACCAGCTCCTTCGGGCGCTGTGGGGAGAGCCCGTAGCGTTCGTCGAACAGGGAGGCCCCGAAGGCGATCGTGACGGTCAGGGCGTCGGGTTCGTTGACCGGTCCGAGGATTCCCGAGTCCGCCGGTGGGGCGTCCGTCTCCAGCAGCGCGGTGGCCCCGCCGACGGTGAGTTCGCGGGCCCGCACGCCGAGCGCTTTCAGTGCCTCCCGGAGGACCGTCCGGTCGGGGGCGAACGAGTCGAGCGCCGCGAACGTGGCCTGGGCGGGCGCCGGATTGAGGATGCCGGCCTGGTGGCCCTCCACCGAGAACGGGACGCGGTCGGCGAGCTCGCCCCGGGAGACGCTCCACTGTTCGGCGCCGGACGGCTGGGCGGGCTCCGCCGGGGCCGCGTCGGCCTGGTTGCGCTCGTGCACCAGCGCACCGACACCGCCGACGGCGCCGGCTCCGAGCAGCAGTCCCGAGCGGGTGAGGAAGGAGCGGCGGTCGAGCGGGCTCACGGGTCGACCGGGTCGGTGCGGAAATCCGACTTGGGGATCTGGGGAACCGCCGGTGGGGCTTCGGTCTCGAGTACGCCGGGCACGTTCGAGAGCGCCTCCAGGGCCCCTCCGAGTGCCGCGTCGAGCATCTCCGACTGCTCGTGGGTGAGTTGTGCGTTGCTCGGCAGGCGACCGCCGTGGGTGGCCGCGAGTATCCGCATCACCGAGCGCAGGGTGCGCATTTCGGTGTCGACCGCAGGGACCACGCGCTCGAGCCCGCCGAGCACGGGGCGCAGGGTCTTGATCAGCTCCTCGGTGGCTTCCACTCCCGCGCTCGTGGCCAGCACCCCTTCCTGGCTCCATGGGACGTCTGCTCCGCTGAGGAAGCCGCGGGAGGCGTCCTCGAGGATCTCGTGGGTGCGGGTGGCGTATTCGAGCGGCTCGACGGGAGCGACGGGGAGCACCTTCGCGAGTCTGTGCACGTCGGTCTCGAGCTCGCCGGCGATGCCCACGAGCGTGCTCGGGGGACTCGAGCCCCAGAGGCCGTATTCGATGCGGTGCAGGCCGCTGAAGCCCGGGTCGGCGACTCCCCTCGGGAGGCCCCCCGGGGTGCCGTCGATCCTCTGGTTCAGCCGTGCCACCTGCGCGTCGAGCGCGGTTTCGCCGTCGAGGTAGACGGCCCCCAGTCGCAGGTAGTCGGACATGGCGACGCGCCAGGCGGCCTTGGCGGCTTCGCGATCGTCGGCTGCGAGCGCCGACTGCAGCTGCGGCAGCTCGCCCTCCAGCAGCCGGAGCTGGCGCAGTGCGTAGGCGCGGTATTCCGCAATCGGCCGGTTGAACACGGAGGCGGGGAACGGTTTCGTCTCCGGCGGCGGGGTGGCGTTGGGCCCGCCCGCGACGCCCTGGACCGAGTACACGAGCACTTCGCTCAGCACGTGGGGAGCAGCGAGCGAATAGGTCGCCAGAGGGGTGAAGGTCGAGGGCGCCTGTGCCGTGGCTCGAGCCCGGCTGCCCCCGTCGGCCGCGCTCACCAGCACGAAGACCCCGACCGCGAGGCCCACCGCGGCAAGCACGGTAGGCCACCAGCGCGTGGCCTCGAGATGTGGCATCACCCGACCAACGGGCGCCCGAACCGAGGGCTTGCGTCACTTCGCGCTCTGGCGGGCGGGTGCAGGGACGCATGCACCGGGCCGTGCTTCGGTTGCGGCCCTGCCGTTACGCGGAGGGCGCGAGCGGGTAGCACCGCCAGGGAGCGACGACTGCTGACGATGAAGGGGCGAGGTCACCGGATCTTCACCAGCGGGGCTACAGCAGCGGGCAACCCGCTCGCGACTGGCGCCGTGGGGGCGGCGTAGGCGATCAGCCCATCTGTGAGACCAAGGAGCCAGAACGAGCATGCACAATCCCGATGAACGGCGTCCCCCGTCCGGCTTGACGCGACGGGCGCTGCTGCGCCGTGGGGGTCAGCTCGCAGCCGCCGGCACGGCAATCGGCGGGGGCGGGTCCGCGTGGCGGGCGGCCGCAGCGCTGGCGGCCAGACAGCGGGTCCCGGACAGCCTGCCCAACCCGAAGCTGCCGGCGGGAACCGTCAACGAAGCGCTCCCCTTCGAGCACATCGTGGTCGTGATGATGGAGAACCACTCCTTCGACAACCTGCTCGGGGCATTGCCGATCTTGGGCCACAAGAAGGCGGACGGCCTGAAGTTCAACCGCCGCCGCGAAGCCCTCAACAGCAACCCCGGCCCCAACGGCGAAGGCACGGTCAGGTCGTTCCCGATCGCGACCACCGAACAGGCCCCGAGCGTGAACCAGAGCTGGAACGCGACCCACATCCAGATCGACGGGGGCAGGATGGACGGCTTCCCCCGCTCGGTCGGCAACGACGAGCCGATGGGCTACTGGAGCGAAGACGTGCTCCCGTTCGCGTACTCGTTCGCGCGCAGCTTCACGCTCGCCAACCGCTGGTTCTGCTCGGCGCCGTGCCAGACCTACCCCAACCGCCGCTTCCTGATGGCGGGGACCGCCTACGGGAATATCGCCACCGACAACGAAAGCCTTCAGGACCCGCCCCCGCCCAACGGCACCATCTTCGACCGCCTCGCGGCCCACGACATCACCTGGCGCAACTACTTCACCGACCTGCCGCAGACGGGGATCATCCCCTCGATCATCGAGAAATACCCGACGAACATCACCCCGATCGCCCAGTTCTTCAGCGACTGCGCGGCGGGGACGCTGCCGTCGGTCAGCTACGTGGACCCCGAGTTCGGGGCGCTCACGGACATCGGGGGCCCGCTGGCGGCACTGCCGCAGCTGGAAGCGGTCGCCAAGAAGCTCGACACCACCGGGGGCGACGAGGAGTCCGAACAGGACATGTCCTACGGCGAGTACTGGGCCTACCAGGCCGTCAGCGCCGTCCTGAAATCCCCGGCGTGGCCGCGCACGCTGTTGATCTACACCTACGACGAGCACGGCGGCTACTACGACCACGTGCCCCCGCCGGCGGCGATCGCGCCCGACTCGGTCCCACCCGAACTCGGCCCGGAAGACATCCAGGGGGGCTACGACCTCTATGGCCCACGGGTCCCCGGCATCGTCGCCTCGCCCTACTCCAGGCCGGGCGGGGTCACCAACCACGTGCACGCCCACACCTCCGTGCGGGCCACGATCGAGGCCAAGTGGAACCTGCCCGCCCTCACCTACCGCGACGCCAACGCCAAGACGGTGGAGGACTTCCTCGACCTCAAGCGCCCGCCGCAGATGCTCGAACCGCCCGCGCTCACCGAACCCCCCGTGCCCGCCGAAACCGCGGCGAGCAGCTGAGGGGCCGGCCGTGAACGCATCAGGCGAATGCTGAAGAGGCTCCCGATACGGATGGGTGTCGCGATTGGGGCGCTCGCGCTGCTCGCAATCATGCTGTCCGGCGCATACCCCGCCGGCGGCACAGCGCCACGGCCCAGCTCGGCGGCCGCCTCGCGCCGGGTGGCGGCCGGGGCGGCACGGACGCGACCGTTCAAGCTCCCGCGCATCCGCCACGTGTTCGTGATCGTGCTTGAGAACCAGGACTACGCGAGCACCTTCGGTGAAACCGCCGCAGATCCCTACCTTGCCCAGACACTGCCGGCCGAGGGGGCCCTGCTCGAGGACTACTACGCCACCGGTCACGAGAGCAACGACAACTACATCTCGCTCGTCTCGGGCCAGCCGCCGAACCCCGACAACCAGGGCGACTGCCAGATCTTCACCGAATTCCCGCTCTCACAGGTGAACTCCGAAGGAGTCGAGGAGGGCACCGGCTGTGTGTATCCGGAAGCCATACAGAACGTCGGCACCCAGCTGAGCGCCGCCAAACGGACGTGGAAGGCCTACATGCAGGACATGGGCAGCGACCCCAACCGTGAGGCGGCAGCCTGCGGGCACCCGGCGTTGGGCGAACAGGACCACACCCAGGAAGCAGTCGAAGGCGACGGCTACGCCACCCGCCACGACCCGTTCGTGTACTTCGGGTCGGTGATCGACAACCAGGGCTACTGTGACGCCCACGTGGTCGCGCTGGGCTCCCCCACCGGCGCGATGCCGGCGGCGGCGCTGCACGGAGAGACGGGCCTCGCGACCGACCTCAAGAGGGTCTCGCGGACGGCCGACTTCTCCTTCATCACGCCCAACCTGTGCGAAGACGGCCACGACTATCCCTGCAAGAACCAGGCGGGCGGCGCCTCGGCGCTGGCCGACATCGACAGCTTCCTGGAAACCTGGGTGCCGCTGATCACGGGCTCCCCCGCCTTCAAGAAGAACGGCCTGCTCGAGATCACCTTCGACGAGTCCGACGGCCCGCAGTCCGACGCCTCCTCGTGCTGCGAAGAGAAGCCGGGACCCGCCTCGCCGGATCCGGGGGTCACCGGGCCGGGGGGTGGGCGCGTCGGCGCGGTGCTGATCTCGCCGTTCATCACACCCGGGACCGTCACCACGACCCCCTACAACCACTACTCCTCGCTGGCGAGCCTCGAGGAGCTCTTCGGGCTGCCGCGTCTGGCCGACGCGGCAACGGTGCCGAGCACCTTCGGCGCCGACGTGTACACGTCTCCGCGCCGCGGCGGCTAGGCCGCTCGCACGAGCTCTCACCCGTCATCGCTCGCCCGCTCGGTGGGAGCGGCGACGAGCCCGGGGTTCGAGGAGGCTGCGGAAAGATGGCTCGATGCGGTTCACCGTGACCCGAGACGTCGAGCGGTTTGCAGAGCTCACGGAAGACTTCCTCGCCCGGGCGCTCGAGCGCAACGTGATGGCGACCGTGCTGTCGAACGTGCGCCGCGATCCGCGCGCCTTCGGTGAGCCGTTGCTCGCCTACGCGTTGGACGCGAAGGAGGAGGTGTGTGCCGCCGCGCTGCGCACGCCGCCGTGGCCGCTGCTCGTCGGAGACCTCCCGGACTCGGCTGCCGAGCCCCTGATGGGGGCCTGGCTCGAGGCTGACGCCGACGTGGCGGCTGTGAACGGGCCCGCCGAGAGCTCCCGCGCGGTGGCCTCCGCCTGGAGGCATCGGACCGGTGGGAGCTCACGCTGCCGCATCAGCGAGGCGATGCACATACTCGACCGAGTCCGCGAGCCCGAGCGGCATCCGCCGGGCACCCTGCGGCTCGCGACCCCGGCGGACGTGGATCTCCTCGGGACCTGGGAGGAAGCGTTCTCTCTCGAGGCCGGCGTCGGCGTCGGAGGGGCCGCGAGGCGCACGGTGCAAGCCCGCTTGGAGCGCGGCGGCCAGTTCGTCTGGGACGACGGTTCGCCGCATTCGATGCTCGGCGTCTCCCCGAGCATCGCCGGGATCGTCCGCATCGGCCCCGTCTACACCCCGCCCGAGTATCGCGGCCGCGGTTACGCGTCGAGCGCCGTGGCATGCGCGGCACGCGACGCGCTGCAGGACGGGGCGCACCGGTGCATGCTGTTCACGGATCTCGCCAACCCCACGTCAAACAAGATCTACGCGGCGGTGGGGTTCCGCCGGATGGCGGACTGGGAGGAACACGAGCTCCTGGCCAGCTGACCTGTCCGGCCAATCGCGACCCTGACTCTGCGGCCACCAGCCACCGGTTCACCCCGCCGTCGAGCACGCCTTCCAGCCGCCTGACCGGCCCCGTGGCTATTAGTGGTAAGATTACCCACTATGTTTCTGGTGGCACGGCCGGGCAACCGCTGGGAGCTGCGCGAGTCAACGCTGACCCCGTCTGGGCCCCGCAGTCGGACGCTCGCCACCTTCCGTGAGCTGGACGATCGGACGGCGAGACACGCCAGCTCGCGCGGTCGTGACGTCGATCCACAGACACTGAGGAGGCTCTGCCGGCGCGCAGGAGCACCCGTCGCGCTACCGCGCGCCGATGGCGCCGCCGGCCAGCTGCTCGCAGCCCTCGCACATGAGGAACACCCGCGGCCGGCCATTCGGCGCGTGCTGGCAGCGTCGCTGGGCGGCACGAATGCGACGGCCAGCGATAGCGAGCGCGCGGCAGCACGGTGGCTCGGAACCACGCCGGCCGAACGCGGCGAGACGCTGCGCGATCTGCTCTTGCTCGCCGACCGGCTACCGCCGCGCAGGCGCAAGCGGCTTGCTTATCCGCCCTATACGCCGGCGCAGTGAGCGAGCCCTCCCTCCCGGAGAAGATCGAAGCGATCGACGATCGGCTCGAGCGGGAGCGAATCGACCACGCGTTCGGCGGCGCCCTCGCACTCGCCTACTACGCAGAGCCGCGCGCCACAGACGACATCGACATCAACATCTTCCTCGCCCCGAACGAGTTCACGCGCGTTGGAGTCGCACTGAGATCGCTGGGCGTCACCGCGAGCGATCAGGATGAACGCGCCGCGCAACGAGACGGCCAGGTGAGGCTGTGGTGGGGCCGCAACCCGATCGACATCTTCCTCTCCTACGACGAGCTGCACGAGGCGATGGGCGAACACAAGCGGATGGTGCCCTTCGGGGAGGGGCGTATCCCGATTCTCGCCCCCGAGCACCTGCTCGCCTGCAAGGCACTGTTCGACCGGCCCAAGGATTGGCTCGACATCGAACAGATGCTGCTGTCCGTTGATGAGCTCGATGCGGGCGAAGCGCTCGGCTGGGTCGAGCGTGGCGTGGGAACCAACGATCACCGGACGACGAGGCTTCGCGAGCTCATCCGACGCGACGAGGAGGCCTAGCCTCGCTGCCGTGACGTTACGGGGGACCGAGGAGTCGAACCTCGCGTTGCGGTTTTGGAGACCACCGTGTTACCGATACACCAGTCCCCCAGGACGGGGAGGGCATTGTAGGCCGCCCGCCCGCCGGTCTTCCCCTCGGCAATACACTCCGCGCCGCCTCCACGGCCTGTCGGGATGGCTGACAGCGACCCCCTCCAAGAGTTCTTCGAACGACCGCTTGCGCCCCCGCAGGAGTCGGTGCTACGCGCTCTGGAGCGACCCATAGCGGCTCATCGGGCGTTGCCGATCGCCGACAAGGACCGCCTGCTCGACCCGACGCCGCTGGACAGCGAGACGGGATGGTGCGTGATGGCCGACGGCGTCGGCTACGTGGCAGTACGCACACCGATGCCGGGCACGAGCGCAGCCATGTGGGACTGGTGGTTCGACTGGCAACGACGAGACCCGCGGCGGTATCAGGTCTGGTACCCACCGGCACACTTCGGCATCTCCTACACGCCCTCTCCCGTGCCACGGACGAAGCCCTACTGGGGGGCGATCCACTACCCCGACGAGGACATCGGGATGGGACGTGAAGTGCTGAGGATCGACTTCATGGACCCCTCCGAGCTCGGCTTCTGCACCGACGCTCTGGAGCGCCCCGGTGTCGGCACGATCGTGGGAGGCCTGACGGGCTCGCCGAAGCGCCACCTGCGACACAGCGTGATGACACATGTGTTCCTCGAGGATCCCGACGGCGTCGTGCTGCGCAGCCGCTTCTGGGTCGGCGCGGTGCTGCGCCCATACCTTCGAGGGGCCGCCGGTGACGCAGCGGGACGCCTGATCAACCGTCCCGTGGTCCGCAGGAGGCTTCCGTTCGGGCGAGCGGCGGAGAGGCTCGCCCACCACTGCGCCGCGGAGTACGCCCGCCTGGCGGAGATGCTGCCGGACATGTACCACCGCTTCGCATCGCCCTGACCAGCCACCGGCGGCGGCGGCCCCGCCCCGCAGCCAGTTCAGCGGTGCGAGGCCGCGGACTGCCCCGCCGGTGGCGGGCTCCCGTCGGGTGTCGGCAGCAGGACATGTGCCACGAGATCGGAGGGAGCACCCTTGGCACGAACGCGACGCTGTCGTGCGCTGATGCCGGCGTCATCGAGCGCGTGCAAGGTGCCGTCGGACACGAGCACCTCGCCCGGCTCAGCCGCTTCCGCAAGGCGAGCTGCGATGTTGACGTCGACGCCGAAATAGTCTCCCCCGATCTTCCGCGGGCGACCGAGATGGATACCCGTGCGCAGCGAGGGGACGTAACCCGCGACCTCGATCGACGACACTCGCTCGTGCGCCTCGAACGCCGCCGTCGTCGCACTCGCTGCGTCCCAGAAGGCGGCCATCAGGCCATCCCCGAGCCGCTTCACCACTTCGCCCCTGCGTGCGAGGACCGGTGGCTCGATCGCCTCTGCGACATCGCGCAGGAGCGCGATCGCCTGGTCGTCTCCCGCATGGAGAGCCCAGCTGGAGTAGCCGACCAGGTCGGTAAAGACGATCGCCACGTCGACCTCACCGCGGCCGCGACCGCGGTGCTCGGAGAAGTTCTGCCACGCCAGCAGCCCGGTCAGACCGAGCTCTCCCAACAACCCGGGGGCGTCCCCCCTCAGCACGGCCAGTTCCCGAGCCGCGAGGTCCGCAGGACGGCCGCGCGCGGTGGACAGGCGGTCCACGAACCGATCGTCGCCCGCCAAGCGCTCGCGCATCCCTTTCGCGGCGGCCACCAAGCTGGGGTTGCGGTTGAGCTGGCGGGCAGCCGAGGCCAACCGCGTCACGCCGGAACGTCGTTCGCCCATGGCTGTGCATTTGACACTACCTGGGGCCGGCGCGCCGGATGGTCAGCCCGAAGGCTTCTCGAGCGCCGTCTTGAGGCGATCGATGCGGGCGTCCCAGGGCGTCTTCGGTGCGCTCGAGCCAGGCGCTTCACATCCGGTCGCACGGCGGGGTGAGAGATTCCTCTCGCGATTGGTGAGAGATTCCTCTCGCGATTGCGCCCAAAGCGCCACGCACGACACGGGACGCTGGCCTGGCAGACTGCAACGCATGTCGAAACGGCTGGTCGCGCTCGGTCTCGGGGTCATCGTCGCTGCCGGTTATGAGCGGCTGCTGCGTAGGCGGATCCTCAACTGGGGCGCGACTGACGCCGAGGCGCGAGCGCGTCTTCCCGGTGATGAGCTGCTCGAGGATCCGGACGGGATGTCGACCAGGGCGACCACCATCGATGCGCCGGTGAGTGCCGTCTGGCCGTGGCTTGCGCAGCTTGGACCGTCTCCTCGCGGGGGCGCCTACACCTACGACTGGATCGAGAACCTGCTCGGCCTGGACATGCACAGTGCCGACCACATACTCGAGCAGTTTCAACATCCCCAAGTCGGTGAAACGATCGTGTTCGGCTCGAACCAGCTGCGGCTCGAGCGTGTCGAGCCCAACCACGTCCTCGCATGGCGTTCGCGCGACCGAAGGTGGGTGTGGACGTTCGTGCTCGAGTATCAAGGGGCCGGCACCCGGCTCATCAGTCGCAACAGGTTCCATCTCCCGAGCGCAACCGCACGTCTGGGAATGCTGTTGTTGGAGCCCGCATCACTGGTGATGGAGCAGAAGATGTTGCGCGGCGTCAAGCAGCGCGCCGAGCGCCCTGTAGCGCTCGGGACCGACGTAGCAGCAAAGAGGGAGTGACAACGGGACCCTCGGCGTGCCGGATGGTCAACTACAGAGCAGCATGACGGCGGTCGAGCTGTACTGGCTGCCGCTCGGCGCTGGTGGTCACTTCGTGCGGCTGAATGGTCTTGTCTACGAGGCTTTCGACGCGGCGATCCACCGTCGCGGCCGGTGCGACCTGTACCACTCCGCACTGGAAGTACGAGTGTCGAGCAGTCGCTACGTGATCGAGCAGACCCCGGTGCCGGATTCCCGCGGCCATCAGCGCGGTGTGGTGGGCGAAGGTGCAGTCGGTTGCCGATTGGCAGCCTTCTCGCGGGTATTCCGTTATGAGGTCCGCTGTTGGCTCGATGGTGTCATCCCAGACCGCGACGAAGCCGTCGACAGTCCGTGTCGACTGAGCGACGATCCCGCGGTAGCCGAGCGAGTACTCAGAGTCGTTCCCTATGTTCCGAGGCCGGTGTGGGGTCGAGACGAACTACATGCGGGCGAAATGTGGAACTCCAACTCGATCGTTTCGTGGACGATCGATTCGGCCGGACTCGACGCATCAAACGTGCAGTTGCCAGCACGTGGGCGAGCGCCAGGGTGGGATGCCGGCATCGTGGTGGCGTCGCGAGCCCGCTAGCTCCTCAGGGGTTCGTTCGCGTCGCTATCGAGATCCCTCGCGGCGCAGCGAGCCCGGCTCGTAGGCGACGGGGACTGGATCCGCCGCGATTGCCGCGGTGGGCTCGGCGTCGCCTGCCACTACGCGCGTCCGATGACGTCGGGGGCTCGGTCCTGGGCCAATGCGGGCGAGAGGACTCGAACCTCCAAGGGCGTTAGCCCACCGGCTCCTAAGGCCGGCGTGTCTACCAGTTCCACCACGCCCGCGTGGAAGCCGAGCCTAGCCTGTATCTTCAGGTGTTGATGCCGAGCACGATGCACGACGAGGAGCCCGCTACGGGCGTCATCGTCACCCACCCCAACCGTGACAAGCCGGCGGTGCAGGCCACCCGGGCGACGGTGGTCCTGCTGTTCCTGGTGAGCGCCGCGATGGTCCTGATCGTGACCATCGGCGGGTGGAACGTGCTGGAGGGGGCCAAGCCGATCCAGATCGCCTACATCATCGTCTACCTGGTGATGGCCTTCTTCGCCGCCCGCTGGAACAGGGGCGTGCTGCCGGTCGGGGCGGGGCTCGCGGTGCTGCTCTGCATCTTCGCGCTTGTGGCGGCACCCTCGTGGTTCTCGCGCGACAAACCCGGCTTTGAAGAACCGCACCTCGACGCCGGCCTGCTCGGGGTGATCACGCTTCTGATCGCCCCCGTCCAGGTGCTGCTCGTGGCGTTCGCGATGCGGGGCTTCAACCAGGGCTGGAACGTGGAGCTCGAGCGCCGCGAGGTCCCTCCCGGCGCGGACCCGTACGCTCCCGCAACTCCCTACCCGGCCTGAGCGACACCCGCGAGGGCCTAGATATGCTCGCCTCGGCGTCCGGACGCGCGGCGGTGGCGGAACGGTAGACGCGAGGCCCTCAAAAGGCCTTGTCCTTCGGGGCGTGTGGGTTCAAATCCCACCCGCCGCATCCCCGGCCGGCGGGCTCAGGGCCCGCCGGCGAGCTCCAGCAGCTCCTGCGCCAGCTCCTCCGGCGCCGTCAGGATCCCCCACGGCAGGTTCTCGTGCACCGGCAGCTCGAGCACGCTGAGACCGGCGCATTCGCAGATCAGCGCCCCGGCCGCGACGTCCCACTGCTTCACCGCGCGCTCGAAGTACGCGTCATAGCGGCCGAGGGCAGTCCAGGCGAGGTCCAGCGCAGCGCTTCCGAACCGGCGGATGTCGCGCACCCGGGGGATCACGCGCTCGAGCACCTTCGCCTGGGCCGCCCTCACCTCGGCGCTGTAGGAGAGCCCCGTGGCCACCATCGCGCCGGCGAGCTCCACCTTCCCCGGGTGTCGCGCGCCGCCCTGCCCCTGCCGCCCCGCGGTTCCGAGCACCCGCTCCTCGCCGCCGGTGAGCATCTTCGCCGGCCCGTCCCTGGTGGCGCTGAACAGCTCCCCGCGGTTGGGGTCGAAGATCGCCCCCGCGACCGTCCCGTCCGCATCGGTGACGGCGACGCTCACACACCACTGCGGGATCCCGAACAGGAAGTTGATGGTTCCGTCGAGCGGGTCCACCACCCAGCTGAGCCCACTGGACCCCGCTTCGTCGCCTCCCTCCTCGCCCACGAACCCGTCGTCGGGGCGCTGCTGGCGCAGCAGCTCACGGATCGCCCGCTCGGAGGCGAGGTCGGCCTCGCTCACGAGATCCGTGGGCGTGCTCTTGGAGCTGACCTCGAGCTCGGCTCCTGCGGCGGCACGCTCCAGCAGCAGCTCACCCGCTGTGCGGGCGGCCTCTTGTGCGAGCTCTGCCAGCTCGGCGGGGGCGCTCACGAGAAGGCGGGCGGGCGCTCCTGCTCCCACGGGCGCTCGGCCTCGAGCTGGGCCGCCAGCGCCAATAGCGTCGTCTCGTCGCCTTCGCGTCCCACCAGCTGTACCGACCGCGGCAGCCCGTCGGCTCCGAACCCGGCCGGCACCGACGCCGCCGGCTGGCCGGTCAGGTTCCAGACACCGTTGAAGGGGACCATGCCCGCGACGGCGTTCAGCGTCCACGCCGCCCCGCGGCCCTGGAGCTGCCCGATCCGCGGCGGCAGCGTGGCCGTCGCCGGGGTCATCAGCACGTCGCTGTCGACGAACACCTCATTCAGCCTGCCGGCCAGCGAGCGCTCGTTGGACAGCGACCACTGCAGCACTCCCTTTGGGATCAGCCCACCGAGCCGGGCCATGCCGCGGGTGCGCCGTTCGGTGCGCTCGGGGTGCTCGAGCGTCCGGAGGTCGTCGTGGATGCCGCGCAGGTAGCGCACGATCACCGACGGGATCCCGTCCGCGCCGTAGGCCGGATCGCGCTCGACGAGCTCGTGGCCGAGCGAGCGCAGCAGCTCGACGGTCTGCTCGAACGCCCGCAGCTGGTCGGGGTCGATCTTCGTGATCGTGCCGGCGGGGATCTTGGAGGAGTACGCGATCCGCAGGCGCCCGGGCGGCCTGGCGGCGGCCTCCGAGAAGGTGCCCTCGGGTGCCGGTGCCCGGTCCTCGTCGACCTCCGTGGTCCCCGACGCGACGTCGTGGAACAGCGCCGTGTCGGCGACCCGACGGGTGAGCACCCCGATCACGCTGAGGCCGTGCCAGGCTCGCGAGCGGGGCGCCAGCGAGACCCGCCCCCGCTGGGGCTTGAGCCCGAACAGCCCGCACCACGCCGCCGGGATGCGGATCGAGCCCGCTCCGTCGGAGCCGAGCGCCGCCCCCACCAGACCCGCGGCCACCGCCGTGCCGCTGCCGCCGGAGGAGCCGCCCGGGCTGCGCTGCAGATCCCACGGGTTGCGCGTCGCGCCCCACGTCGAGGTCTCCGTGAAGGGCCACATCGTCAGCTCGGGGACGTTCGTCTTGCCGATGATCACGGCGCCCGCCTCGCGCAGCCGACGCACCACCTCGGCGTCCTGCCCGACCGGGCGCTCGTTGGCGTTGGTGCCCCACCTGGTCGGCTCCCCCGCGAGGTCGATGTCATCCTTGACCGCGATCGGCACCCCCAGCAGCAGGCGTTGGTCGCCGCCCGCACGCCGGGCGTCGGCCTGTTCTGCTTCGAGCCTGACCCGGTCATACAGAACGCTGCGGAACGCGTTCAGAGCGGGGTCCAGACGAACGATCCGCTCGAGGTAGATGTCGACGAGCTCGACCGAGGAGACCTCCCCGTCGCGCATCAGCTGGGCCTGCCGGGCGATGCCTGCGTAGGCGAGCTCAGTGGCGTCCATCGGCAGCGCCCAATCTAGTGCAGCGGTACGGGTGCCGTCGGAGAGGAGGCCCCGGGCGCCATCAGACCGGCGTCACGGGATTGTGCTTGGAGGGCCACGTGCGCAGCTTCCCGGACGCGTTGGCGAAGCGGCGGATCAGCTCCTCGCGCAGCGCCTCGGGCTCGACCACTGCATCCACCACCAGCTCCGAGGCGAGGTGCAGGATGTCGATGTCCTCGGCGTACTCGGTCCGGAGCTGCTCCGTCTTCGCGGCCCGCTCCTGCTCGTCCTCGATCGCCTGCAGCTGGTTGTAGTAGACGGCGTTGATGGCCGCCTGCGGCCCCATCACCGCGATCGACGCGCTCGGCAGGGCGATGCACCCGTCGGGGGCGAACGCGGGCCCAGCCATCGCGTACAGGCCGGCCCCGTAGGCCTTGCGCACGATCACCGACAGCTTCGGCACGGTCGCCTCGCTGACGGCGCTGATCATCTTGGCCCCGTGACGGATGATGCCTTCGCGCTCCACCTGGGTGCCGATCATGAAGCCCGGAACGTCGGCCAGGAACAGCAGCGGCACGTTGAAGGCGTTGCACGTCCAGATGAACCTCGCCGCCTTGTCGGCCGAGTCGCTGAACAGCACACCGCCCTTGTGCTTGGGCTGGTTGGCCACGATCCCGATCGCCGCTCCGTCGAGCCTGGCGAAGCCCACCACCAGCTCGCGTGCCCAACGGGGATGGATCTCCAGCAGCGAGCCCTCGTCGATGAGCGCCTCGATCAGGAGCTTGATGTCGAACGGCTTGTTCTCGTCGGCCGGGATCAACTGCCCCAGCGATGCCCCGTCCCCCCCACCACCGCGACCGCCCGGCTCGCGCGGCGGCCCGGCCGGCGCCGGCTCGCGCCAATTCCCCGGCAGGTAGGAGAGGTAGCGCCGAGCGGTCTCGATGCCCTCCTCGTCGCTCGCCACCAGCTGGTGGCCGCACCCGGAGACGCCGGTGTGCATCCGCGCCCCGCCCATCTCCTCGAGGCTGACCTGCTCGCCGATCACCATCTCGGCCATCCTCGGCGAGCCGAGGTACATCGAGGCGTTGCCCTCGCGCATGATCACGATGTCGCAGAACGCGGGGATGTAGGCGCCACCGGCGGCGCTCGGCCCGAACAGCACGCACACCTGCGGCACGACACCCGAGAGGCGCACCTGGTTGTAGAAGATCCGGCCCGCGCCGCGGCGTCCCGGGAACATCTGCACCTGGTCGGTGATCCTCGCTCCGGCGGAGTCAACCAGGTAGACCATCGGCACCTGCAGCTCCAGCGCCCGCTCCTGGACGCGGAGGATCTTCTCGACCGTCTTCGGGCCCCAGGAGCCCGCCTTCACGGTCGGGTCGTTGGCCATCAGCGCCACCGGCCGGCCGCCGATCCGCCCGACGCCGGTGACGACGCCGTCGGCGCCGAGGCCCTCCTCCTGCCAGTTGGCGAGCAGCGCTTCCTCGGCGAAGCTGCCCTCGTCGAGCAGCAGCCCGACCCGCTCGCGCACCGGCAGCTTGCCCTGCTCGCGGGCCTTCTCGCGGTGGCGCTCGGGGCCGCCGCCGAGGGCGCGCTCCGCGGCGCCCGAGAGGTCGCTCATCCCTGGAAGGCCGGGTTCGGCTGGGGCGACTCGCCGGAGTAGTCGTAGAAGCCCATCCCGCTCTTGGTGCCGAACCAGCCTGCGGCCAGCATCTTTCGCAGCAGCGGCGGCGCCGCGAAGCGCCGCTCACGGAACTCGTCGAAGAGCACGTCGCAGATCGAGCCGAGCGTGTCCAGGCCGACGAAGTCCGACAGCGTCAACGGCCCCATCGGATGCCCGGCGCCGGCCTTCATCGCCTCGTCGATCTCATCCACCGAGCCGACCCCTTCTTCGTAGGCGCGAATCGCGTCGAGCATGTACGGGACCAGCAGCCGGTTGACGATGAAGCCGGCCCGGTCACGGGTGGGAATCGCCAGCTTGCCCAGCGAGCGGGCGAACTCCTGCGCGGTCGCGAAGGCCTCGTCGGAGGTCGTCACGCAGCGGATCACCTCGATCAGCTTCATCACCTGGGCCGGGTTGAAGTAGTGCAGGCCCACGAACAGCTGCGGACGCGAGGTGGCGGCCGCCTGGTCGACGACCGGAAGCGAGGACGTGTTGGTCGCGAAGACGGCCTCGGTCTTGACGATCTCGTCCACCTCCGCCCACATCTCGAGCTTCAACGGCAGGCTCTCCGTGATCGCCTCGATCACGAAGTCGCAGTCGGCCAGCTCGCGGTAATGGACCGTGCCGTTGATCCGCCCTCGCACCGCCTCCGCGTCCTCGGCCGTGGAGCGTCCCTTCTCGACCGCCCGCGCGAGCTGCTTCTCGATTTTGCCGACTCCCTTCGCGAGCTTCTCGTCGTCGACCTCCCGGAGCACCACCTGATAGCCGGCCTGCGCGGCCACCTGGGCGATCCCGTGACCCATCAGCCCCGCCCCGAGCACGCCCACCTTCTCGATCTGCTGCGCCATTGCTCTCCCTCATCTCACTTTCCTGGATCGGGAGAGCCCGGGCTGCGGCGCTCCCCCGCTGAACGGTCCCGGCGCGCCGGGCACCCTGGCGGCTCGAGAGCGACCAGAGCCTAGCTCCTGCGCGCGCCCGCCAGAGCCCGAGGCGCCCCGGTGCCGTCGCATTCCGCGAACCCCCGAAGGGGGTAGCCTGGTGCTCACCGTCGGGGCGATCACGCAGCCGCCGCCGCGGAACCCGCCCGGCCGGCGGGCAAACCGACACCACACACGGAGAGGAAGGACCAGCCATGAGCATCGTCTTCACCGAGGACCGCGGCTCGGTCCGCCACGTGATCCTCAACCGCCCCGAGAAGCGCAACGCGATGAACCAGGAGCTGCTGCTGGCGCTCGGCGAGGCGCTGCGCGAGGCGGCCGCCGCGCCGGACGTGCACTGCGTGGTGCTGCGTGGCGAAGGTCCGGTGTTCTCGGCGGGGGTCGACCTCGGCGAGCTCGCCCAGTCCGCCGGCCAGCTGGGGATGCTGCGTCCGTTTCGGAAAGTGTTCCTCGACTGTGCCAATGCCTGCGAAGAGATGGCCAAGCCGGTCGTCTGCCAGATCCGCCGGGCCTGCCCGGGCGGCGCGCTGGAGGTGGCCCTGGGGTGTGACCTGCGGGTCGCCGACAGCGAGGCCCAGCTCGGCCTCCCGGAGGTCAAGTTCGGGATCATCCCCGACGTCGGCGGCTCCACCCGCCTGCCCGCCGTGGTCGGCCTCGGGCGTGCCAAGGAGCTGATCATGACGGCGAGGATGGTGGGCGCCCAGGAGGCGCTCGAGATCGGGCTCGTCAACCGCGTCGCGGCGCCTGCGGACCTGGACGACGCGACCGACGCGCTCGTCGAGGAACTGCTCGCCAACTCCCCCGTCGCCGTCGGCCGGGCCAAGCGCGTGATCGACGCCTCCGCCCGCCCGGCTCTCGCGCACACGCTCGAGATGGAGATCGACGTCCAGGAGTACTGCGTGGCGGCCGCCGCCGGGGCCCTCCAGCAGGCGTCCCCGCCGCGCGAGGGAGCGCTCGCCGGCTAGGGCGAGCCTCCCCAGTCGACCGGGCCGGCCACCAGCGTGTGGCTGCCCAGCGGGCGCCCGAGGATCTCCTGGGCGCGGCGCGAGCAGGCGAGCAGGGCGCCGAGGTCCACCCCGGTGCGAATGTCCATCTCGTGCAGCATCGAGACCAGGTCCTCGCTGGCGAGGTTGCCCGTCGAGCCCGGGGGGACGGGGCATCCGCCGAGCTCCCCGAAGCTCGACTCGAAGCTCGCCACGCCGGCGTGGAGCGCGCTCAACACGTTCGCGAGCGCGGCCCCGCGGGTGTTGTGGAAGTGGGCCGTCAGCTCGACCTCCTGGCCCAGCCGCTCGCGGGCGCTCGCGAAGAAGCCCCCGACCTGGGCCGGGTTGGCCATCCCGGTGGTGTCCCCGAAGGCGATCTCCTGGGCGCCGCCGTCGCGCAGCGCGGCGGCGATCTCGAGCACGCGCTCGGGCGCCACGTGTCCCTCGTAGGGGCACCCGAAGGCGGTCGAGACGACGCCCTCGCAACGCAGGCCCGCCTCGCGCGCCCCGCGCAGAACGGCCTCGGCCCCCGCCAGCGACTCCTCCACCGAGCGGTTGACGTTGCGGCGGTTGTGCGTCTCCGAGGCCGACAGGAACACGTTCACCTCGTCGATCCGCGCCCGCTCGCGCAGCGCCAACGCGCGCTCCAGGCCCCGCTCGTTGGGGATCAGGACCGAGATGCTGACCTGCTCCGGGATATCGACGGCGGCCAGCACCTCCTCGGCATCGGCCAGCTGGGGGATCACCTCGGCGCGCACGAACGCCGTCACCTCGATCCTCGGCAGGCCGGTGCGCGCGAGCGCATTGATCAGCTCGACCTTCGCGGGCGTGGGGATCGTCTCGGGCTCGTTCTGGAAGCCGTCCCGGGGTCCAACCTCGCGGATGCTCACACTGGCGGGCAGAGGGCCCCCGTGCGGGGCCGCGGAGGCGCCCGGCGAGGGCTGCACGTCGCTCGGGGGCTTCATCTTCTGAAGCCTATACTCGGCCCGCGTGCCAGCTAAGAGCACTGATCCGGTCGCGGTGATCGGCGCCTCTGGCGCGCTCGGCTTCGGCCTGGCGCTGAGGCTCGCCCGCACCGGCGTCCCGATCGCGATCGGCTCCCGCGACCCCGAACGGGCACGGGAAACGGCCACGCGGGCCAAGGAGCTGGTGCCCGACGGCGAGTTCTCCGGGCACGACAACGCCGGGGCAGCCGGCGCCGCCGCGACGGTGATCCTCAGCGTCCCCTTCCGCAACCAGTCGGAGACGCTCGCGAACATCTCCGCGAGCCTCAGCCCGGGGCAGCTGTTCATCGACGCGACCGTGCCCCTGGCGGCGGCCGTCGCCGGCAAGGCCACGCGGATGCTCGGCGTGTGGCAGGGCTCGGCCGCCCAGCAGGCGCTCGAGATGGTGCCCGACGGGGTCCGCGTCGTGTCCGCCCTGCACACCGTCAGCGCGGCCTCGCTCAGCGACCTCGACGTCGACCTCGATCAGGACGTGCTCGTGTGTGGGAACAAGCGCGACGACAAGCGCGAGGCGGCGCAACTGATCGACCGCATCGACGGTCTGCGCTGCGTCGACTGCGGGCGCCTGGAGAACGCGCGCACGACCGAGGCGCTCACGGCCCTGCTGATCTCCGTGAACGCCCGCTACAAGAGCCACGCGGGCGTGAAGCTCACGCGGCTGCCCGAGCATCTGTGGGACTGAGCTCGGATGAGGTAGTCGTCCTCTGCGGCGGAACCGGCGGGGCCAAGCTGGCGAGGGGGTTCGCCGGGGCGCTCGGACCGGAGCGGCTGACGGCCGTCGTCAACACCGGCGACGACATCGAGATCTACGGCGCCTACGTCTCGCCCGACCCCGACCTCGTGTCCTTCTGGCTGGCCGACCTGATCGACGAGCGGGGGTGGGGCCTGCGTGGCGACACCTTCGCCGTGATGGACGCCCTGCGCGAGCTCGGAGCGGAGGTGTGGTTCAACCTCGGCGACCGCGACCTCGCCTGGTGCGTCCAGCGCGCCCGCTTGATGCAGGAGGGCCACACCCCCTCTGGGGCTCTGGCGCTCCTGAACGAGGCCATCGGCGTGCGCAGCCGCGTGCTGCCGATGAGCAACGACCCCGTCCGCACGTGGGTGAAGACGCCGTCGCTCGGCTGGCGCGCGTTCCAGCAGTTCATGATCCAGGACCGCGCCGAGGGGCCGGTCGAGGAGCTCGAGTTCCGCGGCGCGCAGAACGCCGCACCCTCGCAGGCCGTGCTCGACGCGCTGGCCCGTGCCGGGGCGATCGTGATCGGCCCGTCCAACCCGCTGGCCTCGATCGCCCCGATCCTGGCGATCCCTGGAATCAGGGAGGCGATGCAGGACTCGCCCGCGCCGGTCGTCGCCGTCAGCCCGATCGTCGCCGGCCAGGTGCTGAAGGGGCCCACCGCGGCGTTCATGGCCCACGCCGGGCAGGAGCTGAGCGCCGCCGGCGTGGCGCGTTTCTACGGCGAGCTGCTCGACGGCGTAGTCGCCGATGAAGAGGTCCCCGATCTGGCGACGCTCCGCACCGACACCCGCATGGATGACGCCGGGGCGCGCGAGCGCCTGGCCGAGGAGACCCTGCGCTTCGCCGCCGGGCTCGGGGGCTAGCGATGCGGACCGCGGCGATCCTGCCCGTGAAGCGCTTCTCGGCGGCCAAGCAGCGGCTGGGGGCGGGCGTCGCGCAGGAGCTCCACGACGCGCTCGTACAGACGATGCTGGCCGACGTGCTCGAGGCGCTGGCCGCAACCGCGGCGATCGAGCTGACGATCATCGTCAGCGGCCAGCCGCAGCTGCCCGACTGGGACAGGCCGGGGCTGACGGTGGTCGAGGACCACCTCGAGCAGGGCCAGTCCGCGGCCGCCTCGCTCGGTATCCGCCGCGCTCTGGAGGAGGGCTTCGAACGGGCCCTGTGCGTGCCCGGCGACTGCCCCGCCCTGTCCCCCGCCGAGCTGCAGCAGCTGCTGGAGGGCCCCGCGACGCAGGGGCCGGAGGTGGCGATCGTGCCCGACCGCCACGGGACCGGGACCAACGGCCTGCTGCTGTCGCCCCCGGACGCGATCGAGCCCAGCTTCGGGCCGGGGAGCTTCGAGCGCCACAGCGGGCTGGTCCTGGCCGTCGGGGCTGCGCTGCGCGTGGAGCGGCTGCCATCGCTGCTGCTCGACATAGACACCGACGTCGACCTGCGGGCCCTGCGCCGGCGCCTCGCCGACAGCGCCGGCGGTGCCCCGCGGACGCGCGCCCTGCTCGCCGAGCCGGCGCCCACGGACAGGGCCTAGCGCCGGTGCCGGCGCTCGGCGCTTACCCGCTGGCTGCGCTCGGAGAGGTGCGCCCCGGAGACGATCTCGCGGCGCTGATCGAGGCTGCCGCGGAGCCCGGCTCGCTGCGCGACGGGACCGTGGTGGCGATCGCCCACAAGGTCGTCTCGAAGGCCGAGGGCGCGCTCGTGGCGCTGGCGGACGTGTCCCCGAGCACTCGCGCGATCGAGCTCGCGACCGACGGCGACAAGGACCCCCGTGCGGTGCAGGTGATCCTCGACGAGACCACAGAGCTGCTGCGGGCCGAGCGCGGTGTGCTGATCTGCCGCACCCGCCACGGCTTCGTGTGCGCCAACGCCGGCGTCGACACGTCCAACGCCCCCGACGGCGACACCGTCGTGCTGCTGCCCCGCGACCCGGACGCCTCCGCCCGCACCCTGCGGGCGCGCCTGCACGAGCTGACCGGCGCGCGCCCGGCGGTCCTGATCAGCGACAGCTTCGGGCGCGCCTGGCGCCACGGGCAGCTCGACGTGGCGCTGGGCCTCGCCGGGCTGGCGCCACTCGACGACTGGCGCGGTCGCGAGGACTCCCGGGGGCTCGTGCTGGCAGCCACCTGGCTCGCGGTCGCCGACGCCGCCGCGGCCGCCGCCGACCTCGCCCGCGCGAAGGACTCCCGCGAGCCGGTCGTGCTGCTGGACGGCCTCGAGCGGTTCGTCAGCGAGGACGATGGTCCCGGCGCCGCTGCCCTGCTACGGGCCCGC
>Ga0335085_10004789_pt1 | contig 22176 bp, 20 predicted proteins | sample Lox_Sample_45_FD_206712 | JGI IMG/M metagenome (GOLD analysis project Ga0335085, IMG submission 206712) | Soil microbial communities from Loxahatchee National Wildlife Refuge, Florida, United States - Lox_Sample_4.5 | ecosystem: Environmental > Terrestrial > Soil > Wetlands | place: USA...
CCCTGCGAATCCACAGCGACCAGTTGCGCGTTCGGCAACGTGGAGTATCGCGCGGTCCGGTACAAAACGCGCCCATCGGGAGTCCAACCCACGACCACGGCGCCGCCATCCCAAGTTCGCCGTTCAGGCAATCCCCCGTTCACCGGCATCGTGAAGACGTCCATGGGACCTTCATACTCGGCGCTGAAGGCCACGGTTTTGCCGTCCGGCGAAATCGCCGCGCGTACTTCCTCGCCGGGATTTGAGGTTAAACGCTGTGCGGCGCCGCCTTTCGCGCTGACGGTCCAAAGGTCGCCTTCAGCGGTGAATATGATGGTGTCGCCTTGAATCGCGGGGAAACGATAGTAGCCAGGGAGGGTTGTAGGAGTATTTCCGGCGTGGACCGGTAGAAAGGCGATCAGAATGAGTAAAAGAGCCGAGAGAGAATAACGCCATGCCTGAGGGGCTGAGGGAACCATTACGGATTCGCTTTCCGCCGCGCCTGGTCATCGTCCGCAACTCCGCGCACGGAGTAACGCGATCAGCGGCTTGGATTTCTGGAATCGGCTCGAAAGAAAGAAGGATTTCGAGCACCGAGAGTATACACCGTCGAGCGTAGTCTCGAGTGGTTCAGCGCGCTTCGCGCTTGTGCTACATTGGTTTAATCCACACAGGGCGATGAAACTATCAGATACAAGAGCAATTCGCGTTCGCGCCGCTGCCGGCGATTATGTGGTTGTCTGCCGCCGCGGGACTCTGCGCCATGCCGCGCGGGAAATTGCGCGACTCGGTCAGTTTTCCGGCGTGCATATCGTGACTTCTCCGCGGGTGTGGCGCGCGGTTGTGAAGAAGATCGCGCGGCGATTTGCGCCCGGAACGAAGATGCACGTCCATCTGTTCGACGACGCGGAATCGGCAAAGAATCTAAAGACGGTGGAACTCCTTGCGCGGAAGTTGGTCCGCGCCGGTGCCGACCGCAAATGTCTTCTGCTTGCCGTGGGCGGCGGAGTTATTGGCGATGTCGTGGGATTCGTGGCCGCCTCGTATTTGCGAGGCGTGGCTTTGGTGCAGGTGCCGACTACGGTGGTGGCACAGGTCGACAGTTCCGTGGGCGGAAAAACGGGAGTGAATTTGCCGGAAGGGAAGAACCTGGTCGGGGCCTTCTACCCACCCAATTTGGTGCTCGTCGATCCGGAAGTGTTGCGCAGTTTGCCGGCGCGGGAATTTCGCGGCGGTTTGGCTGAGGTGATCAAGTACGGCGTAATCGCGGACGCTAAGCTGTTCGCGTTTCTTGAGCAGAACATGGACCGGATTCTGGCGCGAGATGATCAAGCGCTTGAGCATGTCATTCGTCGCTCGATCGAGATCAAAGCGCAGGTTGTCAGCCAAGATGAGCGCGAATCGGGTCTACGCGAAATCTTGAATTACGGCCACACATTCGCTCACGCTCTGGAGTCTGCAACCCGCTACAAAAAGTTTCAGCACGGGGAAGCGGTGGCGTGGGGCATGATGTGCGCCGCCCTGTTGGGGCATGAGACTGTGCGCACGCCGGCCGACGACGTGGCTCGTGTCATCGCCTTAGTGCGCCGTCTCGGTCCACTTCCGGAGTGGCCGCCTGTGCCGGCGCAGCGTCTTTTCGCGTTGATGCGGGCCGACAAAAAAACCAAATTCGGCAAAGTCCGTTTCGTGTTGTCGGCGCGGATCGGTAAAGCGCAATCCTGTGACGGCGTGACCGAGAAGGCGGCTCTTTGCGTCTTGCGCTTTGGTCCACGCCTGATTCTGGAGCACCGAAACGCGCTGGAAGAATGCCATGACTGAACCCCAGCAATTGCCGCACGGCACGCGGCCGGAGGGAGCGAAGAATCAGCAAGAAGCGTCGCAGCAGGTGCGGGAGATGTTTACGCGCATCGCCCCACGGTACGACCTGCTGAATCATTTGTTATCCGCGCAGATGGATCGACTATGGCGTGCGCGGACGGCGCGAGAGCTGCAAGCCATTCTGCAGCGATCCGATGCGCTGGTGTTGGATCTTTGCTGCGGCACAGGGGATTTGACGTTTGCGCTGGGCCGCGGCGCGAAAGCCAGAATTATTGGAGCGGACTTTTCGCACACAATGCTGGTGCGTGCCCGTCAAAAAGCGGCGGAAGGCAATGGAGTGGCACCGCTGCCATTCCTTGAAGCCGACGCGCTTCATCTGCCGTTTGCGATGGAATCCTTCGACCTGGTTACTTCCGCCTTTGGATTTCGCAATCTGACGAATTATCAGGAAGGCCTGCGGGAAATCTCCCGCGTTCTGAAACCCGGCGCAACTCTTGCGATTCTGGAGTTTGCCGAGCCTGCCCCCGGTTGGCTGGGCGACGCTTACCGTTTTTACACTCGCACGGTACTGCCCAAAGTCGGAGGCTGGATTTCGGGAGACCCGGAGGCCTACGCGTATTTGCCAAAATCCGTGGCGCGATTTTTCCGGCCGAATGAATTAGTGTCCGCGCTGGCGGAGGCCGGGTACAGCCAGGCGCACTACCACCTGATGACTCTGGGCTCGGTGGCGCTACATATCGCCGTTCGTCCGTAAAAATAGAGAACCTGCGGTATTATTCTCGCCAAATGGACGATGTTCACGTGTTCTCCGCGAAAATCTATAAGGTCGGGATCATCCGGTTTGTCGATGTTCCGGCCGAAGTGTCTCGCGAGCTGGGCGGAGGAGTTGCTCGCGTTGCGGTGAAAGGTACGGTGGAAGGCCTGCCGCTGCAATCGACGTTGGTGTCTCGTGGCAAGGGCTGTTACCGGCTGGCGATTCATGGCGACATTCGAAAGAAACTGCATGTAGATTCGGGCGCGGTCGTCGAGATTGCTATTCAGCACGACCAGGAATCGCGAGAGCCGGCGCTTCCGCCCGCGCTGGTGCTCGCTCTGCGGAACTCGCCCAAAGCCCAAGCGGCGTTTCGCGAGATGAGCACGGCGCTACGCCGACAAGTTGTTCGGTATCTCATCTCCGTCAGACAACAGAGCACACTGGAACGCCGGGTGGCTAAGTTTGTTCGCAGGCTGGAACAGCGCCAAAGCAACGGGAAAAAAGTGAAGCGGCATCCAAATCAGTCTGCCCACTGAGTCGGAAAAGGCCGGTTCCGAGGGCATCGGAAATGTGTGCATTTCATTAATGGCTGGTACGCCCTTCTTATTGTCGAGGCCCACCGGAGCTTGTAGTCTCACCGGAGGCGAAAGAGTCAGCATAAGGGAGCCTTCGGTATGAACGACGCGCGAATGATGACAAACCACGGACTGGCGCAAACAGCCAGAAGCGAATTGAAGGGCCGCATCCGGCGCATCCGCCTGGAAGATACTCTCGTGGAGCTAGCCTGCGGGTTGTGCATGGAAGAAGTTCCCGTCGAGACAGCGTTCCAGCAGATTCAAGATAAAGCGCTGGAAAAACTTGTGCCGCTCTTGGATAGCAAGATTTTAGGAGATGCCGACGCGATTCAAGGGTGCCTGGAACTGGTGGCCGAGGAGTCCGAACGCGTTGCGTGGCAAGCCCTACAAAAAGGCACGGAGATGCTGGAAGAAGGGTTGGCCATTCTAGAGGATGGCGAGATCGAATTGCCCGAAGGCGGTTACGTCAACTAATCGACGGTTTCGGCAGTTCAGATATTTTTCACAGGATACAAACTTGCGGTCAGCGTAGTTACCGCGCCCACCCTGGATCGCCGCCGGATTTACGCAGCTCATCTTCCATGTCGCTTAATTGCTGCTTCAGGCCGTCGATTTCCTTTTTCTTCGCATCGATCTTGGCCTGCTTTTCATTGATATCGGAGCGATCGTGCTGCTGCATCAGGGCCTTCTGGGGATCCGGATAATACTGCACCTGATCTTTGTCCATTTCGCGTTGCAGAACGTCGAGTTCCTGCTCGGACACGCTTAACTTGTCCCGTACCTTCTGGAAGCGCTTGCGCCAGTAGGCTTCGGACTTTGGATCGTTTTCATCCCCTTTCGCATCGGTTTGCGCTGCGCCTGGCTCGCCCTCTTTAGGAGCGGCGGTCTGCGAGGCGGGGAAGTCCGTCTTTGCTGATGGGATATCGTCGTTGGTGAGGACTCTCTTGGGCTTCGGAGCGTTCTTTTGCTGCTCGCGAGCTTTGCGGGCGGCCGCAGCAACGTCATCGGAGCTCTGGTCCTGAGCGGGGAGGGCAAACGCGGCGAGGGCTAGGATTGCCACCATCGCCACGAATCTCAGAATTGTCGATAAGCGCATTTTCTGTGACCTCCCGGGGAGCTGGCAATGGCACACCGCATGCGCCAAGGCAGGCTCGGAACCTAATGGATTTCGCCTTGTCTATTTTACTCCCGATTTAGACCTGGCGGGCGCCCAGGCTCCTATCGGTAACGAGCGCGAATCCTAGGATTGAAAATAGCGGAAAGCGGGGGAAATCGCGAAGCCGAACCATGGCAGCGCGTACACGACTAACAGCGCCCCCACTGCTAGAAACGACCCCAGGGGAAGTTGATATTCGGACGCCAGGGTCCAGCGCAGAGACGCCAGGCTTCCGAGTCCACGACGATGAGCCCGTTCGGCAATCACTCGTCTCCAACCAAACAAATATAAAGCGGTAACGAGGCCCAATCCCACGACGCTTCCCATTAACGTTCCGATCAGGATAGTCAGAAATGCACCGCGTACTCCCAGGAAAGCGCCCACCATAGCCATCATCTTTACGTCGCCCATGCCCATACCTTCGCGCTTGCGAACCAATTTATAGAGCGTGGCCGCGCCTAACAACAGCAGGCTGCCAAATGCTGCACCAAGCAGAGCGTCGATAACCCCGACCACCAGCGGCGAGAGGTATCGATCATGAATCCAGAGGTCGACGAAGCGCTCGGGCGGCACCCTGGTAGCGAACGCTAACGCCAATCCGAAGCCGAACCAGTTGATAGCGTCCGGTAGAATCCGCTCTACGATGTCCGTGACAAGCAAAATCACCAGCAGGCAATCGAAAATCAGAAATTTGAAAGTGGGCAGGGTCAGTCCAAAGCTGTAATACGTCACCACGAACAACACCCCGGTCAGAAATTCTACGATAGGGTACATCGGAGAGATCGCCAGATGGCAATTCCGGCACTTTCCCTTCAGCAGAAACCAACTGAGGACTGGAATATTGTCGTAAGCCGCAATCGGGTTTTCGCACCTGGGGCACCGGGATCCCGGAGAAACGACGGACAGTCCCGCGGGAATCCGCGAGATGCAGACATTCAGGAAACTGCCGATGACGATGCCAAATAGAAAAAAGAAGAAGGGGATCACACATCTGACTGTGCCACAGGCTTTGCAGCGGCTCAATGAAGCGCGCGTACGGCGGTGTCGGATGGCTAACGGGAACGCTGTGGCGGTGGCCAGCCGTTGATAATCACGAGCCAGTTGCCGGCAACGTCCGGTTGCAAACTTTCTGGTGCGCTACACTGAATAGCTTATGGCTATGAGTCGCTACGAGCATTGGATTCGGCGGTATGAGCATCGCCGCTGGACGACCGACGATAATCGGATGGTGCGTGAATTCGAGTGGGGCCTGGAGCATATCGGCGGACGGCCGGGTGTGGACGATCCGCGACAATACATTGCCGAATACGCCAGCGAAGCCATTGCGCGGAGCGAGGATTGGTTCGCCCCCGCGGAGGTAAGTGATTACCGTTTGGACGAGAAGAACGTGCTCACGTTTACCAGTCCACTTGCCTCGCCGCACTTGCCGAACAATATGGTGCACGCCCAGGTATTTCCGGCGCGGAAAGCGGGTCCGGCGGTTCTGATTTTGCCGAACTGGAATGCGAAATGGCACGGACAAGTGGCGCTGTGTCATTGGTTGCAGCGCATTGGCATGACCGCGGTGAAAATGAGTTTGCCCTATCACGACCGGCGGATGGCCGAGGGCCATGAACGCGCGGACCAGTTAGTGGGTCCGAATATTGGCATGACGTTGGTGGCGAATCGTCAGGCGGTGCAGGATGCGCGGGCTTGCCTCACGTGGCTGGAACGGCAGGGCTATGATCGCCTGGGAATCTTGGGAACCAGCATTGGCTCGTCGGTGGGCTACATCACGTTGGTTCACGACAAGCGCGTGCGCGCCGGGGGATTCTTTCACGTGTCCACGTATTTTGCGGATGTGGTCAGCCAGGGCATGACCACCAATCACGTGTGGGAGGCTTTGCGCCACGAAGTCAGCGTCGACGAACTGCGTCGCTATTGGGCGCCCATCAGTCCGATGCCGTACGTGGAGCGCGGCATGGGTGCTAATCGCAACACGTTCATGGTGTATGGCAAATATGATCCGACGTTCCTGCCAGAATTAACGGAGCAGATGCTACGCGCTCTGCGGCAACACGGCGCCGATCCCCGCACCATGGAACTTCCCGTAGGGCACTATTCGCTGGAATTGCTGCCGTTCAGTTATATCGCCGGGTATCGTATGTTCATGTACTTTCTTGAGGCGCTGGGATGACGAAAAGCGATAAACTAAGCGACAGATAAAGAAAGCGACGGCGAAAGAAATACCCGCGATCGGGCCGCATTTTCGGCGATTCACTATGGGCCGATCATTGATCCGGCTAAATGTTTCCACGATCACAAAGGTCTCCGTAATATGAGTCGAGGCCAACCACTGCGGCGGATTCTGGCGGAATCTCTCAACACTATTGGGTCTAAATTCGCCGACACCGGGAAGCACCTGATCGGTCAAAGGTGCTACGCAATCGCAACACTTGTCGACCAGCGCTGGAGCGTTCCTTGGTACAACCTGGGCTTGGATTACAAAAACACGGGCCGATGGGAAGACAGTCTCCAATGTAATCAGCGAGCAGTTGAGTTGAACCCACAAGATGAGGCTGCTTGGTGGAACCTAGGGATAGCCGCTACCGCTCTCAAAAACTGGCCGGAGGCCCGACGAGCTTGGAAGGCATATGGTATGGCCCTCGAAGGTGACGAAGGTGAGGTAAAGATGCCATTGGCCACCGCTTGCGTCAGGCTCGATCCCAGGGGCAGCGGTGAAGTTGTTTGGGGTGTTCGTATCGATCCCGCTCGAATTCTGATCAGTAATGTTCCGTATCCCGAATCGGGCTTTCGTTTTCGGGATGTCGTGCTGAATGACGGCGCTTCCAACGGTACTCGCGCGGATGAGGATGGGAATCGGGTACCGGTCTTGGACGAACTCGCTCTTTGGCAGGCTTCTGAATACTCCACGTTTGCGGTCAGGCTGTTGCCTTCTGACGCCGCCTCCGAAGGACAACTAATCGCCCTTAGTCACCAGAACGAGGTAGGCATCGAAGACTGGTCTGCGGTCCGCATTCTTTGCGCGATGTGCAGTCGCGGGAATCCAGGTCCACATGAATGTGTTGCTACTGGTGAGGACGATGGTTTCCGCAGGTTCGGATTTGGCGCTAAGTCGCGAGAGGACTTAATCCTATTACTTCGCAACTGGGTTGATGCCAATTCGGCCTGCCAGTACCAGGAGCCGCAGCTACTGCTATCGGCGCGCCGCATATAAACTAAAGGGCCTGGACGTCTGACAAACCGTTAAAGACTATGAGTATTCATCTGCCATCCATCGCCGAAATCCAGGCCGCCGGCGAATTGATTTATCGCTTCATGCAGCCCACTCCACAATATCGCTGGCCGCTTCTGGAGGAGCGAGTTGGCACCGAGGTATGGCTGAAACACGAAAATCAAACGCCCATTGGCGCATTCAAAGCCAGAACCGCGGTAACGTACGTCGACGCCCTGCTAAAGCGAGAACCGTCCACGCGCGGATTGATCACCGCGACGCGAGGTAATCACGGACAGTCCGTCGCGCTGGCGGCTAAGCAGTTTGGCCTTCCGGCCACGGTGCTGGTTCCCTACGGCAACAGCCGTGAAAAAAATGCCGCGATGCGGGCGCAGGGCGCCACGCTGATCGAGGATGGCCACGACTATCAGGCCGCACGGGAAAAGGCTGTCGAACTGGCCGCCGAGCGGAAGCTACACATGGTTCAGCCGTTTCATTACGACATTGTTCGCGGCATCGCCAGTTACTGGCTGGAGTTTTTCTCCGCGGTTCCGAATGTTGACGTAGCGTACGTCCCGATTGGCATGGGATCTGGGATATGCGGCGCGGCCGCGGTTCGCAACGCGCTGGGATTGAAAACGAAATTAATTGGGGTGGTTTCCGCGAGCGCTCCGTGCTTTGCCGAATCCTTCGTCCAACGCCGACCGGTGGAAGTTCTGGCGACGACGCGAATTGCTGACGGCTTAGCCTGCCGCAAAGCTGAGGCCGAGCCGCTTTCGATCCTGCTCGAGAATGTTGAGCGGATTATGACCGTCACGGACGACGAAGTGGAAGCGGCCATGCGCCACATTTTCACCGATACGCACAATGTCGTGGAAGGAGCGGGTGCGGCCGGTTTGGCCGCGGCGTTGCAGGAGAAACAGTTGCTGGCCGGGAAGCGCGTAGCACTCGTAGCTACCGGGTCAAACGTCGACAGCGATGTATTCGCCCGGGTACTTCAGGGCGACGGCGGGGTAGGAAACTAATGCAATATTTTCGCGATCGCGCCAGCCGCGATTAGTTCCGCCACGCGATTTACGTCCGGGGCGAGCGGCCGGTCGGCGGTAACTTTCGACGACACTGCTCGCACTGCCTGCAGTGCCGTTTTCGCCAGCGTGCCCGTTTGTAGCGGGGCCAACAGGTCAATTCCCTGGCACGCGCACAATAACTCAATCGCCAGAATATTTCGCAGATTGTGCAACATGCGCTCGAGCCGCCGTGCCCCGCTCATGCCCATGGACACGTAGTCTTCCTGGTTGCCGGATGTGGAGATGGAATCCACGGAATGGGGTGTGGCAAGCGCACGATTTTCGCTGGTGAGCGCCGCGGCCGTCACTTGCACGATCATGAAGCCGGAGTTCAAGCCGGGATCCGGTGTGAGAAATGCCGGCAACATGCTGGTTAGTGGGTTGGTCATCTGTTCGACGCGGCGCTCGGAAATGCCGCTGAGCGTCGCGAGCGCGATCGCTACCTGATCCGCCGCCATCGCGAGCGGCTGTCCATGGAAATTTCCGCCGCTGACAATGTCGCCGCCATTGTCCTTCACGAAGACCAAAGGATTGTCGGTTGCGCTGTTCAACTCGACCAGCGCCATTTCTCTGGCCTGCGCCAGAGAATCGCGAACCGCACCATGGACTTGCGGTGTGCACCGCAAACTGTAGGCGTCCTGTACGCGCTTGTCTGCGTCGGGTGACCGATGCGACTCGCGAATCTGGCTGCCATCGTTGAGGTGCGCCAGGTGCCGTGCCGTGGTGGCGGCTCCGGAATAAGCCCGCGCATGCATAATTCTTGCGTCGAATGCGCCGGGACTGCCGCGCAATGCGTCGAGCGACAGGGAAGCAGCAACGTCGGCGGTGTCTGCCAGCATGTCGGCGTCGCGCAGCGACAGACTCAGCAGCGAGAGCATACCTTGCGTGCCGTTCAGCAAAGAGAGTCCCTCTTTCGCCTCGAGCGCCATGGGAGTGATTCCCGCACGCTTTAGCGCCTCTCCGCCCGCCAGTTTCTCGTTCTTGAAAATTGCCTCGCCTTCACCGATCACCACCTGAGCGAGGTGGGCTAATGGCGCGAGATCTCCCGACGCGCCCACCGAGCCCTGGGACGGAATGACCGGGTGGACGCCGTGGTTCAGCATGGCGCAAAGCGTCTCGACAACGACGGGACGGATGCCGCTTAAACCCTTTGCGAGTGCATTTGCCCGAAGCAGAATCATTCCGCGCGTCTCGGCTTCTGAAAGCGCCGTGCCCACTCCACAGGCATGTGAGCGAACCAGATTAATTTGGAGTTGCCGGACCTGTTCCGAAGAAATCCGGACGCTGGCGAGTTTGCCAAATCCGGTATTGATACCGTAGGCCGTTTGCCCTTCTGCCAAAAGCTTGTCGACGACGGCGCGCGACGCTTTCATGCGCGTGACGGCGTCTGGCGAAAGGAAAACCGATTCGTGCTGAAAGGCTACGGCATACAGTTGCGGAAACGTCAGATCATTGCCGGTCAGAAGCACACTCATTCCGCGCTCCGTTCGGGAAGTCCAGCGACGATCGCCAGAAACGCGGTTTTGTACTTCTCCGGGAAATGGATCACCCGGCCATCGCGGCTACACGAAATGTGGGTGGTGTCTCCCGTAGCCAGCAGCTTCTCGTCGGCCTGGCGCAACACTTCATAGCCAAATTTCAGCATGCGATTCTTAGCCTCGAGGATGCGCGTGCGTACGGTTATGAGTTCATCGTAACGCGCGGGATGATGATAGCGGCAATGGGCATCCGCAACGACCAAATAGCAATCGTCCTCAATTTCCATTTTTTTGTAATCGAATCCCAGCGACCGCATGATTTCCACGCGCCCGACTTCGAACCAAATCAGATAGTTGGAATGATAGACCACGCCCATCTGGTCGGTCTCTGCATAACGCACTCGTACCGTTACATCGTGATGTTGGATCATCGGCTCTTAGTATGCCGGAACTTACGCCCGGGAGAAACGTGGCTGTTGGTTAAAGACCATCGGCCAATTGCCGAACTACTTCGTGTTCCCGTGCCAGACGGGTTTGCGTTTTTCGAGGAAGGCGGCCAAGCCTTCTTTGAAGTCGGGGGTGCAACGCACGCGCGCGCTTTCTAACACGGCCCGTTCGAGGTCGTGATCGACGCTGGCGGCGGCTGCGGAAACCAGCAGGTGCTTGGCACGGGTGATGCTGCTGGGGCTGGCGGCAAGAATCGTTTCCGCTAATTCATGCGCGCGGGCCAGCAAAGATTCTGCCGGAACAATTTCGTTGATCAGTCCTAGTTCCTTCGCCTCGGCCGCCTCCACCAGGCGCCCGGTCAACAACAGATCGCGGGCACGTTTTTCTCCTACCTGCCGCGTTAGAAACACGGAAACAATCGCCGGCAAGAATCCAATTTTGACTTCCGTGTATCCGAATTTTGCTTCCGGTACCGAAAGCGTGAAATCGCATAAGGTGGCGATCCCGCATCCCCCTGCCAGCGCATGTCCATTGACGGCGGCGATCAGCGGGCGCGAATAACTCCAAATCTTGCGAAACATTTTTGCGATGCGTTTCGAATCATCCTGATTCTCGGCGGCTGACTGCCGGCCAATTGCCTGCAAATAATCAAGATCGATCCCTGCACAGAATGCTCTGCCGGCGCCGGTCAGGATCACCACGCGCGTGTGGGTTTTCTCAATTTCGTCCAGGGCGGCGTGCAACTCCGCGATCATCTGGGTCGAAATCGCGTTGCGCTTGTCCGGACGGTTCAGAGTGATGGTGGAGAGATGACCATCGGTTTCCAATAGCAGCGTTTCGAACTTCATGCCAGGGCCCCCTTAGTGAGCGACGGTGCCGTGCGCGTACTTTGCACGAATCTCATTCGTCATTTCGATTACTCTGGCTAGTTTAGCGCCATCGAGAGCGGGCTGCGCACCTACGCTAACCAGCGCCGCGAGAACACTCTCGGTCGGTATATTGCCGACCAGATCGTCACCGGCAAACGGGCAGCCGCCCAGTCCGGTCAACGCTGAATCAAATCGCCGGCAACCCGCCGCATACGCCGCCAACACTTTTTCCTGAGCATTATCCGGGCGGGAGTGCAGATGCACGCCCAACTCGATTCCCGCGACGTGATCTTTCGCTTTGGCATAAACGTCGTGTACCACGTCGGCGGTGGCGGTGCCTACGGTATCGGCGAGCGATACAATTCCCACACGAATATCTTTCAACCAGTCCAGCGTATCCTGGACAATCTCCGGGCCCCACGGTTCATCGTAGGGATTGCCGAAGGCCATCGAAATGTAAACCACCAGATTCTTGTTGGCGGCTTTGGTTTCGCGCTTCAGCGTCTCAACCAGCGCCCGCGATTCGGCGCGTGTCATGTTGGCATTTGCGCGGCGGAAATATGCGGAAATGGAGTAGGGATAACCGATGGTGGAAACGGAGGGAGTCGCGAGCGCGCGTTCCAGCCCTTTCTCATTCACGACGATGCCAATAATCTCAGGAAGCGCGGAGCCATCGGGCAGGGAAGCGAGCAGCTTGGCCATCACTTCTTCGCTATCCGCCATCTGCTTCACGTGTTTGGGCGAAACGAAACTCACCGCATCGATATGTTGAAATCCGGTAAGGATCAATTCCCTCAGATAGTCGACCTTTACGTCCGTAGGGATGAAGTCAGGCAGTCCTTGCCATGCGTCGCGTGGGCACTCGATTAATTTGATGGTATCCATGGGATCTCGAAGGGTCAGGTTTGCAGTACACCAGTCTTGAACTCGCGCATGTCGGTATTCAGCGCAGCGGCCTGCAGAGCCCAGATGATCGCGTCGCGGGTCTGGGCGGGATCGATGATGGCGTCGAGCCAGAGACGCGCGGCCGCATACCGCGGGTCGGTCTGATGCTCGTAAGTGGCCTTAACGGAATCGAGCAGTTCCTGCTTCGCCTTGTCGTCGAGCTTTTTTCCTTCGCGCTCCAATTGCTTGAACTTGATCTCGGCCAGAGTGTTTGCCGCGGCGTCGCCACTCATCACCGCGAATTTGGCGGTCGGCCAGGCAAACATAAAGCGCGGGTCGTACGCCTTGCCGCACATGGCGTAGTTTCCCGCCCCAAAGCTTCCGCCAAGAATCACGGTAATCTTGGGCACCACGCTGTTAGCCACAGCGTTCACCATCTTAGCGCCAGCGCGAATGATGCCGCTCCATTCCGCGTCTTTTCCTACCATGAAGCCGTTCACGTCGTGCAGAAACACCAGCGGAATGCGGTTCTGGTTGCAGTCCAGAATGAAGCGCGCGGCCTTCTCGGCCGATTCGGTGTAAATCACTCCACCAAATTCAATCCGCTTCTGGTCTGAATGGGGCGCGTGTGTCTGAACATGTTTCTTCTGATTGGCGACGATGCCCACTGCCCATCCACCGATGCGGGCATAGCCACACAACAGAGTCTCCCCGTATTCGGCGCGGTACTCTTCGAAGGCACTGCCATCCACAATGCGCGCAAGGATCTCGCGCATGTCGTACTGCTTGCCAGGATCGGTGGAAAAAATGCCATACAGTTCGCTGGCCGGGTAATTCGGCTCCGCCAGTCGGGCATGGCTAAAAATTGGGGGATTCGGCGCGCCCATCTTGTCGACCAGTGCACGGATACGTTTCAGGCAAGATTCGTCGTCGGGTTCCCGGAAATCCACGGTTCCGCTGATTTGCGAGTGCATTTTCGCGCCGCCCAGTTCTTCGGCGGTACTCTTCTGCCCGATGGCGGCCTGCACTAAGGCGGGACCGGCAAGGAACAGCCCGGATCCTTCCGTCATCAGAATGTGATCGCACATTACCGGAAGATACGCGCCGCCGGCCACGCACATCCCCATGATCGCAGTGATCTGCGGGATGCCCATTGCGCTCATTACCGCGTTATTGCGGAACACGCGGCCGAAATCGTCGGTGTCCGGGAAAACGTCCTCCTGCAGAGGCAGAAATACTCCGGCGGAATCGACCAGGTAAATCGTGGGAATGCGGTTATCGATGGCGATGTTCTGTGCGCGAATCACTTTCTTGGCAGTCATCGGGAAAAAGGCGCCGGCTTTGACGGTGGCGTCGTTGGCAATGATCATGAACAGGCGCCCGGCCACGCGACCAAGACCGGTAATGGTTCCGGCGGCTGGCGCGCCGCCCCATTCCTCGTACATTTCGTACGCTGCGTAAATGCCGAGCTCAAAAAAATGCGTTCCCGGATCGATGAGCCCCGCAATGCGTTCCCGTGCGGTCAGTCGGTTTTTCTTATGTTGCGACTCGATGGCCTTGGCGCCTCCGCCTTCGCGGATTTTCTCTTCCTCGTTCTTCAACTTGGTCAACCGGCTGACCATTTGCTGAGAACTCTTGTCGAATTGCGGAGATTTGGGGTTCACCGCGGATTTCAGTGTTGACACGCGAATACCTCGGCGCACGAGATGAAGACAATGCAGTATACGTAGCAACTCGGCTCAGAAGCAAAACGGATTGCCGGTCGGGTTGGTGGGATGCGGTAAACTTGCCGCCATGGAAAATATCATTCTCGACCGTGAACTTGCCCGCGAACTGGAGTCTGCGGAAGCCCAGGCCGCCGTAGCCTGCGCGCAATTGATGATGGATACGGGGGGCGAGTCCTCGTCTCCGACCGCCGTGTTGCCAATCGCCGGCGGCTTCGCGGTGTACTGTGGCTCCGGCAATCCCATGACGCAAGCGGTTGCGTTGGGGATGCAAGGGGCCGTCAGTTCTGAGGAGTTCGATCAGTTGGAGGCCTTTTATTTCAGTCGAAACGAACCAGTCCGGGTTGAGACGTGTCCCCTGGCGGATCCCAGTCTGTTCGAATACTACAAAGAGCGGCGGTACCACGTGTCCGAATTCTCGAACGTAATGGTGCGCGGGATTGTCTCGCAATTGTTCGCGCCAACTCCGCCCGAAATCGAGATTCGCCGGGCGAGTTCCGAAGAACTCGACCTGTGGGTTATGACGGTGGCGCAGGGGTTCGCGGAAAACTTCCCGGTCACCCAGGAACTTCTGTCGATCATGAAGATGTTCGCGATGGCGAAAGGGACGGAGTGCTATTTTGCTCGCATTGATGGACGCGTGGCTGGCGGAGCGACGCTTGCAATGCGCGGCAGAATCGCCGGGCTATTCGGCGCGAGTACGCTCCCCGGCTTTCGGAAACGCGGCGTGCAAACCGCGCTCCTGAATACCCGCCTGCGTCGCGCCAGCGAATCGAAATGTGAACTGGCCATGTCTTTAGCGCAACCCGGCAGCATCTCTCAGCGCAATATGACGCGTCTGGGTTTTCAAACACTGTACACGCGGGTGAAATTTGAACGGGCGATCACGGAGACATAGAATCAGGCGCGCCTTGGAATCCCTGAAGAATTCGCGTGAAGTTAACGCGCGGTCGCGATCCGCTGGTGAATGAATTCGATGATGTCTTGTGTCGACGTGCCTGGCAGAAAAATTTCCGCAATCCCGGACTGCTTCAGCCCGGGAATATCCGCCTCTGGAATAATGCCGCCCACCAGCACGGTCACGTCGTCCATACCTTTTTCGTGCAGCAGCTTCATCAATTGTGGGCAGATCGTTTTATGCGCGCCGGAGAGAATCGATAAACCGATCACGTCCACGTCTTCCTGTGTCGCGGCGGAAGCGATCATTTCCGGGGTCTGCCGCAATCCCGTGTAGATGACTTCCATGCCGGCGTCGCGCAACGCTCGCGCAATTACCTTAGCGCCACGGTCATGGCCATCCAGTCCTGGCTTCGCAATCAGTACCCGAATTTTCTTATCCGGCATCCGTTATTCTCGTTTTATCAGGTGACGGCGACTTCTTCGTACGCACCGAAGACCGCGCGCATCGCTTCGCAAATCTCGCCCAGCGTAGCGTACGCCTTGACTGCGTCGTAGATGAAGGGCATTAGATTCTCGGTGCCTTCGGCGGCTTTGCGTAGAGCCTTCAGCCGGCGTTCTACCTCGGCCGAGGAACGCTCCGCGCGCAATTTAGAAAGGCGCGCGGCTTGTCGCTCCGCGACGGTATCGTCAATCTGCAAAATTTCGATGGGTTTCTCCGGCGTGACGTACTCATTCACGCCGACGATGATTTTCTCTTTCTTGTCGACGGCCATCTGATAGCGGTAACTGGCCTCCGCGATCTCTCGCTGCGGATAACTCTTTTCGATAGCCGCGACCATTCCACCCATGGCGTCGATGCGTCGCACATATTCCCATGCGCCCTCTTCCACTTCGCTGGTCAGCGCTTCCACGAAATAAGATCCACCCAGTGGATCCACGGTATTGGTCACTCCAGTTTCGTGGGCGATGATTTGTTGGGTGCGCAGCGCCACAGTTGCGGCGAATTCCGTGGGGAGCGCCCACGCCTCGTCGAGTGAATTCGTGTGTAGAGATTGCGTCCCGCCCATCACTCCGGCCAGCGCCTGAATCGCGGTGCGCACCACGTTGTTCACGGGCTGTTGCGCTGTCAGCGAACAACCCGCCGTTTGCGTGTGAAAACGCAGCGCCCACGACCGCGGATTCGTGGATTTGTAGCGCTCGGTCATGGCCTTGTACCAGATGCGGCGAGCGGCGCGATACTTAGCGATCTCTTCGAAGAAATCGTTGTGGGCGTTGAAGAAGAAGGAGAGTTGCGGAACGAATTCGTCGACAGGCAATCCGCGCCGCATGGCCCATTCGACATATTCCATGCCGTCGCGCAAGGTGAATGCCAGTTCCTGGATCGCCGTCGAACCGGCCTCGCGGATGTGATACCCGCTGATGGATATCACATTGAATTTTGGGGTTTGCTTCATCCCGAACTCGAACGTGTCGATTACCAGGCGCATTGAGGGTTCAGGCGGGTAGATGTACTCCTTCTGCGCGATGTATTCCTTCAATATGTCGTTCTGCAGCGTGCCCGAAATTGTCTTCCAGTCCGCGCCCTGTTTTTCCGCTACCGCCAAATACATAGCCCAAATGACCGCGGCTGGGGAATTGATGGTCATCGACGTAGTGACGTCCGCCAGCGGAATCTGATCGAACAAAACTTCCATATCCGCCAGGGAACTGATAGCGACTCCGCATTTGCCTACTTCACCCTCGGACAGAGCATGATCGGAGTCATAGCCCATCAATGTGGGCAGGTCGAACGCCGTGGAAAGACCGGTTTGGCCATGCGCCAGCAAGTAACGAAACCGTTGGTTGGTGTCCTCGGCTGTTCCGAATCCCGCAAACTGCCGCATGGTCCAGAGTCGTGTCCGATACATTGTGGGGTGGATACCGCGGGTGTATGGAGGCTCGCCCGGAAAATTCAGATCGCGTGCCGGATCCCAATGTGCGAGATCGGCGTCGGTATAAAGTCGGCGGATCGGGTAGCCAGAAGTGGTCGTGAACTCTTTCTGACGTTCGGGAGTCTTTCCTAATGTGGGCGTCAGGGTGTCTTTCTCCCACTTCTGCTCGGAAGGGGATGGTTTTCGTGGGCGGGAGGCACTGCCACCAGCTTTAGCTTTGATATCCGTGGTGTCAGTCATTGGATAGCGCTCCCGGAGCGTGAGATCGCTGCTGCACGACAAGTACGTGGCACCCAAGAAATAACTACGGCGCGGCTCACAAAAACTAATGCTATGCGAAAGCTATGTAGCGGGCAAGGCATGTGCTTGAGTCTATTCCCAAGAATCCAGCAGGTCGTAGGGCGCCTTAAAACGGAAACGGCCACCACGGGACTGCCCGTTATGGCCGCTTAGTTTGGTGAAAAGTCGTACTTTTATCGCTGTCCGGAAGAAACGTCGGCCTTTTCCAGTGCCTTGAAGAAGGAGTCTGTGCCGACCACTTGTCCATTTAGCGTCCCGGGGATCAACGGGTCCTTTTCGAATGTGCCTTTCTTGATTCCCGCGATGGTGACGTTATTGACCTCAAGGGTGCGCCCGAGCGCGCGCTCGTAGTTGGCCTTGGCTTCGGCAAGATTCGCCAAAGCGCGAAGTTCGGTACCTTGCGCGGTGATCAGGTCACGTTGCGTGAGGATGACGTTGTAAACCGTGGAAGCGCCGAGCTGGTATTTCTTCTGTTCGGCGTCGAACGTCTGTTGTTGCAATTCACGCGCTTTGCTGGCGGCCTGCACCTGAGCCCGGCCTTGCTCGACGGCAATGATGGTGTTGCGGACATCGAGGACGGCGCTGTTCTTTGTCTGTTGGACTTCCGCTTCAAACTGACGCTCCACCAATTGCGCGTGAACGTTGTCAGCCTGCGCGGCGCGATTGCGAAGCGGAAGGTTGAAGGTGAGCTGGCCGGAATAAACCGGAAAGGTGTTGTGGAAAATTTGCGACTGAGCGGTGGAAAGGCCATCTTTGTAAAGTCCGGTTACCGGCGTAACTGTCCCCGGCACGAAGATACCGGCGATGGGGACACCATTGGCGTCAACCACGGGCGCACCCGCAACCGTCGTTGGAGCGCCGGTGATGGACGAATTGCCGGCCAATCCATTCGAAGAATACTGCAACCCGATAGTAGCGGTGGGCAACAGCGCGTTCTTGGTGGCCTTTACGTCCACTTCCGCGTTCTTGAGGTTGAAATACTGCTCCTGCAAATCCGGCCGCTTCTGAAACGCTTCTTTGATGGCGTCGTTAAACGCAGCCGTCTCGATAGTCGCGGGCGATTCGGGCTTGTCCGTAGGGATAATTTCCACATCGAGCAGGTTGGAAGCCATCGGATCTTTCGAAATATAATTTTTCAGCACCAGTTCATCCTGGAGTTGCGTGGTTTGCGCCACGATCAGATTCTGGCGGTCGGTTGCCAGCTCTGATTCCGCGCGGGTCACGTCGAGAGGCGCCATGGTTCCGATTTCCAATTGCTTCTTGTTGTCGTTGAAGAGCTTCTCGGAAACGGTCACGGCCTGCTTCTCCACGTTGACGTTTTCCCGCGCATAAACCAATTCCCAATAAGCATTGATGGTATTGGTGACCGTGGTGATGGCTTGCTGAGCGAACGCCAAGTCCGCAATCTTGCGGTTGTTTTCCGTAATGATGATATTGCGGCGATTGATATAGCGCCCCGCGCCAGCCAGCAGCTGCTGCTGAAATCCGATGGAGAGCGAAGATTGCACATAGGGATTAAAAAAGTTCGCGGCGGTCGAAGAAGCGCGCGTATTATCCCAACCAACGCTAAGCGAGGAGCCGGTCATAAAGCTCTGGTAATAGGTGGTGTTGTAATAGGCGGTATGCGAGAACAAGGGCTGGGCGACATTCGCACCAGCCGAAACTCCGGTCCCGGCGGTACCGGAGATGAACGGGTTAGCGATCGGCGTGGTGGCGTCGCTGAAGCCGATCACCTGAGTGACCGTCGGGTCGTAATAGAGTTCGGGGAGATTCGCTGTGGAACCGACCGCGATGCTGCCCGGAGTCCCATATCCATAGCCGCCTGCGCGGGCCTTCAAGAGGCTCACATCGGCGATCCAGGGAGAATAGCGCTGGACGACGATGTCCATGCTGTTTTCCAGCGCCAACGCAATGGCATCTTGCAAACTCAACGGCAGCTTGCCGTCATGGATCAACTGATCCAATCGCGGCGAATTCGTCAGCGACGTCGGATCTACATACTGCATGCGATAAGGATCAACAATGCGCGGAAACGGGCTGGGCGAGTGCGAATAATTGAATTTCGACACTCCGAGCGAAATGGGAACACCTCCCTGTGCCGCGGCATGCCCTTGCGCGGGAGACGAAGGCTCCTGCGCAAGCACCGGAACCACTGGTGTCCCAGCCATCACCCCCACTAGAACTGCCGCAAGCAGGGGTCTAAAGAACGGCGTCTTCATGGATATCCTCACTTTTACTTGGATCACTTGGAGCGTATACAGCGAATCCTGTAAATCGTTCTTCTTCTAATGTAAACGTACCCGGCGTCCAAATTGTTTCATGGCCACGGGACGTGAAAAGGAGCGCGCGACAAGAAGCACGGGTCAAAGCGACCGAATCGTCAGTTTAGCAAGCACACCCAACCTTGACAATGCGAGAACTGGCGGCTAATCTCCTGACGTTTCGACGTTTAAGTCGTGGAATCGGTTAGCTGGGCGCATAATACAGATTCATGTCCACACGCGAACAACTGCTGTCCATCTTTGAGGCTGCCGGAGCCATTCGGCACGGCCATTTTGAACTGTCCAGCGGGCGTCATAGCGACACCTATGTGCAGTGTGCGTTGGTCCTACAATATCCCCGGTATGCAGAGAAACTGGGGCAGTCGTTGGCGGCGCTGTTTTCCGACGCGAGAATTGACGTGGTGGTATCGCCGGCGCTCGGTGGCGTGGTAATAGGCCAGGAAGTGGCGCGGGCCTTGCCCCTCCCGAACGATCCGCTGGGCGGTGGTGTTCCCGCGCTGTTTGTTGAGCGCGATGCCAGCGGCACGTTGACGATGCGCCGCGGCTTTACCATCAAGCCGGACCAGCACGTGCTGGTTGTCGAGGATGTGTGGACTACCGGGGGCTCCACCGAAGAAACCATTCATGTCGTTCAGGAGGCCGGTGGCCGCGTAGTGGCCGCGGGCGCCTTAATCGATCGCAGCGGCGGCACCATTGAATTTCCGGTGGAATCGAATGCGCTGATTCAATTGAAAATCGATAGTTACGAGCCGGATGATTGTCCGTTATGCCGGCAAGGAAGTTTGGCCATTAAACCCGGTAGCCGCTTCGTCCGTTCCGCCCCCTGATCCGTTTTCCGCATGCGTTATTTCAAACTCACGATTGCCTACGACGGCACCGATTTCCACGGATGGCAATTCCAGGTGAACAAGCCCACAGTGCAGGGTGAAATCGTGTCGGTGTTGCGCCGCATTACGCAGGAAAACATTCAACTGCTTGGCGCCGGCCGCACCGATGCGGGTGTACATGCGCTCGGACAGGTAGGCAGCTTCCGCACGCAGTCGGCACTTTCTGCCTGTGAATTCCAACGCGCGTTGAATGCGCTGTTACCGCCGACGATTCGCATTGTGGCTGCGGAAGAGAAGGGGCCGGACTTCAACGCGCGTTGGTCCGCAAAAGGGAAGGTGTATCGCTACCGGATCTATCGTGGGAAAGTTGTGCCGCCCATGCTGTGGCGCTATGTCCTTCACTACCCGTTCCCGCTCGATGAAGACGCCATGACCAAGGCGGCTGCGCGCTTTGCCGGCGTGCACGATTTCTCATCCTTCGCGGCGTCCTCCGGCTCGGAGGAAGACGACAAAGAACGCAACATGGAGCGCGAGATTTTTTTCACCGAACTTCGCCATACGGAAGACGACCAGGAACTGTGGTTCACCGTGCACGGGCGCTCCTTCTTGCGCTACATGGTCCGCAAAATGGTGGGGACGCTACTCGAAGTTGGACGAGGGAAATTGACGCCGGGCGATATCGACAAGCTGTTTGCGTTGAAAGACCGGTCGAAGTCCGGCCCCACCGTTCCACCGCAGGGATTGGTGATGGTCAGCGTTGACCACGATGAAACGTTCCAAGTCGGCTCTGAATAACTTCGACTGCGGGTTGTAAACAGAAAAACGCCGCCAGCGAGGCAATCCACTGGCGGCGTTGTAGTTTTCAGGTGATTGCTCAGTTCGTGGTGGCCTGAGCGAATCCTGTGAAGTACGTCAGGACGTAACCCTTGATGGTGCCGTCGGCTTGCGGGATGCCGTATACCTTCACTGGCGTGCCCGTGACCAGGTTGCTCGTCAACGTGTTTTGTCCGGCCGACGTGGTGATATCCACCGGACTGACGGTCAGAATTCCGCCACTCCAGTCGATTTGGTAGACCAGCGTGGCGGACTGCGAAGCGGTGCTGAGGGCGACCGGTACCGCTAACGTGCCACCCGGAACAGCGACCGTAAAGCTGCCGTTACTGTAGCCCGTTGCGGCTGTGCCCAATGGAATTGTTGTAGGCACGAGTACAGCGGATGGCGCAGCCCACGCATTTTGTGAGCTTGGGTCATTCCACTTGGCCCAGGTCTCACCCGCTGCTCTCATGAGTCCGACGCTACCCCCGAAATTCACGCTTCCGTTCGTGGCACCGTCGAAGTCGGTAATGGCATTCGTGCCGCTGTCGACGATTGTTGGGTAAGTGAAATTCCACCATTTGAATCCCGTGATGGCATTGCCGGTTTGCGGGTCGCTACCGTTCGCGGTACTGGAAGAAATAAACGGAAGCTGAACGGTATAGTCGTCATTTGGATTACGGAACTTTCTCGAGTAGCTGAAGCTCGTCAGATTGCTGCCCGTGATTGTGCCGTCGTAACGGGCGATCTCGATGTCGATGGAACTCGCCACCAGAGGGCTCGCCAGCGGATCATCAACGCTGACGTGCACCTTGAATCCGCGCACCAGGTTGGCCAGAAACGCCGGACCTTGCCCAATGGCGGTGGAGTCCGCCTGCGCATCGGCTGGCGTACGGAAGTAGAAGAGGGTGTTGGAGTCGACCGTGACCGGTACACCTACGCCCAATTCGTTGTCGACCACAAGCTGGTTGCTGGTCGTGTTTACATGCAGCACGTGACCTTCCGGACTGATCCACACACTGTTGAACGAACTGCTTACCCAGATCCGCACTGCGACCAGCGTTCCGTCCTCTTGGTAGCGAGCCGCCACGCGGATGTGTTTTCCGATGATGCTCGACGCCTGCGAACCGAAATCATGAAGTGTCGTACGTGTCTTT
>Ga0335085_10004790_pt1 | contig 22174 bp, 20 predicted proteins | sample Lox_Sample_45_FD_206712 | JGI IMG/M metagenome (GOLD analysis project Ga0335085, IMG submission 206712) | Soil microbial communities from Loxahatchee National Wildlife Refuge, Florida, United States - Lox_Sample_4.5 | ecosystem: Environmental > Terrestrial > Soil > Wetlands | place: USA...
TTCTTGCTGCTCGCCGTAAAGCCACTCGACGCCGGCGATGTGGTCGGCGGGTGTGCGGGCGCCGAGCATCATGTTGCGCAACTCCTTGGCGACGCCGCCGGCGTGAAAGAATTCGCCGTAGACTCGCGCCATGATCTGCACCCGCCCGGTGCGCAGATAGCGCGCTTGTGGATAGGCGGCAAACGCGGCCGGGTAATTGCCGCCGCATTCCACGATTTTGCCAGCGAGACAGACCGCGTCTTCGATCGCCATGTTGGCGCCCTGCGCCAGGTATTGCAGCATCGGATGCGCGGCGTCGCCGAGGAGCGTGATGCGGCCGCGGCTCCATTCCTTGATCGGCGGCCGGTCGCATACCACCCACATGCGCCAGCTTTCGATCTTGGCGAGCAGCGTCCGCACCGGTTCGCAAGTTTTGGCAAAGCGCTCGTACAGTTCGGCCGGGTCGCCGTAACTGTCCCAGCCTTCTTCGTAGCGGTTGGAATGGAACACGGCGACGAGGTTGAACAAGTCTCCGGTGCGTAGCGGATAGTGCACGAGATGCACCTTCTCGCCGGCCCACACCACCATATCGCGCCAGCGGAATTTTTCCGGCATTTCCGAGGTCGGCAGCACGGCCCGATAGGTGATGTGACCGGCTGGCCGCGGCTCGCCATCACCGACCACGATTTGCCGGATCATCGACCAGATGCCGTCGGCGCCGATCAATGCCGCGCCGCGATACTCCTTGCCGCTTTCGGTTTTCGCCGTGACGCCGTCGCGCGTCTCTTCGACTTTGACGACTTTCTCGCCGGCATCGAGACCGATGCGTTCCGATTTGCGGCAGGCTTCGAGCAAGACCTTGTGCAGGTCGGCGCGATGAATGAGCGCATAGGGGTGTTTGAACTTCTTGCGGAAGGCTTCGCCCAGCGAGACCCGCGTGACTTCCTCGCCGGTGATCGAATCCATCATGATCAGATTGTTGGGAAACACCGCGAGCGCGCTGACCGGCTCGATCAATCCGAGCAGTTCGAACATCCAGAACACGTTCGGCCCAAGCTGGATGCCGGCGCCGATCTCCTTGAACTCGAGCGCCTGCTCGATGATCCGCGACGCAATCCCTTGGCGCGCCAGCGCTAGCGCGGCGGCGAGCCCGCCAATACCGCCGCCAACGATCAGGACTTCGCGATCTCTCCAATCGCCCATGCGTTTGCTTCCTCCCGGGTGGGATTGTAGGGGGTGTTTCCGCCACCGCGAAGCGGGGGAGGAAAGATTAGATCTTGCCGAGCGCTTTGAGCACGCGTTCCGGCGTGATCGGCATCTCCACAATCGGCGCGGCGTTGAGCGGGCGGAGCGCGTCGTTGATCGCGTTCATGACGCTGGCCGGCGCGCCGGCGGTGCCGGCTTCGCCGGCGCCCTTGGCGCCAAGCTCGGAATCGGCGGTCGGCGTCACCACGTGGCCGATGTCGATGTCCGGCATCTCGCCGGCCATCGGCACCAGATAGTCCATCATGTTGCCGTTGAGGAGCTGGCCGGCTTCGTCGTAGAGGCAATGCTCGTACAACACGCCGCCGATTCCCTGCACGATGCCGCCGCGGATCTGCTCATCGACCAGCTGCGGATTGATCACAGTGCCGCAATCCTCGACGCACCAGTGCTTGAGCAATTTTACCTGACCGGTTTTGATGTCGACTTCGAGATAGGAAGCCTGCACGCCGTTGGTGAAGGCGAACGGCCAGGCGCGCGGCACGTAATGTCGCGTCACCACGAACTCGGCCTGAAAGCCGGGTGGCAGCGTGTCGGGCCGGAAATAGACGACACGCGCCACTTCATCGAGCGGAACGCGTTCGCGGCCGGTGCCGGCGTCGACGACGACCCCGGCGCGGATGTCGAGTGTGTTCGGATCGGCTTGCAGCATCGAGGCAGCGGCGGCTAGTACGTTGGCGCGCAGCGCCTTGCCGGCCTGCCACGCGGCTTCGCCGCCGATGCCGGCAGCGCGCGACGCCCAGGTGCCGCCGCCATAGGGCACGTTGTCGGTGTCGCCGGTGATGACGCGGACGCGCTCGATCGGTACGCCGAACGAGGTCGCCACGCACTGCGCCACCACCGACTCGGCGCCTTGGCCTTGCTCGGTGACGCCGGTGTGGACGAACACCGTGCCGGTGGCGTCGAGCCGCAACGTGGCGCCGTCCTGTGAGGAGATGTGGGCGCCGCCGACGCCGTAGAACGCCGCCGACGGATTGGTCACTTCGATGAAGGAGGCAAAGCCGATGCCGCGTTGAATGCCGCGCGTGCGCATGTCCGCCTGTTCGGCGCGCAGCTTGGTGTAATCCATCATCGCCAAAATCTTGTCGAGCGAGGCATGATGCGAGAGCTTTTCGAATTTGATGCCCGCGGCGCCGGTTGCGGGATAGGCATCATCGGCAAACAGATTGCGCCGCCGGAGTTCCGCGGGGTCCATGCCGATCTTTGCAGCCGCGAGTTCAACCAGCCCCTCGGTCACTGCCGTGGCGATCGGATGGCCGACAGCGCGGTACTGGCACATCACGTTCTTGTTCTGAAAAACCACACGCGCGCGGGCGCGGTAATTCGGGCAGGTATAGGGTCCGCCGACCAGATTGACGACCTGGTTGGCTTCGATGCCGCTGGTGCGCGGATAAACCGAATAGGGGCCGATTCCGGTCAGATCGTCGATCTCGAACGCGGTGATGGTGCCGTTGCGCTTGACGCCGATCTTGGCCTTGACGCTATGATCGCGGGCGTGGATGTCAGTGACGAAGCTCTCCAGCCGGTCGGCGACGAACTTGACCGGCCGCCTCAATAGCTTCGCCAGCGCGACCGTCGCCATTTCGTCGGCGTAGGTGTGCACCTTGATCCCGAACGAACCGCCGACGTCTTTGGTGAGCACGCGCACCTGATGCTCCTCGATTTCGAGGTGCTTGGCGAACAGGTTCTGCATCATGTGCGGCGCCTGCGTGCCCTGATAGACGGTCAGCCGCCGTTCGGCGGGATTCCAGTCGGCGACGATGGCGCGTGGTTCGTTGGTGACGCCGGTATGGCGGCCGAACACGAAAGTTGCTTCGACGACGGCATCGGACTCGGCGAACGCCTTCTCCGGATCGCCGGCGACAAGAGCGCGCTCAAACGTCAGGTTGTCGCCAAGCTCGGGATGAATGACCGGCGTCGCTTTGTCGAGTGCGGTTTCCGCATCGGTGATGGCTGGAAGCGGCTCATAGTCGACGTGAACGAGCGCGCACGCATCCTCCGCCTCAGCGCGGCTGCGGGCGACGACGGCGCACACCGCCTCGCCCTGCCAGCAGGCGCGATCGACAGCGATGGCGTGCTGTGGTGCCGATTTAATGCCCTTTAAATGCGTCAGCACGCCGACCCAGGGTGTGATCACCTTGGCAAGCTCGGCGCCGGTGACGACGGCAACCACGCCGGGCGCCCGCTTTGCTTCTGCGGTCTCGATATTCTTGATGCGTGCGTGGGCGTGCGGCGAGCGCAGAAATGCGACGTGCACCATGCGCGGTAGCGTAACGTCACTGACGTATTGGCCGCGGCCTTGCGTCAGCCGCGTCAGATTGGGCCTCGGCACCGAACGGCCGATATAGGAGTTCGGCCGGTCAAGCGCGGAGAGCCCGGAAACCACGTCGTCGACGATTTTCATTTCCCCCGAACTCTTTTTCCCCTGAAGGGACTACAAAAACCGTGTCGGCCACATCAGCGTGCGCCACATGTGCGATGACGGCGAATTGTCAAAGCCCAGCCCTTCTTTCGGCTGCCTGAAATGGCGGCCGACGATGTCGATGAAGTCGTCGAGATTGACCGTGGCATTGGGATCGAACGAATAGATGTCGTTCATGGTGATGAGCCGCGAGGTCATGTACCACTTGTGGTTCCGCGCGCGCTCGTATTCGGCGACGATATAAGGCTCGGGCTGATAATCTGCGCCGAACAGCTTGACGTACATTTCCGGATATTCGTAGCCGACCGAAGGCTCGGGGAAAAACCGCAGCGCCTGGTGCATGCGCACCGCCCAGGCTACTTCCTCATCAACATAGGGCTCAATCATCTGCGCGCCCCAATAGCCGTGATCGCAGCGGATGAAACTCGCGACGCCGATGTCGTGCAGCAGGCAGGCGAGCACAACTTTTTCCGGATGCCCGCCCTTGAGCGCATGTGTCGCGCTCTGCAGCAGATGGCTGGTGGTGGCAAAGCGTGTCCTGAAGAAGTCGATCAGCGTCGGCTTGGCCGGCATTTTCGGCAGCCGCGGGTCGGCGCCCATCAGAAAATGTTTCCCGGGATTGGCGGCGAGGAGTTTGTCGCCTGAGTCCATCTGCACCTTGCCGTCGCCGAGATAAAACAGCGTCGATCGGGTGGCGATGCGTTCGCTCAATTCGTGCATCATCTGCTCTTCGAGCTCGTCGGCGCGCTCGGAAACGGTCAGCGGTCGTGCATGTTCGTTCATGGTCAGCTGGCCTGTTTCGCCCGCATCAGTGCGACTGACTCGATCGCGTCGACGATCGCCTGGTAGCCGGTGCAGCGGCAGTAATTCCCGGAAATATGCTCGCGGATAGCGTCGCGGCTCGGCACGCCGCCTTGCGACAGAAGTTCCTGCGCGCCGATCAGCATGCCCGGCGTGCAATAGCCGCACTGCAGTGCGTTGCGACGCTGGAATGCCGCCTGCAAATCAGCGATGACGCCCGTGTCCGACAAGCCTTCGATGGTCTCCACGTCCGCGCCGTCGCATTGCACCGCCAGAACAAGACAGCCGCGCACCACATCGCCGTCGAGCCGCACCGTGCAGGCCCCGCACACGCCGTGCTCACAACCGACATGCGTGCCGGTCAGCGCCAGATCGTCGCGGAGGAAATCGACCAGGGTCTTGCGCGCCTCGATGCGGGCGGAAATATCCTCCCCGTTCACGCGGACATTAATGTCGAGGTGGTGCGCGCTCATGCGGAGTCCCGGCGGCCGCTTGACCGGCTGATTGATAGCATCGGGAACCGGCTCTGTCATTTCGGGCGCGTCGCACCTGACGCAGACGACGGCTTGCGCCAGTGCCCGCTTACGGATTTGCTACGGTCTCGCCGAAGGCAGCCGGCGGGTCGCTGCCAGACAATGAGGGCTTAGACCGTGCCGGACAGTTTGACCGATCTGATCACCGACCTCGCGGTTGCCAACCGCATCCTCGGCCATGAAGGTGTGCTTGACGCCTTCGGTCATGTCAGCGTGCGCCATCCGGATGATCCGGGCCGCTACCTTCTGTCGCGGTCGCGCGCGCCGGCGCTGGTCGAGCCCGATGATATCCTCGAATACACGCTCGATTCCGAGCCGGTGAAGCCGCCCATCACGCGGCCTTATTCGGAACGCGTCATTCATGGCTGCATTTATCAGGCGCGGAGCGACGTCATTGCGGTATGTCATCATCATGCCGCCGCCGTATTGCCGTTTTGCATCGCCGGCAAGCCGATCAAGCCGGTGTTTCATCTCGGGGCGGTGATTGGCGACGAGACTCCGATGTGGGACCAGCACGACGAGTTCGGCGACACCAATCTTCTGGTGGTGAAGCCGGAAGAAGGTCGATCGCTGGCGCGCGCGCTTGGTCAGCACTCGGTGGTACTGATGCTGCGTCACGGCGCCACCGTCGTTGGCCACTCGTTGAAGGACCTGGTGTTGCGCTCGATCTTCATTTGCCAGAATGCCGAGTATCAGCTGCGCGCGCATATGCTCGGCTCGGCATCGCCGTTGTATCCCGGCGAGATCAGACAGGCCGACGTGCTCCATCAACAGCGGGCCGGGGTGGACCGGGCTTGGGAATATTATTGCGTGCGGCTCAGGAACAGCGGCGGCTGGCCGCCAAAGGCCACCGCGAAGGCGGCGCGCGCCAAGCCAAAGGCAGCTCCGGCGACACGTTCCCCCGCCAAGAAAAAACGGAAGCGATAATGTGATGAGGCCGTCACGGCGGCGCATTGTACCGATGCTCGCGGGGCTGTTTGCCGCGCCGCTCGCGGTGCGTGCCGGCTCCGCGATGGCCGCAGAGAATGCCTTTCCCGACGGTTTCGTCTGGGGCGCTTCGACCTCTAGCTATCAGATCGAAGGCGCGGTCGATGTGGACGGCCGCGGCAAGAGCATTTGGGATGTTTTCTGCGACACACCGGGCAGAGTGAAGAACGGCGACACTGGTGAAATCGCCTGCGATCACTACCACCGCTGGCCCGAGGATATCGAACTGCTCGCGCGCGGCGGTTTCAACGCCTATCGCTTTTCGACGGCATGGCCGCGAATCCTGCCGGCGGGGACGGGCATGGTCGAGGCGCGTGGCCTCGATTTCTACGACCGGCTGGTTGATGGCCTCCATGCCCGCGGCATCACGCCGTGGCTGTGCCTCTATCACTGGGACTTGCCGCAAGCGCTGCAGGAAAAAGGCGGCTGGGTTAATCGCGACATCGCTGAAAAATTCGCCGATTACAGCCGCATCGTGGCTCGCCGCCTCGGCGATCGCGTCAAGCACTGGGCGATGTTCAACGAGGCCAACGTGCACGCGCTGTTCGGCTACGGCATGGGCGGCCATGCGCCCGGCCTCACCGGTCTGCCGAATTTTCTGGCTGCGATTCACCATCAGAACCTCGCGCAGGGGCGTGCGCTGCAGGCGCTACGTGCGGAAAGCGGAGATTTTCGGCTTGGCACCGTTATTTCGCTGCAGCCGACCCGGCCGTCGCCGGGTCACGAAGCGGACAAGACTGCAGTTGCGCGCTTTGATGCGTTTTGGAACGGCGCCTTCCTCGATCCGCTGTTTAAGGGCTTTTACCCAGTCGAGATGGCGGGTGAGATGGCTCCACTGGTCGTTAACGGCGACCTGGAAACGATCAAACAACAGGTCGACTTTCTCGGCGTCAATTATTACGCCCCGGCTTATGTTGCCGACGCGCCACAAAGTCTGTTCGGCGCATGGTTTGGCGCTGTGCCTCCCGGTACGCGGTTCACCGCAATGGGCTGGCCGATCGATGCTCGCGGACTGACCGAAATATTGATCAGCCTGCGCGACCGCTATGGTGATCCGGAACTTTATGTGACCGAAAACGGCGCCTGTTATGCCGATCCGCTCGCGTCTGACGGCACGGTGCACGACGAGGATCGCATCGCCTATCTGCGCGAGCATTTGGCTGCAGCGGGCGCAGCGCTCGCAGCCGGCGTCAAGCTGCGCGGTTATTTCGTCTGGTCACTCCTCGACAATTTCGAATGGTCGGAGGGCTACACCAGGCGGTTCGGCATCGTTCACGTCGATTTCAAGACACTTAAGCGCACGCCCAAGGCGTCGTTCGCCTATCTCGCCGAAGTGGTCCGCGGCTGATTTTTCTGTTTCGTCTCAGCCGATGAGTGCTTTGGTGAACTGGCGGATGTTGTAGCGCATCATGTCGATGTAGGTCGCCGCGGGGCCGCCCGGTTCCGACAAGGCGTCGGAATAGAGTGTACCTCCGACGGCCGCGCCGGTTTCGCGGGCGATCTGATCCATCAGCCGCGGATCGCTGATGCTCTCCAAAAACACCGCGGGAATTTTTTGCTTCCTGATCTGGGTAATGATCTTGGCGATGTCTTTCGCCGACGGCTCAGCTTCGGTTGAAACTCCCTCCGGCGCGATGAAGGCCATGCCGTAGGCGGCGCCGAAATAGCCAAAGGCGTCGTGGGTGGTGATGATCTTGCGGCGGCCGGCGGGAATATTGGCGATTGCCGCTCTGACTACGTTTTCTAGTTTGTCGAGTTTGGCCAGATAGGTTTGCGCGTTGGCGTCGTACGCCGCTTTGCCTGCTGGATCGACCGCGATCAGCCCGTCGCGGATGTTGGCGACATAGATCTTGACGTCGGCAACCGATTGCCAGGCATGCGGATCGATTGCAGTGGGGCGCCCGGACTTCTCTTGCTCCTCCATCTGCCGCGGCGCGATACCTTTGCTGACGACGAACATTGGCGCCTTGGCGTTTGACGCAGCGACCAGCCGCGTCATCCAGCCCTCGAGCCCGAGGCCATTGACGAACACCACTTTGGCGGCCGCGAGTTTTCTGGCGTCGCCCGGCGTGGGCGAATAGACGTGGACGTCGCCGTTCGGTCCGACCAGAGTCTCGACCTCGACACGGTCGCCGCCGACGTTGCGCAGCAGATCGCCGAGGATCGAGAAGCTGGTGACGGCTTTGATTTTGCCTTGCTGAGTGTTCGCGGCGGTTGCTTGCGTAGCGAACAAAGCCGCGGCGCCCGCCAGCAAAAAACTACGTCGCGCGATCATCGCAAACTCCCGTACTGCTCGCCGCCGCCTAAGCTTCGAGATGGCGCTGCGGCAAAGCCAGCCAAAGCAGGCCGCCCACCGGACCGAACACCACCGACAGCGCATAAAGCGCGCCCGCGACCAGGATGATGGCCGGTCCCGATGGCAAATTGGCGTGATAGGAAACGAGCAGGCCGGCATAGCCGCAGATTGCCGCGCCGACGATCGCCACACCGATCATGGCAGTGATGTCGCGCACCCAGAATCGAGAAATAATCGCCGGCAGCATCATAATGCCGACGGCAAGCAATGTGCCGAGCGCCTGAAAGCCGCCGACGAGATTCAAGACGACCAATGCAAGGAAGGCGATATGGGCCGGTCCGCCGGCCCGGCTCACCGAGCGCAAATATCCGGGATCGACACATTCGAGTACCAGCGGCCGCCAGATCAACGCGAGTACCAGAAGCGACACGCTGGTGATGCTGACGATCAGCATGAGTGCCGGATCGTCGATCGCCAGCACCGAGCCGAACAGAAAATGCAGCAGATCGACGTTGCTGCCCTTGACCGAAACGATGGTAACGCCAAGCGCGAGCGAGATCAGAAAGAACGCAGCGAGCGAGGCGTCTTCCTTAAGCAGCGTCGCCCGCGCGATCAGGCCGGCGCCGAAGGCGATCAGGAGGCCGGCGATCAGGCCGCCGCCGGCCATGGCGAACAGGCTCAAACCAGCGAGCAGAAAGCCGATCGCCGCGCCCGGCAGAATCGCGTGCGCCATGGCGTCGCCGATCAGGCTCATCCGCCGCAGCATCAGGAACACCCCGACCGGAGGCGCGCCCAGCGCCAGCGCGAGCGAGCCGACCAGCGCACGGCGCATGAATTCGAAATCGGCAAACGGCGCGATCAGGGCATCGTAGAGCATAGGCGACTTCAGGCCGCCTCGACGGCGCAGGCTTCGGCGTGCTCGTCGAAGGCCTCGCACATGCGGCGCGCCTTGTTGAGGTTCTCCACCGTCAAAACATCTCGCGTTGCGCCCCAGGCGACCGGCTCACGGGCGAGCAGGAGACTTTGTGGAAAGGACGCTTTCACCAGATCGATGTCGTGCAGGGCCGCAATCACGGTGCGCTGTTCGCTGTGCCAGCGCCGCACCAGGTTGAGAAGGTCCGCCGAGGTTTTCGCGTCGATCGCGGTAAAAGGCTCGTCGAGCACGATCAGCTGTGCGTCCTGCAACAGCAGGCGGGCGAACAGCATGCGCTGCATCTGGCCGCCGGAGAGGGTGCCGATCGGGCGCTGCTCGAATCCGGTCAGTCCAACCGCGGCAATTGCGGCTTCGATCGTGGCCTTATCCGTGTTGCCGATCCCGCCAAAAAGCCCTTTCCGCCGCCATAGCCCCATCGCCACCATGTCGTAGACGCTGATCGGAAACGAGCGGTCGATGTCGGCGATTTGCGGCAAATAAGCGATGTCGTGCGTGTGGAGACCGTTGCGCTCGATGCTGCCGGCAAGCGGCTTGAGGAAACCGACGATGCCCTTGAACAGGGTCGACTTGCCGGCGCCGTTGGGACCGACAACCGCGACCAGCGCGCCTTTCTCCACAGTGCCGCTGAGATGATGCACCGCCGGGTGGCGCTCATAGCCAAGCGTGAGATTACGGAACAAAAGTTCTGGCATGGCTATCCGTTTTCAGAACATGACGCTTTTAGTGAATAGCCCACAGCGCTGACATCCAGATCAGCGCGACCAGCACGCCGGCGACTGCGATCCGCTGTGGCGCAGAGAGCCGCAGCAGGGATGGCTTGATCGTCGGGGATGGGTGGGTCGCGCCGCTGTGATGGTGGTGGGTCATTATGTTATAGTATAACATTACATTTCCGGGTTGCCAACCGGCCGGCGGTGCGCGAACGGGTAATCGCTTCGTCGCCCCGCCCGGGGCAATGACGTATTTACGTACGTTTATGCCAGTGGCCCGAGCGTGCCGGGGCGGAACAGTGAGCAATCGATGAGCGAGCAAAACGGCCGCATTGTCTGTGTCGGCGAAGCGCTGATCGAATTGGCGCGTGGGACTGATGGCAGGTTCGGGCTGTCCTGCGGCGGGGACACGTTCAATACCGCCGTTTATCTCGCCCGCGCCGGCGTCGATGTCGCGTTCGCCACAGCGCTCGGTGACGACGGCTATTCGGACAGCATCATCGCGCTCGCGGCCGCCGAAGGGGTTGCCACAAACCTCATGCTGCGCGTGGCGGGCCGATTGCCGGGGCTCTGCCTTGTCGAGGACGGTTCCGCCGGCGAGCGCAGCGCTCATTATTGGCGCGATAGCGCGCCGGCGCGCGACCTGTTCGAGTTGCCTGAATGGATGCAGGTTGCGCAGGACCTCATGGCGGCGCGGCTGATCTATTTCTCCGGGATTACGCTATCGCTTTACTCCAACAACGGCATCGGCCGCTTTCTTGCTTTGCTGGAAGCCGCGCGCCAGCAGGGCGCCAAAGTGGCGTTCGACGGCAATTTTCGACCGCGCGGCTGGCAAGGCGACATCGCGCGGACACGAACCGTGTTCATCGAAGCGCTCAAGCGTGTCGATATCGCGCTGCCGACCTTTGATGATGAGGCGGTGCTTTGGGGCGACCCATCGCCGGAGGCGACGGTGGCGCGGCTGCAAGCGTTCGGGATTGGCGAGGTCGTGGTGAAAAACGGTCCGAACGGCGCGCTGATCGCCGCGGGCGGCGCGGCGGAATTCGTGCCGGTGCCGGAAGTGATGGTGCCGGTCGATGCAACTGCTGCCGGCGACGGCTTCAACGCCGGTTATCTCGCGGCGCGGCTTTCGGGCTCGGACGCCGCACAAGCCGCAAGCGCTGCGCATCGGCTTGCCGGCGACGTCATCCGCCATCAAGGCGCGCTGGTTCCCCGCGCGGCCGTTGCGCTGCACTATGCGAGCGACAGACGACGGATGACAGAGGACGGAGGAAATAAGATAATGATAATAGTGAAGTGATGACCGATAGCTGAGGCTGCGACGGCGCTGAACTGTGTCGTCTGTCGTCCGTTGTCTGTCATCCGTTCGGGAGGAAGATCCATGCAACGCTTCGCCATTGCGCTCGCCGCCATCTTCGCCCTCGCGCTCGGGACACCGGCTCGCGCCGACGAGCCGATCATTATCAAGTTCAGCCACGTCGTGGCGCCCGATGCACCCAAGGGCAAGGCCGCGATCCGGTTTAAGGAATTGGCCGAGAAGTACACCAACGGCCGGGTCAAGGTCGAAGTCTATCCGAACTCCTCGCTCTATAAGGACAAGGAGGAGCTTGAGGCCCTGCAGCTCGGTTCGGTACAGCTGCTGGCGCCGTCGATCTCGAAGTTCGGTCCCCTCGGCGTCAAGGAATTCGACATTTTCGATTTGCCGTTCCTGATGAGCGACGACGTGCATGCGCGGCAGATGATGGCGAGCCCGATGATGGCCGACCTCAACAAGAAGCTTGAGGCCAAGGGTGTTTCGCCGCTGGCTTACTGGGACAATGGCGCACACGTTTACACCTGCAACAAACCACTGATCTCACCAGATGACTTCCGCGGCCTGAAAATGCGCATTCAAGGCAGCAAGGTGCTCGAGGCGGTGGCACGAGAACTCGGCGCACTGCCGCAAATTCTGCCGTTCTCCGCGGTCTATCAGGCGTTGCAGACCGGCGTCGTTGACGGCGAAGACAACGTTCCGTCCAACATTTTGACGCAGAAATTCTATGAGGTTCAGCGCTATCTCACCGTGTCCCATCACGGGCGGCTCACCTACGCGCTGGTGACCAACAAGAAGTTCTGGAATTCGCTGCCGCCGGACGTGCGCGAGCAACTTGATCGTGCCGTGAAAGAGACCACCGTATTCTTCAATGCGACCGCCGAAAAAGACAATGCCGACGCGCTGGAAAAAATCAAAGCGTCGGGCAAGACCGAGGTGCACGTGTTGACCGAAGCTGAAAGGAAAGCCTGGATCGCCAAGCTGATGCCGGTCCATGTCGAAATGCAGGCCCGGTTCGGCAAGGATTTCATCGAGCGAATTTATAAAGCCTCGGGTTTTACGCCGCCGCAATCTTAGAACCGGCGGGCCGCTTCCTCGGTAGCGTTTGCGTACGGGGACCGCCGGTGTTCAATCGCATTCTCGATCGCCTTGAAGAGTGGATCATCGCTCTCCTGATCGGCGCGGCGACGGTCCTGACTTTCGTTGCGGTCGTCCACCGCTACGGCGCGAGCAACTCGGCGGTCCTTGCCCGCTGGGCGGCGATGCACGGTTTTGTCGTTCTTGCGCACGCGTCGGATTGGGTCTTCACCTCGCTCGCCGCGATCAATCTGTCCTGGGCGCAGGAACTCGCCACCTACATGTTCGTATGGATGGCGAAGTTCGGCGCCGCGCTTGGCGTGCGCACCGGCATCCATGTCGGCGTCGATGTCTTCGTCAAGCGCCTGTCGCCGCCGGCGCGCCGGCCGGTGATTGTGTTTGCACTGCTGTGCGGCGCGCTGTTCACCGGGGTCATCGGCACGCTGGGCGCGGTTTACGTGCACGACCTCGACCCCGACGAAGTCTCGCCGGAACTCGAATGGCCAAGCTGGATCATCTATCTCTGCATCCCGCTCGGCTCGTATCTGATGTGCTTTCGCTTTCTGCAGGTGATGTGGCGCTACCTGCGCACCGGGCTGGTGCCGCATCAGGGGCACGGCGTCGAGTACGAGGCCCCAAGCCCTGACGCGATCGTGCCGGCCGCGGAGGCGGCGCGATGATTGCCTTTGCAACCACCTCCAAGCCGTCGGCGCGGCGGCCGTTCGGCGACGCGGTCACGGCAGCGCTGATCATCGCTATTCCGATCGCGCTGGCGCTGATCTGTTTCGCTGCGCGGCTTCATATCATCGACCTGTCACACACCGTGCGCGCCGAACTCCTGTTCGCGCTGTTGCTCGGGTTGATGGCAACCGGCATGCCGATCTCGATTTCGCTCGGCCTTTCGGTTCTGACCTATTTGTTCATCCTGTCCGACGTCGATCCGAAGATGGTAGGCCTGAAGCTCTTCACCAGCCTCGACCGCTTCGAGATCATGGCGATCCCGTTCTTCATCCTTGCCGGCAATTTTCTCACCACCGGCGGCGTCGCCCGCCGCATGATCGATTTCGCCACCTCGCTGATCGGGCATTGGTACGGCGGTCTTGGCCTTGCCGGTGTCGTTGCCTGCGCGCTGTTTGCTGCGCTCTCCGGCTCGTCGGTGGCGACGGTCGTCGGTATCGGCTCGATCATGTTGCCGGCGCTGCTGCAAAACGGCTACCCGCCGCGCTTCGGCGCCGGCGTCATCGCCACATCCGGAGCACTCGGCATTCTGTTTCCGCCCTCGGTTAATCTCGTGATCTACGCGGTCGCGACCAGCGGCATGCAGCCGCGCGGACCCGATGGCGCGGTCGTCGATTCCGCCTCGGTTGGCCAGTTGTTCATGGCCGGCGTCGTTCCCGGCCTGATCCTTGCCACCATGCTCGGCGCGACGACTTGGTTTCGCGCCTGGCGCAAAGATTATCCGCGCATGGCGCGCGCCAGCTGGTCCGAATGCTGGCGCGCCTTTCGCGAGAGTTTTTGGGGGCTGTTCCTCATCGTTTTGGTGCTTGGCGGCATTTATTCGGGCCTGTTCACGCCGACCGAAGCCGCCGCCGTTGCTGCGGTCTATGCGTTCGTCATCGCGGTGTTCGTCTACAAGGGATTGAAGCTCAGCGAAGTTCCGGCGGTGCTGCTCAAGGCCGCGTCGATGAGCGCGATGATCCTCTACATCATCACCAACGCGGCGGTGTTCTCCTGGCTTTTGACCTCGGAGCAGATTCCGCAATCCATGGCCGGATGGATGACCGCACAAGGGTTCGGCATGATCGCGTTCCTTCTGGTCACCAACATCGTGCTGCTGGCGGCCGGCAACTTCATGGATCCAGCGGCGATCGTTCTGATCATGGCGCCGATCCTGTTTCCGATGGGAGCTGCGCTCGGCGTCAACGCGGTTCATCTCGGCATTCTGATGGCGGTGAACATGGAAGTCGGCCTGTGTCACCCTCCAGTCGGGCTCAACCTCTATGTCGCCTCCGGCATCACCGGCATGGGCATTGCCGAACTGACGGTGGCGGTGCTGCCGTGGCTCGCGACCATGCTGATTTTTCTGGCGATGGTAACTTACATCCCCGCACTGTCGCTGTGGCTGCCGCATTTGTTAGGCATGCTGTAGCCCGTCGCCGTGACCGATGTTCGCCCACCGATCGACATCGTCGCCAACCTCTGGCAACTCACCGGCGGCGATGATGCGGCGCTTGATAATCTGAAACTGTCGGGCAGCGATCCCGCGCTGCCGTCGTCATTCCGCGTCGGCACTGCGGCTCAGGCCAGCATCGCCGCCGCGGGTTTGGCTGCGGCCGAGTTGCGGCATGACGCGGGCGCAGCGCGGCAACGAGTCAGCGTCGACATGCGCCACGCCGCGGTCGAATTTCGCAGCGAGCATTGTCTGACCATCAACGGCGAAGCGCCGGCGAACTATAGCGATCCGCTGTTTCGCGCCTACCGCACCCGTGATGGCGGCTTTGTGCGGCTGCACATGAATTTTCCGCATCATCGCGACGCGGTCCTCAAGCTGCTCGGCTGTGCGCCGACGCGCGAGGCCATCGAGAGCGCGCTCGGCAAATGGGAGGCCGTCGCCTTCGAGACCGAGGCTTACCGACGCGGCTGCGTCGTGGCCGCGATGCGCACGCCGGAGCAATGGGCGCAACATCAGCAGGCGGCGGCGATTGCCGCCGTGCCGGCAGTGCGGATCAAGAAGATCGGCGAAGCGCCGGCTCGGCCGCTGCCGCGCGGGCCGCGGCCGCTGTCCGGTCTTCGCGTGCTTGACCTGACCCGCATCATCGCCGGTCCGGTCGCCGGACGCGTGCTCGCAGCGCACGGAGCGGACGTGATGCTGATTTCCGCGCCCGGTCTGCCGTTCGTCGACTGGCTGGCGAAGGACACCGGGCGCGGCAAACTTTCTGCTTACGCCGACATCGCGATACCGGATGGCCGGGCAGCGTTGCGGCATTTGATCAAAGACGCCGATATTTTCGTGCAGGCCTTTCGGCCGGGTGCGCTTGCTGCACGCGGCTTTGGCCCTGAGGACGTCGCGGCGCTCCGTCCCGGCATTGTCTATGCTTCGTTGTCGGCCTATGGCGATGCCGGGCCATGGGCATCGCGCCGCGGCTTCGACTCGCTGGTGCAAACCGCAACCGGCTTTAACTCGGCAGAAGCACAGGCGGCCGGCGTAGAGGGCCCGAAGGAGTTACCCTGCCAGGCGCTCGATCATGCTTCGGGATATTTATTGGCATTCGGCGCGATCATGGCGCGCATCCGCCAGGCGCGCGAGGGCGGCAGCTGGCTGGTGAGCGTGTCACTTGCCGGGACCGGGCGGTGGATTTGGAATCTCGGCCGGGTCGAAGGTGGATTCGCCTGTCCGCTGCCATCGCGCGATGATGTGGCGGATTTGTTGGAGACCAGTCAGTCACCGTTCGGTCTGATGAGCGGCGTGCGACACGCGGCGCAATTGTCCAAAACACCTGCTGCATGGATCCGGCCATCGGTTCCGCTCGGCACCGATCCGGCGGTCTGGCCTTCAGTCGCGGAAATCGCCCGGCCGTAGCTCGATCGCTACCCCATGCGGGGTGCGCTCGCACGCACGCTGCCATGCATTGCGAGTCCGGGCGAGTGTCTGCGCATCGGCCAGCCCTTTGTTAGCGAGGATGCGTTCGAGCGCGGCGAGCCAATGGTGATAGTAGGTTTCGCCGGTGTCGGGATCGCCGGCCGCCTGCGCTTTTTTGATTTCTTCGCCGAGCGTGGCCGCCCATTCGCCCCAGGTGAACAGGCCGCGCTGACTAAGCGAAACTGCGAGCGCAAAAGCTTGCGCTTCCCAAGGCTCGCGGAATACCGGGCCGTCGTCATTGCGCGGTATGGTTTGCACGGCTTGTGTAGCGCGCTGCGTTGCGGCGTCGGCCGGCATCGCTAGGCTGCCTCCAGATACGGCTCGAACGCCTCGATCGACACTTTGAGCGTCGGATCGGTCGCCTCGCCCCATAATTCGCGGCCCTCGAACAACACCGTGTAGAGCCATTGCGGGTTTTCGCCCAACCCGATCGCGACCGTATCGGGGAACACGTGACAACCGCGCACGGCCTTGATCACCCCGACGCGGCCACGGGCGTACCGCGGCAGGCGGGTATGGGTGGCCGGATGAATGTTTTTCGCGCGCACCCGGTCGCCGGGTTTGAAGCGGGCAGGGGCGCTCGCCGGCCGGGCGAACGAACCTCGGGTTAGCGAGCCCGCCACGTCGGAAGTGCCGAGCTTGCGTGCGAGCGGCGTACCAGGGCGCAGCGCGTGACCGGCGGCGATCTCATCGGCGCTGGCAAGGCCAAGCGCAGCGAGGTTGCTTTCCAGTCCCAATTCCCATCTTTTGTAGTAGGAGGAGGACAAATAAACGTCCGGTGGCAGCTTCTCCTGCGCACTCCGCGACCGATCGATCGGCCAGATTCCGGTAAAGCTGATGGCGCGCGTCATCGCGAACACGCGGCCTTCCCATTTTTCGTGAAAGACCGGCTCGTTTGGCTCGGGCTCGACTTTGCCGAAGCCGTGCATGCCGCCCATGTCGTGAATGCCGTCCATCACGCGACCTCGCCGGGAGTTTTCGGCAAGCCAGTCCCGATCATGCTGTCGCGCGTCACCAGCGTTGCGAGTTTTTCTTCGCTCCAGCCGTCAGTACCGGACGGGCGCATCGGCAACACAATAAAGCGCGTCTCGGCGGTCGAGTCCCACACCCGGATTTGCGTGTCCGCAGGCAACGTAACGCCGAAGTCGGCGAGCACGCCGCGCGGATCGTTGACCGAGCGCGCGCGATAAGGCGCGGATTTGTACCAGACCGGCGGCAGGCCGAGCACTTCCCACGGATAGCAGGAACACAATGTGCACACGATCATGTTGTGGAGTTTCGGCGTGTTCTCGACCGCAATGAGGTGATCGCCGACGCGGTTGAGCAAGCCGAGGGTCTGCACCGCCTTGGTCGCATCCTCGATCAGCGCCCGTCTGAAGGCAGGATCGGTCCAGGCCTTGGCGACGACGCTGGCGCCGGTGTGCGGGCCGATCTTGGTCTCATAGGCCTCGATTACCAGATCAAGCGCAGCCGGATCGATGTAGCCTTTCTCGGTCAGCACGGTCTCGAGCGCCCGCACGCGCAGCTGCATCTCGGACAGTTCCGAGCCGTGCTCGTGATGGTCGTCGTGATCATGATCGTGCGTCATCGCCCGCCTCTCCATATCGGCGTTCCGGAATGGTCATTATAGTGCAGCCGGATGTGATGTCACATCGCGCAAACCTGTTCGTCCGGGTGACCATGCCGACGCCGTTCAAACGCATCGCTGATAGCATCGACCGCATCAATACGGCGATTGCCCGCGCGGCGATGTGGTGTGCTCTGTTTATGGTGGTCGCCGAGTTTGCCACCGTGGTGATGCGCTATGTGTTCGGCGTCGGTTCGATCGCCCTTCAGGAGGCGGTGCTCTATGCGCAGGCGGCTTTATTTCTGCTCGGCGCCGCCTGGACGTTGCAAATCGGCGGTCATGTGCGCATCGACGTTTTCTACGCGCAGGCGCAGCCGCGGACGCGGGCGCTCGTCGATCTCTGCGGCGCGCTGGTCTTTCTGATGCCGTTTGCATTCGCGCTTGCGATCGTGTCGATACCGTACGCCACGCGTTCATGGAGTATTCTCGAACATTCGCGCGAGGCGAGCGGCCTGCCGTTTGTTTATCTGCTGAAGTCGCTTATCCCGCTGTTTGCTGTCCTGATCGGCCTGCAGGGCGTGTCGCAGGCGCTCCGTGCGGCGCTGGTTTTGATCAAACCGTCCGCGCACCCGCCCTTACCCGCCCGCGGGCGAGGGTGAGGAACGGCTGAATCATGGGTGAGGCGCTCGCCATCGCGATGGTGGTCGCGGTCTGCGCGGTGCTGCTGGTCGGCTATCCGGTGGCACTCACGCTCGGCGGCGTGTCACTGATCTTTGCCGCAATTGGCGCTGCAGCGGGGGTGATGGACCTCTCCCTCCTCGGCGCGCTGCCGGAACGCATTTTCGGCATCATGAACAACGACGTGCTGCTGGCGATCCCGCTGTTTGTCTTTATGGGGGTCATGCTGGAGCGCTCGCATATTGCCGAAGAGCTCCTGGAAACCATGGGCCGTCTGTTCGGCTCGGTGCCGGGCGGGCTTGGTATCGCGGTTACCATCGTTGGGGTGCTTCTGGCGGCGGCCAAGGGCATTGTCGGCGCGACCACGGTGACGATGGGATTGATCGTGCTGCCGACAATGCTGCGCCACGGTTACGACAAGGCGCTGGCGGCAGGCACAGTCGCGGCTACCGCGACCTTGGCGCAGATTTTTCCGCCGGCGACCGTGCTGATCCTGCTCGGCGACCAGCTCAGCAACTCCTATCAGGCGGCGCAATTGGCGGAGGGCAATTTCGCGCCGCAGACCGTCTCGGTGGCCGACCTGTTCGCTGGCGCGATCATTCCGGGCCTAATTCTGGTCCTGCTGTACCTGCTTTATTTGATCGCCATGGCGCTGCTCTTCCCGAAGCGATTGCCGGCGATTGCACCGGACCCCGCCGCGCCCCATGGTCTGGCTTTGGCACGCCGGCTGGTCGCGGTTCTGATCGCGCCGCTGTTGCTCATTCTCGCCGTGCTTGGTTCCATTCTCGGCGGCGTCGCGACGCCGACGGAAGCCGCTTCGGTCGGCGCTGTCGGCTCGATCCTGCTCGCGGCGCGCAAATCCGGCGCCGCCGGCCTTTTGCTGCCGGTGCTGGCGCGGACCACGGAAATCACCAGCATGATCTTTTTGATCCTGATCGGCGCGACGCTGTTCAGCCTGGTTTTCCGCGGCCTCGGCGGCGACGTTTTGATCGAGCGGGCGCTCACCAACCTGCCGGGCGGCGTCGGCGGCGCGACGCTCGCGGTGATGGCCGCACTGTTTGTGCTTGGCTTCGTGATGGACGCCTTCGAGATTATTTTCGTCGTGGTGCCGATCGTGGCGCCAGTGCTGCTGAAAATGCCGGGTGTCAATCCGGTTTGGCTCGGCATTATGATCGCGATGAACTTGCAGACCTCCTACATGCATCCGCCGCTCGGGCCGACATTGTTTTATCTGCGCGGCGTGGCGCCGCCGGAGGTGACGACGCGGGATATTTACGTTGGCATCATTCCTTACGTGGTCATCCAGCTCGCCATGCTGCTGGCGCTGTGGTTCCTGCCCGGACTTGCGACCGTCCTGCCGCACCGGCTCTCCGGCTCGTGAAACAGGCTCGGCTTCGGCCGGTAAGGACCGCTTTTTGCAAAATCGCTGTCAGCCCGGCTGACTGATTGCCACCAATTCGGTATCCTGCGGTTCCAGCCTCAACACCGAATTCCCCCAGCCGGGGATTTTGTTATGATTGATTTTGCCATGATTCAGTCAAAGCTTTCGCAATACTGCTCAGCCGCAATCAACGGGAACGGGGCTCCATTGCATCTTGCGCGCCGGCTTGCTGCTGCTGCGACAGCGTTTTTGCTGATTTCGACGGCATTTATCGTCTTGCTTTTCTCGGATGTGGACGCGCGTGCCGGAGGCCTTTTCGGCACCTGCCCCGACGCCGGCGATCTCGCGGTGTTACCTTCCCCGCTTTCGCCGTGGCGGGGGGCGCCATTGCACGTCGTGTTCGCTGCGGAAAAGCCGATGGAGGCCGAGCTTTCGCTGATCGCGCCTGATGGAAGCGTAGCGGCAAGATCGCGTGGGCGGTACGGCGGGCCGCCGTATTTCTGGTTCGCGGAAGTCGCGTCTCCGGCGCCGGGAACGTGGCGCGCTCAGCTCGCACCCGCCGGATGCAGCGCGATCACTCGCGACATCGCCGTCAGCGATGCTGCACCGCCGCGGCCGCGCGCTACGCCGGGTAGCATATGGCCGCTGCGCAGCGGCTGGAATCGCGCGACGGAAAATTTGTATTCGGCGTGGATCGAGAAGCTGTTCGACGCGCCGCTGGATGCCGAGCCGTCGTGGCCGGCACTGTACAATGTTTTGCGCGATCGATCGCGCAATTTTCTGTTCAACTATCTGGGTGCCGGCGAAGACGAAGTAGCAATGGCCCTTCGCCCGGACTGCGCCGATCTGGTGTACTTTCTGCGCGCGTATTTCGCGTTCAAGATCGGGCTGCCGTTCGGCTACTCGAACTGCTCGCGCGGCGGCGGCGGCAAACCGCCGAAGTGCTTCGCATGGTCGAGCATTCAAAGCGTGAGCTCTTCGCCGTCGGACCGACGGTCCGCCGAGCCTCAACCAACCAAAATTTCGTCCACGCCCGGCGAGGGCGAAGCGGCGAAGCCACGGGGGCTTGGTGCGTCGTTCGGCCGTTATCTGCGCGTGGTCGCGGACGCCGTTCAGTCCGGATCCGTGCGCGTGTCCGCGACCGACGACAACACCGACTTTTATACGGTGGCGCTGAAGCAGGACACGCTGCGGCCCGGGACCGTGTACGCCGATCCGTACGGCCACGTGATGATGCTGGTACGGCGGGTGCCGCAATCGGGCGGTGCCGCAGGCGTCTTTCTTGCGGTTGACGGGGAGCCCGACGGAACGGTCGCACGCAAGCGCTTTTGGCGCGGCAATTTCCTGTTTGCCCACGAGCCCTCGCTTGGCAGCCCCGGTTTCAAGCGTTTTCGGCCGATCGTGCGCGAGGGCAACGGCTCGTTGCGGCGGCTGACCAACGCCGAAATCGCGAGAGATCCGCAGTACGGCGATTTTTCACTCGAGCAATCGCAGCTCGGGGTCGAAGACTTCTACGATCGCATGGATGACGTGATGTCGCCGGCGCCGCTCGATCCTCTGCGCGCCATGGAAGCGGCAATTTCCTCGCTGGAAGAGCAGGTGAAAACCCGGGTGGGATCGGTCGAGAACGGGCGGAAATTCCAGAACAGCGGACATGGCGATGCGACCATGCCGGACGGCCCTTCGATCTTCGCGACCACCGGCGCGTGGGAAGATTTTGCGACTCCGGCCCGCGATTTCCGCCTGCTGATCGCGATAGATGTGGTGCGGGGGTTCCCGGATCGCGTCGCCCGGCAGCCGCAACGATACGCCATGCCGATGGGAAGGAGCGTCGCCGACGTAAAGGCGGGATTGCAGAGTGCGCTCGCGTCCGAGCTTGCGGCGCGCAAGTTTTCCTATACGCGCAGTGACGGCTCGGCGTGGACGCTCACGCTTAAGGACGTGATCGACCGCGCGGCGGATTTTGAGATGGCGTACAATTTAAACGATTGTGTCGAGCTGCGGTGGGCCGCGCCCGCCCAGAGCGAGGAGGCGTCGACTTGTAAGCGACATGCGCCGGCGGCGCAGCGCGCCAAGATGACGGAGTACCGCGCCTGGTTCCGCGGGCGGCATTGGCCGGCGCGCGCTACCTGATTAAGGCTGCCGCAACCGGTCGAGGACCGAGCTTGAGGCAAAGCCGTCCGGTATCTGGCCTGTTGCGATCTGGAAATTGCGGATCGCAATGCGCGTGCGCGGGCCAAGGAGTCCGTCGGGCGCGCCAACATCGAAGCCGCGGCGCGCCAGCCGCTGCTGCATCTCATATCGCTCACCGATCGAAAGCGCACGTTCGTCGCGCGGCCAACTGGCAATGAACGGTGCACCGCCGGCGAGCCGGTCGGCCAGATGGCCGATGGCGAGCGCATACGCCTCGGCCGGATTGTATTTCATGATGACGCGGAAATTCGGCAGCAGCAGGAAAGCGGGTCCGCGCGCCCCGGCCGGCAGAAAGACGTCGGCGCGGTCAGACAGGCGCGGAAATGGTTTCTCATTTGCCCGCCTGATCCCGAGCGCCTGCCACTGCCCAACGGACATCTGCCGCGAAAGATCGGCCAGCA
>Ga0335085_10004792_pt1 | contig 22166 bp, 25 predicted proteins | sample Lox_Sample_45_FD_206712 | JGI IMG/M metagenome (GOLD analysis project Ga0335085, IMG submission 206712) | Soil microbial communities from Loxahatchee National Wildlife Refuge, Florida, United States - Lox_Sample_4.5 | ecosystem: Environmental > Terrestrial > Soil > Wetlands | place: USA...
TCGGGATTCCGTCTTTGACTGGACGCCGGTAGCTCAACCCACCGAATCGCCGTATACGGACCCGTACGTACGGTGATGTGACAGGGACAGCGGGCGACCGCCTACCTATGTCGATTGCGGAAGTAATCAGTAATCAGCGATCAGTAATCAGTGGAAAGCAGATAACAGATAGCAGCGAGCAGGAACCGAATCGGTCTTGCTGCGGTAATCCGTAATGAGTGACCAGTAATCAGTAGGAGGTAGCACCGCCATTCCTGGCTGTGCTCTTCTTTGCGACCTCTATTCCAGATCTTCACCGCACTCCCCTTGACAGCTAGTCCAAGATGCCGATTTGAGAATGGAATCAATCTCCTCCGTGGCTTCCAGAAACTCAACCTTCCTCCCAACGCGAGACTTCTCATTCCACGCATCGCAGACCACTTCCTTGGCCCGTCCATCAACGGATGTCCGCACTCCGACACTCGGAGTATCGAACGCCCATCCAAAGGCCCGCCCATCCAGGGTGCTAAATCGGGCTTGCGTTAAGATCTGCAAAACACGCGTGATCTTTTCTCTCTCCAAGGTGCCCGATCGAAACGTTTCTATCCGCGAATGGCGTCTCCAGCCGGCATACTCGACGCGCCCATCCCCGTGTGCCGTGATCGTGTACACGCGACAAGATCCATAACACGGTCCTCGGGGCACCTCCACCTCAACGCTTTTCCAATCCTGTGGATGGGTCAGGTCCGCGTTCAAAGCCGGATGCCACAGGAAGACACCAATCACGACCACTACGATACTGAATCCATACAGAAACGTTTGCCGGAAATAAAGCAACCTATTTAAGGTTTCTCCCCAACCTGTTTCTCGCCAAATCCAAAGAAGCGTAGAGACGGGCAGCAGAACAAGAAAAAGATTGCGTGTATATAGAGAAAACAACAAACTGCGAGTTTCACTCCAGGGACAGAATACCCAGAACATCCAATGAACAATCGCAAGCACGGTCGTTACCCTTCTCCACTTCCATCGGTCCCGCCGAAACAGAGTGACGCAGAGGAGCGGAAATTCCGTAGCGAACACAAGGAAAGGCAGGCTGTTTGAAAAGAAGCTTCCAGCAGATTCTGGCGGTAGCCACAGCCGAGATTTCCACGTCTACCAAGAAATTGTCAGGAAGAGAACCGGACCCGCGAACAACAAGGCCGGCAATGTCGCAATGCGCCGTAATCTTCGGCAGAGAAGCGCGTCGTCACTTAGCCTTAGTAGGAGAAAAATTACAGCGATGACCGCTAATCCCGAAAGGATAACTGTGATCTCGCTTGCTATTTGGTCGGTTCGTCCTGGAAACTCTCGTCTCAACGTCCCTGTCGAGACTGCACTCACGGGATGAAAGTGCAGAAAATCACTGACCCTATAAACACTACGCGACGCAAGGTAGGCAGAATCATCGAAATTCGGGATGGAGCTTGCATCGTTCAAAACAAGAATGAGTCCGGCAATAAAAAGGCCGCTCCCGAGATTCAGGCCGAGCAGGAAATCATCAAGAAAACGCTCTTTCCGTGCATTGCTCGAATCACAGATCTCATGGCTCATGTCCGAGGTTCCGGTCTCCGCAAAGGGGCACCATTCCTATCTTTTGCTTTAGACACCTGCCACCATCAACTAGTTCCACCGGGGTATTCAGTCTGACTACTGACTACTGACTGCCGACTCCCAATTTTCTATCTTAGTCCGCGGAAACCGCACGGCTCTTTGCCCAATTGCGAATCTCGGTGATCTCTTCCGCGCGCGTCACGCTCAACGGTTGCGTGGCATGGATTTCCGCAATCAAAATTTCCGTCGTCAATTGCTGTTTCTGACTGAACGCCGTATATAGGCCCGCGACAATCACCTGTTCAATCTCCGCCCCGGAAAATCCTTCGCTGGCCATGGAGAGCTTCGCCAAATCAAACCCTGCCGTGTCTCTTCCCCGCTTGCGGATGTGCAATCCAAACAAATCCACGCGTGCCGCCGTATCCGGCAAATCCAAGAAGAAAATCTCGTCGAAGCGGCCCTTGCGCAGCATCTCCGGCGGCAGAATCGTGATGTTGTTCGAAGTCGCCGCCAGAAACACGCCGCTCTCCCGGTCCTGCATCCACGTCAACAGCGTCGCCAGCAGCCGCTGCGACAATCCCGCATCCGCGTCTCCACTTGAGCCTGCCGAAGCGAACGCCTTCTCGATCTCGTCAATCCAGAGCACCACCGGCGCAATCTTCTGCGCCACGTCCAGTGCCTTGCGCAGCCGGCGCTCGCTCTCTCCGACATACTTGTCGTACAAAGCCCCGGCATCCAGCCGCGCCAGCTCGTAACCCCACTCCCCGGCCACCGCGCGCGCCGCCAGACTTTTCCCGCAGCCCTGCACTCCGGTGATCAGCACGCCCTTCGGGGGCACCAATCCAAACTTCTGCCCTTCCGGCGTCAGCGCGCTTTTTCTCTTCCCGATCCATTCGCGCAGTCTTTTCAATCCCGCCACGTCGGAAAACGAAGCATCTCGCTTCACGGTCTCCAGCAACCCCTCCGTGTGCAGCGCCTGTCGTTTCGCTTCCATCACGTCGTCCAGCAGGCCGGCATCCGCCCTTCCCCGCGCCAGCACACATTGCCGCAGCACGCGCAACGCATCGTCTTCCGGCAACCCCGCCAGATTCTTTGCCAGTTGCAGCAACCCCGCGCCATCCAGCGAAGTCGCCACGCCTTGCATGCGGTTCAATTCCGCCAGTGCCGCCTTCACACCGCCCAGCAATTCCTCCACGGACGGCAGCCCCAGCTGAAACACCACCGCATCGGCCTCAAGTTCCGGCGGCAACTGCATCGCCGCCGCCAAAATCACGATCGAACGCCGCGCTGTCCGGAACCCATCCGCCAGATCGCGCAACCGGCGGCTGATGCGGTCGTTATCGCAATAGCGCCCGAAGTCCTTCAGCAGGAAAATCCCGTCGCCTTGCACCGTGGCGATGTTCGCCAACGCCTGCTCCGGCTGGTCCGAGTTATACAAGCCCGCCCCGCCGGCGCGCGCCAATCCCGTCGTTACACTCCACACGTATAACGGGATCTGCAGGTCCATCGCCGCATGCTGTAGCAGCTCCACAAAACGCTGTTCCTCGCCGGTCTCGACGGTCACAATCGGATTCCGCGAATTGATGAGCAGTTCGAGTTCTTCGCGTTTGGTGCGCGGCGCGCCCGCAGGGGCCGAAATCGGCGTCCCACCCGCGCCAGGCGGCCTCAACGGCGTTTTGATGTTGTTTGACAAAGCAGCACTCCACGCCTCAAACTAGAAAATTGAAGTCAACGCTTAAGGAGCAATAGATGGCTCAAGGTCAGGCTACCAAAGTCAAGAAGAAGAAAAAGTCCGTTTTGAAGCGCGCGGCACAATCTCGTCAACGCGCCGAAGTCAATCGCGCCAACCGCACGCGCGTGCGCACCGCTATGCGCCGCCTGCGCACCGCGATCACCGCGGGCGACGTCACCGCCGCGACCAATTTGCTGAATCCTACGCTTTCCGCGATCGATCAGGCGATTACCAAGGGCGTGCTGCACGAGAATACCGCGAACCGCTACAAATCGCGCCTCACTCTTGCCTTCAACCAGGCGAAAGCCAAGTCCGCCGCCAAGTAACCAAGCTTCCCAAACTGGTGCCCCACACGCCGTCTTCGCGTGTGGGGTTTTTGTTTTGGCCGGGATGCCTTTTCTTCTCAGCGTATCTCAGTGCCCTCTGCGTCTCTGCGTTAAGTTCTCTCCTCTTTCTACTTGACTACCCGTACCACATTGGCTCTTCCCCTCCACCCCGCTTCTGCGCGATTCTTCCCGTGCCGAACGAAAGAGGTCCTCAATGCCTGAATCGATCACCGTCGTCCGCACCACCCATTCCCGCCTCACTGAGGATCTCCGCGAAAACTCCCCCTTCGGCACGAACTACTCCGACCACATGTTCGTCGCCGACTGGTGCGACGGCCAATGGAAAGACGCGCGCATCGTCCCCTTCGGCCCCATGGAACTCTCCCCCGCCACCACAGCGTTGCACTACGGCCAATCGTTCTTCGAGGGGTTCAAGGCCCACCACACCGCCGACGGCCGCGTGGCGCTGTTCCGCCCGATGGCTAATCACGCGCGCCTCAACCGCACGGCCTCCCGCTTGGCAATGCCCGACATTCCGGAGTCGCTCTTCCGCGACGGCCTGGTCGAACTGATCCGCACGGATCGCGGCTGGGTTCCGCATCGCGATGGCGGTTCGCTCTACGTCCGCCCTGTCTATTTCGGCACCGACGATTCGCTGATGGTTCGTCCCGCCACCCGCTACCGCTTCGTGATTTTCACCGCGCCCGGCGGCCCGTACTTTGCGCAACCCATCCGCCTGCTCGCGGAAGAAACCTACGTCCGCGCCTTCGTCGGAGGCACCGGCGACGCGAAAACCGCCGGAAATTATGGCGGCGGCCTGCTCGCCGCGAAACTTGCGCAAGCCAAGGGCTATGCCAATGTGCTGTGGCTTGATGGCAAGGAGCGCCGCTACCTTGAAGAGTCCGGCGTGATGAACATTATGGTGAACATCAACGGCGTGGCCATCACTCCGCCGCTTTCCGGCACGATCTTGCCGGGCGTGACGCGCGATTCCGTGCTGACGCTGCTGCGCGAATCCGGCGTCAAAGTCGAGGAGCGCCCCGTCTCGATTGACGAAGTTTTGGCCGCGCAAGCCGCCAGCACGCTCGTGGAAGCCTTCGGCATCGGCACCGCGGCGATCATCGCTCCCATCGCCTGCATCGGCTATAAGGGGAAGGACTACGAAATTCCGACCAACTCACCCGCCGCCCTCGCCGGCAAGCTCAAGGCCCAACTCACCGCCATCCAATACGGCCGCGTCCCCGACACCCACAATTGGCTGCTGTACGTGTAGGGGCTCGAGAACCTCGCCCTCCGACTTTGGCCACGCTTGCCTGCGTGCTTGCCTGTTTTCGTAGTTCCGCGCTAAGCTGCGACGCTTAATCGCACCATGGCACGCGCAAATAAACTTCTCGACCAGATTTTGAGGGGCAACGCTGACGCAAATATCCCTTTTTCCGGCATGCTGCAGCTTCTCAAGCGGCCTGGATTTCAGGAACGCATTAAAGGCGACCACCACATCTTTTTCCGCGACGGAGTCGCCGAAATCATCAACTTGCAACCCCGTTCCGGAAAGTGCAAACCCTATCAAGTGAAACAGGTCCGGAATGTTATAATTGCTTATCGCTTGGCGGGAGAGGTCGATGTCTAAATACGAGATCATCATCTATTGGAGCGAGGCGGACAAAGCCTTTATCGCGGAGGTCCCCGAACTTCCTGGCTGCGCCGCCGATGGAAAGACGCACAAAGAAGCTCTCGCCAACGTAGAGATCATCGTCCAGGAATGGCTGGAAACCGCCAAAGAACTTGGCCACCCGATTCCCACTCCACGCGGCCGCCTCACGCTCGTCTGAACATCGAACGCTTTTTGCTTTCCCTTCGCCCATGATATCCTGAGTCATGGGAGGGACTAAGGATGACTGAGTGCGTTGAAGTTGGAACGATTGCGAGTGTCGGAAGGGACCACATCATCTGGCAGAGCGGTGCCAAGAAGCTCTGCGTGAGGTTCGCAGATGATTCGATGTTTACAAAGGAAGAGTGCGCTGAATCATTCAAGGCATTTGTAGGCAAGGACGCAGCGATTCCCGTCAACGGACCGTTCTTTATTGGACTGGATTTTCTTCCGGGTTATTTTGAAGGCAGCGTAAGAATAACTAAGCTACAACACAAGATCGCGTCCGTCGTCGCTTGTTAATGCTGCCGCTTAGCGATTAATTTCGTTCGCCCCCGCGGCGTTCGGCTATCAATTCGTCCGCCAGCGATGTGCCCGGCTTCACATGCTTGCGCACTAACCGTTGCGCCCGCTCGATGTTGCGTTGCAGGCTCTTGATTTTCTCCGCGGAATCTCGTCGCCCTCTGCGTCTCTGCGTTAAGCTCTCTTTCCTCTTCCCCATTTTCTACTTCCCTGCCGCCCGCGCTCCGCTCAACTCCCACACCAGAAACTCCATCACGGAATGGGGGTCTTTTGTGCCGCCCTTCAGGCGGTTATCGGCTTCGCGGAGGGCCTTGATGCCTTCGAGCAGGCGCTCTTTCGAAATTTTTCGGGCACTTTGAATGGCCAGTTCCGCTTGTTCTGGGCGCATGCCCAGCGCTCGCGCCACTTGCCAGCCATTGGCCGCGCGCACTTCGGTCGCCTCCACCAACTTGCGGTACATCCAGGCCATCGCGCCGAGCATCTGCACCGGCTCTTCGCCCTCGCGCAGCAACCGTTCGAAAAATTCCAGTGCCTTTTTCGGCTGGCGCGAGGCCAGCAAGTCGGCTACTTCCCAAATCGTGGCGCTTTTTTCTGAAACCACCAACGCTGCCACCTCCTGCCGCTTCACCGTCTTTCGATCTCCAACGTACGTTGCCAGCTTGTCCACTTCCGTCTTTAATCGCATCAAATCGCCACTGACAAACTCCGCCAGATCCTCGGCCGCGCCTTTCTCAAGCTCGATGCTCTGCTCCTTGGCCAGGGATTTCGCCAGCACCGCGGCTGCGGCCACGCGCTCGTCCAAATTTTCCCCCAGCCCCACTTCCACCACCAGCGCCTTCTCCAGCAGCATCTTCGCCAGCCGCATCCGCTGGTCCAGCCCAGAAGCCTCAATCACCAGCACGGTGAACGGCGCCGGATTCTCCAAATACGCCTCCAGCGTCTTCACCGCTTCGTCGCGCGCCTTCTCCCCCAGTTGTTCGATCGCCTCGGCATCCTCCAGAAACACCACCTGCTGGGGCGAAAGCATCGGCAATGTCTGCGCCTGATCCGCGGCGGTCTGGATCTCGCCGTTGTCCGCCGAAAACCGCGACACCGCCCAGGTCCGCGCCACCTCTGGCACAAATTTCTCGATCAACTGTTTCCGGCACTCGTCCCGCAGATACGGCTCGTCACCCAGAAGCAGGACGGCCGGGATGGCCTTGCCCTTGCTCAGTCGCTCGAGGAATTCGTCGGTAGTCAGCTTCGCCATCAGAAATTCTCGGTTACCGCGGATACCAGGCGCTCGGCAAAATCCTGCGCCATGCGGTCCAGCGCCGGGTCGCCTTCCTGAAAGTAGCTCCGCACATCGGTAGACAACTCGTACTGATTGCGGAACACAAAATTGTCGTTGTGGTAGAGGACCTTGTCGGTCTCACGCTCCGTCAAAGTCACGTCGCATTTCATCGTCACCAGCATCACCGTGGCCTGTGCCGTGGAAGTCGTCTGCGTCGTGGTCGTCTGAAACACCAGCGGCAGCACTTCCATACTCAGGACTTTGCCGGTCAGAACCGCATCCCCCTGGAATGGATCGGACACCACGCGGTAGTTCGTCTTCGCCAGGAATTCGTGAATCGTGGCCGCCGTGAGTTTCTCTTCTACGCGATACGTTGTCGTCTTATTTTCAATCGCGGGCACTGCGATCACGTGGATGCTCTTCGGCAGCGTGTTGTAATGCGCGGTCGTATGATACCCGCAACCCGCCACGCTCAGGACGGCCCCTGCCAACAATCCCCACTTCAACAATCGCCCGCGCCTCATCCTTCCAACCATTCCGCCAGTTTGATTCCATTCGCGGCCGGCACCCGCAGATTATCTCCCGCGCCCCAGAACCACCACGCTTCGGCACGCGATAAATCCGCACGCGGCTCGCTCAAATGCAACCGGCTCTCTCCCGCCACGCTCACGTTGCTCGGCCCCGCTTCCTCCGCTCCCTCCACGCTCCACCCGGCTCCCTGGAAAGCGGCAATCAGCTTGGCCATATCCGTGCCATCGCCCAGATCCGCGCACGCGCTGAACACCATCCCATAAAAAACCGGCGCATGCACCAGGCACAGCGAAACTTTCGCATCTTCGCTCACGTCGCCCAGAGCAGCCGCAACTTCCGCCCGAATCTCCGCCTCTTCCCGCCTCAAATCCGGCTTGCTCTCCGCGGGGAACTTCGGTAACAAAGTAAATGCCGCCTGCGTCCCAAACACGGGGCTGCCCACACTCTGGAACGATAGCAACTGGGAAGTCTGCGTCTCCAGCTCCTCAATCCCGGGGCGACCGCTCTCCGATACCGGCCGGAAAATCACCATGACCAGCCGCTGCAAGCCAAATTGTTCGAGCAGGAGGGCCAGGCTCGCTGCCGCCGTCCCGCCTGCGGAAAATACGCTGAATATTTTCGAGTGCCTCGCCACACTTTTTCCCGTCAAGGCTTCAATCTTCGGGAACCATGGAGTCGCGTCAGGGTCGGAGAGCGTGGCGCGGGTAAAATCAATGATGGTGGCACCGGCCTCGCGCGCCTGCGGAATGCACATGTTCCCAAAGGCCGTGGAACCCGCCAGAAATGCATACTTCGCGTTGCGGAACGTCCCCTCTTCCAGTCGCTGAATAATTGCCGCTTCGCCGCCCGCTTCCGTGAGGGTCCCGGCCACGTCTTCTTCATCCACCAGCCGCAAATCCCATCCGGCAAAGCGGCTCTCTTCGAGAAGCGTTTTCAATTCGCCGCCCAGCAGTGACGACGCTCCCGCAATCACAATTCTCTGGGAAGCTCTTTCCAGGGACATGCGTCAGGCGGTCCTTGTCACTAGCCTGTGCCGCAGGAAACGCACCAGATGAAGGATCAACCCGGCGATGGCATACGTGCCAGCCATAATCACAAGCACGACTTCCGAATACTTCCAGATAATCGCCACCAGCAACACCAGCAGAATAATCGTCACCGACGGTTGCTTTCGTGTCCAGGGAATATCCTTGAAGCTGTAATAGCGCACCGTGCTGGTCATCAGTGCGCCGAGCACCGGCAGCAGCACAAACCACGCGTATGCCCAGCTAGAATCCAGCAACGGACCGAAATAATGTCGCGAATGAACAATCGCCGCCACCACACCTGCCGCAGCAGGTGTCGGCATCCCGATAAAATTCTTGTTTCCGCCGGGTTCCATGCCCTTCACGTTAAACCGCGCGAGTCGCCAGGCGGAGCAAACCAGAAACGTCAAACAGCAAACCCAGCCAAATTCCCCAAGCTGATGAAAATCCGGACTTGCCGCAAATGCGAAACGGAAACCCCAGGCGTAGGCCAGAATCGCCGGGGCGATGCCGAAGCTGACTACGTCCGCCAGTGAATCAAACTGCACGCCGAACTCTGTATTCGTCCCGGTCAACCGCGCAATGCGCCCATCCATCGAATCGAACAGGATGGCAATCCCGATCGCTTTCGCGGCATGGTCGAAATCTTCCTTGCCGCCCACCAGGGCGGCCACAGACGCGTAATACCCACACAGCAAATTCGCCACGGTAAACAGACTCGGAATCAGGAAAATTCCGCGCCGCAGCCGATGGCCCCGGATTCGCCTCTCCTGAAACGGTATCTCGTGCTGTTCAAATTCCGCCATGCTTTGTTCTCCGAGCGCCAGCGGCGCGCCAGACGCTTAGCCCAAGCCGTTAGGCCTGGGTCGTCCACTCCAAAGGAAAGCAGGGCCGTAGGTCCGACACAACACGCCGCGTTACGCTTCACTCTACTACGTGCCGCTCTGCAAATCCCTGTTTTTCTCGGATGCGGTTTTTCTCTGATCCGCGCGCTTTGTGTTGGCCGTCACACTCGCGGTCATGCGGGCCACAACGCTCGACCCGCCGTGGACAGTATTCCCCACCTTCACGGCGATTTCCGCGCCCTCCGGGAGCCACAAATCCACTCTCGAGCCGAATCGCACCAGACCCACCAACTCTCCGCGCCCCACGGAGTCTCCGGTTTTTTTCCAGGAAACGACGCGCCGCGCTACCCATCCCGCAATCTGCTTGAACTCCATCTCCCCATATTCACTGGCCAGCGTAAAGACGTTCTGCTCGTTTTCCAGCGAGGCGTTTTCCGCCCACGCCGCCAGAAACTTCCCCGGCTTGTATTCCAATTTCTTGATCGTCCCCGCCGCCGGCGAGCGATTCACATGCACATTCCAGATGGCAAGAAAAATACTGATCCGCTTCCCTGGCCGTCCCGCGTTTTCTTCGTCTTTTACAACCACCACGCGGCCGTCCGCCGGAGACACTACCACACCGGGCTCCATCGGTATTTTGCGGTTGGGATTCCGAAAGAAGTAAAAGACAAAAAGCCCGAGAAAAATCAGCAGGCCACCCGCAAGGATGTCCATGGGCGTACGAAACACCAGCAATACCAACCCGGCAACGAGCGGCGGCAGTCCGAACCAATACCCTTCTTTGACCATAGTCTCCCTGAGTCCGTCGCGAATCCTCTTCGCGGGAGCACCACGGTCATTCTACGACAACTTTTCCTGGGGGAGCGATTCCGGACGGGCTACTGCGAATGTCTAGCGCGCGCACTGTGAACGCGGGAAGCAAGGCGTTCCATTTCATCCTTCACGTGCAACTTCATTTTCTTGAGTTGGATTTCTTCGATCAGGTCTTCACTGCTGTGGTAGGGGGAGTGGGTTAATTCGTGGAGTTTTGCTTCGTACTGCCGGTGCTGCTCTGCCAGACGCTGATACTCGGCGTCTGCTTCACCAATTACGTCCCGAGGGCTCCGCTGCGGTGTTGCCATGCGTTCCTCCTCTGATTGTGGTGCGGATATGAATGGGGTGTGACAACTGCATGTGCGCAGGGTAGCACCGGGAATGCCGGAGTCAAGAGCGAGTTGGTACTAATGCGCGGGCGTTGTGGATTTTCACAGCCCCAGCTCCATCACCAGGGCAGCTTCCTTCGGATCCTGGTAATAGTCCTTCCTTTTCCCCACCGCCTGGAAACCCAATGACTCGTAGAACGCCATCGCCCCAGCGTTCGACTCCCGAACCTCTAAAAACACACGACTTACCCTACATCGCCGATACTCCTCCAGTAACCTCCCCACAAGCAACTTCCCTTCTCCTCGCCGTCGGGTCTCTTGCCGCACGGCCAAATTGAGGATTTCAGCCTCGTCTGCCGCCATTCTTCCGATCGCAATTCCCGAAATGACTGTCCCATTCTCGCAGACGAGGGCAGTCACTCCTGAAAGTTCTCTCATCCTTAGTAAGTCCGATTCTCCCCACAGCGTCGCTTCCGGCGTCGCCGCCAAAATGCGCGCCACTTCCACAGCATCTTCCTCGGGCCGAAATTGGCGGATCGAATAGCCTGAGCGGCGCTGGCTCTCATCTCCCATGGCTTCCCAGATCCTTCCAGAAAATCTCGGCATCCGACCGCCGCACATAATTGGCGTCCAGATGCAGAGCGTCGCTCAATTCGTGCCGTCGCGCCCGCTCTTCGCCCAATTCCGCCACACCTGCGGCCAATGCCTTGCCGCAACCAACCAGCGATTCCCCGCGCGCGGCTCGCTTTTCCCAGTTGGGCACGGCCCCCAGCAACGCCGGATCCGGCGTCACCCAACGTACGGGATCTTCCCCAGCCTGTTCTCCAACCCATTTCACAAATTCGTCCGCGGCGATGACCATTTCCTGTCCTACCAGTTCCATACTTCCATCCGGCTGCACGCGGTACAAGCCGCCAAAAATCTGCCCCCGCTGCGCATCAAAACACGCTGCAATGTAACCGGATCTGGCACCCACGGTTCGAGCTATCACCTCCAGCCTGGATACCCCAACCACAGGTTTGCCGTATAGCTCCGCCCATGCTTTGACGGCTGTAATCCCAACCCTGAGTCCGGTAAACGATCCGGGGCCCGTCGCCACTGCTAACACATCGGCCAAATCCAGCCTTGTCTCCGCATCGCCCAAACACTTTTCCACAGCGGGAAGCAGCCAAGAGGAATAATCTTCCGCCGTTTCATGCTCTTGCAGCGATGCCGTCGCGCCGTTTGCGCACACCGCAACGCTTCCACGGACTTCGCAAGTGTCAATTCCCAGCGTGATCAAATTCCACCCCTTGCGTCATGTATTCTTTCGTTATCCAATCCCAGAGCGTAACTCACACAAACAAAAAACATTGCGCAATTCCCGGCATCTTTCGCATCTTCGGCTGCTAACCGATCAATAAACCTGGAGCAATTTACGGAAAAAAGGCCTCGAGCGCCGAGCAATTTCAATGCCAAATTGGTCGGACCGTTTCTCTATCTTCCTGATTCCACAGGATATATCTTGACTCTTGCGGCACACTTGCCTACACTGCGTTTATCTCCTAGGGGGACATCCGAAGCTATGGACTACAAGATTGGCGACAAGGTCGTTTATCCGAACCACGGCGTTGGAATTATCGAACAAATCAGTTATGGCATCCTCAACGGAAGAACGGAACGTTATTACATGATCCGCGTCGTTTCCAGTGGTTTGCGGGTTATGGTCCCTCAATCCAATGCGTCCACGGTTGGCCTTCGCTCCGTGATTCGCTCGACTGACACCACGAAAGTTCTCGGCTTCCTCGAGAAGGGCAAACTCAACTCCCATCACGATTGGAAGCACCGCTTCAAGGAAAACTCCGAGCGCATGCGCACAGGTTCCCTCCTCGAAGTTGCCGCCGTCCTCAAGAGCCTCGTCTCCCTAAGCCGCAGCAAGCCTCTCTCTTTCCGCGAAAAGAAAATGCTGGAGCGCGCCAAGTATCTCCTGGTCAGCGAAATGGCCACCGCTCGCAACCTTACTGCGGAAAACGCCGAGGGGCTTGTCGTCAAATCCCTCGCGAAGGCCAAGCTGCAATTCCCGCAAATGCAGGAGCCGATGGAACAGTAGTCCACATCCATCCGATTTCTCTTCGTCGGGCGGCCTCCGGGCTGCCCGATTTTTTTAATGCGACTTCTCTTCCCCTCTACGTAACGCTGGCTCTTAAGCCAACCTCTGCCTCAAGCCAGCGGCATGCTTGCCTTCGCATTCAACCCCATGTCGGCAAAATTCCTCGCTCGATATCCCGCATACGCTGCGGCAGCAATCATCGCCGCGTTGTCCGTGGACAACGCACGCTCCGGAAAGAACACCTTCACTCCCCGCTCTTCTGCCCGCGCTGCAAAACTCGCCCGCAGTTGCGCATTGGCCGCCACGCCCCCGGAAACCAGGATCGTCTCCACTGCGCACTCATCCACCGCGGCCATGGCTCGCTCCACAAGATCCCGTACGACCGCGTTCTGAAACTCCCGGACCAATCCCAATGTCGCTGCATCGCACAAGGGCAGAAGCTCCGCAAATGACCGCCGCCCCTGGCGCAGCTCCTCTTCCCGCTTCCGAATCCCCTCCCCGTACTCTGGATGCTCCCGCAAGTGGTAAAGCACGGCTGTCTTCAATCCACTGAAACTAAAATCCAGCGCATTTCCGCGCGTCTTGGTCGGCCCAAATTTCACAGGCGCGGGAACATTCCCCGCCGCCGCGGCCAACCGGTCCAGAATCGGCCCCCCGGGATAACCCAGCCCTAGAAGCTTCGCTACCTTGTCGTACGCTTCGCCGGCCGCATCATCCCGCGTCCCACCCAGTTTCCGATAGGCAAAAAGGTCCGCGCCGTTCTGCTCCTCCCGCTTCACCTCATACAGCACGGTGTGCCCGCCGGACACAACCAAACAAACCGCCGGCAAACGCGGTTCCTGCCCCTTCTGCAAAGCCTCCAGAAAAACCGCATGTACATGCCCCTCCAGGTGATTCACCGGAATCAGCGGCTTCCTCATCGCCTCGGCCAGCGTCTTCCCGTACGTAATTCCGACAAGAAGCGAACCAACCAGCCCCGGCCCCTGCGTCACGCCAATCGCATCCAACTCCTCAAACTTAAGATGCGCCTGCTCCATGGCTTCCCGCACCACAGGCACGATTTGCCGCAAATGTTCACGCGAAGCCAATTCCGGCACCACACCACCATACTTTCGATGAATATCAATCTGCGAGGCCACGACGCTCGACAGGATTCTCCGTCCGTCAACGACCACGGCCGCCGCCGTCTCATCACACGACGACTCAATCCCCAGGATTTTCACTCCACTTTTCATTGACGCTTGTTGCTCACTTTCCATCCAGCATTTCATTTTCTTGTCGCAGGGAACGGCATTCTCAACTTTAACGGTTGAGTTCGCGCAGTCTCACTCCCAGGATTTTCGCATAACGTTCGAAATCCGGATCGTTGGTAAAAATCTCCCATCCCTCACGAAGCGCCACCGAGCACAGCAGCATGTCCACGACATGGGTTGCAACTCCTTTTGCTCGACATGAGTTTCCCAGTCTGGCTGCCTCAACATAGTCCTCGGTGGTGACTTCGACATCGGGAAATGCCGAGATATACTCCCTCAGGTTCTCGAACTGCTGACGCGCCTTAATTCCAGTTAGCAATTCCTGTCGAACCACACCCAGCAGACACGCCTGGTCTTTTTCAATCGCAGCAAGGAGTTCGTTCACCGCTCCGGCTTCTTCCCTGCCTAGGTCTTCTCTTCGCCTTCTCAGCGCGAGCGACCAGATGGAGGTATCGACCAGAAGGTTCACGCTCGCTTCCTTCTACGTTCAGCCTTGTAGTCGTAGTCTTCGTCGTAATCAATCGTTCCGAACAAATTGACTATCTTGAGCTGCTTTCTTCGCCGCACGTATTCATCTAGGGCTGCGTTGACAGCCTCTTTTTTGGTTCGGTGACGCCCCAATTTCTTGGCTTCGGTAATCAGCCGGTCATCAATCGCCAAATTCGTAGGCATAACTCACCTCACACAAAGTATTACACATAACGATGTGTGATTCTAGCTGTATCTCTGTTGGTCCATCACCCCTTCGTACAGTTTAGCTCTTTCGCACAGTCCTATTGCCGAGCGCATTTGCTCCCGGCACTCTGCCCACAAGCAGGCGCTCATGCCCATCACCATCAAAGACACCACCGACTCTTCGCCCAAGCTCCAGCGCATGCTCGGCAGCGGCCCCGGCCTGCCCCCTGCCCTGGCGAACTACCCCGCGCAAAGCGTTGCCGCCATAGACGGAATCCGCTCCGCTCTCTTCGCACTTCCCTTTCTCGCCTCCGGCGTTTTCATTTGTCTCGCTGCGGTCAACGTCATTCATGGCAGGAAGAATGCGCCCACCTGGGTCATCGCCTTTATTGGCGCAATCTTTTTTTCTGCGGGTCTCTTCCTCGTCCTGCACGGCATCTATGGAATGGTCCACAGAGCCATCTACAAGCGCAAATCCGCAGAGACCCCCGGCCAGCCCTGGCTCTTCGATTTTCACTGGCGATCTGAAGGCATTTCTTTCTCCGCCTTTAATAGCATGTTGAGCCGCCTGCTAGCCGCTCTGGTCTGGAACGGCTTCCTCATTCCCTTCTTCTGGGTTGGTTACACGCAGCGCGGCGCATGGCTCTTCCTCGTTGTCGCCAGCTTTTTCGCCCTGATCGGCCTGATCTTTTGGGCGCGCTGGATCAAAATGCTGGCGGACCTCATCCGCTACGGCAACAGCTTCCTCTCCTACGACAGCTTCCCGTATTTTCTGGGTGGCACCCTGCGCGCCCGTCTCCGCGCCCCGCGCCATCTCACATCGCTCAACGCGCTAACGCTGACGCTGCGCTGCATCCAGGAGCGCTACGTCACCACGGGTTCCGGCAGAGACCGCTCGACACGCGTCGTCTGCTACGAACTTTACAAGGACGTCCTCTCGCTCGATCAGCAGCGCCTTGCCAATTTCGTTGGCGCGGAAATTCCTGTTGAATTCAAATTGCCTGCCGACAAACTTCCCACCACGCTGGCCGACGCGCCTCCCACCTACTGGGCGATCGAAGTTCGCGGGGAGGCCCGCGGCGCCGATTACGAAGCTTACTTTCTTGTCCCCGTCTACAAACAACTCTGATCTTTCCCATCTCCGAAATTCGGCATAACCTTTTTCTTCCCAGCAGCATCCATCTCCACAGACTGAATTCCAACGCTATTTCGTCGCTTGTGCTACCTTGTTGACCCAACTCCGCAAGCTGCCGCGGACGAAGCGCCAAAGGGACCCCGACCATGGCAAAGCCTGTTTTGCTCACCGTTGACGATGATCCTGACGTTTTGCAGGCCGTCGAGCGCGATCTGCGCAGCCGCTACTCCGATCGTTTTCGTATCCTGCGCGCCGCGTCCGCGAACGAAGCGCTTGACACTCTGAATCGCCTCAAGTCCCGCAACGACGCGGTCGCTCTTCTCCTCGCCGATCAGCGCATGCCCGAACTCGACGGCGTGGGCTTCCTGGCCCAAGCCTCTGACCTCTACCCTTGCGCCAAGCGCGCCTTGCTCACCGCCTACGCCGACACGAATGCCGCTATTGAAGCCATCAACTCCGCACGCGTGCACTACTTCCTTCTGAAGCCCTGGGATCCTCCAGACCAGAATCTCTACCCACCGCTCGACGACATGCTCAACGAGTGGATGGACTCCTACCATCCTCCCTACGAAGGGATTCAACTTTTCGGCACGCGCTGGTCGCCGAAGGCTTATGAACTGCGCATGTTCCTCGCGCAAAACCACCTGCCTTATCAATGGGTGGATGTAGAGCAAACGGCATCCTTGGATAGCTACCCGGCGCTCAAGAAATCCGACGGCACTCCGGAAACCCTGCCTCTAATCGTATTCTCCGACGGCAGCAAAGTCTCCGAACCCAGCACGCACGCCATCGCGCAAAAAATGGGGTTACGAACGCACGCCGACGTCGACTTCTACGATCTCGCCATCATCGGCGGCGGCCCTGCGGGCCTTGCGGCCGCCGTCTACGGCGCTTCGGAAGGACTGCGCACCGTGATGATCGAGCGGGAAGCTCCTGGCGGGCAGGCCGGCCTCAGTTCGCGCATCGAAAATTATCTCGGCTTTCCCGCCGGACTCAGCGGCCGGGATCTGGCGCGCCGCGCCGTTGTCCAAGCGACACGCTTCGGCGTGGATATTCTCTCGCCTCAGGAAGCCATCGCCGTTCGCATCGAAGGTCCTTATCGCATCATCGAGATGGCGGACGGCAGCCGCATTTCGTGTCACGCGCTGCTGCTGGCCATGGGCGTGCAGTGGCGCAACCTGGGCGTTCCCGGCGAAGATCGTCTTCGCGGGGCGGGCGTTTACTACGGCGGCGGTATGACTGAAGCCATCACCTGCAAAGGCGAGACCGTGTACGTTGTCGGCGGCGCGAATTCCGCCGGCCAAGCCGCCATCAACTTCGCAGCCTACGCCGAGAAAGTGATCATGCTCATCCGCCGCGAATCGCTTGCGGCCACCATGTCGCAATACCTGATTGACCAGATCCAGAAAACGCCCAACATCGAAATCTGGCCAAACACGGAAGTCGCTGAGGTTCACGGCGACCAGCACCTCGAGGAGATCTCCATCCTCTGCTCCACCTCCAACAACACCCAGCGCGCACCCGCGAAAAGCCTCTACATTTACATCGGAGCGCTCCCTCGCACCGACTGGCTCGGCGACCTCGTATTGCGCGACGAACGCGGCTTCATTCTTTCCGGCCAGGATCTGCTTCGCGACGGGAAACGCCCCCACGGATGGACGCTCGACCGCAATCCCTCGCTCCTCGAATCCAGCGTTCCGGGCATCTTTGTCGTCGGTGATGTTCGCCACGGCTCGGTCAAGCGCGTCGCCTCCGGTGTCGGTGAAGGCGCCGTGGCCATCCAGTTCGTTCACCAATATCTGGCCAAAGTGTCATGACCATCAACGATCAGAGGGTTCCCATACCGCCATCGGCTCGCTCCACGCTGCTGGAGGAACTCAAGCAAGTCCCCGTTTTCTCCGACCTTCCGGAAGATTTTCTGGAGTGGTTCCTTTCCAACTGCACGGAAGCCCGGTTCGCGCCCGGCGAAATTGTCTTTAAGGAAGGCGGTCCTGCGGAATACATGGTGGTATTCCTGGAAGGCCGCGTGTACTCGCGCCGCGAATCCGAAGGCGCAAATAGTCCTATTTTCATTGCCAAGAAGGGCGACGTCACCGGAACGCTGCCCTTTTCCCGCATGACTCAGATCACGGTCACGGGCCGTGCCGAGGAGCCCACGCGGCTGCTACTCTTTCCCGCTTCTCTCTTCCGGGAGCTACTGCATCGCTCGATTCTTCTGGGAAAGCGCCTCGTCGGCATTCTCACCGATCGGGTTCGCGAAACCACCCGCGGCGAACAGCAGCGCGACAAACTCGCCGCCCTGGGAAAACTCTCAGCAGGTCTCGCCCACGAACTGAACAATCCCGCCGCGGCCGCCACGCGATCTGCGGACGCGCTTCTCGATTGTCTTGCCCGCCTGCGCCAACTCGACGCGAAAACCTATCTCACCGAAGCCAATTGCGCTAACATCGCCAAAATCGAATCCGAACTTCGCTCCGAACTGCAGCCCGCCGTCTTCAAAGACCAACTTGAACGCAGCGACCGCGAAGAAGCCCTCACCTCCTGGCTCGAGTCCAACGGCATTGCCGAACCCTGGAAATTAAGTCCGCTTCTAGTGGACGCTAATCTCTGCTTCGATCATCTGGAGCGGTATAAAGACGCCGCGGGTCCAGCTCTCGCCACCGCACTCGCGCGCTTTGCCACTATGCTTGAGATGGAACGCATCATCGGCCAGATTTCCCACAGCACCCACCGCATCTCCACGCTGGTGAAGGCCATCAAGGAATACTCCTACATGGATCAGTCGCCGGTGCAGGAAGTAGATATCGTTCGAGGCCTGGAGACCACCCTCTCTATCCTTGAGCACAAACTGCGCAAAGGCATCACCGTGGTCCGCGAGTTTGCTCCGAACCTTCCCAAAATCACCGCCAACGGCGGGGAGCTCAATCAGATTTGGACGAATTTGATCGACAACGCCGCCGACGCCATGAAGAACAAAGGCCAGCTTCGCCTGCGCGCCGTACGCGAGGGCGATGAAGTCCTGGTGGAAATCGCCGACAACGGCCCCGGTATTCCCAAGGACATCCAGCCGCGCATCTTCGAGCCGTTCTTCACCACCAAAGGCGTCGGCGACGGTACCGGCCTTGGTCTCGACGCGGTTCTTCGCCTAGTCCGCAAAATGCGAGGAAACATCAGCTTCACTTCGGCCCCTGGAGACACTCGCTTTCAGGTGCGTCTGCCCATTCACCAACCCCTTTAGCAGCCCTGCGAACGCCGACTCGGCTGGCTCTGGCAATAGACCTGTATCCTCCTAGCTAATGTCTCTTTTGATGGACCTGTCCCTCCGGCCGCCCCCTACCATCCACCTCCTTGGGAAAATAGAACCAGCCAGGCGTCTATGCATGGAAAGTTCTATACCGTCGTTCTCTTCTGCGCCGCCACGGCCGTAGCCGCCGTCCCGTTGGCGCGCCCGCAAAACCCCTCTTCCGGTGAAGCGCCGCTACTAGACTTCGGTTTTCTTCCCCCCTCGCCCGATGCCCTTCCCCAGGCACAACCCGCGAAGCCTCACGCAAAGGTCTATACCAACGAAAATCTCCCCTCGGCCGCCGGCGACTCGGGTGGTTTGGATTTTGGCAGCATCAACGATTGCGACCATCGGTGCTTCGAGCAGGTTCGCACCCTCGCTCATGTTTCACCTGCCGCGGCCCCAGATTGGAAGCGTGATCTTCTCCGCTCCCTGGATCCGGTCCGCAAGGACCCTGAGTGGCAGCAGTATCTGCGCGATCTTTACGAAGCGCATCTGCATTTCTGCCAGATCGGGGACGAAAAGCGAGATGAACTCGCCCGTGTTGCTGATCCCAACAACGTCACGGCCCGCGAACTCAACGTGGACGACAAATACGATGCCAAATTCAAGCAGGCGCAAGCCTCACTCGAAACCCTGTACTTGCGTATGCGGCCGCTCCAGCAGAAGTTCGCTGGCAGCAACTTTTCGCTCCAGTTTTCACAGCTGCAGGTCAGCCGCATTCAAAGCGCGCCGTGTGCCAATCAGAATTACACCGCTTCCGGCCCGACCGACGCCGACGATCCGTGAGCCAATCATGAAGCCCAAATTCCCGCACCGCACACTCCCTGCTTGCACGTTTCTTTTCATTCTTCTTAACGCTTCGTTGGCCCGCGCGCAGTCCAACTCCAGTCCCGCACCCGCTCCGTCGCCTGCCGCTGCCACCGTTCAGGCTCCCATTCCCGATGCTTCCGCCAAACCTCCCGCCAAAACGAAGCATGTCATCACCAATGACGATCTTCCATCGAGCTCTTCGGGTGCCGTCAGGGACAAGGACGGCCTGATTCTTCCCGGCCCGAGCCGCCTTTTGAATTGTGACGCTTCGTGCGAGCATGCGGCACGCAACTACCTCGGCTATGACTCCGAGAATGAGGGCGAATGGCGCGAGCAAATCGTGAAGGCTCGCAGCGACCTCGGCTCTGATAATGAATGGCGTGGCCTTCTGAATCAGGGCATCGCGCAGGTTCATTACTACTGCAACTTTCTCGCCCAGCGGGAGCAGAAAACCGCCCCTGCCAGCAAAAGCTACAGCGCTCAAGTGCAGCGGGCCCAAAACAAGGAATATTTCGAGTACACCGAACGCAATCTGCGCCAGTCCATGGAAGGCACCATGAACCGCATGCAGCAGCGCATCCAGGAAATTGCGGTGCTCTCTCGGGTGCGCGCCGCGATGATGTACGTCCAGGCTGACCGCATCTGGAACCAAACCTGCGAAGGCGCGGGATCCCGCTAATGCTTGGTATTCGTTATCTTGCCCTCCGGCAACGCGCCGCGTTTCTCGCCGTATTGCTGCCACTGGGCTTTGTTCTCTCTGCGTGCAGCAAGAAGGTTGCCGGGACCAGCGAGGAGTCCGCCAAGGGCCCCCACGTCAAATGGAACGTCAGAACCCTCGGCACCGGTGTTTCGCATCCCGCCATCGGTCCGGATGGCACGATCTACATCGGCACCAGCGTCGGCGTGCAGGCGTTCACTCCCACGGGCAAACTCATCTGGAAGCGCACTTTCACTAGTCCCGGCACGCCTGTCATCTCCGAAGACGGCACGCTCTACTTCGAAAGCCATGCCGGCATGGTTCTCGGCATCAGCTCCGATGGCCAACTCGTCTGGCAGCCCAAGCTGGGCCTCATCGGATTTCATGCCCCGCCCGCCCTCGGCCCCGGCACTTCGTTGTATTACGTGAACTCCGCTTCCGACATTTACGCCTTCCAGCCAAAGCAGTCCGAAAATTACTCCTGGACGTTGGAAACATTCCGTCGGGGGAGGTTGGATACGCCAAACTTCCTTCCCGGCACGGCGCAAAAAGGTCTGGCCTCACAGAATGGCGCGCCGGTTCTCCTCGGCGATTCCACGCTCATTGTTCCCCGCCAGAACTTCCTGCACTCGGTTTCCACGAACGGCAGCCGCGGATGGGAACTCGAACTCTCCCCCGGCGATCTCGGCATGGCCGCCGTTGGCCCCGATTCGACCATTTACGTCGGCGACGACCGCGGCATTCTCTACGCCATTAATCCCGATGGCTCGCAAAAGTGGCGTTTCGATGCAAGCAGCTCCGTGGTGGGCTCTCCCGTCGTGGATACGGCAGGCGTTATCTACTTCACTGATGGTGTCGCGGTCTACGCCCTGAATCCCGATGGCTCCCTGAAGTGGCGCTATTTCAAGCCGCAGCAGCCCTATTTCGTCACGCCGCCCACGCTTGCCGCCGATGGCACGCTCTACGTCGGCACGGAATTTGGTCTCTTGGCGTTCACGCCCGACGGCAATCTGAAATGGAAAATCCGCGTCTACACTCCCACCTCGCCGCTCACCATCGCTCCCGATGGCACGGTCTATTTTGCCTGCGGTTATTTCTGGCTTTGCGCCGCACAGGGTGAGGGCGCTTCGCTAATGCAGAGTTCCTGGCCCAAGCCGTTTCATGACCTGGCCAACACCAGCCGTTACGATCCGATGGCCCGGTAAGGAGCAAGCCATGCGTGTCCCGAAATTCCAGGCTTTTTGCCTCTCGCTCTCGGCGGCCATTTGCGCGGCCTCTCTGATTGCCTGCAAGAATTCCTCTTCTCCGGACCCCAATGAGGTAGCAATGGGGCAGCGTGCCGCCATCAAAAAAAAGTGGGAATTCAACTTGGGCTCTCGCGCTGATGGCGCGCTGGCGCTTTCCGACGACGGCACCATCATCGCCGCCTGCCAGGACGGCTTCGTCTATGCCGTGGATTCCAATGGCAAACTGCAATGGAAAACCTATATCGGCGCAACGCACGCCTCACCTTCTATCGGCCCCGACGGCGCCATTTATATCGCCAATGACAACGGCTCGGTCATCGCCCTGAACCGCTCCGGCTCGCAGCGCTGGAAGTCCGTC
>Ga0335085_10004793_pt1 | contig 22166 bp, 20 predicted proteins | sample Lox_Sample_45_FD_206712 | JGI IMG/M metagenome (GOLD analysis project Ga0335085, IMG submission 206712) | Soil microbial communities from Loxahatchee National Wildlife Refuge, Florida, United States - Lox_Sample_4.5 | ecosystem: Environmental > Terrestrial > Soil > Wetlands | place: USA...
GAAAACTCGCCAATGAACTGCGGAATCCACAGCACGATGCAAGCAACCGACCATGCCGCCCCGGCAAGAAAGAACGGACGGAAGCCGTAGGAAAACAGCGCCGGGCCGGTGTATTTCAATCGGCGCTCCAGAGCCGGCGGCATGGACGAAGATGCTGAACTGCTGGACATGATGCCGTCTCCGCCCCTATCACGGCTGGGCCAGACGCGCGATATCGCGTCTCGACGCCGCCAAATTCAATAGCGCGCGCCGCAAGAAGACCTGCCCTGGATTGTCGGCGCGCGACATTTGCCCAAGTAAGGTCAGCCACTCCTCATTGCTCGCGCTATTGACGAAGTGGCCGATCGACTGCACGGCCAACTCACCGGCAGAAATGTTGCTTTCGCTCGCCAGCGCCACGACACGGGCGGTCAGCGCCAAATCTCCGAGCGCCAAGAGCGTCTCGTTGGCCACCGTTTCGTCCTGGAAACGTGCAATCAGCTCGCCGAGCAGCATGGCCTTGCTCCGCTCAATTGACTCGCATCGCTTCGGCGGTGGCGAGATCGATCCCTTCGATACGCGCCGCACTCGCCAGCCGCGCGATGTATTGCGCGAGCGCGCGCCGCTGCACGCACTCGCTTAGGTACTCGGCGATACGGTCAGCCACGAGTTCGAACGGCGGCTCGCGGCCTTCGTGTTTGCGATCCAACCGGATGATATGGAAGCCGTAACGGGTCGCGACCGGTTGGGGGGCGATCATGCCGGGCGCAAGGGCAAACAAGGCCCGTTCGAACTCGGGCGTCGTCTGACCGGGCGTAATCTGACCGAGGTTGCCGCCTTGCGAAGCCGACGGACACGCCGAGTGCGCCGCGGCTAGCGCGGCAAATTGCTCGGCATGATCGCGCAAGACGGCAACCGCGGCCTCGGCAGCCGCACGGGCACGCGCGTAGCCCGCCGCATCCGCTTTGCTCGCGGCGAACAGGATGTGAGCGGCTTCGTGGATGTCGGGCGTACGGAAACGTTGCCGGTTCTGCTCGTAGTAGCGCCGGCACGCCGCCGAGTCGGCGGTCGGCGTCCGCACTTCCCGGGCAACAAGCATGCGAATGATCGCCTCGTCGTCGGTCTCACGGCGGCCGTCGCCGTCGGCAATCGGCTCTGCAGAAACACCCAATCGGCCCGCCTCCCGCAGTAGCAGTTCACGTATGACGAGCGCCCGTGCGGCATGTTTCCAGGATTCGATGGGTGTACGCGACGGATGATACTGGGTCTCGCGCGCAATCAGGTCACGCGGGATCGCAACCCCGTCGACACGCACCCCGTGGCCTTTGGGCAGAACCGCTTGATGTCCCGAGCAAGTCATTGCCGTCACTCCGCGGGAACCAGGCCCGGCCGGCGGCGGGACGGCTTGCCGTTTCTGGCGCGCACCACCTGGTAGCCGCGGCGCCCGAGATACCAGACCGGCGCGCTCCACACGTGCACCAGCCGCGTGAACGGGAAGACGAGGAAGATCGTCATGCCCAGGAACAAATGCAGCTTGAAGATCGGATTGGCATCGGCAACGAGTGCCGCGATGCCGGGCCGCAGCGTCAGAATTCCCTGCGCCCAATTCATGAATTTCACCATCTCATGGCCGTCCAGATGATTGAGCGACACCGGAACGGTCGAGAGGCCGAGGATCAATTGGGCATAGAGCATCAGCAAGACGGCAATATCGCCGAAGGAAGAGGTCTTGCGGATGCGCGCGTCGAACAGGCGGCGGTGCACCAGCAGCGTGATGCCGATGAAGCACAGGATGCCGGCCGCCCCGCCGACGACGATCGCCATCCATTGCTTGAAGGTGTGAGAAATGCCGAACGCGTCAAAAATCCAGATCGGCGTCAACAGACCGACGAAGTGGCCGAGGAAGATCACCAGAATGCCGACGTGAAACAGATTCGAGCCCCACAACAGTTGTCGACGGCGCAGCAGCTGGCTCGAACCGCTTCGCCAAGTGTACTGCTCGCGGTCGAAGCGCACGAGGCTGCCCAGCAGAAAAACTGTGAGGCAAAGGTAGGGATACCAGCCGTAGACGAGGTAATTGAGTGTCGCGGTCATGGCGTTCTCCTCGCCGCTTGTCGCGGACGATCTGGCATTCCGGCTGTGCCCGGCGCGGGGCGCAGTCCGGCGCGGATGCGGGCGATCAATCCGTCCTTGCAGCCGTTGCCGGCGTTCGGTCCAAAGTCGACCGGCTCGTCCTCCCAAGCCGCGTCGAGCGCCTCGAAGTCGGTGGCGTCGGGGTCGGGCTCGGCAAGCAGCGCCGATATGTCATCGGCTTTGGGCTTGGCCGCCGCAAGCGTCGTCAGCGCACGAAAGGCCGCCTCGTAGGCGGACTGGCGCTTGCGCAAGCGTTCCGCCAAGGCCGCAAAAATATGCGCCGGCTGGCCGAGCAGTTCGTAGGCTTCGCCGCGCGGCCGGGTCGAAAGAAATTCCAGGAACATCGGCAGGAAATCCGGCAGCTCGGCGGCTTCGATTTCCAGGCCGCCATTCTCGTAGAGCGACTTGAGATCGATCATGGCTTGTCCGCGAACGCGGCTCTCGCCATGCACGTGCTCGAACAGATGCAATGACAGCGAGCGCGTGCGATCGAACAACAAAACGTAGCGCTCCTGCAGATCGTAGAGATCGCCGGCCGCGATTTCGCTCATGAGCCCGTCAAGTTGGCGACGGATCGCGGCGGGCAGCAATGCCTCGGCGGCGATCGCGGCGACGAGTTCCGGCATCGCCCGTTGCAATTCCGCGCTCGGATAAGTGAGCAGCGCCGAAAGCGCTTTGAAGGTCCACGTCATCACAGCACCTCCATCGGCGTCTTGGCGCGCTTGGGCGTGCCGAACAGGTTGACCTCGGAAGTGCCGCCGGAACAGCCGTTGCCGAACGAGAATCCGCAGGAGCCGCGCAGGTCGTAGGCGTCCTCGTCGAGCTCGCGGTGCGCGGTGGGGATGACGAAGCGATCCTCGTAATTGGCGATCGCCATGATCTGGTACATGTCCTCGATGGCTTGCGCGGTGAGTCCGACCCGCCGGGCGATTTGCTCATCGATGACGCCGTCGATGGTCTTGGCGCGCATATAGGCGCGCATCGCCAGCATGCGTTCCAGACCGAGTGCGACCGGTTCTTCCTTACCCGCCGTCAGCAGGTTCGCGAGGTACTTGAGCGGAATCCGCAGCGACCGCACGTCCGGCATCTCGCCGTCAAGACCGATCTTGCCGGCCGCTGCGGCCGACTGGATCGGCGACAGCGGCGGCACGTACCAGACCATCGGCAGCGTGCGGTATTCCGGATGCAGCGGGAACGCGACCTTCCACTCCATCGCCATCTTCCAGACCGGCGAGCGGCGAGCCGCCTCGAGCCAGCTCTCCGGAATGCCGTCGAAACACGCCTGCTCGATCACCTGATCGTCGTGTGGGTCGAGGAAAATACCGAGCTGAGATTCGTAGAGATCCTGCTCGCTTGGCGCACTGGCGGCCTGCTCGATGCGGTCGGCGTCATAGAGCACGACGCCGAGATAGCGGATGCGGCCGACGCAGGTCTCCGAACACACCGTCGGCTGGCCCGCTTCGATGCGCGGATAGCAGAAGATGCACTTCTCCGATTTGCCGCTCGACCAGTTGTAATAGATCTTCTTGTATGGGCAGCCAGACACGCACATGCGCCAGCCGCGGCACTTGTCCTGATCGATCAGAACGATGCCGTCTTCTTCGCGTTTATAGATTGCGCCCGACGGACAGGCGGCGACGCAGGCCGGGTTGAGGCAGTGCTCGCACAGCCGCGGCAGATACATCATGAAGGTGTTTTCGAATTGCCCGTAGATGTCTTTCTGCACGCCTTCAAAATTGTAATCCTGCGAGCGCTTGGCGAATTCGCCGCCAAGGATTTCCTCCCAGTTGGGGCCCCACTCGATCTTCTCCATCCGCTCCCCGGTGATCAGCGAGCGCGGTCGCGCAGTCGGCGACGCCTGCATCTCCGGTGCCTTCTGCAGGTGCTCGTAATCGAAGGTGAACGGCTCGTAATAGTCGTCGATTTCCGGCAGGTCGGGGTTGGCAAAGATATTCGCCAGCACGCGCCACTTCGCGCCGATGCGCGGCTCGATCTTGCCGTTGTTCTTGCGCCGCCAGCCGCCGTTCCAGCGCTTCTGGTTCTCCCAGTCCTTCGGGTAGCCGATGCCGGGCTTGGTCTCGACATTGTTGAACCAGGCGTATTCCATGCCTTCGCGGCTGGTCCATACGTTCTTGCAGGTGACCGAGCACGTATGGCAGCCGATGCACTTGTCGAGGTTGAGCACCATCGCGATTTGCGCGCGGATTTTCATTCTGCCGCCTCCTTCGCCGTCACTTCACGATCGAGCGGCGCAGGTTGATCGGCGCTTGGTTTGTCGAGCCAATCGACTGTCGCCATCTTGCGGACAATGACGAATTCATCGCGATTGGTGCCGACCGTGCCGTAGTAGTTGAAGCCGTAGGACTGCTGCGCGTAGCCGCCGATCATATGGGTGGGCTTGACCACCACGCGCGTGACTGAATTGTGGATGCCGCCGCGCTGGCCGGTGATTTCCGAGCCCGGCACGTTCACGATCTTCTCCTGGGCGTGATACATCAGGCACGTACCTTCCTTGACGCGCTGTGACACGACAGCGCGCGCGACCAGCGCGCCGTTTGCATTGTAGGCTTCGATCCAGTCGTTATCGGCGATGCCGGCCTTCGCGGCGTCCGCTTCGCTGATCCAGACGATCGGTCCGCCGCGCGAGAGCGTGAGCATCAGGAGGTTGTCGGTATAGGTCGAGTGGATGCCCCACTTCTGGTGCGGCGTGATGAAGTTGAGGACGATCTGCTTCTCGCCGTTCGGCTTTGAGTCGATTACCGGCTTGACTGCTTTGAGGTCGATGGGCGGCCGATAGACGCACAGCGCTTCGCCGAAGGCCCGCATCCACAGATGGTCCTGGTAAAGCTGCTGGCGCCCGGTGAGCGTGCGCCAGGGTATCAATTCATGGACGTTGGTGTAACCGGCGTTGTAGCAGACCTTTTCGGATTCCAGACCCGACCATGTCGGCGCCGAGATGATCTTGCGCGGTTGCGCGACGACATCGCGGAAGCGGATTTTCTCGTCTTCCTTGGGGATCGCGAGATGGGTGTGATCGCGGCCCGTGGTCTTCGATAGCGCCTCCCAGGCTCTGACCGCGACCTCGCCGTTCGTTTCCGGTGCCAGCGCCAGGATCACTTCGGTGGCGTCGATATCGCTATCGATCTTCGGCAGGCCCTTGGTCGCTCCGTCCGCGGCGACTACGCCATTGAGGCGCTTGAGCAGATCGACCTCCGGCTCGGTATTCCAGGCCATGCCCTTCACGGCGTTGCCGAGCTTGGACATCAACGGCCCCAGCGCGGTGAAGCGCTTGTACATATTCGGATAGTCCCGCTCGACCACGGCGATCGCGGGCATCGTTCTGCCGGGAATCGGCTCTATCGCGCCCTCCTTCCACTCTTTGACATCGATGGCTTGAGCCAGCTCGTTCGCCGTGTCGTGCTGGATCGGCGTGAGGACCACGTCGGTCTCGACGCCGAGAACCTCAGGTGCGACCTCGGAGAATTTCTTGGCGATGGCCTTGTAGATTTCCCAGTCGCTCTTGCATTCCCACACCGGATCGACCGCCGCCGACAGCGGGTGGATGAACGGGTGCATGTCGGAGGTATTGAGATCGTTCTTTTCGTACCAGGTGGCGGTCGGCAGGACGATGTCGGAATAAACGCACGTCGTGGACATGCGGAAGTCGAGCGTTACCAGAAGGTCGAGCTTCCCCTGTGGCGCCGCCTCGTGCCACACGACCTGCTTCGGTTTCTTGCGGCCGGTCTCTCCCAAATCCTTGCCCTGCACGCCGTGATTCGTGCCAAGCAGATGCTTGAGGAAATACTCGTGGCCCTTGCCGGAGGAGCCGAGCAGGTTGGAGCGCCACACGAACATGTTGCGCGGCCAGTTGTCGGGATGATCCGGATCCTCACACGACATCTGCAATGCGCCGGACTTGAGTCCGTTGACGACGTAATCCTTCGCCTCCATGCCCGCCGCCGCCGCGTCTTGAGCCACGTTTAGGGGGTTCTGCTTGAGTTGCGGCGCCGATGGCAGCCAGCCCATGCGCTCGGCGCGAACATTGTAGTCGATCAGGGCGCCGTCCCACGGGCCGGGCGGCGCCGTCGGCGACAGGATCTCATCGACGCCCAGCGTCTCGTAACGCCACTGATCGGTGTGCGCATAGAAGAATGACGTCGAATTCTGTTGGCGCGGCGGCCGGCTCCAGTCGAGTGCAAACGCGAGCGGCAGCCAGCCAGATTGCGGCCGCAACTTCTCCTGCCCGACGTAATGCGACCAGCCGCCTCCCGATTGACCGACACAGCCGCACATCACCAACATGTTGATGACGCCGCGATAATTCATATCGCTGTGATACCAATGGTTCATCGCCGCGCCGATGATGACCATTGAGCGTCCGCTGGTTTTCTCGGCATTGCGCGCGAATTCGCGCGCCACCGTGATGATCTGGTCGCGCCGCACGCCTGTGATCCGCTCCGCCCACGCGGGCGTGTAGGGCATGTCATCGTCAAACGACTTGGCGACGTGCTCGCCGCCGAAACCGCGATCGACGCCATAGTTCGCGACAAACAGATCGAACACCGTCGCCACCAGCGCTTCGCCGTCCTGCAGCGTCACCCGCTTGGCCGGCACCTTGCGGACGAGAACGCTCGGGTGATCGGTCCCGGCAAAATGATCGTGTTCGCGATTGCCGAAATACGGAAAGGCCACGTCGGCAAACTCGTCCTTTATCTCGGCGAGCGACAGCCGAAGCTTGGTCTCACGACCCGCCGATTCCTTTTGCTCGAGGTTCCACTTGCCTTTCTCGCCCCAGCGGAAACCGATCGAGCCGGTCGGTACCACGATCTCCCCAGTCGCCTCGTCGTAAGCGACGGTCTTCCACGCGGCATTGTTGCTCTCGCCGAGGGCGCGGGTGAAGTCCGAGGCGCGCACGAGCCGCTCAGGCACGAGCCGTCCCGCGGATTTCACCAACCGCACCAGACACGGCATATCGGTGTACCGGCGCGCATAATCGGCGAAGTACTCGGCCTGGCGATCAATGTAAAATTCGCGCAGGATGACGTGGCCCATGGCCATGGCGAGCGCGGCATCGGTGCCCTGCTTCACCGAAATCCAGAGGTCCGCAAACTTCGACGCCTCGGAATAGTCCGGGCAGATGACGACGCTCTTGGCACCGCGATAACGCGCCTCAGTGTAGAAATGCGCATCCGGCGTGCGCGTCTGCGGGACGTTGGAACCCCACAGGATCAAAAAACCGGAATTGTACCAATCGGCGCTTTCCGGCACGTCGGTCTGCTCGCCCCAGGTTTGCGGCGACGACGGCGGCAGATCGCAGTACCAGTCGTAAAACGACATGCAAACGCCGCCGAGCAATGAAAGGTAGCGCGAGCCGGCCGCGTAAGAGACCATCGACATCGCCGGAATCGGCGAGAAGCCGATGATCCGATCGGGGCCATATCGCTTAATGGTGTAGGCGTTGGCGGCCGCGATGATCTCGGTGACCTCATCCCAGGTGGCGCGCACAAAACCGCCGAGCCCACGCATTGCGACATAAACCGCGCGCTTGTTCGGATCTTCGACGATCGACGCCCAAGCCGCCACCGGCAAGTGCCGCCGGCGCGCGTCACGCCAAAGCTTGAGCAGGCGCGAACGCACCAGCGGGTATTTTACGCGGTTGCCCGAGTAGAGATACCAGGAGTAACTCGCGCCGCGCGAGCAGCCGCGCGGTTCATGGTTCGGCAGCTCGGGGCGGGTGCGCGGATAATCGGTCTGCTGCGTCTCCCAGGTGACGATGCCGCCCTTGACGTAGATTTTCCACGAGCACGAGCCGGTGCAATTGGCGCCATGGGTCGAGCGCACGATCTTGTCGTGCTGCCAGCGCTTGCGGTAGCCGTCCTCCCACCCTCGATCCTCATGGGTCGTAATCCCATGCCCATCCGAAAATGGTTCAACCGTGCGTTTGAAGAAGGTTAGGCGATCGAGAAAATAACTCATGGCGCGACCTCAACCGGAGAAGATTTCAAAGGTGCAGCCTTCCTCGGCATGGAGCCGCGATCGAGACGCCAGAAATAGGCGGCGACGGCGACGGCAATCACCGCAAGCACGACATAAGCAAAGAAACCGCCCGCGTAGCCTTGCGTCCCCAACGCGTCGATCACCGCGCCAAGGAACGGCGGAATAATGAAACCGCCAAGCGCGCCGAGCCCGCCGACAAGGCCGGCTGCGCCGCCCACCGCCTCGGGGACATATTTCGGCACCATCTTGAACACGGCCGCATTGCCGACGCCCATGCCGAGCGCGATCAACAGTTCGCCGGCAAGAGCGGGCGAGAAATCCTCAACGAAGCTCAGGATCAAAGCGCCGATCAGCACGGCAATGAAAGCGATTACCGCAGTAGGCTCGCCGCCGATGCGTTCGGAAACGATGCCGCCGAATACGCGAATGACGGCGGCGAGAAGCGAAAAGCCGAGGCCGCCGAGCATGGCAGCCGACTTCACGTCCATGTGGTGCAGGTTGATCCAATAGGTCGGAAACCAGGCGGTCAGCGCCAGGAAGCCGCCGAACGACACGAAGTACAACGCCACGAGCCCCCAGGTGCGCGGATCCTCAGCCGCAGTGATGACCGCCTGCCAGACGCGCTCATTCGGAAAGAGCTGTTCGCCATTCTCGCTCGCAATCCGTCGGCTGGTCGCCGAGTCGAAACCCTGCTGCCGCAACTGGAAGAAATACGCATCGCGGGCGAGCCAGGCATAGATTGCGGCGCCGACCAGGAGAAAACTGAACCAGGCGAAGTAGGAGCCGGCCAGTCCCCAAACGGCAATGGCGTAAGGCAACAGCAGCGTGAAAAGGCCCGGCGCAAGATTGCCAATTCCGCCATAGGCGCCCAGCGCCGTGCCCTGGCGCGACTGCGGGTACCAATACGAAACTTGCGGAATTCCGACTGAAAACGACGCGACCCCGCATCCGCTCAGGAATCCGAACATGATCACGATCGGGTAGGCGGCCACGGTGAGCGTCTTGACCGTGAGCAGAATGAACACTAAGCCCCACATGCCGATCAGTGACAACACGAACAAGGTCAGCATCGGCAGCCGGCCGCCGACTCGATCGACCCACGCCCCGAACGGAATACGCAACAGCGATCCGGTCAGCTGCGGCGCCGCGACCAGAACGCCGAGCGCGAGACCGCCAAGGTGCATCTCGTCCTGGAAATATTTGGCGGCCGGCCCGTAAAGCGCGACCGCAGCGAAGCCAACGAAAAATCCCCACGTGCCCATCGCAAGCCCGCGCCCCGGGCTGCCGGAGAGCCGATAGCGTGCATGAGGTTCCGTGGCGGTATCGGCCATATCGAGCTCCTTTGCGTGTCGACGCCAAAAGAGCCGACGCAGCGATCTATGCTTTGCTATGGATCAATTTTAGAGGAATATACCATGCCAGTGCCGAGACCGGCCTCGTTCTACTTTGCCTCTACGGTAATTGACAGTTTTTGTACTGACGATTGATTTTTATCAATTCGACGGACATCGTCAGCCGGTACCGTGCGCCTGACCACAGGAGGTGTTTGCGTGCGCCGCTCTGACCGCAACTTGGTCCGCGCCCTGCCACTGTTTAGCGAAGTCAGCGCCGCGCATTTCGATGCCCTGATGAACGCCGCGTTTTTGCAGCGCTTTCCCGAGCACGTTGTGCTCATCGACGAAGGAACCCTGCCCGATTTTCTGCACATCGTCGTCGACGGCACCGTCGAGTTGTTCAGCCGTTCGGCGGGCCACGAGACGACGCTCGATATCATCCGCCCGGTAACGACTTTTGTTCTTGCCGCGGTGATCCGCGACGAGATCTACCTAAAATCGGCGCGCACGCTCACGCCGACGCAAATCCTCATGCTTCCCGCGGCGTCCGTTCGCGACTTGTTCGATCGCGACGCGCATTTTGCACGAGCGATCGTGACCGAATTGGCCTCGCGCTACCGGAGCTTGGTGCGCGCGCTGAAGGATCAAAAGCTGCGCAACGGTGCCGAGCGATTGGCCAACTGGATACTGAACGCCGATCGCCGACAGGGCGGGCAAGGCCGAGTCAAGCTAGGTCATGACAAACGTACCCTGGCTTCCCGATTGGGAATGACGCCGGAAAACCTCTCTCGCAACTTGGCCGGCTTGTCCGCACACGGCGTAACGGGCGGCGGCAGAGAGATCTTAATCTCAGATCGCGAGGCGCTACTGCGTTTTGCCAAGCCAACTCCGTTGATCGATGACTGAGGTAGAGCTCGACGTAACCTGCGCTTGGCCTGCCCGGATCGGCATCGCCATCGCATGGTAAGGCAGCCGGTTTCGCGCGAGACCGCTTCGTGCGCCGACGGTATCTCGAAAACCGGACGTAAATCTGCGATCTGGAATTCAGGCCGCGATCTTGTTCTCGACAACGCCGCGTCCGCTCAGTCCGGCAGCGACCGTGCGTGAATCTGAAACCACCCCGAAATGCGTGGCAATGTCGTAAAGCGAGGATTCCTGCTCACGCGGCCCGGTCGCGGCAACCGCATCTTCGGCCACCACGACCTGATAACCGTGGAAAAAAGCGTCGTGCACCGTCGAGCGGACGCATATGTTTGTGACCACGCCCATGACAATAACGGTCTCGATCTCAAGATCGCGCAAAGTCAGGTCGAGATCGGTATTGAAAAACGCCGAATACCTCCGCTTGATGAGGAAAATGTCGTCACGGTGCGCTTCGAGGTCGTCGATGACCTGGGCGCCCCATGACCCCTCGATGCAATGGGGCGTCCGCTTCAGGAATTCACGGTCCCGCCGCACGTTGGGCCGGTGGCTGTCTGCGATAAACACAATGGGACCGCCGCTCTGCCGCGCGGCGCCGATGATTGCGCGCTGCGGCCCGATCAGCCGTTCATAGCCCGGCAGAACCATGGCGCCGCCCGGCTTGCAGAAGTCGTTGAGCATGTCGACGACGAGCACCGCCGTTCGCCGCGGCTCAAATCGCACAGCGGTTTCGATTTTGTGATTGATCGAAAAGGCGTCTCCGCTCATTCGGATCCTCCTTGCGCGCGCCGGCTTTGGACGCCTGCAATGCGGGACCGCAGGCGAATATCTCCGGACGTGAAAGGATGTTACCCGGCACGTTGCCCTATAGCAACGCTCCCGCGGAAGCGACTGCTGTCTGGGCGCAGACAGATACCGGGCAAGGCCAAGCTCCGACCCTTGACTGCATGCGCAAGGTTTTGGGGTCTCCGATGCCCTTGCGGGGAAAACCGGCCAGCTACCTCAAAGCCCGCCGAGCCAAAGAGACGCCGTCGTCTCATTGTACTGATCCCGGACAACCGCTTGACAGGGTGGAGCGCCGCGGCACGATAGGACGCGATATGGCGCCGTTTGGGCGGAGAAGGCTTGGCGTGAGTGCACTTAAAATTCGCAAGCTCCTCACAATCGTCGAAACTACCACTGCCGAGATGGACCGGCCGGTCGAACCGCCGACCCGTAAAGCCGCGGCGCTCGCCGCAGTTGAAAATCCTTTCGCGGGCCGCGACAGCGATGATCTCTCCGCGTTGATCGATATCGGCGAAGAGCTTGGCGGCCTGCTTGGCCAGATGGCGGTCAAAGCGCTCGGTATCGCTCCTTCCGCAGTCGAAAGCTACGGGAAGGCGGCGATTGTAGGAGAGCGTGGAGAGATCGAACATGCCGCGGCCATCTTGCACCCAAAGCTCGGCAAGCCGTTTCGCGCCGCCGTGGAGAAGGGAGCGGCTCTCATTCCATCAGCGAAGAAAATGGGCGGCCCCGGCACGGCAATCGACGTGCCGCTGGGCCACAAGGATGCGGCCTTCGTGCGCAGCCACTTTGATGCGATGGAGGTGCGCATGCCCGACGCGCCGCGCAGCGGAGAGATCGTGGTCGCCCTCGTGGTTACCGACAGCGGCCGTCCGCGCGCACGCGTCGGCGGGTTGTCCAAGAACGAGATCGTAGGCAGGGACGGCCTGCGGTAGCCGTTGTGCGCGACGGCCGGCTCGCGCCCGCAATGCGGCGAAACGCCGAGACCGTAGATTCGGAGAGACCGAGAAATGGCTGTCGCCGCGACCGAAACTTTCCAGGGAAAGCTCGTGATCCGCAACATTGGTCTGTTGCTGTCCGGAGATCTGCAAAGCCCCATTTTGTCGGCCGACACAATCGTTGCCGTCAACGGCGTGATCACCAGCGTCGGAAAAGAGCGGGATTGCGATATCGGCGGTGCCGACCAGATGATCGACGCCAAAGGCACAACGGTATCACCAGGCTTGATCGACAGCCACGTTCACCCGGTCTTCGGCGACTGGACACCGCGGCAGAGCCAGCTTGGCTGGATCGACAGCTTCCTCCATGGCGGGGTGACAACCATGATCTCCGCCGGCGAAGTGCACCTGCCGGGCCGGCCGAGAGATGTCATCGGCCTCAAAGCGTTGGCCATCACCGCCCAGCGAGCATTCTCGGCGTTCCGCCCGGGCGGCGTGAAGGTCATTGCCGGAGCGCCAGTCGTCGAAAAGGAAATGACCGAAGAGGATTTTCGCGATCTCGCCGCTGCCGGCGTCGGCATGCTGGGCGAAATCGGCCTTGGTGGCGTTAAGACGGCGGACGAAGCAAAAAAGATGGTTGACTGGGCACGTAGGCACGGACTGCAAAGCACCATCCACACCGGCGGGCCGTCCATTCCGGGGTCGGGGCTGATCGACGCAGATGTCGTGCTCGAAACCGACCCTGACGTGATCGGTCACATCAACGGCGGTCACACCGCCTTGCCGCTCGATCAGATCCGATGCCTTTGCGAGCGCTGCCGGCGCGCGGTTGAGATCGTGCACAACGGCAACGAACTCGCCGCTTTGCATGCCCTGCGAACGACCATGGGCCTTGGCCAGGCGGACCGCATTATTCTTGGTACCGACTCGCCCGCGGGCAGCGGCGTCCAGCCGCTCGGGATCCTACGGCTTGTGGCCTTTCTCTCCAGTGTCGGCGACATTCCCGCCGAGCAGGCCTTCTGCTTCGCGACCGGCAACACGGCGCGGGTGCGCCGGCTGAATTGCGGGCTGGTCCAACCCGGTCGCGCTGCCGATTTCGTGATTATGGACCGGGCGCAGCATTCATCCGGCAACGATCTGCTTGACAGCGTCCGGAAGGGCGACCTTCCCGGAATCGGCATGGTCATCATCGACGGACTGGTCCGCATTGGCCGCTCGCGCAATACGCCGCCCGCGACTGTTGTGCCTGAAATCGTACGCCTGGAAACACGACGAGACCCTGCTTCACCTCACTTATGACAGTCCCGACGGAAGAGAGGTCACCTTTTCCTCGCATTTGGAGGACGAAATCCGGGAAACCGAAAAGCAGAGAATGTTAGTCTCCAGTTCCTCTCAGGTCGATGAGGCTGTAATGACATTGAAGTCGTAGTTGAGGCAAAAAAGGGCGAATAGTCCAAGATGTTCACTTGGCCGGGACCACCGCCGAAATCCTTGACTTCGCCGTTGACTGACGGCGAATGGTGCTAGGCGACTCGCCCGTTACCCGCCGTATGGCTCGCGCCAAAGCCGACCCCGACTCGAAACCGAGCCGGCATGCGATCTCGCCAATAGGGAGCGTAGTATCCCTCAGTAACGCGTTGGCGGCCCGGATCCGCCGTTGCTCCAGATACTCGGCAATTGAAAGGCCAGTCCACCGGCGAAACAGGCGGGTAGTGTGCCGCCGCGACAATCGGAATGTTTCGGCGATTAAATTCAAGGACACGTCCTCTGCCAACCTTGCATCAATGAAAGAACAAATCTCCTTAACGACACCTTCCCCATGCGCGCAGTTGCTGGCGCATGTGAGGGGTTCCGTTCGCTCGACTTGCGCTAAAATGTGCAAGAGTAAAGCAGATGCGATGTGAGCGCGTGATGCCAGTATAGATGGATCAGTGGGGTCGCCGGTGCAGCATAAATACTGCAGCATTCTGATTTCGGGTGTAACAGAAAAGGTCAACGGCTCCCGCAGTCGGCGCTGAACACGACTCAATGAACCAAATTGCGACGCGATTCGTCCGATCAAAAAATCGGTAAGGTATACTAGGATTTGTGGGGTGTTATCGGCCTCCCCGGCATGCGCCCAAGATTTCGGTACAACAGCGAAGCGCTCTTCGCTCAACCATGTCCCAACGCGATAAGTCTCGTCTCGCAAATTGATCGCCCCGCGGATGGGCATTAGGATCATAAAGCAGTCATGCGAGTGCCACGGCACACGAAACGTGCTGGTACCCCCGGCCATCAACACGGTGCGATGTTCGTCGGAGGCGATCATGCTGGACGCCGGAGCGGTCGACCGAATTGCGTCGTAATGAGGGTGTACCAGACATGACGCGGGCGCGGTTAGCTCGACACGATCGTGCGTCTGAAGCATGGGAGGAGCTGACCTCCAAGGCAAAATGCGGTCGATGTGAAGGCTCGGCGGCTTTAAAGATCGCATAGAGCGTATTTTGGATCAACCACTGTTTTGCCCGATTGCCACCGCTCCCCGTTTCGACCGGATAGGCAGCGTATGCCCCGATCACCGAAAGGCATCGTCGGAGTAAAGTTTTATCGACGGCACCAAGATCGTTAGATCGAACTCAAGCCATTGCCTTCGATCGGGGTTTGGTCATCACACCATAAGTTGCAGCGAAGGCCGAGAAGTGGGATCGGGAACAGGTGGCCCGATTAGTCGCTTCTTTGGGCCCGTTAAGTTGCGCGAGAGGGAAGCCATAGTGGCAATCTTATGGAACATTCGGACAGCGAGGACTCGCCATGACAGCATCTACATTTAAGCAGAAGCTTCTGATCGCGCATCCCGAGGACACCCCTTTCGAGAGCGGCGGTCTACGCCAACAATTCATCTATCGGGAGCTCAACGTAGACAAGGCAACTGGCGGTGCATATAACGCGCACATCATCAAGGGTGTGCCGGGCGCGAAGCCCCCGATTGCTGAGCACATCCATACCGAGCTCGACTTTCTCTTCGTGTACGTGATCAAGGGTTGGATTAAGTTTGACTATATCGGACATGGCGAGCACCTGCTTAAGGCTGGCTCGTGTCACATGATCCCCCCGGGTCTGCCGCATAGCGTTACCGGCTGGTCGGAAGACATCGAAATGATCGAAATCACCTCGCCGGCTAAGTACAAGACGACTGAGACGGTAGAGGGCAAAATCAAGGAAACAGCTCCCGCCTGAGAACGGTTCAAGGTCGACATCTGCCAGCAGCGAGTAGGTCTTAGCTGTTACTCGTTCAGGACAAGGATCGGAAACAAGATGAAACGAGCGGGCATCCTGGCGCTGTCTGCGTACGTAGTTTTCGGCTTCGTGCTAGCGGAACCCGCCGGCGCGCAACAGAAGACCGTCAGCATGGGGATTGTGACTTTTCTGACGGGGCCCGCTGCAGCGCCGTTTGGTGTACCGGCGCGAAATGGTGCGGAACTTGTCATCGAGGCAATCAATGCCGGCAAGCTACCTCAGCCATATAGCGCCAAGGGATACGCTGGAGCTTCGGTTGAGGCCATTTGGGTCGATGAGTCCGGTGGTAATGCCAAACAGGTCGCTGAATACCGTAATCTAGTCGAGAAGCGTAATGTCGACGTGGTCTTAGGATATATTTCGAGCGGCACCTGCGCGGCGCTCTCTAACGTCGTGGAAGAACTCAAGAAGCTCACAGTTTATGCATTGTGCTCGACTCCGCGGGTATTCGACGATGGAGATCGTCCCCACATCTTCCGTCCGATCTCAGTGCTCTCATCGGACGCCGTAACCGCCGCACACTATTTGCACGAGAAGTTTCCGCAGATTAAGTCCTACGCTGGGATACATCCGAACTACGCCTGGGGACAAGATTCAGCTCGCGATTTCGAAAATGCGGCGTCCAAGCTACTGCCCGACGTCCAAAAGCTAGACATCCTGTTCCCTAAGCTTTTTCAGGGTGCTTTCGAGACCGAGATCTCGACGTTGCTGCTGAGCAAAGCCGACTTGATCTACTCTTCGCTGTGGGATGGAGATCTGGAGAGCTTCATTTTCCAGGGTAAGGCACGCGGCCTTTTTCAGAAGAAGAAAGCTTTGTTCATGGTGGGCGATACCGCCGCCTATCGTCTCGGCGAGCAGCTTCCCGACGGCCTAATCATCGGCGGCCGGGGGCCCTACGGAATCCTGGTGCGCAATCGGGACACTCCGCTCAACAAATGGTTCATTAATGCCTATCATGACCGGTACGGGATCTATCCAACAGGTCCAGCGTATCAATATGCACAAGCAGTGCTCGGGACGAAGATCGCTTACGACAAGGCAGGGGCACAAGCTGGCGGCTTTCCAACTCAGGACCAAGTTATCCAATCCTATACCGGGCTGACCTTTGAGTCGTTCTCAACCATGGTCAAACTGACGAACGCGAAGGGGCATCAGGCAGTCGTGGAAAACGGCTACGGCGTTTCCAAGTTCGATACGGCAAAGCGGGAAGTTGTTCTTACTGACCTCAAGTTTTATCCGCCCGAGTGCGTGGAGGCTCCGCCTAACGTGCCGTCGGACGATTGGATCAAACAGGGCATGCCGCAAGCGAAATGCCCGTAGCGCCTTATGAATTGGCGAGTGGTTCTATGTGCGATCCCCCGCTACGGGGTAGCACTCAAGTAAACGATGTTCGACTTTCCTACCTTGACTGGGGCGGTCTGGGCCCCAATTGCTTATTGCTTCATGGGATCACAAGCAACGCGCGAACGTGGTGGAGACTTGCTCCCGCGCTTGTAAATTTGGGGTTCCGCACTGTTGCACTCGACATGCCGGGGCATGGCGATAGTGCCGAAACTGCCGACCATCGTATTGAGGCGCAGGCCGAACTAGTTGCCGGCTTTGTGCGACAAAGCCGGCTTGCTCCGGTCACCGTCATCGGCCATTCCTGGGGCGGCGCGATTGCACTTGGGCTCGCATCGGAGCATGCTGAACTTGTAGCTCGTGTCGTCTTGATGGATCCAGCGCTCACGATGTCGGCCGACGACGGCCACAAAAGCCTGACTATGTTCAGCAGAGGGCTCGGAGCCGCCGTCGAAAAGAACTCTGCCGCGCTGCGGACTCAAAATCCCGATTGGCTCGACCAGGATATCCATTGGAAGGCGGAAGCAATGCTTCAATGCCGAGCGGATGCCGTGGCGGGCTTTTTCACTAAAAGCGGCAACTGGAATCTCACGCCAAGTTTGGCGGCGGTGGTGGCGCCGTTGTTGCTGCTAGTCGCTGATCCGACATACACTATCTTGAGCGTGACGACTCGTACCGCCGCCGAGCAGGTTCTGGCCTCCACGCGCAGCCATATCACTAGCGTGGCAGGAACCAGTCATAACATGTACCGGGGGGCCGGTTTCGAGCCCACATTGGACGCTCTGACGCGTTGGTTGCAGAGCGAATAGCGCATCGTGCCATGGATACTGCGATCACCGTGGTGTTGGATGGCCTGGTGTTCTCGTCTTACCTGTTCATTGTCTCCTTTGGCCTCACGATCATTTTCGGAGTCATGGGAATTCTTAATCTTGCTCACGGCGGCTTTTACACGTGGGGAGCTTATACTGCAGCGTTCTTGATTGGCGCTGCAGCAAATGCCGGTTGGCCCGACTGGATCGGCTTCCCGATCATTTTCGTCTCTGCGGCGCTCGTGGGCGTGTTCCTTGGACTTGGTCTGCAACTTGGCATTTTGCGCTTTTTGCGACACCGCGACGAATCTTTGGTCATGCTGGGGACATTCGGCATTCTTCTCATGCTCGAGGACGCCATCATGATGGTATTCGGTACCGATCCATATTTCGCGTATCAACCGATGGCCTATTTGGGTCACGTTGAAATCGGCGGCATCGCTCGTGACCGCTACAGTCTATCAATGGTCATCGTCGCGGGCGTTGTGGCGTTGGCTGGATGGTTGATCTTGAAGGGCACGCGGTATGGTAAGCTGCTGTCTACGGTCATCTATAGCCACGAGACTGCCCAGGCCGTAGGAATTGACGTGTCGAAATTCTATATGGGAACTTTTGTACTAGGCGCTGCCGCTGGAGCCCTAGGCGGCGCGTACATTGCACCAACCACATCTGTTGTGCCTGGTCTCGGCATGGAAGTCATCGTCATGTCGTTTGCGGTAGTGGTTATCGGTGGCTTGGGTAGTATTCCAGGCGCTTTGGCTGGATCCCTCCTAATCGGTCTCGTTCGCGCGATAGCAGTGCACGAGTTTCCTAGCTACGAATTGTTCGTTGTATTCGTCGTGATGGCCCTGGTCCTCACCTTCCGCAGGGAAGGCCTGTTTGCCCCGAATAAAATCAGGACAATATGAGGTTCGGGCCGCACCGCATAGTGCGGTTCGCACTGGGCAGCGCGCTCCTCATCGTTGTCGGATTATTGGTACCTGGCTGGCTGCTAAATCAGCTGATGTTTGGCTTTGCACGCGGTCTGGCTGTACTTGGACTGTTGGTTCTGTTTCGCGCCGGCCTCGTATCGCTGGGTGCTGCGCTCTACTTCGGGCTGGGTGCCTACTCGATTGCGCTTCTGCAACGAGGTGCTGGTATCGACGATGCGATCGTTCTTGTTCTGTTAGCTTCCACCATCAGCACCGTTGTAGGCTTTGTGCTCGGCTTCCTTCTAAAGCGCTATCGCGGCATCTTCTTCGCCATGATGAACCTAGCACTGTCGATGATATTGTATGGCGCAGTTGTAAAAAACAGGACGCTGGGCAGCACCGATGGCTTTAGCATTGCACAGCCACGGTTTTTCGGCATGCTCTTCACGGATCCATCCCACGTCAAGTTGGCCCTGTTCTCGTTGCTCGTTGTTGTCGTTGCAGGTGCGATGTATTTCGTCCAGATCTATTTGAACTCAACCTTAGGCTGGATTGGCGCCGCCATACGCGACAAAGAAATACGGGTCGAATATCTCGGCTATTCGGCTGAGCGGGCCATACACATAAAGTACACGATCTCCGCGTGCCTCGGCGGTCTGGGCGGCGCCTTCCTTGCGCTTACGCTCGGTCAGGTTGATCCGGATTCGATGCTCAATTGGGTTGTTTCCGGTGAGCTCCTATTCGTATTGATCTTCAGCGGAACTGCCAGCATTCTCGCGCCATTTATTGGTTCGTTCTTGTTCGAACTGCTAAGAACCTATGCGCTGGAATTGACCCCAATCGCGTGGCAGTTCATCATCGGGGGCACGCTTGTTTTACTGATTTTGTTTGCGCCGAATGGCGTGTGGTCAATCTTTGAGTTGATGACTTCGCGAAAGCGCACATGACCACTAGCGCGCTTCTTGACGTCCGCGGATTATCCAGGAACTTCGGCGCTGTGATGGCCGCTGCCGACATTAACGTCAGCGTTTCGGCAGGAGAAATCGTAGGTATCGTCGGCGCCAACGGTGCCGGCAAGACCGTCTTTTTGAACTTGATCACCGGCTACTTGAGGCCCACAACCGGCACGGTGTTCTTCCAGGGCCAAGACATCACGGGGCTGCAGCCGCGTCAAATCACAAGACTGGGAATTTGCCGCTCATTCCAGATGAGCCAACTTTTTATAAACATGACAGTATTCGAGAATTTGCTGCTGGCGGCGGCGATAAGTCATGAAAGCAACTTTCTACGCGACATCCGGAGTTCGAAGAAGGTGGGTGACGTCGACCGGACGCTAAGAGAGTTTCGATTACATGATCGCCGCGATCAGCTGGTGCGCGAGCTGCCGCAGGGTTTGCGCAAGCTTCTAGATATCGCCATGGCGATGATATCGAATCCTAGTTTAGTGATGCTGGACGAACCAACGAGCGGGATTAGTACGGAGGAGAAATTTGACTTCATGGAAGCGCTAATGACCGTGCTCGCAAAATCCTCAACTACGATATTTATTATTGAGCACGACATGGACCTAATCCAACGGTTTACTACGAGGGTGTTGGCCTTTGCCTATGGGCGAATAATTTGCGACGGGTCTGCTGAGGATACGCTGCGAGATCCACGTGTGGTTCAGCACGTTCTTGGAGGCGATAGTGCTCTCGATTGAGCAGCTCGATGTCGACATTTCGACGACTCCCGTGCTGAGAGCGGTCAACTGTCGACTAGAGGCCGGACGCACCTACGGGCTGGTGGGTCGCAATGGCGCAGGCAAAACCACGCTGCTGCGTACAATCATGGGCTTTCTTGCTGCCCGCCGCGGCAAAATTGCCTTCGATGCCGTTGATATCACTCATGCGCCAGCGCATTCCCGATGTGCTCTTGGATTCGGCTACATGCCAGAAGACCGGCAGCTAGTTCCGGACATTAGTGTCGAAGACAACATTTTACTGCCGATGCTGGCGCTTCGGCGCGTCGATCATAAGCGGTTGGATTGGGTATACTCGGTCATTCCGGAAGCGGCAGAAGCGCGACACTTGCATCCCACGTTGTTGTCTGGAGGACAGCAAAAGCTGGTTGCGCTGGCGCGCGCCTTAATAGCGGGGGATCGGGTTCTGCTTCTCGATGAGCCGACAGAAGGGGTTGCGCCCGCCCTGCAACGACGTATCAGTACGCTGCTGGGTCAGATCCGGCATAACGGCGCACTGGTCTTCATTGCCGAGTCTAATCACAAGTACCTCGCCGCGATGGCTGATTCGCTTTATCGAATTGAGAGGGGAAGTGTCACTTTAAACTACGGGAGCTAATATACTCGGTCTGACAAGCGGTGTCCTGCTCCCCGAATTACAGGCGCGGCGCGGAGCTGGTCGGGGTTGCGACTCGCCCTGCCTCGGCGATGGCCGAGCAGTAGGTTAACCGGCCAGGGCTGGACTGCTGGAGCTTGCCAATCTCGGTCATGGCGGCACTCCTCTCGCTGACCTGGTTGCGTTTAGCCACCTCCAGTTCAGCCAGATTCGGGGGCCGCCAGCCCCTACCTGTTTGTGCGAAAGATTCCGTACGTCACCGGTCAGACTGTCGATTCTGACCCATTTCGATACCAGACGACTGGATTCTGCTGCAACGCAAAAGTGCTTTCGCTAATATCGCTCCGTCGCAGGCTTTGATCGGTATAATCGCGGGACAAGTGTGGTCGACGTTGCTTTGCTCAAATATTACGCGTTTTTTGAGCTACAGCCATCGCGATGTCGGTGGGCCAAATGGCTGCATAGGCGGCGCTTAATCGCGAGAGCAACAATTGAAATCCGCTCGGCCGTACAAGCCCCAGGTGAGATTTGCCGTCAGCTTTTCATGCGGCCGACTTAGGCACGCATACGGTGCGGGTAGCTGACTGCCTTGCGTCGGGTGCTCGACGGATAGCCCGGGGCTTAGCCTCCCCGACATGTCAGGATTTGCGAGCGCCCGCTTGACCGCCCGGTTTATTGAATTGCGAGCGGCAGGCGGGGCTGAGTTTGGAGATATTCCTGTTCATGCAAGCTGTTATCTGCGCAACGTCGGGCACGAAATCTCGGCAGAACTTCCATGCGTCCGAGCGGCATGCACGGTCTTGCTCCGGCGTTCCAGCGCACCAACTCGGCGCGCCGAACAAAATAATAAAAAATACTGCCGCGATCCGGCCGATATAAAGAGCGCTCATCGTCGTCGCAACCTTGATAGTGAAGTATCCAGACGCGGGAACACACGTGCGGGCGAGCCGTACCACCTGTGACAAAAACAGCTTGTTAAACATCGCGGCGCGAGGCATGGAATGCCGAAGACGGCGTGTTGCAGCCGCGTATGACATGGTGGACCTGCGCAACATATCGCCGCAAGGACGCTGGTGACCCGTTTTTGTAGCGGAGTGCGCATTGTTCCAAGGGAAGGCCTAGTTTGCCGCCGGTGTGGGACCAAGCTCAGCATCGACTTTCTGGCCCGGTATTACATGCATGCCGCCCACGATCACACGGTCGTCCTTTGTCAGGCCATTCTCGATCACGCGCAGATTCCCGACCAGCTGTCCCGGCTTGACCTCGCGCCGTTCGACCGCACTGTCCCTGTTGACAATAAGCAGATAACGGCCTTTCTGGTCGCTACCGAGCGCAACATCGGGCACCAGCAACGACGGCTCTGCACTGAGAACGCGTACCCGCACGGAATAACCGGGCAGCAATG
>Ga0335085_10004794_pt1 | contig 22163 bp, 14 predicted proteins | sample Lox_Sample_45_FD_206712 | JGI IMG/M metagenome (GOLD analysis project Ga0335085, IMG submission 206712) | Soil microbial communities from Loxahatchee National Wildlife Refuge, Florida, United States - Lox_Sample_4.5 | ecosystem: Environmental > Terrestrial > Soil > Wetlands | place: USA...
TGAATCGATCCCTTTTCACGCAGCCAGTGCCGCACCATGCCGGCCTGCGAAAGCGTAAACGCCAGGAAGGCTCCGACGGCGTAGAGCGGAATCAGACGGTCCGTGACGCCGCCGAACAGGATGAGGAGAGCGCCGGTCAGCACGGCGAGAATGGAAACGCCATTCGAATAGACCAGCCGGCGGCCCGTCGATGCGAATGAATGCGGCAGATAGCTGTCGTGCGCGATGATGCGGCACAGGCGCGGAAAATCGGCAAATGCCGTGTTTGCGGAAAGCGAGAGCACGAGCAGGATGGAGCCGATGGAAATGTAATAGAAGGCGCCGCGTCCGGTAGTCGCGCGCAGCAGCATCGAAAGAACGCTTTCATAGTTCTTCACCGGATCGGTGGCGCCGATGCCGTAAGCGCGGCAGAGCCAGGCGATCCCTGCAAGCAGCACCATCAGGATCACGATGATGACGGTAAGAGTCCGCTGCGCATTCTTTGTGGTGGGTTCGCGGAATGCGCGGACGCCGTTCGATACGGCTTCGACGCCGGTCATCGCGGTGCATCCGCTGGCGAAGACTTTGAGCAGCATGAGCGCGCTTACGGCGGCAGTGGCCGCCGGCAGATGCGGTACCGGTTCGACGGGGTGAGGGTGTCCTCCGGCGAGCACTGTCTTCACGGCTCCGACGGCAATCATAGACAGCAGAGATCCGACGAAGAGCCAGGTCGGGATCATGAACACGACGCCGGTGTCGCGCACGCCGCGCAGATTGATGAGAGTCACCAGCAGCAGAATCCCCAGACAGATGCCGAGGCGGTGCGGATGGAGACCTGGCATGGCGGAAATCAGCGCGCCCACGCCCGCGGAAATGCCGACAGCCGCCGTGAGCACGTAATCGATCATCAGCGCCGACGCTGCGAGCAAACCGGCGCTTGCACCGATGTTTTCGCGCGCTACCGTATACGAACCGCCCCCGCCGGGGTAGGCGGCGATGGTCTGACGGTAGGAAAAATAGACGATCCCCATCAGCACCATGATGCTGAACGTTACCGGCAGCATGTAAGTGAGCCCGGCCGTGCCCAGCGGAATCAGAAGTGTGAGCGCGGCTTCGGGACCGTAAGCCGCCGAGCTGATGGCATCAAGGCCGAAGATGGGGATGCCCGCAGCGGACCCGATTTTTTCTTCGCGGTCCTCCCAGGAAGCGAGACGGCGCCCGAAAAGGACATCTGCCAGCGACATCGGCGGCCGCCGCTCCTTATTTCTTCAGTTCCGCGCGCGCTTTGTCGCGAACTGCCCGGAGATGAGGCAGATCATGATCTTCTTCATGACAGGCACCTTCCACCAGTTCGTATTTTTCGCGTTTCAGCGGAAACGAGATAGTCCAGGGCCGCGTGTAAACTACCGGATCGGTAACCGTGGCTTCGTAGCTGACCGAATCCGGACCCGTAGGCGTGAAGCGTTCGACTACGTGCGCCGAATAGCTGATCACTTCACCGGCTTCGTTCAGCCAGGCCTTGCCGTTGAGATTCGTGGTGTCGACCACCAGGGTGTCGCCGTCCCAGTGCCCGACTGAATCGCCCTGCCAGAGGCGAATCGTGTCCGGCAAATGCGCGCGGCCGTCGAGTGGAATGAGACGCCACGCCGTGCGCTCATGTTCGATGAAGAGGTAATCCTTCGTCTGGATAAAGGCGATGCCGACGGGAATATACATGGATCGCGGCACGCCTCCGGGAAAGCAATGGGCCGTCGGATCGTCGGGTGCACGGAGGTCTGTGTTGCGTTCCTTCAGCTCGGTAACAGCCCATGGCCGCATGGGAAGCTTGCCGTCAACGGGATCGATAATGACGCCGCGGCCGCCGGGCGCAAGACCTCCGGCATGCTTTTCGAGGCCGTAATTGGCGCCGCCGGCGTCGCTGACATAGAATCCCTGGAAATCGGGCTTGCCATCGGCGGTGCGTTTGAGGCCGGGCACGGGTTTCGACGCCGGAGTTGTGCGCGGAGGGACATCGGCGGTCATCGGCGGAATGGGAGAGCCATCGCCGGGATACCAGGTTCGCTTCTCGCGTTCGAAGCCGCCGTTGGACTCTTCCAGCTCGGCGTCGCAGGCGTATTCAAAGAGGCGGTCGCGGTCTTTGCGCCGGTGAAACGCAAGGTTGATCGTCCAGGGCCTGCTGAACACTTTCGTGTCGTCGATGGTGGCTTCGTACTGGATCGTGTCGGAATCGGTCATGCGGTAGCGCTCGACAACATGCAGCGCGTCGCTGTGAAAATCGCCCGCCATATCGAACCAGGTTTTGTCGTTGTTCCTGGCGACGTCGACCACGAGCGTGTCGCCGTCCCAATGGCCGCGTGAATCGCCCATCCAGTGGTCGAGGCCGTCGTCGGGATGCGGCGTGCCGTCGAGATAAATGCTGCGGTAATCGAGCGACCATTCGAAAGCCATGCCGATCAGATTGCGCGTCTGCAGAATCTGGAAGGGGAAATCCAGATACATGACGCGGGGTACGCCGGGGATGTCGCACTGGTTGAGCGGATCCTCTTTGACCCGATTGGCGAAGTTTTCGGCCTTCTTCGACGCGGCCCAGGGCTGATACGGAATTTCACCGCCGCCGGCAATGACGGAGCGTCCGGCGGGCATGTTGAGACTGGCGGAATGGTCCTCAAGGTCGGCTGCCGCCGTGCTGCCGGATGCCTGCCAGATTCCGGAAAAATCAGGTTTGCCATCGGCCGCGCGCGGCACCGGGGCAGCCAGGCTCAGCGAAACGAGAAAAGGAACCAATGCAAGCCGACAAATCAGCATACGGGCAGGATAGCAATCCGCGCGCGTAAGCCTCTGAACGGGCATCGGGAGGCGAAATCAATCAGGTAGCCAGCAAGGAACCATTGACCACACCGTTCCACGGTTGAACATTACCCTCTAAAGAGCCGGCGCCGGGCGGCGTTACCACGAAAGAAGGCTGCCCGAGAAGATAGCCCTGAAACTCGTTGCATCCGAGCCGGGTGAGCAGTTCGAGCTCGGCAGGAGTCTCTACACCCTCGGCGATCACCCGCAGCCTGAGGGCATGGGCCAGGTCGACAATGCACTTCAGCACCGGTATCCCCCGCGGCTCGGCCGACACCCGCATGAGGAATCCGCGATCGATCTTCAGGCTGTCCAGCGGAAGATTCTGAAGATAACTCAATGACGAATATCCGGTGCCGAAATCGTCGAGCGCGATCCGGACCCCCAGACCCCGCAGGCTCGTGAGGCTGGTGATCGCGGCATCGAGATCTCTCATGATGGCGCTTTCGGTGATTTCGAGCGTGAGCAGGCCCGAAGCCAGACCGGTGGCGGCGAGAGTGCGGGCCACCGTATCGACGAAGTCCGGATGGTTGAACTGAAGAGCGGACACGTTGACCGATACACCGGTCCCGCCGAGGCCGATGGTTTGCCACTGCGCACATTGCCGGCAAGCCTCGCCCAGTGCCCATGTGCCGATGGGCACGATCAATCCGGCTTCCTCCGCCATGGGAATGAACTGGGCAGGCGAGACCGGCACGCCGCAGGGTGACCAGCGGATCAGGGCTTCGTATCGCGTCGGACGGGTGGAGGCCAGTGCAAATGTCGGCTGAAACTGAAGTCTGAATTGCTGCTCGGCCAAAGCACTGCACAGATGGGTTTGCATTTCGAGGCGGTCCAGCGATTCAGGGGCGAAATCCAGGGAATAAATTTTCACCTGGCTTCTGCCGGACCGCTTGGCGGCATGCATCGCGATATCGGCTTTCCGCATCAGTTCGGGCGGACCGATGCCGTGGGCCGGGAAAAGGCTGATTCCGACGCTGGCGCCGAGGAACACCTTGCGCCCTTCGATTTCAAAGCACCCTTCAACGATGCGGATGAGCCGGTCGGCGAATTCGCGCACACGCTCGGCCGAATCGAAACCCGTCGCCAGCAGGGTGAACTCATCGCCGCCAAAACGTCCCAGCGTGTCCGAGTCACGGCAGGCGCGGCGAAGGCGATCCGCTGTCTCCCTCAGCAGAAGATCGCCCGCCCAGTGTCCCAGTGTGTCGTTGACCAGCTTGAAGTAGTCGAGATCAATGAAAAAGACCGCGCCGACTTTCCCGGGTTCCAGATGGCTCGTTGCCTCCGCAAGCCGTTCTCTGAAGAGAACCCGGTTGGCGAGTCCGGTGAGTTCATCATGCCGGCTCTGATGGCGCAGATTCATTTCAGCCAGCTTCCGGTCCGTAATGTCTTCGGCGACGCCTGCCAGACGAAACACATTTCCGCTCGCATCGCGAATCGGGAAGGCGCGATCCAGTATCCAGCGGACTGCGCCGCACGGCTTCAGAATGCGGTACTCATTGCCCACCTGTTGTCCCTGCAGTTGCCGGGAGAAGTTCTTCTCGGCCACTGCCCGATCCTCAGGATGGATCGCCTCCATCCAGCTGGCGGGGCTGGAATAGAGACTTTCACAGGTGCGGCCCCAGATCGCTTCGTACGCGGGACTCACATAAAGCACCTCCGTTCCTTCCGCGTTTGTCATCCAGAACACCTCGGATATGTGTCCCGTAAGCTGGCGAAACATCTCTTCACTTCGGGCAAGCGCCTGTTCAGCGTGTTTGCGCCCGGTGATATCACGAGCAATGGCGGCGGTGGCCGTAACCTGTCCGGCGGAATCGAGGATGGGGCAGAGCGACAGCTGCACATCTACCTTTTCACCGCCCTTGCGGACCGCGACTGTCTCAACGCCCCGGAAGCTCTCGCCGCGCCGAAGGCCCTGAATAATCTCCGGCACAAGCGCGGCGGATTCCGGCGCTACGAGCATGGCCACGGGCTTCCCGATGACTTCATCCGCTCGGTATCCGTGGAGTTCTTCAGCGGCTCTGTTCCAGACGGTGATCGTTCCATCCGGGCGATGGCCGACGACCGCGTCCGGCGAATGGTCGACGATGGATGCCAGAAACCGGAGCGATTCCTCTTCGGCGCGTCGCTCTGTGACATCCTGCTTAATGGCGATATAACCCTGAATGGCGCCACCGGCGCCGCGAACCGGAGCGACCGTCATCTTCTCTGTGTAGTGGCTGCCGTTCTTTCGGCGGTTGACGATCTCGCCGCTCCAGATCCGGCCGCCCGTAATCGTCGCCCATAAATCCTTGTAGAACTCCAGTCCCTGCCGCCCGGATTTCAGGAACCTCGGATTCCGGCCTACGGCCTCTTCAGACGAATACCCCGTCAGCTTCGTAAACGCCGGATTGACATAACGAATGATGCCGGCTGAATCCGCCATGACGATGGCTTCGGAAAGCTGGTGGATGGCCAGGTCGAAGAAGGTCCGGTCCGGGCTGGCGGAGCGATCGCGCCGGGTTTGGCGGATACATTTCCTCGGGGCGGACGACCCGCCTGGCTCAGAAGACCTCACGCCCTGACTATCGACACCGAGAGCAGGAACCTTTACGCCCGGAGGAGAAATCGCGCAGGCCCGCTGATGTCACTAAGCCCGATGCACAATAGGAATTTCCCTCATGAACGCCGAATCGGCCTCGACGCCGCTCATGCGCCAGTACCACGCCGTCAGGCAACAGGTGCCGGGCGCGCTGCTGATGTTCCGGCTTGGGGATTTTTATGAGCTGTTCCTCGATGACGCCATCGTCGCGTCACGCGAACTCGAAATCACGCTGACTTCGCGCAACAAAGAAAAGGGCGCTGCCATTCCGATGTGCGGCGTGCCGTACCACTCGGCGGAGGGGTACATTGCGCGGCTGATCGGCCGTGGCTACCGGGTGGCGATCTGCGATCAGGTGGAAGAGCCCGGTCCGGGCAAGAAGCTGGTGCGCCGCGAAGTCACGCGGATTGTCACCCCGGGAACGGCGACGGACGCGCATCTGCTTCGCTCGCACGAAAACAACTACCTCGCCGCGGTTTCGCGCCATGGCTCGCGCGCCGGACTCGCGTATGTGGATGTTTCCACCGGCGAATTCCGCGCGACAGAGCTCGAAATGGACGAACTGCCCGGCCTGCTGGAAAGCCTCGGGGCACGGGAACTGCTCGTCGCCTCGGAGGCTCCGCTGCTTCCGCAGACGGAACCAAAGCGCTGGATCGTCACCGAGCTGGAAGACTGGATTTTCAGTTTCGACTATTCCGATCGCCTCCTGCGCGAACACTTCCGGCTTCATTCTCTCGATGGCTGCGGGCTGGGCAACCGCCCCAACGCCGTCGCCGCCGGCGGCGCCGTTCTGCATTACCTCCGGGATACCCAGCGAGCCGCGCTCGATCATCTCGACGCGCCCAAATTCTTCGATCGCGCCGACACGATGGTGCTCGATGGCGTCACTGTGCGGAATCTCGAGCTGGTCGAGCCGATCTTTTCGGACGGCGGAGCCACGCTGGTCGGCGTGCTGGATCAAACGGCAACCGGCATGGGCGGACGCCTGCTGCGCCAGCGCCTTCTCCGCCCTTCGCTCGACCTCGCCGAAATCGAAGCCCGCCTCGATGCCGTGAGCGATCTGGCCCGCGAGACCATTCTGCGCGCCGAATTACGTAAACAATTGGCTCCCGTTCTCGATATTGAACGCCTCCTTGCCAGGGTCACGATCGCCAGCGCCAGCCCGCGTGATCTGCTGGCCGTCGGAAAATCACTCGACCAGATGCCGCGACTCGCCGAATCGGCCCGCCTGGCCTCAAAACCTATATCGGCAAGACTGGCGGAAACCTTTAACCGGCTGGATCCGGTACCGGAAGCCTCCGGCGCCATTCTGGCAGCGCTTTCGGATGCACCTCCGATTGACATCGCCGATGGCTCGACCATCCGCGCCGGGTACGATGCCGAGCTCGACGAGCTGCGCGATCTCAGCCAGAACGCGCGCCAGTACATCGCGCAGATTGAAGCGCGCGAACGCACGCGCAGCGGGATCGGATCGCTCAAAGTCCGCTTCAATAACGTCTTCGGATATTACATCGAGATTTCGAAGGCGAATCTGCATCTTGTCCCGGCCGATTACGAGCGCAAACAGACCCTGGTCAATGCCGAGCGGTTCACCACGCCCGAGCTCAAGGATTACGAGCGCAAAATTCTGGCGGCGGACGAAAAGATTCTCGAAATCGAGAAGCGCATCTTCAACCAGATTCGCCAGCAGACCGCGGATCACGCGCAGCGCATCCGCGCGACCGCGACCGCCGTCGCGGAGCTCGATGTTTCGGCCGCGCTGGCGCAGGTCGCCGCGGAAAATCGATATTCGCGCCCACGTTTTAACAGCGATGGCGAGATGCGAATCGACGCCGGACGGCATCCGGTTATCGAAAAGCTCGCCAACGAAGAAGCCGGGCGGTTCATCCCGAACGATCTTTATCTCAGCGGCACGGAAGACCAGATCGGCATCATCACCGGACCCAACATGGGCGGCAAAAGCACCTATCTTCGACAGGCCGCGCTCATCGCGATCCTGGCGCAGATGGGTTCCTGGGTGCCGGCGGACGCGGCCCTGCTGCCGCTGACGGACCGGATTTTCACGCGCATCGGGGCCTCGGATAACCTGGCGCGCGGCCGCTCGACCTTCATGGTCGAAATGACCGAAACGGCCGTCATACTCAATACGGCCACACCGCGCAGCTTCATCATCCTCGACGAAATCGGGCGCGGCACCGCAACCTACGACGGCCTCGCGCTGGCCTGGGCAGTGGTCGAGCATGTCGCGCTCAATACCCGCGCCAGGACGCTGTTTGCGACGCACTATCACGAACTGACGGAACTCGCCGAACAACTCCCGGGCGTGCGCAACCTGCGCGTCGCGGTCAAAGAAGCGGGAGACCGAATCATTTTTCTGCGCAGGGTCGAACCCGGCAAAGCCGACCGCAGCTACGGCATCGAAGTTGCCCGGCTCGCCGGATTGCCCAACAGCGTGATCGAACGGGCACGGGAAGTGCTCAGGCTGCATGAGAAAACCGAGCATCGCGCCGCCGAGCAGCTGTCGCCGAATCCCGAACCCGCCGCCGTGCAGATTCGACTGTTCGAGCCCGCTTCCGATGACATTAAACAGAAGATACGAGCGTTGAAAATCGACGAGATGCGTCCTGTCGAGGCGCTCCGCTTCCTCGAAGACCTGCAGCGGGAAATCGAATGAGAGTCGCCGGCATCATGAGCGGCACGTCGCTCGACGGCATCGACGTCGCGGTCGTCGATATCAGCGGCAAACGCATCCGCACCATCGCGCATTCCACCACGCCCTATCCCAAATCAACGCGCGAGCGTATACTCACCGCCTCCTCTCCCGCCGACGTCTCGCGCCTCAACTTTGAACTGGGCGAGCTCTTTGCCAAAGCCGTTGCCGCGATACGCCAGCCCGTGGATCTTATCGGCTGTCACGGCCAGACCCTTTACCACGAAGGCGGAAAAAACACGCTGCAGATCGGGGAGGCTTCCGTGATCGCCGAACGCCTCGGGGTACCGGTAGTCTCCGATTTCCGCACACGGGACATCGCGGCCGGTGGCCAGGGCGCGCCGCTGGTTCCTCTCGTGGACATGCTTCTTTTTTCGCACGCAAAGCGGAAGCGGGTCGCACTCAATATCGGCGGCATCGCCAACATCACGATTCTTAAATCCGGCGTTGCGTTCGACACCGGCCCCGGCAACATGGTCATCGATCAGCTTGTCGAGCGTATGACACACGGCAAACAGCACTTCGATCGCGATGGCATCATCGCCGGCCGCGGCCGCGTGCATCGCCCGCTGCTCGCTTCCCTGATTCGCGACCGCTACTATGCCGCGCGGCCTCCGAAGACAGCCGGCCGCGAACAGTATGGCGAAGCGTTCGTCGAGCGTTTTCTCGCGCTCGATATCCCTTTTGAGGACCGCGTTGCGACGGCGACCGCTCTCACCGCCGCGACCATCGCGCGCGCCGTCCCGCCCGATATTGACGACCTGATCGCATCCGGCGGTGGTGTCCACAACCCTCAGCTGATGGCGCAGCTCGCCGCATTTCTGCCGGGAATCCGCATCACCACCAGCAGCGAATTCGGCATCGATCCGGACGCCAAGGAAGCCATCGCATTCGCCATCCTCGCCTACCGTGCCTGGAAGAACCAGACAGGCAATCTGCCCTCTGCCACCGGGGCGCGCTGCGCGGTTGTGCTGGGCAAAATAACGCCGGGGAACCCGACGCTAAAATAACTCCATTGACGCCACAAGCAGAAATTCCCGAAAAACAGACGCCGCGAATCTCCGTAGTCATCGTTTCTCTGAATCGGGTCGATGCGCTGCGCGAAAGCCTCCGAATGCTGGGCACCGATCATCAGATTGTCGTGGTCGACAACGGCTCGGCGGATGGCGCGGAGCAGATCAATCAGGAGTTTCCTCAAGTCCGGTTCCACAGCCTGCCCAAAAATTTCGGACTCACGAAGGCGCTGAACATCGGTCTGCGCGCCGCCGAGGGCGAATACCTCTTATGCCTGCATGACGACGTGCGCATCACCGGCGAGGCCGTCACACGTCTGGCCGACTACCTGGAAACGCACGCCGAAGTGGGCGCGGCCGCGCCGCTTCTCACCGACGAATCCGGAAATCCGATTCCGCAGGTACGCGAACTGCCGAGCCCATCAAATCCCGATCCGGCGCTGCAGCTGCCGCCGGAGGGCGATGAGGTCACGGTCTCGTGCGGTTCCGGCGCCGCCATCATGTTCCGTTCATTCGTGATGCGCTCGCTCCGCCACCTCGATGAACGCTATGGCACTTACGGATCCGGCATGGAAATCTGCACCCAGATGCGCCGCGCGGGAAAGAAGGTGGTGGTCCTTCACGACGTCACGGCAATTCACGAAAGCACGCCCTCGCCGGTTGCGGCTTCCACGCTCGCAGGCGACCGGGCGGCGGGCACGGCAGTTTACCTTAGTAAACATTACGGGTTCATGAGCGGTCTTATTTACCGGCTGAAAACCGCGCTGGCGGCATTTTTCATGTTGCGCTTCTCCGTGCTGCTGGGGGCAGTTTCCGGCCAAAAGATCGACGGAACCGGTTAAACTCAAGGTATGAGCATGGGGATATTTCTGCTCTGGTCGGCGCTGTGCGTTGTCTGCACGGGCGGCCTGGTGTACTTCATCATGCATTCGCATATGGAACTGCGGCTCGCCAGACAGCGCGAGGAACTGGCCGGCGCGCAGGCCACGCTGACCGCGAAGCGGGAAGCGCTCGAGGATTCCATGAAGTACGCCGCGGCGGAAATCCGCAGCAAGGCTCTGGATGAGTTTCTCGCCGATATCCGCGTGGAAGAGCGGCACTATACGCGCGAGCACCGGATTCTGTTCATGACGCGCCGGATGCTTGTGCGCCAGGAGCGCATCTTCTTCCGCAATATCCCGCTCTCGAACTGGGTGGAGCAGGAGATGCCGTTCGAAGAAGGCGTCGATGCGGAGAAGATGGCGCAGGCGATGTCGGTATTCGCCAATGTCGCGCTCGGCGAGGTGCCGGAACCCGCGACCGTCCGCAAGCTGCTGCGGTAGTTTCTGTAATCTATCGGGGGTGTCGCGTCCAGAAGTAAAGACTCATCCGCAGAGATGTGACACCGTCTTCAGTATCTCGGCACCGCGGGATCGATCTCCACGCTCCACAAATCGATTCCGCCCGACATGCTCTGTGAGTTTTCCACGCCCTGCCTGCGCAGCCAGTCCACGACCGTAAGGCTGCGGACGCCGTGATGGCAGAACACAATCGTCCGCGCAGGCACGGCGTTGAGTTCGTGCAGGTGTTGCGGGATCGAGCGCATGGGAATCAGCGTCGCCCCCTCGATCTGGCAAATGGCGTGCTCCGCCGGTTCCCGAACATCAATCATACGGAGCGGCACTCCTTCTTTGATGAGTGCTCTGACTTCAGCGGGAGTTATTTCAATTGGCAGTTCACCCACAGGCCGCAAGTTTAGCAGTCCGCATTGTCCGAAACCAGGCCGCCTCGACGGCACGTCTTAAGCCCTTGTTATACTTCAGGATTACTGTCTTCATCCGTCCTCTGATACAAATGAAGTCTTTCCTTGCCCTACTAATATGGGCCGGAATCGCCGCAGTGTGCGTATCCGCCCAGACTCCGCCTCCGCCCTTCCAGACCGGCCAGGCTGCACGCCTGGTGATCGGCCAGCAGAGCTTCACAGCGGGAAATTACGGCGCCACCAGTCAACTGCTTGGCACACCCAGCGGCGTGGCCTATGCCAACGGCGTGCTCTGGGTAGCGGATTCAAACCGGGTCGGCGGCACTCCGGATAACAATCGCGTTCTGCGATTCAGCGACGTCGCCACGTATCCCAGTCCAACGCAGGATCCCACTATTCAGGGCAACACCTGCGGAGTCTGCCGCGGCAATGCCAGCCTGGTCCTTGGCCAGCCGGACTTCATCAGCAACAATTACACGCTGACGCGATCGGGGATGCGGAATCCGACCGGCATCGCGGTCTCGCAGGATGGCAATACGCTCGCCATTGCCGACACCGACAACAATCGCATTCTGATCTGGCTCTCGTACCCGACGCAAAACGGTCAGCCAGCCGACGTCGTCATCGGCCAGCCCGATTTCACGCACAATGCCACGGCCGCGCCGCCGACCGCGCAGTCGCTGCGGGGACCCGAAGGCATCTGGATCGACAAGCAGGGCAAACTTTACGTCGCCGACACCGGCGACAACCGCGTCCTGATTTACAACAAAATTCCGACCTCGAACTACGTGGCTGCCGACGTCGTGGTCGGCGCGCCGAATTTCACCACGGCGGTGCAGTTCGATCTCACCAAGAACAACGCCGTGGCCACAGCCGCGAACCTGCAGGCTCCGGTTTCAGTCACAACCGACGGGACACGCCTGTTCGTCTCGGACCTCGCCCAGAACAGGGTGCTGGTCTGGAATACCATTCCTACACAGAACGGCGCGCCGGCGGACCTTGCGCTCGGCCAGCTGAATCTGACCACCTCTATCAGCAACAACAGCTTCGCGCTGAACACAAACAGCGCAACCGACTGCGACGGCAATCCGGAAAGCGTAACGCCGGTGATGTGCCAGTCGAATGCAGCCTATGCGGCAAGCATCGGGCAGACCGGCACTCAGGCGACAGACAGCAACGGCAATGCGATCTATCCGGCCCGCTGCGCCGCCACCATGTCGCTGCCTCGTTATGCATACTCCGACGGGACGCGGCTGTTTGTCGCCGACGGCGGCAACGACCGCATTATGGTCTGGAACACGATGCCGACGCAGAATGGCCAGCCCGCCGACGTAATCCTCGGACAGCCGGATGAATTCAGCGACAACACGGGGCTGAATCCGGATGGCGCCGATGCGCTGCAGACGCCGTTCAGCCTGGCGTTCGACGGTCTGAACCTGTATGTCGGCGACAGCTACAACCGCCGCGTGGTCGTCTATACTCCGGGCCCGCTGAACATCCCTCTGGGCGGTCAGGGGGTTGTCAACGCCGCCAGCCTGACCATTCATGCTGAGGCCAGCGTGGCCATTTCGGGCGGAATCGCCGCCAAAGACGTCGTGACAATCACGATCAACGGAACGGATTACGCTTACACCGTGCTGTCGACCGATACGCTGGAAACGGTCATCAACGCGCTGGTGAAGGCGATCAACAGCAAGCCCGATCCTTATGTGATTGCCACGGCAGACGACACTACCGATACTCTTGTGGTCACATCCCGCGCATCCGGAGCGGTGGGCGCCAGCATCACTCTCGCGGCCACGACCAGCTCGGGCGCGCAGATAACCGCTACCGCGTCCGGCGCCACGCTCAACTACTATCTGGAAAATCCCACGCAGATCGCGCCCGGCACTCTCATAGCCATTAATGGACAGAATCTCTGCGACACCACATTCTCGTCCGACCTCACGCAGCCCTATCTGCCCGGCATTGTGAATGGCTGTCAGGTGTTCGCCGACGGATATCCGCTGCCGCTGCTCTATACCTCACCCACGCAGGTCAACGCACAGATCCCGTGGGAATTCACCGACCGGACGAGCACCAGCCTCTATACGCGCGATGTTCATGCCGACGGATCGATCACTGTGAGCGCGCCCATCGCGGTCACCATCGTGCCGCAGAATCCCGGCATTTTCGCTCAGTTCGGAAACGATCCCCGGCCGGCCCTTGCCTATCACGGTTCGAGCAGTGCGATCGGCACCATTCTTGTAAATGGCGGCGTGAATGCCGGCGATCTGGCGACGCTCACCATCGGAAGCAATTCGTATTCATACACGGTCCAGTCCAGCGACACTATTGAGTCAATCGCCAACGCGCTGGTCGGCGCTGTTAACGCCGCCCCGGATCCGAACGTGATCGCCGGGGTTACCAACATATTCGATTCGATTATTCTGGTCGCGCGGCAGCCGGGTCCCGCCGGCGAGGGCATCGCCATCTCCGAAACTGTGACGAACTCATCCGGCAGCGCGGAACTTTCCCTCACTGTTTACAATGCAACTACCTGCTGCGATAACACGCAGGGACTCCCGATCACTCTCGACAATCCCGCGGTGCCCGGGGAGATCATTTATGTGTTCTCCACCGGCCTCGGACCGACTACTCCATCCACCGTCAACACCGGTCAGATTTCGCCTCCTAACGATTTCAATCCGCCGGCCGTGCCGGTCGATTCGATCCTGGTCGACCAGGTATCGGCCAACATTCTGAGCGCGGCACTCGTTCCCGGTACGGTCGGGGTTTATTACGTGCAGTTTCAGCTTGGCTCCGGGCTCGCGACGGACCTGGCGGCGCAGCTCACCATCGCGCAGCAGGCGTTCGTCAGTAATGTGGTGACGCTGCCCATTGTGGCGCCTCCTTCGGCCAGTACAACGGAGAGAAAAGCGAAGGGAGCGGTACGGCGTCGCTGACGCCTGCGCCGCGCGCTTTCATTTCCCGAACGTCACGCTCGATTCGGAACCGAATTTCTTATAGTCCTCGTAGCGAATGACCAGCTTTTCGCGGATGGGAAGGCTGCGGAACCACAGAGTGTCGTCGGCTGACGTTACCGAAGGGAACCAAAACCCGTTCACCTGTTTGCGCATAGTGGCGAAGTGCGGGAACAGGTTCTCCTGTTTGCCGGTGATGATCTCGGGCACTGCCTTTCCTTCGCTGCGTATCACGGAAAAGTCGTCCTCGCTCACCCAGAGCATGCCGTCGAAAAGACGCTGTCCGGAAAGAATCTGGCGCGGCCGAATGGAAAGCACCCAGCAGTCGCGGCCGCCGACTGGCTCCTCGCCTTTGTACTGAGTCTCGTAAATCCAGAGCTGATCCTCGGTCATGATGAAGGGCTGGATGTTGCGGATGTCGGCGAAATCCTCATCGGTCATGATGAGGTTCTTCAGGCGCGACACAGGGGGAACGGAAAAGCGCTCGGTGCGCTCACCGGTCGGAGAGAAAATCACTTCGCGAACTTCACGATATTCGCCGGCCTGAACGCCGCGCTTATCCAGTTCCTGCAGCCGAACTGACTGCGTGTACGCGTATTGCGCGCGCTCGGCGGCAGTCTCGGTTTCACGATGTGCGATGCGTTTGGCGAGGTCGGCGGGAGGGTCTTTGGCGCAGAGTGATGCAACAGAAGCCAGTGCTATTATGACCGCGATGCCAAAGACGCGGGCCTCGCTCGCAGGAGTGATGGGCGCGGGATGGCTGCTGCTGGCGCTGGCCGCGGGCACATACGCGCGCTGGAAAGGCATTCCGGGATGGGCGGCGCTTCCCATCGCTGCCGCTTTCCTCATCGAGTTTCCATCTTATATTTTGCCCGCATTCGAGGCTGCGCGCGCATGGATGGCGAAGCAGCCGAAAACGCGGCTGGCGTGGGCGCTCACGGCAAGCGCGATCGCGCCCTGGCTCGTATACAGCGCAGCCACCGGCGAAGCACGCGTTTCCAGCGTGCTGGTCCTGATGGCGATCGGAATGGTGGTGTCGTTCTGGTATATCGTCCTGCCTGCGATGCCGCTCACCGATGTGCTCTTCCTCGCAGTCATCGCGGCTATCTATTTGTCGAAGATTTTCGACCGCATCTATCTGTCGCCGATTCCAAAGCTGCAGATCTCTGTGCTCGGACACCTGATGCTGATTCGAACCGGCGCGATCGCCGTGTTGATCCTGCGCGGAAATGTACAGGCGGAATACCGCTTCATTCCCTCGCGCGGGGAATGGCTGGCCGGGATTCGTTATTTCGCCATGATGCTTCCGGTGATTGCGCTGGCCTACTGGGCGCTCGGCCTGGTGCAGTGGAAGGCGCATCCTTACGGCCCCTGGGGCACGATTCTGATCGCTGCAGGCACGTTTCTCGGAGTGCTTTGGGTGCTCGCGCTTTCGGAGGAATTCTTCTTCCGCGGATTGCTGCAGCAATGGATTGCCGACTGGAGCCGCAGCGCCAACACCGGCCTGATTGCGGCATCGCTGATTTTTGGGTCGGCGCATCTGGGATTTCACAGAATCTTTCCCAACTGGCGATGGGCGATACTGGCGGCGATTCTCGGCGTTTTCTGCGGTCTTTCGTGGCGAAACGCCCGCAGCGTTCAGGCTGCCATGATCACGCATGCGCTCACAGTGACGGTCTGGCAGGTTTTTCTGCGGTATTGAGGCTGCAGAAGAACAGGGAACAGACCAGACGCCGCAGCCGTTCGCGCAGGCGCTTATAATCAACCATGCGAATTCGTTGGCTGGCGTTGTTTGCCGCGCTTCCGGCAGCGGCTCAGTGGGTCCACGTCCCCACAAAAGGTGTGCCGCGTAATGCCAATGGCTCACCCAATCTGGTTGCTCCCGCGCCGAAAACCGCCGACGGCAAGCCGGATTTCTCCGGCATATGGGTGCCGCGCGACGAGCTCCCGTGCAATGAAAAAGAGCGCGGCGTTCAGTGCACCGAGCTCAAACTGACCCCGCAGGTCATCAACATCGCATCCGGGATGAAAGGCGGACTGCCTTATCAACCGTGGGCCGCTGAAGTGGTGAAGCAGCGCTCAAAGGAGCTGGGGATCAACGATCCCCATACGCACTGCATGCCGCCGAATTATCCGCGGGCATGGGCGTTCCCGGAGAGCGTGAAAATCTTCCAGACGCCGGGCGAGCTTTTGGTGCTGCACGAATTCAACGCGAGCTATCGCCAGATTTTTTACGATGGCCGCGGATTTCCTGAAGACATGACGCCGGCATTCAGCGGCTACTCAGTGGCGCGCTGGGAGGGCGATGCACTGGTGGTCGAATCAAAAGGATTTCGCGACGAATGGCTCGACACTTCCGGAAATCCGCTGACTGAGGCGGCGCAGGTCCGGGAGCGGATTCGCCGGCCGAACTTTGGCAGCCTCGAGATTGAGGTCACGGTCAACGATCCGAAGGCCTATACGAAAGCCTGGACGGTCACGATGCACGACAAGCTTCTGGTCGACACCGAGATGATCGACTTCATGTGCCAGGAGAACAACAAAGACATCGCGCACATGAGCGCGCAGCCTTAGGGCGCCGCAAGACGGCTGGAAAAACGGCGACAGGCAACGAAATTCCGGAGAAGTGGTTGGTCTGCTTCGAGCGGCGCTGCGTTGCGGAATGTCGAAGTCTGTCGCCGTTTTTCCGGCTTTATTGGCCGCGGCGGCCGCCGCCCTGGAACGGAATGCCGCCGAGCGAAATCACGGTTTGTCCGTCAGCGCGCGTCAGTCCGCCGGCCCAGGCATGCTTCGATCCGTCTTTCGCCGCATACGCCGTCACCGTCACATCTTCGCCGGTATCCACCAGCATTTGATAAATGCTGCGATCGAAGCCATTCTTGCGCAGGACATTGGGCGCGGGCAGTTCGAGCGCCCAGTTCACCACGCGGCCCTGCGCGTTTTTCGCGTCGAGATAGATCCAGCCGTGCGGGTTGTCGGTCATCACCTTCGTCACTTTGCCAACCAGCGTCAGCGATTTCGACTGATCGTATTCCGCCTGGAAGGAATGATGGGCCAGAGCCGGCATTCCCGCCGCCAGCAAAACGAGAGGGAGAACGGATGCGTTTTTCATTTCGCGGAATCTCCTGAATTGGCTTCACGCACGGCGCGGAAACCAAGGTCGCTCACGCGCAGTGTAGGTCCGTAGTAGTGGTACCGGGCGGACAGACGAACGAAGCTCGCGGGGTTGTCCCACGCGCCGCCCCGAATGATGGGAAGCTGGCGCTGACCGCCGCGCCCTCCGCGGCCAAAACCGCGGCCTCGACCGAAACCGCGGCCACCACGGCCGAAGCCCCGGCCCGGCGGTTCCTCGGGATCGCCCGGCGGCTGGTCCGACTGCGGTTCGAAATCGGCGGCCTGCCGATTCCCTGCCGGAGCATTGCGCACGAACAGCGTATCCACCCATTCGCGCACATTGCCCAGCATGTCGAAGATGCCCCACGCGTTCGGCTTCTTCGTCCCAACCGGATGGCTTTCATCGTCCGAATTCCCGTCGTACCATGCCACTTCATCGAGCGGCGGATTCTTCGTGCTGCCCGCGCGCGCCGCATATTCCCATTCCTCTTCGGTCGGCAGCCGGTAGCGATAGCCGTCGTTGCGGGCGGTCAACTTATCGAGGAAGGCTTTCGCCTCATCGCGCGAGATGGTTTCCACCGGACGGTCGGCGCCCTTGATGGTCGAAGGATTCGATCCCATAACCGCTTCCCATTGCGCCTGGGTAACCTCGTACTTGCCGATTTCGTACGCCTTCGTGATCTCAACCTGGCGCGCCGGTTTCTCATCGGCGGCGCAATCGTTGTCGCCGTCGGAGCACCCCATCATGAATACGCCGGGAACGATTTTGACAAATTCGATCGCTGTGCCGCGGCTCGGCGGCGCAGAGGTTTGAGCGAGCAGCGGCAGTACGGCGAGCACAGCGGCGAATGATCGTGTCATCGGAAATTCTGTTTACAATTGTGACCCGATCGGCAAAAGTTCCCCGCGCCCGCGGACAAAATTGTAAAGGCAGTGCTAAAACGGTTTCTGAAACGCACTCGCATCAGGTAAGGTCAATAATTCATGCGCTTTTCGGGACTCATTTTCCTCGGGCTTTTATTTACCGTCGCGGGCTGGTCGAGAGACCTGCCGCGCTGGGCTCTGATCCTTTCAGATCCTGCGCCAATCCGGGCGCACGCCGCGGGAGGCGATCGCGCGGTGGAAGCGGCGCGCGCCCGCGTACGCACGACGCAGCACGCCCTGATGGATCAGCTCAATGCCCGCGGTATCCGCATCACCGGCGCCGCCAGTACACTGCTGAATGCTGTGTTCGTTGCCGCCCCACCGGAAGTGACGGCGCAGCTCGGTTCCCTTCCCGGCGTGGCCCGAGTCGCGCGGCTCGGGCGGTTTCATCTCAACCTCGATCACGCGGTGCAGCTGATCAACGTACCGGCGGCTTACAACCTGATTGGGAGCTCCTCGCGCGCCGGCGCCGGCATCAAAATCGGTCTCATCGATACCGGGATCACGGCCACGCATCCGGCTTTTCAGGATTCAACTCTAACGCCTCCCGCGGGCTTCCCCATTTGCCGGGTCAATTTTGGCTTTTACCCGGCTGAGCTGTGGGAAGACTGCTCGGCGAGCGATCCGGCAAATGGCCTGCCGGTCTGCTCTTCCGTGAACTGCGTTTTCACCAATAACAAGGTCATCGTGGCCCGAAGTTATGTGCCGATACTCAACAGCGCTGACGCGCCCAGTTCGTCGCCGGACGATTATTCGCCGCGCGATCGCGTCGGCCACGGAACCGCGACCGCAATGGCCGCCGGGGGAGTTACCAACGCCGGCGTTTCCGACACGATCACCGGTGTCGCGCCCCAGGCCTTTCTCGGCAGCTACAAAGTTTTCGGCTCGCCGGGTGTTAACGATTTCACCACCGGAGACGCAGTTATCCTCGCGATCGAAGACGCATTCACGGATGGAATGGACATCGTTTCGATCTCGCTCGGAGGCCCTGCGCTGACCGGGCCGCAGGACAGCGGGCGGCAGTGCGGACTGAGTCCGGGTCAGATCTGCGATCCCGAAGCTGAGGCCGTGCAGGAAGCCGTGGCGCAGGGGATGGTTGTGGTCGTCGCTGCCGGGAATGAAGGCGAGACCGGATCGCTTTCAACGCCCGCCCTGAACACGATCGACACCCCCGCCGACGCGCCGAATGCCATCGCGGTGGCCGCCACCACGAATTCGCACACCTGGGGAAATCAACTGACCGTCAATGGACTCGGATCGTATCTCGGGCAGTTAGGCAACGGGCCCGCACCCGCCACAACGGTTTCCGCACCGCTGGGCGACGTCGCCACTGTGGGCGATCCGCAGGCGTGCACGGCCCCGCCCGCGGGATCTCTGGGAGGAATGGTGGCTTTGGTGGCGCGCGGCACCTGCACGTTTTTGACGAAGACTCAAAACCTCGAGACGGCGGGCGCTGTCGGCGTCGTATTCACCAACAATCCGGGCGATGACACCCTGCTCGAGCCCGGCGGGCTCAATGGAACCTCGATTCCTTCGATATTAATTGGATACGACAATGGACAGACGGTCCGCAGTTATCTCGCCTCCAATGCCAACACCACGGCCAGCATCAGCCCGAACATTTCCGCGGTGAATGTGACCACCTACAATCAGGTGGCGCCATTCAGCTCGCATGGTCCGGCGCTCGGCAACGCCGGTTTGAAGCCCGATATCGCCGCGGTGGGAGTCGATCTTTATCTCGCGGGCGAAAGCTACGATCCCAATGGCGAGCTTTATTCGCCCACCGGCTACCTGGTCTCGCAGGGCACGAGCTTTTCGACCCCGCAGGTGGCGGGAATCGCGGCCCTCGTAAAGCAGCAGAATCCGGGTTTATCCGCGCTGCAAATTCGCTCTTCGGTCATCAACACGGCCGCGCAGACGGCGACAGAAAACGGCAGTCCGGCATCGATACTGGCGGTGGGCGCGGGTCTGGCGAACGCCGCCGCGGCGGTGGCCAACACGCTCGTCGCGATTCCTGCAACAGCGTCCTTAGGCATGATCAAAGCAGGTTCCCTTCCGGAATCGATCGGATTCCAGCTTACGAATATCGGAACCACCCCAATGACCCTCAGCGTCTCCATCAATCGTCTGACTGCTGAGAACAATGCGCGCACTTCGATCAATCTGCCCAATCTCACACTGGCTCCCGGGGCTTCGAGCACCGATCTGAGTCTCACACTTTCCGGAACCACTCCGACGCCGGGAATCTACCAGGGGTTTATCGCGATCGCCGGCGCGCCGAATCCGATCAACATCCCCTATCTCTACGTGGTTGGCGATGGAGTCCCCGCCAACATCATCTCGGTGGCCGGCGGCGGCGACACGGGTCTTGTCGGGCAGCAGAGTCTCGGGGGCTACATAATCGTCGAAGTGATCGACCAGTACGGCGTGCCTGTCGCGGGCCAGCCAGTGAATTTTTCGGTAACCTCCGGTGGCGGGCAGCTCATGCCTCAGTGCATCACTGTCTGTAGCGCGGCGAATGACACCGACAACTACGGCACTGCTGCGGCGGAGCTCATCCTGGGACCCAATCCCGGCAACAACATTTACTCGGCCACAGCGGCGTCGCTGACAGCTTCATTTACCGCAACCGGCCTCGCTCTGCCGGCGATTCTGCCCGGCGGTGCGGTGAATGCAGCAGATTCCGGCAACCAGCTGGTTGCACCCGGTTCGTACATCGCGCTCTTCGGAAATAATCTCGCACCATCCACCAGCGTCTACACGACGCCCTATCTTCCTTTATCTCTGAATCAGGTCAGCGTGAGCTTCGACGCTCCCGGGATCAGCGCGCCCGGCCACATTGCCTTCGTCAGCGGGGGGCAGATCAACGTGCAGGTGCCGTGGGAATTGCAGGGGCAAACTCTGGCGCAGGTGAAGGTCAGCGTCGGGGGCAACCCGGGTTCCCTCTATAACCTCCTGCTTAGCCAATACTCGCCGGCGCTGTTTGTCATTCCCTCAGGCGGCCAGAGCATCGCCGCAGCGCTGGATCAGAACAGCAGGATCGTGACGCAGTCGAATCCTGCCCCGCGCGGACAGATCGTTCAGCTCTTCGCCAACGGATTGGGTCCTGTGACCAACCAGCCGGCCAGCGGCGATCCCGCCCCTTCGGGCCCTCTCGCGTACACGACGACGACTCCGGTTGTCACCATCGGCGGCGTGACCGTTCCCGCGCAGGACGTCCAGTTCAGCGGCATGACGCCGGGCAATGCGGGGCTCTATCAGGTGAATGTCACGGTCCCGGCTTCGGCGGGCACAGGCCTGCAGCCGGTCACGATTTCGATGGGAGGAACCGTCAGCCCCGCGGTGATGCTTCCGCTGCAATAGCGAAGCGGCGGCGCACAGCGGTGAAAATAACGAACCCGATGCCGAGAAGGCCGAATGTGCCAGGTTCGGGACTGGCGATGAAGCCTTCGGCCTCCAGACCGGCGAGCTCACCGCCATCCCTGGTGACGTCGAAAGATTTTCCCGTACATCCGTACGCGTCCTGCACATATGTACAAGTGTTGGCAAAATCGCCGTAATCGGCGCCATTGGCCGTCGTGTTGTAGACCGCGCCACTGAGTCCGTTGGTCACGCCGCCGTCATAGGAAAAATAGGCTCCGGCTTTGGTGCTGAAGGAGCTGTCGAGCACGAGGTGCCCGGCGCTGGAATAACGAAACAGATCCGCAGCCGAGGGGGTATTTGCGTGGCCGTTCACTATTCCATTGTTATTCGGCCCGCACCAGTTGGAAAGATGCCCGTCCTGGGTGTCGATGCAGGAAGCTGTTCCGAGGGCTTCGTCGGTTTCATGCTCGACGACACTGTAAAAGTCGTAGGCATTGGCCGGTGGGCTGTCGCCCGGCTGTCCCTGCTGACGCCACCAGAGCTGCTGGCCGTTTTCGGTGTTGGGATCGGTGACGTAGATCACGTCGTCGTAACAGTAAGTCCCGTCGGAAACGCTTCCGCTGCCCAATCCGAGACACTCGGCGCCACTGCTGGTAAAGCCGGACAAATCCGAGGCGGAAACGCCAAGCGCCAGGCCGAGCGCACCGGTAACCGTGACATATCCGTTGCCGTATTGCGTCGCATCGTAAGTACTCAATGCGGTCAGCGCGGATTTCTGCACCAGATCTCCGCTGACAAGCTGGTTGGCCGTCAGACCGGCGACGTAATCGCTGTAGGTCATGTAATTGATCGGCAGGAAATTCGAGCCCAGCCCCGAGCCGCCCATGGTTATATAGACCGTCGCGTTGAGGTTGGTGAAGGCTTCGTT
>Ga0335085_10004795_pt1 | contig 22162 bp, 27 predicted proteins | sample Lox_Sample_45_FD_206712 | JGI IMG/M metagenome (GOLD analysis project Ga0335085, IMG submission 206712) | Soil microbial communities from Loxahatchee National Wildlife Refuge, Florida, United States - Lox_Sample_4.5 | ecosystem: Environmental > Terrestrial > Soil > Wetlands | place: USA...
TGACGCAGCGCCGCCTGCTTCAGAAACGATGTCGCGACGGCTGCAAGCCCAAGCAGCACAACCGAGCCCGTCAGGCATTCGCCGGCGAATAACAGAACGTTGGGCGTGAGAAGGGATGTCATCGGCCCTCCTTCCTGGCCTTGTCGATCAGCTTCGCGAGGCGATCGAGATCCTCGCGGCTGATGTCGGCGTCTTCATACGAGAGCAGCGCGGTCACCGCGCGCTCGACCGAATTGTCGAAGAATGTCTTGAGCAGGGAGTCCATGGCGCGCTTGCCCATCTGCTCGCGCGCCACCGCTGGACGATAGATGTAGCGCGTACCATCGCTCGCATGGCGCACATGGCCCTTGTTCTCGAGAATGGTGAGAAGCGTGCGGATCGCCGTGTAGCTGGGCGGATCGGCGATCTCGTCGCGGATGTCGGCGGCCGAGCCTTTGCCCAGTTTGTAGAGCGCATCCATGATCTCGCGCTCGCGCCGGGAAAACGCATCATTGCCGGATTTCTTGCTGGGGCGTCTGCTCATGCCAAAAAATTGGCACCGGACGATGCGCCTGTCAACCGGCTGCCCCGCAGGCGGGATTACATTGCGTTCATTTCAGTGGCGCTTCTTGCGGGGTGGGCTCGATTTGGCGAGCAGTGCCATATCCTCGTCCAGCATAGCGCGGAAGCGGACTTCGTCCGTGTCGTCGGTGAAGACGGCCATGGTCGATCCGTCAGGCAGGCGTGTCAGCGAGAGCGTCAGCACACGTCCATCCGCGCGCGGGCCGGTCACTGTGCGATCGCGCTCGCGCATATCGAGGGCACTGACCGCCGCCAGGATGGCACTCCAGAATTCGTCCGTGCCGATGCGAAAGGCGGATATCTGGTCGAGCGTGTTGACATGCGGCGCGGCCTCCAGCTCGCGCTGCTCCAGGCGCCACAGCCGCGCGAACGCCGTGTTGTGCGCGACGAGATGTCCGTCGGCCGCGAAGATCGCAACGGCATCGTCGAGCGCATCGAGAATGGCACGCTGCACCAGTGTCTGATTGCTCAGCGCCGCTGCCAGCTCGATCTCGCCGGTGATGTCTTCGAAGACGAGCGTGATGCCGCCCAGCGAATTGGGCCAAGCCGACAGGCGCTCGGATTTGCGGGCGGGCAGGGTCCAGGTTTCCTGGCGCTCTTCTTCCGTGTCGAACAGGCGGAGAAGGCTCGCCTTGAACGCCTGATATTGCGGCTGCTCGGGAAGCTGGCGCGCGGCGCGCAGGGAATCCAGCACGGTCTCCAGCAGCGGATGTTCGCGCGACAGATCCGGCGACCGCTTCAGGCGCTTGGCGAAGGCGGGATTGCTGAGCTGCAAGCGGCGATCTTCGCCGAATATCGCGACGGCCATGGGTATGCGGTCGACAATCTGTTGCAGGCTGGCCAGTTCGTGGACCGCCGCTTCGGCGGCGTCACGCGCGGCTGCATCCGCATTGGTGACAACGCGGGGAAAGATGACGGCTGTGCCGCCGATCGTGCGTCCCGTGAGATGCACCGATTGTGCATCAACCGAACACGCGACCATCTCGAACGGCTTGCCGTTCGCGGCGAGGGACAACAGTGCGCTTTGCACGCGCTTTCCATCCGTTCCGTTCACCGCAGCTTCAAGAAGATCCCGGCCGCGGCCGAAATTCGTGTTTAGCTCGTCGAGAACGACCGCATCGCAACCGGCGCTGATCATGGCATCGCGGTAGAGCAACTCGCGCATCATTTGCGCGATCTGCGCCTTCAAGGCGGCGCGAAGCTCAAGCGAGGCAATGCGCTCGGCGCAAGCCCACAGGCAGCACAGCGTGGAGAAGGCGGTCGCCGAAAACAGGATGACGCGCGCGCTGGTCACGTCGGGGATCTGTGCGCGGTTGACGACGTATCCGGCCCATGTGTCGTACAGCGACGGAGCGATTGCGTCCTGGGTCTTCACGCCGAAATTCGTGTTCATCGAACCCTCCATCGGCCACCTCATCCGGCCGATGGACGCGACTCTGCGTGTGGGCAACTGAACGCACTCTGGAAGGCGCATTCAGCGGCCATTCACCCCGCCGCCACAGACCCGCCGCAATCTGCCGGTGCCCGCGCGCGGCAAGCCAGTTCCGTCAAGGGGTTGAGAGGGCAGGAGCACGCCTCGCTACGGCGCGGGATCGATGCGCAGCACGCTGCCGTCGCCGACGACGGTGACCCACAACGCGCCGCCTGCGGAAAGGATATCGATCGGCGCCTTTCCCGTCGGCAGCACTTCGCCCGCCGCTTCCGGTCGGTTTGGGTCAAGGACGCTCAGGGACGCGCCACCCCAGTTTGCGACCCAGAGGCGCCCATTCCAAAGGGAAATGCCCGTTGGCCGGTCGCCGACATGTTGAAACCGGGCGACATCTCCGCCCCCGATGGGAATCCGCAGCACGGCAGGACTTATCTGATCATTCACCCAGAGATTCTGACCGTCGGAAATGATGAAGTTTGAATGCTGGCCGCCTTCGATTCGAGCGCTGATGGCATTGTTGCCGGCGTCGATCTTCGCAATCGCGCTTCCGGTATAGTTGGTCACAAACACTGAACTGCCTTCGGTGACTATCCCCGCCGGTTCGCCACCGATGCCTGGAATCTCAGTTGACGTTCCCGTCTTCGGATTCAGGCGTGCGACGGAGCCCGTATCGTTCTTGGCTAGCCAAAGGCTACCGGCGCCCATCGCGATCAGTTGCGGATGCCCGCCGACCGTCAGCGTTGCCGTGACCGCATTGGTCGCGGGATCGACCCGAGAAAGGGTTCCATCACCGCTGTTTGCGACCCAGATGTCATGATCATCTGCCGCGATGCCAATTGGATGGTGGCCAACTTGCACCGTTGCGACAATACGATTTTGTGCTGGATCAACCCGCGCCACCGTTCCGCGATCGTCGCCGTACGTCACCCAAATCGATCCAAAGCCGTTCGTTATAACCTGAGGCATGTTTCCCACCGCGATGCGCGTCACGCGATAGCCCCAGCGCGTGAAAGTGAGAGACTTGAGCGCGGCAAGCGCACCATCTTCGATGTCCTTGACGCCAGAGCCGTGGTCGGGAGCGACGCGCTGGCTGTAGTCCAGAATGATCACGTACGAAGGATAGTCCGGGTGGGAGCACGCGAGCCGATGAATGGAAAGCTCGAAAGGCTCCCCCTCGTGGCCAGGAACGCCGCGATCCTCCGATGTCGCATCCCAGCGTATGCAAGCCGCTCCGCCAATCCTGTCTGGGGAAAATTGCGATGAAATTCTCCGCAGGCGCGATGATCGTTCTGCTTCGTCGTCGGCGCGCTTCTGCATGGCTTGCATCAGGCTCGCGGTGATTTCGCCCGCGGTGCCACCGGGTATTGGCGCGACAACTCCGACTGCCGTCAGCCCGAAGGTGCTGTCATCGTGTGAAATGAGGCTTGAAATGAGTTCCTGCGGTCCACGCCGAACAGCTATGAGCTTGAATCCGCCATTGACACTGTCGTCGCGGCGCTGACCGTCGAGCCGCCTTGCGATGAACCAGTTTCGATCTTCTGTCGGCAGAGTGATGGTGAAGCCCGGCAGCGCGAACCGCGGTGAAGGAAGCTGAGTCACAGGCATGAAATCGTCGGCGTACCCGGATGAGCAAGGGCACACGGTGATAAACAAGAGCATAGCGACTGCGCGCAACTGGCTCGTTGTCCGCATTTGTCTATTTCGCCCCGATTATTTGTTTGGATGCCCCGCAATGGCAGCATGGCACAGCACAACCACAATGCCTATATTCGTCCCATGGCGCACAACAACGGCATGATTCCCCGCTCCGGCAAGGGCGGGCGCGGCAAGGGTTCGGCGGGCGGCCTGTCCGACAACGCCACGAAGTTCCGCGCGGCGGCGAATGCCGTGCCGATCGCGCCGGCCGGAACGGCGTACGATCCCGCGCCGCCAAAATCGGAATTCGACCTTCCCATGCACGGCTCGACTGGTGCGGAGATGGCGGGCTTCGTTCCGCATCGCCCGCAGCGGCCGGAGAAATCGGAAGGCGGCAAGCGCTTCAAGCTGGTCAGCGAATACGAACCGGCCGGCGATCAGCCCACCGCCATCAGGGAACTGGTCACGCAGGCCAACGCCAACGAGCGCGACCAGGTGCTGCTGGGCGTCACCGGCTCCGGCAAGACGTTCACCATGGCCAAGGTGATCGAGGCGGTGCAGCGGCCGGCGCTCATCCTCGCGCCCAACAAGACGCTGGCCGCGCAGCTCTATGCCGAGATGAAGTCGTTCTTCCCCGAGAATGCGGTGGAGTACTTCGTCTCCTATTACGATTACTACCAGCCGGAAGCCTACATCCCGCGCACCGACACCTATATCGAGAAAGACTCCTCCATCAACGAGGAGATCGACCGCATGCGCCATGCGGCGACGCGCGCCATCCTCGAGCGCGACGACGTCATCATCGTGGCCTCCGTGTCGTGCATCTACGGCATCGGGTCGGTGGAAACCTATTCCGGCATGGCGGTGACCATCGCCAAGAAGCAGCGCTGGGACCGCACCGATCTCATGCGCCAGCTCTCCGCGCTGCAATATCGCCGCAACGACGGCAATTTCGTGCGCGGCGCCTTCCGCGTGCGCGGCGACACCATCGATCTGTTCCCGGCGCACTACGAAGACCGCGCCTGGCGCATCGAATTGTTCGGCGACGAAGTGGAAAGCATCAGCGAGTTCGATCCGCTCACCGGCAAATCGGCCGGCCAGCTCGACCAGATCAAGGTCTATGCGAATTCGCATTACGTGACGCCGCGGCCGACGCTGCAGCAGGCCCTGAAAGGCATCAAGCAGGAGCTGATCGCCCGCCTCGAGGATTTCCGCAAGAACGGCAAGCTGCTGGAAGCGCAGCGCCTGGAACAGCGCACCCAGTTCGACATGGAAATGATCGAGGCCACCGGCTCCTGCGCCGGCATCGAGAATTATTCGCGCTGGCTCACGGGGCGCAAACCCGGCGAGCCGCCGCCCACCCTGTTCGAATATCTGCCGGATGAGGCGCTGGTGTTCGTCGACGAAAGCCACGTCACCGTGCCGCAGATCGGCGGCATGTATCGCGGCGACTACCGGCGCAAGGCGACGCTCGCCGAATACGGCTTCCGTCTGCCCAGCTGCATCGACAACCGCCCGCTCAAATTCGAGGAGTGGGACGCGATGCGGCCGCAAACCGTCTACGTCTCCGCCACGCCCGGGCCGTGGGAGATGGAGCGCACGGGCGGCATCTTCGCCGAGCAGGTGATCCGCCCCACCGGTCTCATCGATCCGCCGGTGGAAGTGCGCGACGTCGCCACGCAGGTGGACGATCTCATCTACGAATGCCGCGAGGTGGCGAAGAAAGGCTACCGCGCGCTGGTCACCACGCTCACCAAGAAGATGGCGGAGGACCTCACCGAATACATGCACGAGCAGGGCATCCGCGTGCGCTACATGCATTCCGATGTGGAGACGCTGGAGCGCATCGAGATCATTCGCGACCTGCGGCTGGGCGCCTTCGACGTGCTGGTCGGCATCAATCTGCTGCGCGAGGGGCTCGACATTCCGGAATGCGCGCTGGTCGCCATTCTGGATGCCGACAAGGAAGGCTTCCTGCGCAGCGAAACCTCGCTAATCCAGACCATCGGGCGCGCCGCGCGCAACGTGGACAGCAACGTCATCCTCTATGCCGATCACGTCACCGGCTCGATGGAGCGGGCGATGGCGGAAACCACGCGACGGCGCGACAAGCAGCGCGCCTGGAACGAGGCGCACGGCATCACGCCCATCAGCATCAAGAAGAACATCGCCGACATCATGGGCTCGATGTATGAGCGCGACCATGTGATGGTGGGCCGCGACGAGGGCTTCGCCGAAGACGGCCAGGAATTCATCGGCCACAACATCCGCGCCCACATCGCGGCGCTGGAAAAGCAGATGAAGGAAGCGGCGGCCGATCTCGAATTCGAAACCGCCGCGCGCCTGCGCGACGAGATCAAGCGGCTTTCGGCGGTGGAGCTCACCATCGCCGACGATCCGTTCGCCCGGCAGTCGGCCGTTGACGACGCGGTCGACGCCGCCTTCCTCAAGGCCGTGCGGGACGGCAACAAGCCGGACGGAACGCCGTCGGCATCACCAAAGCGCACAAGGATGAAGCGGGCGGGCAGGCCAAATGTCCCCAAAACCTTCGGCAGCCGAAGTCGTTAGCGTAAGTCCAGGACCTCGTCGATGCTTTGCGTCTTTGTTTGTCTGCGCTTTCGGACATGGAGGCGAATTTCATAATACTTGTCCGACATATCTTTGCACCATTGCGCATATCCCATGTCTCCCACCCATCCTATGTCCAATGCCGCGGGTACCATTCCGTCAGATTCTGTAATGGCCAACTCCAGCCGGCGCCCGACCCGAATTGACTCGATATTGATGTTACCGCCCTTGCTACCCGACGGCTTGCGGGCCTTACTTCGACCCTCCCACTCGGGAAATACGCTCCTAAGAATTGCATCGTCCGTGTCGTGGTATTTTTTGTTGTTCATGTTGGCAAACATCGGTCGAAACAGTCGCTGAATCATGGTTAGCTTCGAGGCAATAGACTCACGCGACCCGACGTGCCAGTCATTGAACTTCCCGTTCCGAAACTCCAGCATGAGCTCTGTTCGAAGTAAGTGGAAATGCTTGGCAAGGAAGTCGCTTCGATTTGTCGATCCTGCTGATTTGAATAACTCGTCGAGCACCGGCAAAACAAATGCGTCTTCGACGAGGTCTTCATTCATGTCGAAGAGCATCAAAACCGTGTCGTCGGACGAGCGAACCCCAATGCGATCGAGAATTTTTTCGCTCTGCTTCTGTAAGACGCGGTCAAGGCAATAGGCGCTGAAATACTCTTGAAACGATCGATGAGAAAAAATGAACTTGAGTCCGTCCTTTTGCATTATACAGATTGACTCCGTTAAATCCCGCAGAAAGCTCTCGGTCTCGAGAGTGGCTCCTTCTATCTTCAAGCCCTTTTCGATGAACTTCTTAATCTCGTCCTCGGAGTATTCGTAAGTACCTTCGTAGTAAGATACCAAGCAGAACAATGAAAAATACCGTTTGAAGATGTCGCTTGGAAGCGAGGTGTACATCTTCCGTTGGTAGAGCTCCTTTACCGCGTCGTGTTTGTAAAAGAGGGTCTCGAAAGCTTGCTCGTAGAACAGGTGAACCTTTTGTGGAATGTCAGCAAACTCGCTGAACGTCATGAGCATCATGGTCGCCAACAAGGGACTTGATAGGAAACTTTCGTGTTGCCTCCACAGGTCTCGTTCGATGCGTTCGCAGAACTTGGTCTTGGTTGTTTCCTCGTAATTTATTTTTTCAATGAGCATCAACGTCTGCTTCTTAGTGAGCGGCTGAACAGTGAAAGTAGAAAAGGCCTGCCATGATGCAAATTGCTGGTCCGGTCGGCTCGAGACTACGATTGTGCACTCAGGATTGTTGCCGGCCAACTCCAAAATCTGTTTCGTCACGGATTCGCGCCGTTCAAAAGCCAGTTCATCAAACCCATCGAGCAGGAACGTGAAAATGCCCTTTCGTATTCCACGCCGGAAGATTTCTTCAGAAACGTTTGCGTTCGTGTTGACGATTGTCTGATAGATGAACGTCAAGAGGCTATCGCTCTTTTCCTCGTTTAACTTTCTCAGTTCGATGAAGACCGGAATCTTGCCACAGGGATTTTCGAATATGGTGAGCCATAGGTACTTCATAAAGAACGTTTTCCCGCCACCACCCGTACCAGAAATCACCGCTCTCCGGCGATTGTGAATCTCTTCGATTACTTCAATGTCGTCGTACGGTTTCTCTGCACAGCGAAAATTCAAACCAACGTATAGCGAGAGAAGATCTGCTGGCTCTTCGCGGTTCAAAATCGTTTTTACTTTTGTGCACCTAATGAAGGTCGCATTTAGATGCGGATGAAAATTGGCAGTGATAAGTTCGTATGCGTGACGCGCCGGTGTTCCAACGGCGTCTAAGACACTGTTGGTTAGGCGAGCCAGCAATTCTGAAAATGATTTAGCCGCGAGCTTTGCAGCCATTCCTGAGATCGGATCAGGCGCAGGGATTACGGGCATCCAAGTCTCCAATGCAATTGCGCTACCGGGATAGTTCGCTTGAACACCGCGGCCGGTCCGCATTGCCGACGAGCGGGGCCGCATCGCACTGGGGTATCTATTTGTGATTCTACTCTAACGTGTGAATACGATTGGGTTAGAACTGCATTTCTATCCACAGGAGTTCGCATATTTCCGCCTTCCCCGGTCCTGCATCAAGTGCGGGGTTCGGCGGACAGGCCGGCGCAGATGGTGTCGTCCGGTCCGAATCTCGTCACCGAGGATTCGCCTTCGCGCGCAGTGCTTTGGCGGGCAAGCGGCCGGCGAAGGTCGCGCGCGAGGTTCCGCCTCCGCTGAAGCTTCGGCGTGATTTCATCCGTATACGGACGAATGCGACAGCTGCCACGGGCCGGGGAATGGCCCAGGCGCTGGCGCGGCTGGGCTGGGGGATGCTGCCACGAAAATGCAAACAACCACCATCTGCGGATCGGCTGGCCCAAAATATGGGCGGACAGGATGGGCCCCGGAGCGGCTCGTTCCGTCAAGAATTGCGTGGCGCAAATGTCAAACGAATAGGACGATCTGGTAGAGGGCAGAGGATCGCCCCCCGGATCTGGTGGGCCTGATCCGTCGGAAGGCTGCTTGCTGACCATGGACGCCGGGCAGCCTGCCGCTCGACATGCGAACGCGGTTCACACGGCCTGCCGGCCAGGCCTGAAGCGCATGGGCTCCCGGTCCTCCGAGAACCTTGTCGTTTGTTGTATGTGTTGTAATTCCACTTTAGCGTGCGTTCCTCGATCCAGGGGATGATCTCATGAACCGCAACGCCGCGTTTCTCGCTTCCATTGCCACGACGATCTGTCTGTCGACTGCAGCGTTCGCGAGAGGAGACTCCGTGGTGGCGCAGACCACGTTCGATACCGATCTCGGCGGATGGACGACGAACACGCCCTCCGATGTGCAATGGAATTCCAGCGGCGGCAACCCCGGCGGCGAAGCCCTCTTCACCGACCTTACCAGCGGCGTCGGCACCATCATGATCGCGCCGTCGAGCTTTCTGTCGCCGGCGGTCAACTTCACCAGGCTCAACGGCAAGGGTTACATCTCCTATCAGCATCTGATGGTGAAGGAGACCGGCGTTCAGGCGATCGGAAACTACAACATCGTGATGTCGGGACCCGGCGGCACCGCGACCTTCACCGGCGCGGTCGCCATCGTTCTGAACAGGAACAACAAGTGGACGACGGTTGTGGCGCCGCTGGTCGAAGCCGACTGGGTGATGTCGAGCGGCACCTGGGCCGACCTCCTCGCCAACGTGACCAGCATCGAGATCCCCATGGAGATGGTAAGCAACGAGGGCGGCTCCACCGACAAGGAAGCCATGGACAACATCGAGATCGTCTCGCACCCGTCCGGCTTCAGCCCGCTCTAGGGGACACGCCGCGATTCGGTCGCCATTTCACTCTGACGCGCCGGAGTGTACTGAACTCAAACGATCCTTAGCGACGGTTTCGCGCTGGATTCAGGTTGGGGTTCGGGATCGCGGGAGGGAAACAGCGCGCGGATCAGGAAGCCCAGCGTTTCGGCGCCGTGCGAATTGCCCAGTGCCTCGGCGCTGCGCATGGCTTCCGTCAGCCGCTCGTTCAGAATCTTGGGATCGGCGCCCAGCTCCAGCACCGTGCGCGCCAGAATGCACACCGCGTCGAACAGCGCGCCTTCGTGTTCGCTGAGCGGCCGGTCAGCACGCATCGCGGAAGGCTTCGCCGGCTTGCGCCTTGAGCCACGCCCGCGCGCGGTCGGCATGCACCGCCCACACTTCGCCGGCTTTGTCCTTCGGGCGATAGAACAGGATCTCGTCCGGGTCGCAGCCGGCCCTGGGGCCGCCCGACGACATCGAATCGTCGGCGCAGAACCGGCGGAACGCGCGCTCGATCTCGTCCTCGAATTTCAGCGAGATCTCCGTGGTGGAATTCCTGCGCAGGGTGCGCATCGCGCGCATCACCGACCAGCGCCGCAGGCCGGCGGGATTCGCCAGCAGCACGCGCACGAGATCGGGCAGATAGGGCAGATGCGATTGCGGTGTTGCGGGCCTGCGCCCGCCGCGCTGGTGTTCGCGATAGAGTCCGTCCAGGGTTTCGCCGTTCATCGTGTCTTCCAGCATCTTGTCGCCCCGCGAGAAAAAGAAGAGGCCGCGGCAGAAGCTTCCACTTCTGCCGCGTCCTCCCCGAACGTCTTATGCCGCCTGCAGATTGACGGCCTTGCTGCCCTTCGCATCCGGCTGGATGTCGAACGACACGCGCTGGCCTTCGCTGAGCACGCGCATGCCGCTCATCTCCACCGCCGTGGCGTGAACGAACACGTCCTTGCCGCCGTCTTCCGGCGAGATGAATCCAAAGCCCTTGTTGCTGTTGAAGAACTTCACTGTTCCGATCGTCATGTTTTCTCCTGATGAAATCGGGGGTTCCGCGCGGAACACACATGTCCCTCGCGGTGCGATTGGGAAACCATCGGAATCGGAAGTCAGGCTGTCAGGTCCAGGCGCGCACGCATGCGAGTCGGAATACAACAGTGCGCTTCAATGAGACGGACGCCGTCGCGGTGTTTCGTGTACTCGCTCTTCCTCGCAATAGCAAGGACAAGGGAGAGTCTTCGCTCCTCGTCTTGTCGCCAAACCGCCAAATCATCAGTCAAACCGCCGTTCTTTCGCTCTTCATTGTAAATTCATTCGGCGACGCCTATGTTCTGACTCACGTGGTTCTTACGTTCCCCTCGGACGAAGCGCTTTTCCGTTGATACGACCCGCTTCCCGCGAGCCGAACCAGCCGAAATTCCTTGCCCAGAAGTCCGTTTGTCCCGCGGCCGCGCGCTTGCAATCGCACGCGCGGAAACCCAATCGACAACAGGACACTGCAATGACAATCGGTACCGTGAAGTTCTTTAATTCCTCGAAGGGCTTCGGATTCATTTCGCCCGAAGGCGGCGGCAAGGACGTGTTCGTGCACGCCAGCGCCGTGGAAGCGGCGGGCATGCGCTCGCTCGCCGAAGGCCAGAAGGTTTCGTTCGACATCCAGCCGGATGCGCGCGGCGCCAAGGCCGCCAATCTGAAGGCGGTCTGATGAAAGCGGGGCGGCGGCGACAATCGCGCCGCCGTCCTGTTTCCCGAACCAGACAAACGAAAGATCCCCATGGCCGACACACGAACCAGATCCCAGCGCGAGACCGCGGCAACGAATGCGAAGAAGCATTTCGCCGCTTCCCAGCAGCGCGATGCCGCGATCCGGCAGACGATCGACAGCGAGTACGCGGCGACCGCTGCGCGCACCGTCAAGCTGCGCGCGCTGCGCCTGGCCAAGGAAGAAGAAGACCGCATCGCGGCGGCCAACGCGCCCAAGCCGGAACCCAAGCCGAAGCGCAAACGCGCGACACGGGCTGTGGCCACGATCATCAAAGTGGACTAATTCTGCCCGCTATTTCCTCGGCCGCAGCAACGCGATGGCGGCGGGGTTCGGCCGGCCGCGGGCGCGGTTGAGCCGTCGCTTCGCGGTATCGTCCATTTGCTCCTGGGCGCCGTCGCGGAGCAGGGCTTCGCGCAGGGCTTCCGGATTCACGGGAACATATTCGATCGCGCCGCCCGGTTGCGGCAGGCGCATCGTCGTGCTGATGCGGCGCCAGGCATTCACCACGAGCGAGTCCACCCGCTCCTCTTCGATATCGACAATGTAGGAGCCGGCCGGCTGCATCTGCTCGAAGCCGTCCAGGATGAAGGGCCGCTGAAACGTGACGGTGGTGGTTGTGTTCTTCGTCATGGCGATCGCTCCTTCACGGGCGGCTGAATTGGAACGGCAGACGGCAGCGCAGGTGCTGGCTTTCGCCCGCGCCCGCTGCCGCCGTCGCTCCGCCATGCATTGGCCCAAATCGCGGGATGCGGTCGCTTGCGCGAGGGTGCCTCACACACGAAGGCCTGCACGGCCGAACTCAGATTGTGATGAACGATGTCAGATCTTCGGTGCCGGCTTCGGCTCGACATGCGGCTGGCCGGGGTTGGTCTTCTGGGCGTCCTGCTGCGGCGAGCCGGTGGTGGGCGTCGCCGGTGTCGAGGGGGCAGATTCCGGCTTCATGTTGGGTGTATTCGTCATTTTTTGCAGGAGTGCCTTTCAAAGGCAGTGGGCAATGATTTGCCGCTTTGTGAGATATGGGGATGCGCAAGCGCGATTACAACGGCCAGTGGCGGGAAATATCGGATTTTGAATGCGTTTCGGGCGAATGCACGCGAGAAGCAATGTTGTTCGATTGATGCGCTTTGCCGGAGAGTCGCGCGCGGAGCTCACGATCTGAAGGTGGAACAACCAAAGACCGTCATGGCCGCCCGCCGAGGCGGCCACCCATCCGGCGCGCGTCTGCGCGCCGAGAAGAGTCACTTGCGCTCGCGGACGCTCGCGCGATGGGTGGCCGGGTCAAGCCCGGCCATGACGGGTGTTTGGGTGCGTGGTTCGCTAGCCCTTCTCGCCGCCGGATGGAGGAGGCGGGTTGTTGTTGGGTTGGATGTTGCGCGGCGCGTTGTTCGGCGGGGGTGCGTCGCCATACCCGTTTCCATAACCGTCGCCGCCGCCCCATGTGTCGCCGTTGGCAGGCGGCGGAGGGGGCGCTGCATATCCGTCGCCGCCGTATGGAGCGCCGTAATAGTACGGGTACGAGTAATAGGCGGGATAATACGGATAGCCATATCCCCACCACGGCCAGCCGATATACACGCCGCCGCGCCAGCAGCAGCCGCGCCATCCCCATCCGCGCCAGCCCCAGCCGCCGTGCCATCCGCCATGCCAGCCATGCCATCCGCCATGCCATCCGCCGTGGAATCCGCCACCGTGGAATCCACCGCCATGGAATCCGCCGCCGTGGAAACCTCCGCCCATGCGGGCTTCCGCCGGGCCGGCAAACACCAATGTGGCAACCGCAGCGGCTGCCGCCGTTGCAAGCAATCCTTTTCTCAACGCCATGTGAACCTCCGTGAACCGAATGCGCGCCCCGGACCCGCGCTTTGCGTGGCCGGGAGCATGACGAGGTGCGGATGAACGGCAGCGCAACAGGCCATTCATCTGCATGGCTTTTTCGTAAGGCGATCGCCACCGGGCGCGCGACTTGCGAGCACGGAAATCAAGATGCCGGGTATTTGCCGTGAAATGGCCCGCAAATGTGCGCCGGGCTGGAAGGTGTACAATCGGTGGCGATGCAATTGATTTTGTCAGATTGTCTCCATCTCGCTTTTCGGCGCCCTTCCCGAATGTTAGAATTTTCCTAACTCTCGCCTCCTGCGAGAGCAAAAATGATGGGGTTCCCTATGTCTATCTCGAAGTTGGTTATTGCTTTGGCTGCTGTGAGCCTGGTGAGCACGGCCGCCTTCGCCGGTCCGTCGGGCAGCCCGCTCAAGGGAGCGATAAAGCAACCGCCGGTCCAGACGCTCAAGCTGGCAAAGGAAGCGTACGTGACGGGCAATGGTCTCAGCACGTCTCTTCCGCAATTCGCGTACACCCCGATCGATACCGGCACTGTGTTGAGGTGCACGAAGCCGACCTGCGTCATCTCTGCAGACGTCACGGCCCAGATGCAGACGGGCGGAGCCGATTGGGCTATCTGCATCACGGTGGACGGCGGGGACATCGAGTGCCAGTACCAGGGTGTGCAGTCCGGTCCCAGCAGCTTTGTGGTGGGCAACGTCGGGGCTTCATCGCCCGAAGCCATCGGCAAGCACACGGTCCAGACCTCGCTCTACACCGAGAGCACCACGGCGACATATCAGTATTTCGCAATGCACTACGCCGTGCACGAGTAGCAGCCATCTCGGCAAAGGCGGCGGGCAGCCGCCGCCTTTCTTCAAATTACCATCAGCAGAGTCATGGCGGTCTCCTCGCTCCCGGTGTTCAACGCACTAGGGAGGCGAAGAGGCTTAACAGCGGATGGGTTTCAGGCGGCCGCCGCGGCGCATGCTGCGGCTGGCTGTATTTGTTGCAGAAATAGAAGCAGTACTTCGTATCGCACGGCGCGGTGCCGGACAGCGGCACGAAGGTGCGCCGCAGCAGATTGCCCAGCTTCATCTTGGACGAGCAGCGGTGCACCGTTCCGTTGGGCTTGATGCTGACGAAGCGATCGCCGGCCGCGCAAAGTGCGCCCGTGAATTTCGGCACACGGGTGAGGAACCGGTCGTCGTTGAACATGTCGATGCTGGGACGCTCTGCCATGCGCGCCAGCGCGGGCGCGTAGGCCTCCCGCGCCCGTGCCGCGAATGTGCGGAAGCGATTGCGGTCGGTTTCGCTGTAATCGCGGGGGAAAGCGCCATCGCCGTGCGCGCCGCGCAACACCTTGGGAATCGGCACCATGCCGAGCGGCTCCAGCAGCGCGCACGCTTCATCGTAGCGTTCCAGCGCGGTGGGCGTGGCCACGAGCGAGATCAGCAGCGGAAATCCCTTGTCGCGCAGCAGTGCCGCGTGGCGCAGGAAGGTGGCCAGGCCCTTGCGCTGTTCCCGCTCCTCCAGATGCAGGCCGGCATTCACGAAGCTCACGCGTGAAGGATCGATGCGCTCGGCAAATCGCACGAAGGAAGGCTGGGTGAGGTTGGTGTTCAGCGAAATGAAGTGACGTTCGGTGAGGAGCTCGCACAGCGCCACGAATTGCGGATACGCGCTCGGTTCGCCGCCTGTCAGGTGCAGAAGCCAGATGTCGCCGGTCGCGTCGAACGCGTCGCGCCATTCCTGGGGGCTGGCGAACTCGCGCATCTTCCTGCCCAGCCTCTCGTCGGAAAGGAAGCAATAGCTGCAACGGTAGTTGCAGGTTTCCAGAAGGGTCCAATCGGCTTCGCGGTCGTAACGCACGTGCAACCTGTCTCCTCGTCGCCTTTTCGCGCGCTACTTCGTTGCCCAGCTCCAGCCGGCGATCATCCAGCCGCTGGCGGTCTTCTGCATGGCGAAGGTCCACAGCCCGTGTTCGACATGCGGCTTGCCCTTGTTCCTGTCGTTGATGCGCGTGGGGATTACCGCATAGGCGCGGTCGCCGCTCACCTCGAGATGCAGCGGCTTGCCTAAGGTCAGCTTCAGATCGGTGATGGCTTGCGCCTTCGCCAGCGCCTCGAACGCGGCGATCCAGTCGGCATGCGCGTGCTCGCCGCTCCAGAAATGCGGCGCGAATTCGTCGATGATGGTGGCGCCCGGCGCGTAGAGGTTCGCCGGCTCGTCCATGTCGCCCTTGTTGAGGTCGTCCGTCAGTGTACGGATGGTTTTGATCACGTCGGTGGAATCGGAGGCCGCGGCGGGCGCGGCTGCGGCAGTGCCGAGCGCGAGCAGCGCCGCGGCGGCGAAAGCAGTGCGTGTCATGTCAATCGGTCCCCCCAAATGAAGGAGGGAGGTTAGAGCGAAATCGGAGAGGCGACACTCCCCCCGCCAATCGGGGGGAGGGCCGCAATCACCGAACGGTCAGCCTCTTTCCGGCGGCGGAGGCGCCGGGTTTACGGCTGCAGGCGGCGCGGGCGGGGGTGCCGTGTCGCCGCACTGGTTCGGTGTGTAGTTCGGATCGCTCGGATCGCAGCTGTAGGCCGGGGCGTAGTAGTTCGACTGGTAATAGCTGGAGTCGTAGTACGGGTATCCGTACCAGCCCCAGTACGGCCAGGCGACGCCGATCCAGACTCCGTTGTTCCAGTAGCCCCAATGGCCGCCGTGCCATCCCCACCAATGTCCGCCATGCCAATGCCAGCCGCCCCAGTGGCCGGGCCAATGACTGCCGCCGCCATGCCAGCCGGCACCGTGCCATCCACCGCCATGCCATCCGCCACCGTGCCAGCCCATGCCGCCGTGCCAGCCCATGCCGCCGCCGTGGAATCCGCCACCACCATGAAATCCGCCGCCGCCATGGAATCCACCACCGCCGCCATGGAACCCGCCACCGCCCATTCCGCCGCGGGCTTCAGCCGGCGCGGCCAGGGAAAGCGTCGCGATCGCGGCTCCCGCCGCCGTCATCTGGATTGTTCTTCGCAAACTGTTCATCGAGGACCTCCGTCCATCGTCGCTCGTCGCGCCCCTCCAAAGGCGCGTCCATTCCCTCGCGGACAGAAGATAAGCCTTTGAAAAACAAAGAGCCGTTGGACTTTCGGGACGTGCGCCACGCGCGTCTTTTGATCAGGCGCCGGCGCGGTATCGTTGCGCCGATCGCGCCTTGGCTTTCGCGGCCTCCGTGACGCGATCGCGCGGCGGGGCGTTGGTCACGAGATCGGCCAGAAGATGGTGCGCCACGTGCGCCACCTCGTCGACGGCGCGGTTGAACACGGCCCCGTTCGCCTTCGACGGCCGCGTGACGCCGGAGATCTTGCGCACGAATTGCAGCGCGCTGGCGCGGATCTCGTCGTCAGTCGCCGGCGGCGCGAAATTGTGCAGCGTCTTGATGGCCCGGCACATGGGATCCTCGCTTCGTGGGTTCGCGAGACAGTCTAGCGACTCACAGAAGTTCGCGCACCAGTTCCGGCGGCCGGCACAGCCTGGCGCCCTTGTCCGTCACCACGATCGGGCGGTTGAGCAGGATGGGATGCGCGGCGATGGCGTCGATGAGTTTGTCATCGCCAGCGCTGTCGAGATGGAGTTCGGCGAACACGGATTCCTTCACGCGGATGATGTCGCGGGGTTTGGCGTTCATCGTGGCGAGCAGCGCCCTGATGTCGTCGCTGCGCAGCGGCGTTTGGAGGTATTCGATGATGGTGGGTTCGTGACCGGCTTCGCGGATGATCGCGAGCGCGCCGCGCGAGTTCGAACATTTCGGATTGTGGTAGATGGTGATGCGCATGGCCCGCCGATTAGCACCAGCGGGCCATGCAAGTCATCCGGTTTCGTTCACGGCGCGATCAGTAACTGCAGTAGTACGGATCGTAGTACGGGTTGTACGGATCGCAGGTGTTGTAATAGCCGTAGTACGGATAGCCATAGGCGTACGGATATCCGTAGAAGCCGATCGCGAAATTGCCGCGCCAGCCCGGATGCCAGTGGCCGCCGCGCCAGTAGCCGCCATGCCATCCGCCGTGCCACCCGCCGCCGCGCCATCCGCCGGTTCTCACCGAGCCGTGGAAGCCGGTCGCGAAATGCCCGCGCGTTTGCGCTGAGGCCGGTGCCGTTCCGATTGTCATTGCGGTCGCGCAGGCAAGCGCCGTTGCCGCCAAGAGTGTGGAAAGATTTTTCATTGTGGGTCTCCTGTTGCTGGACCCCTCCGCCGCTCCTCCCAATGCGGCCCGCGGGTTTTCGCGAGCCGCCGGGAGAAGCCGTTACACGTCAGTCGCCGAACGTGTCGTCGTCATAGTCGTAGTCGTTGTAGATGCGGGTGCGGACCCAATGGCAATCGTCGCCATCTTCGTTGCAGACTTCACGATCGCGATAGCGGGTGTAGCCGACGGGGCCGAGATCTTCGATCCGGCGGCAGCCGAAGCCGAAATCGTCGCAGCGCACACGATAGCAGTCGTCGCCGAAGCATCTGGTTTCGTACGTCGCGGCCGATGCGGTGGACGCACTGCTGGCGATCGCGGCGATGCCAAGCACGCCCGCGCAGGCAGCCATCTTCAAGGTGTTCGAAAGCGTCATCGATGAGTCTCCTGTTCCTGAGGCCCACCCCATCCACTGGGCTGTTGCTCCAACTTGCGTGCGCGGATCAACCATCGCGCACCCGTGATGCTAATCGCGCGACGCGACACGGGTTCCGGATGGAACCCGTGTTTAAGCATCCGCTTAGCGAATGGGGTTAGCTATTGATTGGGCGGTTTGGGGAACTGGATGACGACGCGCTTCTGTCCGCTCGCAGGTGGCGAGAATGTGGCGCTATGCTCGCCGAGATTGGCCTGATCGAGAATCGTTGCGCTGACCTTGTAAGTGCCGTGCGGCAGCTTGAAGAGCACCCACGATCCGGAGCAATCGAACGACGCGATCTGCTTGCCGCCGCCGGAAAGCGTGACATGCGCGCCGGCCATGTACTGCGCGCCGCCGTTCGAGAACTCAATGCGGATCGGATAAGCTTTCCACGCCGGATTGTCCTGCGCCGAACCGATGCCTGTGCACACGGCCTCGATGCCGTTGAGGTTGACGGGATTGTCCATCGGCAGCGGGTCGGCCATCACCGGCCAGACGAAACCCAGAACCGTCCCTGTCGCAATCGCGCCGGCCGCCAGAATCCAGTAACGCATGGCAAATCTCCTCGAACAGTGCGGACAAGATTGTTCCCCGCTTGTGGCAACGCTGTGGCCGGACTTTGGCTGCGCGGACGCAATGTCGCGGCTCCTTCCGAAAGGTTAATGGCGGACGGATTGTCAACGGATTGTTAACGCCCGGCTCCCAGACTGTGCCGAAATGGGGCTTGGGGCGCATGAAGATTGAGGGCACAGCGCGCGCGGCTGCGCTGCGGACGGCGTCGGCCTATGGACGCCGGCTCGAGGTCGTCGAATCGGCCGGAGCGCCCGACGATGCTGCCACGGTCGCCAGCGTCGCCGGAATCCCGGAAGCAGAGTTCACCCCGCGGGTGCGCGATGCCATCACCAGGCTGATGGGCGAAGTCGATCAACTGCGCCGCGACCTCAAGCGCACGCAGACGAGGCTCGAGGAAGCCGAACGCGCCGCTGATCAGGATCACCTTCTGCCGCTGTTCAACCGCCGCGCCTTCGTTCGCGAGCTGACGCGTTCCATCGCCGTCTCGTCGCGCTATGGAACGCCGTCGAGCCTCGTCTACTTCGATCTCGACGGCTTCAAGCAGGTGAACGACACCTACGGCCACGCCGCCGGCGACGCCTTGCTGGCGCATGTCGCCCACGTCCTCACCCAACATGTGCGCGACAGCGATGTCGTGGCACGGCTCGGCGGCGACGAGTTCGGCGTCATCCTCGTGCACACGGCGCAGGCGCAAGCCGAAGCCAAGGCCGCGTCGCTGGCCGCGCGGCTCGCCGAGTCGCCTGCGCTGTGGCTGGGCAAGCCGATCGACATCGCGTTTTCCTACGGCGTTCTCGAACTCACACCGGGCGACAGTGCGGACAGCGCGATGGCGCGCGCCGACGCGCTGATGTATTCGCAAAAGCGCGCCGCACGCTGAACGTCATCCTTCGAGGCTCGCTTCGCCAGCGCCTCAGGATGACGCGGCTTCATCTCCTTTGTTGCCAACTCAGGATGGCGTCACGCTGAGGTGCTCGGCGCGGCAGCGACGAGCCACGAAGCGGCTCGAAACTCATGCGATGATATCCGGCAGCAGCGCGTCTTCGATGCGCGAGATCTGGTCCTTGATCTGCAATTTTCGTTTTTTCATGCGGCCGACGGTGAGCGCATCGGTCACGCCCTGATCGCTCATCGCGGCGATCGCCATGTCGAGATCGCGATGCTCCTGCATCAGTTCGGCGAGCTTGGCGCGCAGCGCCTGCTCTTCGGCCTCGGTCATGCCCGTCCTTTGCGCGGCCGGCGGCGGCCCTTGGCGAGATCTTCGCCCCATCGCCGCACGTCGGGCCAAGTATACCCCAGAAGGTCGAGCGCGCGGCCTACCATTTGGTCCACGATGTCCGACAGCGTGTGCGGCTCGGCATAGAAGGCCGGCACCGGCGGCAGGATGATCGCGCCCATTTCCGCCAGCGCCGTCAGGGTGCGCAGATGGCCGAGATGCAACGGCGATTCCCGCACCAGGAGGATGAGCGGCCGGCGTTCCTTCAGCATCACGTCGGCCGTGCGGGTGAGCAGGTTGGTGGTCACCCCCGTCGCGATTTCCGACATGGTCCGCACCGAGCAGGGCGCCACGATCATGCCCTGCGTCTTGAACGATCCCGACGCCAGGGGCGCTGCGATATCGGCAACCGCATAGGCATAGTCGGCCTTGGCCGCGACCTGCTTCGGCGTGAGTTTCGTCTCGTAGCCGATGGTCATTTCGCCGGGCTTGGTGATGACCAGATGCGACTCGGCGCCGACCTCTTTCAGGGCGTCCAGTAACCGAATCCCGTAGGCCACGCCGGAGGCGCCGCTGATGCCCACGACGATGCGGTTTTTTCCTGTTTTTTCCGGGCCTTGAGTCGCCATGGGGGTGTTTAATACGCCGGTAGCAATGGCCCAAGGAGGGACGTGACAGAACGGGCCTTTGGTGGTCTAATTGTGAAGCATTTCAGACAAGAGGTGCAATCCATGGCCATGCAAGGGCACGTATCAGAGCTCAGCGAAAAACATAAGAAACTCGAAGAAGCAATCGAAGCCGAAATGGCACACCCAGACTGGGATGAAGTCCGGGTCGCCGCCCTCAAAAAAGAAAAACTCCGCATCAAAGACGAACTCCAACGCTTGAGAAGTCCGGTACACTAGGACTTCGCGAAAGCGATTTCAGTTTCCTCCCTGTCATGCTTGGCGCGCCCGACGGCCCGCTTCGCATGACCCGCGGGAGCTGTATTTCCAAAATCTCCGAACCCGCCTCAAGTCGCCGTTTCGCTCGCCGGCGAAAGATCGCGGGCGCTGAAATGGTGCCGCGCGCGGATGAGCAGCGCCGCGGCCAGTGCCAGGAACGCGGCACCGGCCAGAAATGCAGCACCGGGGAAGATGAACGGCGCGCGCGGCGAGGTGAAATAGGCGAAGATGTCGGTCAGGATGATCGGCGACACGATCGAGGTGATGCCGCCCACGCTCGACAGCGCGCCCTGCACTTCGCCCTGCTCGTTGGACGGCACCTGCTTGGAGATGATGGCGTTGATCGCCGGCATGGCGAGCGCCATCAGCGCCCACACCAGCATCCACGGATACATCTGCCAGCCCTGGGTCGCGAAAGCGTAGCCGGCAAATCCGATGGCGCCGCTCATCAGCCCGATATAGGCCGCGCGTGCTTCGCCCAGCTTCGGGATCAGCGTGCGCGTGAGGAAGCCGTAGGCGATGGCCATGATGATGCCGAGGAAGGCGAGCGAGTAGCCGACATCGGCCGTCGTCCAGTGGAATTTGTAATAGACGTAGTAGGTCCAGATCACCGGATTGGCGTCGTGCGCCAGCCGCATCAGGATGTAGATCGCCACGAAGCTGAAGATCACGGGATGGCGGCGGATGGCGAAGAGCGCGCCGATGGGATTGGCGCGCCACATCTCGAACTTGCGGCGTTTTTCCTTGGGCAGCGATTCCTTCAGCACGAACATCCCAAACAGCGCATTGGCGACGGACAGTCCGGCCGCGGTGAAGAACGGCAGGCGCACGCCGTAATGGCCGATCAGTCCGCCGAGCGCCGGGCCCAGCACGAATCCGATTCCGAACGCCGCGCCGACCAGACCGAAATTCGCCGCGCGCTTTTCCGGCGCCGACACATCGGCGATGTAGGCATTGGCCGTGGTGTAGGACGCGCCCGCGATGCCGGAGAGCGTGCGTCCGATGAACAGCCACCAGATGGTCGGCGCCATTCCGGTGATGACGTAATCCACGCCCAGCGCCAGCAGTGACACGATCAGCACCGGGCGGCGGCCGAGACGGTCGCTCAGGTTTCCGATCAGCGGCGAGAACAGGAAAAGCATTCCGGCGTAGGCGGTCTGCAGCCAGCCGCCCCACCACGCCGCATCGCTCATCGCCTTGCCGTTCATCACGGTGTGGCCGGTGAGCTCGGCGATGATGCGCGGTCCCACCGGAATGGTGAGGCCAAGCCCCATCGTGTCGATGAGCATGGTGATGAAGATGAAGACGAGCGCGAGCCGGCTGCCGACCTGTGCTGTCGATTGTGTCCCGTTGCTCACGCTGTTGCCTCGATCATTCGTGCGGCGAAGCTACCCATCGGCCCCGCCCGCGTCTTGTAGAAATTTGCCCACAGATGAACACCCCCTCCCCTTGTGGGAGTGGGCAAATTCGAGCGCCTCAGGCGCGAGAATTTGGGGGAGGGGTTCGTGAATGTTTCGATGCCCCCTCCCCCAATCCTCACTTGCTGCGCAAGTTCGGATTGCCCCCTCCCACGAGGGGAGGGGGAGAATCCGTGGCGCGGCAAGCGTGCTTTCACCGCCATCACCCGCGCGAGATTGCGCCGTGTCCGCACGACCATGTCCGCGCGGATCACGGCGTTCTTTGCATTGCGCAGCAGCGCATTCACGTCTGCG
>Ga0335085_10004796_pt1 | contig 22161 bp, 16 predicted proteins | sample Lox_Sample_45_FD_206712 | JGI IMG/M metagenome (GOLD analysis project Ga0335085, IMG submission 206712) | Soil microbial communities from Loxahatchee National Wildlife Refuge, Florida, United States - Lox_Sample_4.5 | ecosystem: Environmental > Terrestrial > Soil > Wetlands | place: USA...
GACCGAGGAGATGAAGAAGAAGATCGAAGCGGTGTTCGGCGAGTGGCCGGGGAAGGAGGCCCCGGCGGTTAAAGTGGAGGCCGAGGGGCAGGTGAAGGGTAAACGGCTGCTGCTGGTGAATAAGAGCGACGCGACGCAAACATTTTTTGTGGTGGGGAACGTGGGGATTTCGGCGACGGATCCGGACCGGGTGGCGGTCAACGTGGTGAATACGATTTTCGGTTCGAGTTTCACGTCGATGCTTAATGAGGCGCTGCGCGTGGAATCGGGGCTGACCTACGGGGCGACTTCATTTTTTTCACCGGAGAAGGAGCCAGGGCCGTTTGCGATGTATAGTTTCACGCGGAACGAGACGACGGAGAAGGCGATCCAGATGATGCTGGACGTGCTGAAGAAACTGCACACGGACGGGGTGAGCGAGGCGCAACTGGCGTCGGCGAAGAACTACCTGAAGGGGCAATTTCCGCCGTCGATCGAGACATCGGCGCAACTAGCAAGTGTGATCGCGCGGCACGAGTTTTACGGATTGGGTGATGACGAAGTGAACGAGCGGGACGAGCGGATTGACGCAGTGACGCCGGAGGTGGCCAAGCGAGCGATCGCGAAGCATTTCCCGCTGGAGAACCTGACGTTCGCGCTCGTGGGGAAGTCGGCGGAGATCGGAGCTCAAGTGAGAAAGTTTGCGGAGACGGAGGATACGAAGGAGATTTCTGCGCCGGGATTCTGGAGTGGGACGAAGTGAGTCAAAAATTGAAACTAGAAAATCGAAATTGGGAAGTGGCAAGTTCACATCTGACAGTCAACAGTTTACAGCTTGCAGAGAAGAGCTTTGAGGTTTGGGGTGAGACTAGAGGATGGGGGATGAGATGAAGAAACTGGGGGGATGGGTAGTGCTGGCGTTGGTCATGGTGTGCGCCGGTGCGCTCGGCGTGAAGGCGGCGGAGACGCATCTGTTGCTGCAGGAACCGACAATGTCGAAGACCGACATTGTGTTTGTTTACGGGGGATATTTGTGGAGCGTGCCGCGCGACGGCGGAGAAGCGCGGCAGTTGACGACGGGAGGACATGAATCGCATCCGCAGTTCTCTCCGGACGGAAGGTGGCTGGCGTTCACGGGCCACTACGACGGAAATACGGATGTCTACGTGATGCCGGCGGAAGGCGGGACGCCGAGGCGGCTAACGTGGCACCCGGGACAGGACGGGGCCGCGGGTTGGACTCCGGACGGAAAGAATGTGCTGTTTCTTTCTGACCGCGACGCGTACGCGGATTTCACGAGGCTCTACACGGTGCCGGTGGGAGGGGGCGTGCCGGAGGTGCTGCCGATGTGGCGTTCGTTCGAGGGCTCGTACTCGCCGGATGCGGCGCGGATCGCGTACGTGCCGAATATTCAGTGGCAGGCGGCGTGGAAGAGGTATCGGGGCGGACAGACAACGCCGATTTACATCGTGAGACTGAAGGACCTGCAACTCGAGAAAGTGCCGCGAGAGAATTCAAACGATTCGAGCCCGGCGTGGTTTGGGGACACGGTGTACTTTCTTTCGGACCGGAACGGGCCGGTGACGCTGTTTGCCTACGACACGAAGACGAAGAACGTGAAACAAGTGGTGGAGAACAAGGGATTCGATCTGAAGAATGTGTCTGCGGGGCCGGACGCGCTGGTGTACGAACAGTTCGGTGGGCTCTTTGTATTTGATCCGAAGACGGGGAAGTCGAAGCGCGTGGATGTGCAAGTAAGCGGAGACCTGCCGGCGACCCGTGCGCATTGGGAGAAAATCGCGGACAAGATCGAGAACGCAGCGATTTCACCCACGGGACTGCGCGCGGTTTTTGAAGCCAGGGGAGAGATATTGTCGGTTCCGGCAGAAAAGGGAGACATCCGGGACCTGACGAGGACCACGTCGGTGGAGGAACGGAATCCGGCATGGTCTCCGGATGGAAAGTGGATCGCGTATTTTTCGGACGAATCGGGTGAGTACGCGTTGCACCTGGAGGACCAGAGCGGGTTGGGAGAGGTGAAAAAGATCAGCCTGGGCAATCCGCCGTCGTTTTTTTACGGGCTGGCGTGGTCGCCGGACAGCAAGAAGATCGCCTACACGGACAAGCGATTGAACATGTGGTACGTGGACGTGGACAAGGGAACACCGGTGAAGGTCACGACGGACCGGTATGAGGTGCCGTTCGGGTTCGCGACGGGGGCGTGGTCTCCGGACAGCAAGTGGCTGACGTACGCGAAGTTCCTGGAGAACCATCTGCATACGATTTTCGTATATTCGTTGGAAACAGGAAAAGAGACACAGATCACCGATGGGACGGCAGACTCGCAGTATCCGGTGTTCGACAAGAACGGAAAGTCGCTGTATTTCGCGGCGAGCACGGACATGGGGTTGACGGCGGGATGGCTGGACCTTTCGAGCTTCCAGCACCCGGTGCTGCGGAGCGTGTACGCGGTAGTGCTGAAGAAGGGCGATCCGAACCCGGTGGCTCCGGAGAGCGATGAAGAGAAGGTGAAAGAAGAGAAGGGGAAAGAGGCGAGCGCGGACAAGGGAAAAGAAGGCGACAAGGAAAAGGGAAAAGAGGGAGAGAAGAAAGAAGAGACGCCGACAGTGACGATCGATTTCGACGGGATCGGACAGAGGATTGTGGCGTTGCCGATCAAGCCGGCGAATTATGTGGAACTGGATGCCGGGAAGACGGGAGAGTTGTTCTTGTCGGAAATTGTGGACGTGCCACGTTTTGGGGGGCCGGACCTGGTCACGGTGAGCAAGTTTGACTTGAGCAAGCGGAAGACGGAACCGTACATCGGCGGAGTCAGCAGTTTTGCGATTTCGGCGAATGGAGAAAAGGCGTTGTTCCGGCAGGGTCCGCCACAGAGCACGAACTGGATCATTGCGGGAACCGCGTCAGCGCCGAAGCCGGGAGAAGGGGCGTTGAAGCTGGAGAATATGCAAGTGTACGTGGACCCGCGGGCGGAGTGGAATCAGATGTACCACGAGGTGTGGCGGATCCAGCGGGACTTTTTCTACGATCCCAACCACCACGGACTCAATATCACCGCGGCCGAGACGAAGTACAGTCCGTACGTGGCGGGCGTGGGGGGCCGCGCCGATCTCAATTATTTGTTTACGGAGATGTTGGGGAATCTGACGGTGGGGCACATGTTCATCCACGGCGGGGATATTCCCGAACCCGAGATGGTGAAGGGCGGGCTGCTGGGTGCGGACTACAAAGTGGAGAACGGGAGATACCGGTTCGCGCGGATTTACAACGGCGAGAACTGGAATCCGGAGTTGAAGGCGCCATTGACGCAGCCGGGCGTGGACGTGAAGCCGGGCGAATACCTGATCGAAGTGAACGGAAGAGACGTGCGGCCGCCGGCGAGTGTGTATAGTTTTTTTGAGAACTCGGCGGGGATGCAGGTGAAGATCAAAGTGGGGCCGAATGCGGATGGGACTGGAGCGCGCGAACTGACCGTTGTGCCGGTGGCCAGCGAGTTCGCCTTGCGCAACCGCGCGTGGGAAGAGGACAACCGAAGAAAAGTGGACGAATTGAGCGGGGGGAAACTGGCGTATGTGCACGTGCCGGACACGTCGGTGGGCGGATACAAGAACTTCAACCGGTTCTATTTTGCGCAGACGGGGAAGCTGGGAGCGGTGATTGACGAGCGGTACAACCATGGCGGAGAGATCGCAGATTACATTATCGATATGTTGAAGCGGCCACTGCGGAATTGCGCGATCTCGCGGGAGGGCGAGAAGTTCTGTTCGCCGCTGATGCAGATATACGGACCGAAGACGATGGTGACGAACGAGATGTCGGGGTCGGGCGGAGATGCCTTGCCGTGGATGTTCCGTCAGGATGGAGTGGGGCCGCTGGTGGGAACGCGGACTTGGGGCGGGCTGGTGGGCATTTACAACTATCCGCCGCTGATGGATGGAGGGAGTGTAACGTCGCCGCGAGTAGGGATTTACGGCCTGCACGGCTCATGGGAAGTGGAGAACCACGGCGTGGCGCCAGACATCGAGGTGGAGAACGACCCAGCGTCGGTGGCGGCGGGGCACGATCTGCAGCTGGAAAAGGCCGTGGAGGTGACGCTGAAGGCGTTGCAGGAGCACCCGGTTGTGATTCCGGAGCATCCGCCGTATCCGGATTATTACAAGAAGTGAGTAGTCGGGAGAGCAGATATCAGATAGCGGCGAGCAGCAAGGAAAGGCGGAGAAAGAGCAAGAGTTCAGCACAGAGATAGCAGAGGAGTGGGGTCTGACCGGGAGCGGCCTTCGACTCGGTTCGCGGCATGCGGGAAGAGTAAAGTACGAAAGGCGCAGTAAGAGTGTGTGAGCGACAGAGCGAGACTGTGCCGGGGAGCGGTTGGGCGCTGATGCCGGAATTACCGGAAGTGGAGACGGTGGCGCGAGGGCTGCAGCGCGAAATCGCGGGGCGGCGCGTAGTCAGCGTAACACTGGGCAAAACAGATTTCATGGACAATCCAGAGGAAATTGAACGGCTACTGCCGGGGGCGGAAATCCGCGCGGTGGAGCGGTACGGGAAGTTTATGTTACTGCGGCTGGAATCAGCGGAGGCCGCGGAAGAATTGGCGCTGCTGGTGCATCTGGGGATGACCGGAGCGATGATGCCGAAGGCGGTCAGCGTGCCGCAGGCGAAGCACACGCACCTGGTGGCGCTGCTGGACGACGGGCGGGAGCTGCGCTACGTCGACCCGCGGCGATTCGGGCGAATCGCAATGCTGCAAGGCGAGTCGTTGCGGAAAGAAGTGGGGCGATTCGGGGCCGATCCGCTGGAGGTTTCGCGGGGAGAATTTCTGGAGAGGATTCGCGGGCGGCGAGCGCGGATCAAGGCATTACTTCTGGATCAGCAGGTGCTGCGGGGCGTTGGGAATATTTACGCTGATGAGAGTTTGTGGAAAGCGCGACTCCATCCAGCGCAGATCGGGGCTCGGTTGCGCGAGGAGCAAGCGGAGAAGCTGTATCACGCATTGCAGGGGATTTTGCGAAAAGCGATCGCGCTGCGGGGATCGACGATTTCGGATTTTCTGGACGCCGAAGGTGAACCCGGAGAGTATCAACTGCACCACAGGGTGTACGGGCGCGAGGGGAAGCCGTGCCCGCGCTGCCGGACGCTGATCCGGCGGATGGTGGTGGCGGGACGCAGCAGCTACTATTGCCCGAACTGCCAGAAGATCCCACGAGGGATGAAGCAGGCGCGGCGGGCGAAGCCCGGAGGGCGGCGTGGCGCGTCGAGGAGGGTCGTAAAGGTTGCAGCGGCGGGGAAGTAGGGAGATGTTAGTGATCAGATATCAGAGATCAGTCAGCAGAGATGCTTCGTCTGTGCAGCGGGAGAACGTGGGCACCGGTCAGAGACGAGTTCTGCGCCGAAATTGAAGGGACGGAAATTTAGAACGGACAATTGAGCAGGGGAGAGTGGCATGAAGATGAACCGCAAGACTACCGGTGTGGCTGCAGTGCTGGTGTGTTTACTCGCAGCGAAGGCGTGGCCTGCGGGACCCGACGAGGAGAAGAACTCGAACGCGGCGGTGGACGTGCAAATCATGGGCGAAATTCGCGACCACAGCGAATTGATGGCGAATCTCGAGTATCTGTCCGATGAGATTGGACCGCGGCTGACGGGGACGCCGCAACTGAAAACGGCGAGCGACTGGACCGCCGAGATGTTCAAGAAGTACGGGCTGACGAACGTGCATGAGGAGGCATACACGATTCCGCATGCGTGGAACCGAGGGAAGGCAGAGGCGCGAATCCTTGCGCCGACGGAGCATCCATTGACGATCGCCTCGGCGGCGTGGGCTCCGGGAACGAAGGGCAAGGTGCACGGGCCGGTGGTGTATTTCGACGCGAAGAAGCCGGAGGATTTCGACAAGTTCAACGGGAAATTGAAGGGCGCGATCGTGATCATGAGCGATCCGAAGCCGCTCTCCCCGCCGAAGCCGATCAACCAGTACGCGGAGATTTACCACGAGATGGAAGAGCCGCCTCCACCGGCGGGAGCGCCGGCCAGGCCTGATCCTTACGAGCGGTATCTCGCCGAGATCAAGGTGCGGAACCAGTTCTTGAAGGAGCAGGGAGTGCTGGCGGTGCTGCGCGACGCAAACAAGCCACACGCGCTGCTGAACATGACGGATGCGACCACGGTGCCGTTTGAGATGGGGCCGCTGACGACCGCGTTCATCACGGGGGAAGGCTACCGGATGATTTTCCGGATGCTGAAGAAAGGGCCAGTGGAGGTGGAGCTGAATATCTCGAACGCGCTTTCGAAGAAGCCGGTGGAAGTGTACAACACGGTGGCAGAGATCCGCGGAACGGAGAAGCCGGACGAAGTGGTGATCCTGGGCGGGCACCTGGATTCGTGGGACCTGGCGACGGGCTCGACGGACAATGGAACGGGTTCGATGGCCGTTCTGGAAGCGGCGCGGACACTGGCGAAATTGAATCTAAAGCCGAAGCGGACGATCCGATTCATATTGTTTACGGGCGAAGAGCAGGGGCTGATCGGGTCCGAACAATATGTGAAAGCGCACAAGGCGGAACTGGACAAGATTTCGGCGGCGCTAATCCACGACAGCGGCACGGGGCGCGTGCTGGCGATCGGGCTGCATGACAACTACCAGGACCGGGCGATCGTGGACCAGGTGATCGCGCCGCTGGGAGAGCTGAAACTGCTGGAACCGACGATGGACAGGGAGTACGGGACCGACAGCTACTCGTTCGACGAAGTCGGCGTGCCGGGGTTCTGGTGCGCGCAGGACCTTGCGGAGTATCCGAAGACGCATCATAGCCAGTCCGACACGTTTGACAAAGTGTGGAAGGACGACATCAACCAGGGAGCGCAGGTGCTGGCGACATGGGCGTACAACACGGCGGAGCTGCCGGAGATGATGCCGCGCAGGGCGGTATCGCTGGCGGCGCCCAAGACGGAGGCCGAGGTGCCTCCAAAGGCCGATCCGATCGAGGAGATGGACAAGAAGATTCTGGAGCAGGTGAAGTCCGACGAAGGGCAGCTGAAAGCGGACTTGACGTACCTGACGACGAATATCGGGCCGAGACTGACGGGCTCGCCGCAACTGGATCAGGCGAGCCACTGGACGGAGGAGCAGTTTAAGGGGTTGGGTCTGGATAACGCACACCTGGAATCGTGGAGTATTGCCAACAGCTGGACGCGAGCAACGGCGTCGGCGAGCGTGATTTCTCCCACAGTGCACGTGATGAGGCTGGCGCAAATTGGCTGGACGCCTTCGACCAACGGAACGATTCGAGGAGAGGTGATCGGGATTGAGGCGGAAAAGCCGGAGGACCTGGAGAAGTACAAAGGGCAGCTGGCGGGAAAGATTCTGCTGGTGGGACGGCCAAAGGAGATGGAAGCGCCGATGGATCCGATGTTGACGCCGTGGGGCGAGCCGAGCTTGCCGATCAATCATCCGAAGGGGCAAGGACGCGTGGACTATCGCGAATACATAAAGATGCGGAAGTCGCTGTTCGCGATGATGGCGGAGGAAAAGGCGGTGGCGATACTTGCCGGTTCGGAGAAGATGTTCGGCTTGCTGAACATGGGAAGCTATTCGCGGGACTACAAGTCCGCGCCTTTTCCGGCGGCGATTCTGGCGCGCGAGGACTATCTGCAACTGTGGAGGATGCTAGACGCGGGAGGACCGGTGCAGGTGGAGCTGAACCTGCAGGCGACGTTCAGCGAGCGGCCTGTGGAGGTGTACAACACAGTGGCGGAGATTCGGGGAACCGAGAAGCCGGATGAAGTGGTGATCCTGGGGGCGCATCTGGATTCGTGGGACCTGGGTACCGGAGCGACGGACAACGGGACGGGTTCGATGGCCGTGCTGGAGGCGGCGCGGGCGTTGCAGAAGCTGGGCGTGAAGCCGAAGCGAACGATCCGGTTTGTGCTGTTTACCGGGGAGGAGCAGGGGCTGAACGGCTCGCGGGCGTACGTCCAGGCGCACAAAGACGAGCTGCCAAAGATTTCCGGCGTGCTGATCCACGACACGGGCACGGGGAAAGTGCTGACGATTGGGCTAATGGGCAACTACAATGTGCGGGAGACGATCGACCGCGTGATGTACCCACTAGCAAAACCGGTAGGTTTCATGGAGCCGACACTGCGAAGCGAAGGCGGGTCGGATCACGTGCCATTCGACGAAGCAGGCGTACCGGGATTCTGGTGCGTGCAGGAAGTAGCGGATTACGACAAGATGCACCATTCGCAGGCGGACGTACTGGATCACGTGCGGTGGGACGACCTGACGGAAGGGGCGCAGGTGCTGGCCGTGTTTGCGTATAACGTGGCGGAATTGCCGGAGATGCTGCCAAGGAAACCGGAAGTAAAGAAGTAAGGAAGCAAAGAGGCAAAGAGGGGAAGAAGAAGGCAAGATGCGAGCGGTGGTGCAGCGGGTGAGCCGCGCGAAAGTGATGGTGCAGGGACAGGTTACCGGGGAGATCGGGCCGGGCTTGATGATCCTGCTCGGAGTGGGGAAGGAAGATACGCCACAGGTAGCGGCGGCAATGGCCGAGAAGCTGGCCAACCTGCGGATCTTTGAAGACACACAAGGGAAGATGAATCTTTCATTGCTCGACGTGAAGGGCGGCGCACTGGTGGTGTCGCAATTCACGCTCTACGGGGATGCGAGGGGACAGAGGCGGCCGAGCTTTCTTGCGGCGGCGGCGCCCGAAGTTGCGAAAAAACTTTATGAAGAGTTTTGCGAAGAGCTGCGGAAACTGGGCGTGACGGTGGGGACGGGGATATTCCAGGCGATGATGTCGGTGGATCTGGTGAACGAGGGGCCGGTGACGATTCTGGTGGATTCGGAGAAGACATTTTGAAGAGGGTGACTGGGAATTGGTGACTCGTGACCGCTAATAAGAGCAGGATTAGCGAAAATAGAAAATGGAGAAGCGAGCACGGTAACAGCACTGGGTCGAGAACGGACACGAGAGAAAAGGCGCCGAGGGGCATTGGCGAGAACCCATAAATCGGCGGGAGCCCTATCCTTAGCATAGGATGCTGCCGACGTGCTTGGGTAGCTGCGTTGGTTAGGGTCGCAGCCGGTGTGCTGCGGGAATCGCGGAGCGAAGCGGTGGAGGCAAGTCTGCGCGAAAAGGAGCGGCGGAGGAATGGCTCCAAGCGGAAGCAAGTTGCGTGTACGACCAATTCGAAAGAGGGATGCGGGACGGGCGGCGGAGCTTTCCAGCCAGTTGGGATATCCAGCGAGCGAGAAAGAGATGAAGAAGCGGCTTGCGGAAGTGCTCCGGGACAAGGAAGCGGCTTGTTTTGTGGCGGAGATTCCCGGAGAAGGCGTAATAGGCTGGATTCACATCAGCGTGACGCCGCTGCTGGAGGTGGAGCGACGCGCGGAGGTGAACGGACTGGTGGTGGACGAATCGATGCGCAGCCAAGGCGCGGGTGCAAAGCTCCTGGAGGCGGGAGAGAAGTGGGCGCGCGGGAAACGATGCAAAGGGATGTCGGTGCGATCGAACGTGCTGCGGGAACGGGCGCATGGGTTTTACTTAAAGCAGGGATACCAGCATTACAAGACGCAAAAGGCGTTCCGCAAGAGCCTGTGAATTTCGTCGCGAGGCGGAAAAACCAGGCGGTGAAGAGGAATCCGGGAAGCGAAGTGAGGCAGGTGTATGAGTAGCCCCTGGCGAGGAGGATGGGCTGGTTATATGTATCGTGGTACGATAGACTTTGGCTATGGCCACCAGGATGACCGACGGGGAATACCATGCGTTGTCACAGCTTCGCTACTTGATCCGGAAGTTCCTGCAGGACGGAGATCAAACAGCAAGGCAGGCGGGGCTGGAGCCGCAACAATATCTGTTGTTACTTGCGATTCGGGGACTGGATCCCACGAGCGACGCCAGCATCCGAACGCTCGCGGAGCGATTGTCGTTGCGGCACCACAGCACGGTTGAGCTGGTGGACCGACTGGAAGCCCACGGGTTGGTGAAACGCACGCGAGGAACAAAGGACAGGCGGCAAGTGTTGGTGTCACTCCAGCCGCGAGGAGAGAAGTTGCTGGAGAGAGTGGTGGCGCAGCGGATAGTGGAGTTGCGGTCGCACGGACACGCATTGGTGGACGCGATCGGTAAGCTGCTGGAGGCCGGGCCGAGACGTTCGAGAAGAAAGCGAACCGGTAGGAACAGAGCGAAAGCGGCATAAAACCTGCCCCGGAAGGCACCACAAGGAATAGCTCTGTTCGCGGGACATCCAGGAATACGCAAAATTCCTAGGCGGCGCAATGCGCCCTGTGCAGATGCCCGGTGCCATCCGTGCTTAGGGTTTTTCTGGTCCTGCTATCGAAAGTCCTCGATGCGCCGGCTGAACTGAAGTTTCGCCCTCCTTCACGCTATGTGACATAGTTCTTAGTAGGGGGCGGGAAATTCCTCGTGGGATTTGCGGTAAGCCTCCATCACATCTCCCAGATCCAATACACCTAAAATTTGAGAAAGATCGGCGCGGTTGACGACCGGAATGAACGAGTGACGGGTCGCGAGCGGAAGCGCGTCTTCGAGATCTTCGTCGGGGTGGAGATACGGAACCGGCGAAATCGCCTGGGTTTCGCGAAGCGGGCGATGGTCGTCAGCCTCGACGAGATGGCGAAGTTCACCAAAAGAGATTTGCGCGGGTGGCTGGTTAGGGAGAGATACCAGGAAAAAAGGCTCGGCGGTGTGACTGACAAAGGGCCAGGCTTCGGCGGGGGACTTGTCGCCGTCGAGAACGATGGAGGGACGTGGACTCATGGCGTCTTCGACGTTCAAGGTTTCTTCCTCGCGCTTTTCTTCCATGGCTGGGAGAGAGAGGCCATCGAGGCGGGTGAGGACTTCGAGGACAGGAGCGGCCTGGAGCCGGCGAGAGATGAGGTATGAGAAGGTGTTCGCAACGAGGACGGGGAGAATAATGGAGTAATCGCCGCTGACTTCAAGAGCCATGAACACCGAAGTGATGGGAGCGCGAAGGAATCCCGCAAAGAGAACGCCCATGCCGACAAGTGCGTAGGTGCCGACCGAGCCGGTGAGGTAAGGGAAGAAATTGTGCTCGACGGTGCCAACGGCGCCGCCAAGCATGGCGCCGATGTAGAGAGTGGGAGCGAACATACCGCCAGGAGTACCGCTAACAAAGGAGAGCGTGGTGGCCAGGATTTTGAGGCCGGCCAGGAGGCCGAGGATTTCCCAGGTGTACTGGTCGTGCATGGCGAGATCCATGAAGTCGTAACCGGCACCCATGACTTGGGGAAAGCCGGCCACCGCAATGAGGCCGATGAGCAGGCCGGCAATGCCGGGGTAGAGGACCTGAAGCGTCATCGGGGTCTCTTTGACCTTGGGTCGCAGCCAACCGATGGCTTTCGAGAAGACGACGGAGGCGATGCCGCCGAGGATGCCGAGGACGGCGTAGGCGACGAGTTCCTGCCAGCGGATGACACCGACCGAAGGGATGCGGAAGAGGGGTTCAGCGCCGAGGAAGAGGCGCATGGTGACGACACTGGAGACGGCCGCAAGGACGATCGCCCCGAGAATGCCCGCGCTCCAATGGCCGATGACTTCTTCGATGACGAAGAGGACGGCGGAGATGGGAGCATTGAAGGCGGCGGCGAGGCCAGCGGCGGCACCCACGGGAGCCAGGAGGCGCATTTTCTTGCGGGAGAGTTTGAGGCGAGTACCGACGGCGGAAGCCAGACCGGCACCGATCTGGAGCGCGGGGTCTTCCGGGCCCAGGGAGTGGCCGGACCCAATGGCGAGAGAGGCGGTAATGAATTTGCCGATGACGGTGCGGAAGGGAATGTAGCCGTCGAAAATGTAGAGAGCGGCCTTGGTCTGATTGAGGCCGCTGCCGGCAGCGCCTTTGAAGATGGTGAAGATGAGAAGAGAGATCAACAGACCGGTGAGGCATGGGGCGAGGAAGGCGCGGAGCGGGGGAGGATTCAGGGTGCTGCCGAGGAGGTAGAGGCGGACCCACTCCATGGTGATTCGGAAACAGACCACTGCGAGACCGGCGAAGATGCCAATGAAGACGGCAAGAATCAGGAAGAAGCGATCTTCATCGAAGGAAAGCTGTGCGGTGATGCGGCGGCGAAAGGCATCCGCGGCGGCGACGAACGAGTCCGACGAGGGCGAGGCGGGGTTCAGAGTTGTGTCGGGTGTGCTCACTTTTCATCCAACGGGTGAGAGTTCGCCAGGGCCAGCAAGGCGGAGTCCTCGGCCGCAGGCTCTCCGCAGACAGACTGAGACTGTTTTTCGATTTCGGTGGCAATGACAAAGAGAGGATCGATCTGATCCGGGTGACGGGACAAGTAGCGGGGATTAGCGTTTGGCTTCCACTGATTCCGCCGCTGCTGAAGCGGGGCGAGCTTGGACGGAAGCGAGCCGCCAGAACGAGACGAGCAGGCATCGAGGCGCCCGGAGGCAATCTGAAACGAGCGGAGAACACGCTGAATTTTTTCAGATTCGCGAAGGCCACGCTCGAAGGGATTGAGCGCGGAGGCGGCCTGGGTGATCTGGAGGAGATTTTTGACTTCGGGCCCGGCGGCGTCCTCATGCGAGGCGCGGGTCAGATAGGTCTCCGCGGCGTGGTAATCGCCGACGTGGAATGCGGCCTCGCCGGCGCCGAAGAGTGCGGGGAAATACTTGGGATCGAGGTGGAACGCGCGGCGGTACTGGTCGAGAGCCCGCTGGTAGTCCCCGACGTGCGCGTAAAGATCCGCAACACGCGAATGCAGGACGGGATCCTCTGGGAGATTGGCGGAAAGAATGATGAGCTGGGACTCGGCCTGGCCGGTATCGCCGCGCTGCAGATAGAAATTGATGAGCTCGAAGAGGGCTTCGCGGCGATGATCAGCGGAGTTGTTGGGCCAATCGCCAAAGATGGCTCCACTGAAATAGCGCTCGGCATCGGCGACTTGACCAGAACGGACGGCGAATTCAGCGAGATGGAGATTGACCACGCCATTTTTCGGGTTGAGTTGCCAAAGGCTCTGGTAGTAGTTGAGGGCTTGCCTGGTCTGGCCCACCTGAGAGAGGGCTTCGGCGAGATGCAGACGGTAGTCCCAATTCCTGGAATCGTAGATGAGCGAGGTGCGAAAAGCGTCGACGGCAGCCGCAGGCTTGTTTTTCTGGAGTTCGGCGTTGCCCTCGGCGAACCACTGCTGGCCAAGTTGATTGCGGCGGCGGTCGTAGGCCCGGCTGTAGGCATGGGTGAGCGTGGAGAAGACGATGGTAATCAGAACCAGGATGACGACGAGCAGCGGTTCCCGAACGACAAAATCGCGCCTAAGAACGTTCATTTCCTTCCAATCGTGAAGCATTCTGCCCCGCCGGGGCGAGGGAAAACCGCAGGAATTACGACGCGGTGAAGGCGTCAAAAACGATTATATCGCATTACGACATGATTATGGAAAACGGGCCTGCGTACTTGTTCACGGCTGGTAATCGGGGAATTTTTGGCGGACTTCGATGAAGCGAGGAGAGCTGGTGCCGCGACGCAAATGGTGATTCAGGATGCGGCGTTCGTCGGCATCGGGGACGGGCTGATTACCGCGCGAAGAGCCAGCTTGAGCGACTGTTGGGAGGCTGCGTTCGACTTCGCCACGATTGAGGATGGAGGCGAACTGGAAGGCGATGCGGCGACCGGTAGGGGCCACGCGGATGACAAGATGCTCGCCGGTGCGATAAGCGCCCTGAGCGTCGGCGAGATAGTTGAGATGGTCGCCGCGAAAGTTTTCGTAGCGAATGCGGATGGCATTGCTTCCGGGCACGAAATCGCCACGCAGATGCGGAAAGACGGAGACAGCATCTTTGTTCTCGATGCGGTTCTGGTTTGCTAGTTCGGCGTGGGCGGAATCAAAGTTCCGGCAATTCGGATTGGGACATTTCGTTTTCCAGAGAAGTCTTGCGGCGCGACGGGAGCCGCACGCCGGGCATGTGGCTGGAGTTCCCTTGAAGTCGAAGAATCCCATACGCACCTCCCCCAAAGAGTTTTCCAGAGAGACGGCCAAAGAAACGTACGCAAATCTTCAGATTTGCGTACTTCGATAAGGCCCTTCTACAGGTGACCCTCTCTCCCACGAGAGTCTCCGTACGGAAACTTACGTCACTGCTTCGGGGCTTGGAGAGAAAGCCGGCGGCTCCGCGGTCGGCGGACGCAGCTTGACGGCTGCCTCTCTGGAACTCTTTTGCCATTGATAGCTCTTCCAAATGAAGAACGGGGCTTCGATTTGGCGATGCCGGATCAGACGGCGGCGATGGACGAGGGAGGGGAGGCCCATGGCGCGAAGGGCCTCGTAGGGCAGAAGGCGAAAGTAGCCCCTCTTGTGGCCGCCGCGAAAGGCGAGGGAGAGGACTTCTTCGGCGAGCCAACGGTCGAGGAGACGGAGTTGCTGCTCGTCATTCACGTGCTTGAGGTAGTAGTCGATGATGGCGACGTTGCGGACGCATTGATCGAGAGTGTTTTTCGCGAGTTCGATGGCGAACTGGGCGCGCTTACGGTAGTCGAGAATGCGCGCGAGTTTGGAACGTTTGCGGCGAAAAGCGAAACGAAAGAGATTGCTGATCTTGCGGAATTTGTCGCGCGAGAGGCGGACACGGCCGTCGGCGTGGAATTCCAAACCGAGATGGCGGATGGAGCGGGAAGGGAGGAAGCCGGAAGAGGCTGCGCCGGTAGAGGAGAGGAGGACGTTTAGTTCGTGGCTTGGCTTACTGGCGAGGCGCAATCCGGCGAGGGCATTCTGGAAGACGTGGATTGCGTGTTCAAAGGCAGGGCGGTCTTCCGAAAAGAAGAGGATGTCATCCGCGTAGCGGAAATAATGGAGCCGGGGGATGGAGTCGAGCCGGCGATCGAGGGGAGTGAGGTAGAGGTTTGCGAAAAAGCAAGCGATGGGAGTGCCAAAGGGTATTCCCTGATTGGCCGTGCAGAGTTGCTCGCCGTCGAGGTAGGGGAAACGGATGCGAGCTTCGAGCAGGTGGAACAGGTAGTCGTCCTGGGAGACGAGGCTGCGGATTTGGTGCAGGAGAAGTTCGTGGGTGACGGAGGGGAAGTAGGAGGAAACGTCGCGTTTGGCGACGAAGAGAGGCGTATCGCTGGCCGCGAAGAGGCGAGCGATTTTGCGCTGGCAGCGATCGAGACCGAAGCCGCGAAGCCGGTAAGCGTAGGAATTGCTCGAGATAAATTTATGGAGGCGAGAGGAAAGCAGGCGGTAGAGCAGGAGATCAACGAGGCGTTCTTCCCAAGGATAGATGTAGAGAGTGCGTTGTTTGCCTTTAAAATTTCGATGGAGAACGATACCTGGACGATACGCGAAGTTTTCGGAGCGAAGCGAGCGATGGATGGAGTCGAGATTTTGCGGGCCGCGACGAGCGAAGTCGTATAGATCCCGTTTATCGGAAGAAGTGATCAAGGCCTTTCGCCAGGAAAACAGCGGCTTGGTGTAGAGGCGAACGGCGGATTTATAGAGCTCGGTTTCGGAGTAGAGATCGCGCCAGCGGAGTTTTTGATCGGATTGAACAACGGTGCGAATTGGACGGGCTTCAGATGGCATCGCAAAGATGGGCGAATTGTATGCGGGACTTAGAGGAGGGTCAATCATTTCGCAGCGTGTGATAGCCCGTTGAAGGAGCGAGATGATGAGGCCCCAGCCCGTGTCATGCGGGCTAGAAGGCGTCGCCGCCGCCACCCCCGAAGCCGCCGCCGGAGAAGCCGCCTCCACCCCCTCCGCCAAAGGCAGAGCCACCAGAACTGCGCGGGGCGGAGGCCATGGCGGTGCCGGCCATGGAGGACATGGAACTGAGGTTGTTGGCGAAGGCGTATGGGTAGAAGCCGGGGCCAAAACTGCCACCTTGGTACCACTGGGGGGGCTGCGTGTAGATGCCCTGGAAGGCGCGGCTCCAATTTTTTTCGACACCCAGAGCCATGGCGAACGGAAGGAACTTTTCGAACATTTCGGGCGTTTTGATCATGCGATTGAAGCGGTCGGACTCGACGTGGGCGAGAAAATCCTCGAAGCCGAGGATGCCTTCGAGAGCGCGGGCACCGGTTTGCGTACGCGCGGGCATAACCAGGCCGAAGCCGCAGACGATAAGGCCGGAGATAATCCCGGAGACGATGAAGGGCATGGGGGCCATGCCGAGATGTTGGGAGAGCCAATGGCCGAGACCTATGAGGATGGCTCCTGTGACGAGGCCAAATGCGAGGTAGGAGGCGCGTACGCTGTCCGGGCGACGAGCGTAATAAGAATTGCCGACGAGAGAAGCAAAGATTTGGTCCCGCATGACGGGGATGTTCGTGTAGAAAGTGTTGTGAAGCTGGTCGAGGGTGACGAGATCGCCGGCATTGCCAGAACTGAAAAGGCCGTTGAGAAGGGTTTGTTCATGGGGCTTGAGAGAGGCCCACTCGGCGCGGGATTTCTTGAGGTGGAAGATGTAGTCCTTACTGTGAGTGAGGCCGAGGAGATGATCTTTCTGTTTTTCCTCGATGACGATGTAGCCACGGACGGCCAGGTCAACGATGGAGGCAGTGATATCGCGCATGTCCACGGAGTTGTCGATCAAGGTACCCACTTCGCCGGGAGAGAGCTTGTCGGGAGGTTCATACTGTGCAGCGATGGGGCGCAGGCGAGGGTCGCGGCCGCGTGTCCACCACCACCAGAACATAAATATGAAGACGAAAACGGGAAGGACAAGCGGCCAATTGCTGCGGAGATAGAGGAGGAAGAGGGAGAAGGCGGTGGGCTCGCGGACGGCGCCCTTATCGAATGCGGTGGCGAGCGTGAGGCCTTCGTGAATGTTGAGAGGAGCGGTGGTTTGCACGTCGACGCCGGTGCCTTCGACTCGGGCGCTGGCGGCGGAACCGGTGGAACGAAAGGTGCCGGTGAAGGCCTTGGCGCGGAGGTTAGCAGTGCCTTCGGGGAAGACGACGTGGGCGCCTGCGGAATCGATCTGGATGGGCCATTCGTCGCCAGTGACGTTCCAGTAGAACTCGTCGTGGTCGTCGAAGTATTTGAGGGCGTTGGAGACGGTGTAGTCGATGGAGACGGTTCGGGTGGAATTGTCAGCGCCGGGGATGTAAATCTTGATTCGGAGATAGTGGCGGACGCGGCTGGTTTCGTATCGGAGGTTCTGGCCGGAATCGTCGGTAACGCTCTTGACGCTGAGGAAGAGGGAATAGTTGAGTCCGCGAGGGCCGGAATATTCGACGGGGATGTCGCGATAGATGCCGTGCCAGGGACCGCCAACGAATTGGAAGGTAATGTTTTCGGTGACGTCAATCGTGCCGTTGGGGAGGACGGCAATGTCGGAGAAGAATTTTCTGAGGTAGCGCTCCTTGGCAGCGGAGGGAGAAACGAGCGCGGTGAGGACGAGGAGGAGAAGAGCCAGGGCGCGCACGAAGCGGATATGCGCGGGAAAGGAATTTGCAGAAGGGGAAGGGAGGGAGAGCAGTGGGGGCGCAAAGCGCACAGCCAGAAATGGCCGTGGGACATGCTGCGCTCGCCTCAGAAGGCAGCCGCTACAAGGATTCTGACGTGGCTCCATGGCTCGTTAGGGAGAAGAATCAAACCGTGGGAGTGCCGAAGCTGACCTTGGGAGCTTCGCGCTCGGCGGCGGCCGTGACTTCGAAGAATTCACGCTGTTTGAAGCCGAGCATGCCGGCAAATATGTTAGTGGGAAACTGCAGGATTTTGGTGTTGAGGTCGCGAACGACGGCGTTGTAGTAGCGCCGGGCGTTCTGGACGGTGTCCTCGATCTGGGTGAGCGAATTCTGGAGCGAAGTGAAACTCTCGATGGCGCGGAGTTGCGGGTAGGCCTCGGAGAGGGCGAAAAGGCTCTTGAGGGCGCCGGTGAGCATGTTTTCAGCCTGAGCCTTGTCGGCAGGCCCGGTGGCGGTCATGGCGCGGTTGCGGGCGTTGATGACGGCTTCGAGGGTGCCCTTTTCGTGGCCGGCGTAGCCTTTGACGGTTTCGACGAGATTGGGGATGAGGTCGTAGCGGCGCTTGAGTTGAACGTCAATGTCGGCCCAGGCGTTATCGCACTGGACTTTGAGACGGACCAGGGAGTTGTACATGCCGATGCCGAACAGCACCAGCAGGACGAGGACGACCAAAACGATAATTCCAGCCATCGGCCAACCTCACGGGAAGGGATTTGAATACGCTGTAGATTCACTATACGGAGGGAAAGTGGGGGAGTAAAGATCGGTGTGGGCGCCGAGTTCGGGGAGGAAAGCCTCAAGACGTACAGATCCTTGCAAGGCAAGCAAGAGGTGTCACGGAAACGGGCATGAAGGGGCGGCGATGCCGATACCACATCGATGGTCATTTGCGTTGGCGTATCTTAACCAACTAATATATGATTTGCGCGCATTGAGGGTTGGAGCCGCATGCTATTCAAAACGCTGAGCGCTTCGGTTTATGGGATTGACGCGCACCTGGTGCAGGTGGAAGTGGACGTGGGTGTGGGACGGATTCAGGATTTCAACGTGGTGGGGCTGCCGGACAACGCGGTGAAAGAGAGCCGGCAGCGGGTGCAATCGGCGATGAAGAACTGCGGGTTCGAGTTTCCATACGGGCAAGGGGTGACGATCAATCTGGCGCCGGCCGATTTGCGGAAGGAAGGGTCAGCGTTCGATTTGCCGATGGCGCTGGGACTGGCGGGGTGCCAGGGACAATTTTTCGGGAAGGCGCTGGACCGGATGATGTTTTTGGGGGAGTTGTCGCTGGACGGGAGCGTGCGGCCAGTGCGAGGGGCGCTTTCGGCGGCGATTGCGGCGAGGGATAACGGGATCAGGGCGGTGGCGGTGCCGGAGACGAACGCGCGGGAGGCGGCAGTCGTTGAGGGGATAGAGGTGTACGCGCTGAAGTCCCTGCCGCAGGCGGTGGACCTGGTGAATTCGCCGGAGTCGTTCGAACGGGTGCGGGTGGACGCGCAGCAGATGCTGCGAGAGTCCGCGCAATACGGCGTGGATTTGCGGGACGTCCATGGGCAGCAGGCGGCGAAGCGGGCGCTGGAGGTGGCGTGCGCGGGGGGACACAACATTCTGTTCCTCGGGCCGCCAGGCGCGGGAAAAACGATGCTGGCGAAACGGATTCCGACGATATTGCCGGCAATGTCGCTGGAGGAGGCGATCGAGACGACGCGGATTCACAGTGTGGCGGGCATCCTGGAAAATGCGCAGGGGCTGCTGGGGACACGGCCGTTCCGCTCCCCGCACCACACAATCAGCGACGCGGGGCTGATCGGAGGAGGAGCGGTGCCGCGGCCGGGCGAGGTGTCACTGGGGCACAACGGGGTGTTGTTTCTGGATGAGTTGCCGGAATTTCAGAGGAACGTGCTGGAGGTGATGCGTCAACCGCTTGAGGACGGGAGCGTGACGATTTCGCGGGCGGCGGTGTCGGTGACGTTTCCTTCGCGGTTTATGCTGGCGGCGGCGATGAATCCGTGCCCGTGTGGATATTTCGGAGACCCCGGCCACGACTGCCACTGCACGCCACCGATGATTCAAAGGTATGTGTCGAAGATATCGGGACCGCTGCTGGACCGGATAGATATCCATATCGAGGTGCCTGCGGTGAAGTACAAAGAGCTGCGAGCGCCATCAACGACAGAGGATTCGGCGGCGGTGCGAGCGCGGGTGATTGCAGCACGGGAGCGGCAACTGGAGCGATTTCATGGAGAAAAGACGACTTATTGCAATGCGCAGATGGCCCCGAAGATGATCCGGAAGCACTGCGGGATTAATGCGGAAGGAGAGGCATTGCTGGAGAAGGCGGTGACGAGGCTGGGGCTATCGGCGCGGGCGCACGACCGGATCTTGAAGGTGGCGCGGACGATTGCAGACCTCGACGGTGCGGAGAATGTATCGGGAAAGCATTTGAGCGAGGCGATTCAATACCGGACGTTGGACCGGGACTACTGGGCGTGAAGCAAAGAAGAAGAGTTGCCACGGAGGCGGCACAGGACTGCGGAAAGCCGGAGCCGCCAATGATGGGTACACTTCGGCACGATAGAGAGGGAGTGAACTAGGGAATCCGCTCCATTGACTTCTGTTTAGGCGCTGTGTTACGGATAGGAACGCGTTTCCAAGGGAAAAGCCGGCTTAACCGAGCAGGAATGGCGCCAGAGACCAAGCACCTGGAAGTGACGCTGGACACCCACGTCGAGAGCGTGAATCTCGCGGAAGAGATGTGCGTGCGCGTGGCCGAGGCGGCGGGATTCAACGAGGATGAGTGCTATCGCATCGGGATGTCGGTGCGGGAAGGCGTCATCAACGCATTTCATTACGGGAATCAGGAGAAACCGGAGAAGAAGATCCATCTGGCGATTGAACTCACCGACGAGCGCATGGTGATTCATGTGATGGATGAAGGGAAGGGCTTCCGGCTGAACGACGTGCCGGACCCGCTCGCGGAGGAGAATCTGCTGAGCACCTCGGGCCGCGGGATATTCCTGATGAAGGCATTCATGGACGAATTTGATGTGGTCCCGGGAAGAACCGGCGGGGCGGAGATCGTGATGGCCAAGCGCCTGCCGCTGCTGGGGAGCCCATCGAGCAACGGAAACGGCAACGCGTCGAATTCCGGCGCAGCCCCACAGCAGGGAGCGTAAGAACATTATGGCTTCACTTTTTGCCACCACGCGGGAATTCAGCGGCATTGCAATTGTGGATTTGAGCGGACGAATCTCGCTGGGAGACGGAAGTGCATTGCTGCGGAAGACCGTGAGAGATTTGCTGGAAGAAGGAAAGACAAGGATCGTGCTGAATCTTGGAGACGTAAATTATATCGACAGCTCCGGGATTGGCGAATTGGTGAGCGGATTTACGGCGGTGCGGAACCGTGGCGGCGAATTGAAATTGCTGAACCTGACAAAGAAAGTGAACGACTTGCTGCAACTGACGAAGTTGTTCACGGTCTTTGAGGTGTACAACGAAGAGTCGACGGCGGTTGGTAGCTTCAAGTAAAGCATCTTAAATCGCTGACGAAGAGTGAGAATGGCAGGGGTTGGCCGATCGAAGGATCGGCCAATTTGTTTTTTGGCGCATGGCGAGGACGAATCAGGACCTGAGCAAATTGCCAGCACAACCCGAGTGAGGAGGAACGGCAATGCAGGCCGGAGTTCCGCGGGGCTTTGTGCAGCTTGGACTAAGAACAGGTCTGTGAGTACGCAGTCAGAGCCTGCCACGGACGAAGAGCTATTTGCGAATGCTGGAGAGATGTGACATGCGAAGAGAATGCCGGGCAGAACACATCGGGAGCTTGTTGAGGCCGGTGGAATTGCTGGAAGCCCGGAAAAGCGCGAGTCCAGAGGAGCTCCGAAGGATCGAGGACAGGCATATTTTGCACGTACTGGAGAAGCAAAAACAGCTGGGATTCGATATGGCGACGGACGGTGAGTTGCGCCGGCGGAATTTCATGAGCGACTTTACCGACGCAGTGGAAGGTTTCGACCTAGGGGATGCGGTGGGGAGGAACTGGCAAACAGGAGAGGCCGGCGCGGCACCCGCAAGCAGCGTGACGGGTATCGTCACGAGGAAGCTGAGGCAAGTACGCCCGCTGACCGGACACGAATTGCCGTTTCTGAAAGCGAATACCTCTCTGCGAATCAAGATGACCCTTCCGAGTGCGACACAATTTCCAGCGATTTCGTATAAACGTGGAGTGACAGACAAGATTTATAAGGATCATTCGGCGCTGCTCTGGGACATCGTGGAGATCATGAAGAGCGAGCTGGAGACGCTGGCGCCGCAAGGCTTGAGCTATATCCAGATTGACGCGCCGCGGTACAGCTATTACGTGGATCCGAAATGGAGGACGTGGATCAAGTCAGAGTTGCACGTGGAGCCGGATGCTGCGCTGGATGAAGCGGTGCGGGCCGATAACGCCTGCTTTCGCGCGGCACGACACATCGGCGTGACGCTGGGGATTCATTTGTGCCGGGGAAACAACCGAAGCCACTGGTACGCGGAAGGTGGCTACGACGCAATTGCTGAGAAATTGTTTGGGACGTTAGAAGCGGACAGGTTCCTGCTGGAATATGACGACCAGCGCTCCGGAACGTTTGAACCGCTGCGATTCGTGCCGAAGGGGAAGACCGTGGTGCTCGGGCTGTTGAGTTCGAAAGTCCCACGGATGGAGGATCC
>Ga0335085_10004797_pt1 | contig 22161 bp, 12 predicted proteins | sample Lox_Sample_45_FD_206712 | JGI IMG/M metagenome (GOLD analysis project Ga0335085, IMG submission 206712) | Soil microbial communities from Loxahatchee National Wildlife Refuge, Florida, United States - Lox_Sample_4.5 | ecosystem: Environmental > Terrestrial > Soil > Wetlands | place: USA...
TACTTGGGGTAGTTTGGAAACATTCCATCCGCCGCCCAAAGCCTTGATCAGCAGGACGGTCGAATCCATCCGGCGCGTCAGGATGTCAACGGCAGTTCGCTCGTTGCTGAGCGCGGTGCTTTGCGCGGTGATGACTTCGAGATAAGTCACCAGTCCGCCCTTATAGCGGTTCGTCGAAAGCGCGAGTGAGTGCTCGGCGGATTGCACGGCCTGACTCTGCTTGCTGCTTTCCTCGTCGAGAATTCGCAGTCCCGACAGGTTATCCTCCACCTCCTGGAAGGCAGTGAGGACATTTTGGCGGTAAGAGGCCACATTCGCATCGTAAGCGGCCCAGGCTTGGTCCGTGAGGGCGTGGCGGCGGCCGGCATCGTAAAGCGTCTCCGCCAACATTGGCCCAACGGCAAAGAAGTGGCTTGGCCAGGCAAACCAGTTGGTGATCGAGGAGCCTTCGAAGCCGGCCAAGGCGCCGAGACTGAGCGTGGGATAATAGGCCGTCTGGGCCACGCCGATTTGAGCATTGGCGGCAGCCACACGCCGTTCCGCCGCAGAGATGTCCGGTCGGCGTTGCAACAAATCGGAAGGCACTCCCACCGGAATTTTGGGAGGCTGTTCATTAAGCGGCGAGACGGGAATCGAGAACGCGGACGCCGGCTGGCCCACCAGCGCGGCGATGGCATGGTCAAATTGGGCGCGCTGCACTCCCACATCAATGGCCTGCGCCTGCGTGGTCTCAAGCTGCGTCTCCGCTTGCGCCACTTCTACCTTGGCGGCCAGCCCGCCGTTGTAACGGTTGGTGGTAAGATCGAGAGCTTTCTGGTAGTTGATCACAGTCGAGTCAAGCAACTGCTTCTGCGCATCCAATCCCCGCAGCGCAAAGTAGTCTGCAGCCAACTCCGCGTGAATACTCAGCCGGGCGGTTTCCAAATCTGCCGCACTGGCCTGGGCACTTGCCGTGGAGGCTTCAATGGTGCGACGGATTCGCCCCCAGGCATCTACCTCATAGGAAAGGTCGAAAGGCAATACGAAGTCGCCCTGCGTTTGACCCGCCTTGGTTGATGGGTTAGGGGCATTCTTGGAAAGTTGTAGTCCGGTGATGAACGGGTCGGTCCGGACCGTCGGATAGAGGTTCGACCGATTGATGCGAATCAGGTCGCGTGCCTCGCGAAATTGCGCCTCGGCGATTTTCAAATTTTGGTTCGAAACGTCGACCCGGTCCTCAAGGGAATTCAACTGCGCGTCGTTGAAGATTTCCCACCATCTTCCGCGGATTACTTGGTCCTGTGGCTGGGAGGCTTTCCATTCGCTCTGCGGACCGGCCACGCTAGGTGCAAGCTCCTTGTAGGCGGGTGGCGTCGAAACGGTGGGCTTCGCATATTGGGGTCCAGGGGTGCAAGCGCCGAACAAAAAAAGAGCAGCGGTGAAGAGGATGGCCGACCAAATAGGGGGCGCGCTCCCACCAGCGAAACCATCTCTCAGCGTTGATGGTGGAACGCCCTCACCCGCCCCCGTGAATCGGGAGACCCTCAACTGCCGTAGGTGCAACTCAAGGAAACGAATCCATGTTGATTGCATGGCAACTCGCCCTACTCCCGCGAAGCGGGAAACCGTGAGTAGCCGTAGGTGAAACCTACGGAAACGGAATGTCAAAGATTTCCGCGGCCCTGAAGGGGCCGGACGTCGGCCCTCTCCACAACAAATACCGTTCATCGAGTTCAATTCCTGCTTCCACCAATAGTTTACGGTACTCCTCCGCAAACGAAAAAGATCCTCACGACCATCGACCTTGAGCGCGGGCACTCGCTCTTTGGTAGAAAAGATGATGTGATAACAAATCTGCGTATGCGTCGACATGCGGCAATTCCCTAACGGGCAGCCCTGTTGGGGCTGACTGGTTTTAACGGGCGCTCTATCCGCAGGTTTAAACCTGCGGCTACTCACAGTTGGTCCCTTCGGAACCGCCGAGTACGGCAGCCAGGGCGAACTCTCCCACCGACTATGGATGGTCCCTGCCGGGACCAAGTTCAAAAATTGGCTAGGCTAACTCTCCTATCGGCTGCTTACAAATGGTCCCTCTCGGGACCACGAACAAACTCTTACTCCGCGCCCCAAGAACCCGCACCCTGGGAGGCAATGCGAACCTCCTCGCCCTCCACCAGCGAATCTGGCGGGTTGGTGATCACCTTCTCACTTCCTTCAAGGCCGGCAACCACTTCGACTTCCGTGCCGAAATCCCTGCCCAGAGTTATGGGAACCAGGGCGGCATGACCGTTGCGGACGACGCCCACGCGAAGGCCTTCCGATCGAAAGATAAGACTAGTTACTGGAATCACTACCGTCGAGGTGGCCGAGGGAAGCTTCAAATGGACTTCAGCATAAGCTCCCGGCAGGATTTCGCCCGCGGGGTTGGCAACATCTACCTCCACAAGCAGTGTCCGGGACGCTTGGTCAATTGCCTCAGAGGTACGCACCAGCTTGCCGGGAAAGCGGCGTCCTGGAAATTGCGGCATCGTCAAATAGGACAAAACGCCCGGAACAGTCGAGGGGGAGTAAATCTGCGGTACATTCACGTAAACGCGCAGGGTGTTAATAGCAGCCACATGAAACAACTCCTTGGCGCCGCCGCCGCTTCCCGAATCAATGAGCTGTCCGATATCGGTCTTGCGCGCAGTTATAACCCCCTCGAAAGGCGCGTAAACCTTTTCAAACGATTGTAATTCCTCCAGGCGCTTCACACTGCCCGCGGCAGAATCCACCATGGCCTTTTTCGCGTGAGCATCGCCGACGGCGTTGTCAACATCCTGCTTGGCTACGGAATCACTTTTCAGCAGCAACTCATATCTCGCGGCGGTGGTCTGCGCCAAGTCGTAGTTGGCCTTTGCCGTCGCCAGATCTGCCCGCGCCTGCTGTAGTTGCTGGTCCAGTTCGGGAGTATCGATTTCTGCCAGAAGCTGGCCGTTCTTTACCCTGCCGCCGATGTCCACGTACCAGCGCTTCAGATAACCGCTCGTGCGCGCATAAATCGGGGCGTCGATGTAAGCCTGGATGTTTCCAGGCAAGACGATTTCCTCCTGCGGCGCGCTGCGCTTGGGCTGGGCCAGGGAAACCGCGGGTACGGCGAGGTCTTGCGTGTCCGCTTTCACGTCGGCGGCAGCGCGGACGCGAGTGGAAATACCCCGGTAGACCACTACCCCGGCTACTACCAAGAGCAGTACCAGCCCGAAAATAACTTTGCCTGCGCCGGACGACGGGGAACGCTGGCCCGGCAGGCCGGAACCTCCGCTCGGACCGTCGTGGACTTCAATGTCGTAACTTTCCTCAACGCTCATTACGTCCTCCAGGGCGTGGAAACATCACGTGTGCTCACCTCGGCCGAGGCTTGTCGCGTCCTTATCACGAGAGCCGTGAACCACGCTGAACACCGTGGGCACAAAGAACAGCGTTGCGACGGTGGCAAACAACAAGCCGCCGATCACCGCCCGTCCCAGCGGGGCGTTTTGCTCTCCGCCCTCACCCAGGCCCAGAGCCATGGGCACCATGCCGATTATCATGGCTAGCGCCGTCATGATGACCGGGCGAAACCGCGTGAATCCGGCCTCCAGCGCCGCCGTCGTGGCATTGACGCCCGCTTCCGTCTGTTCCTTTGCGAAACTCACCACCAGAATGCTGTTGGAGGTGGCAACACCCACGCACATGATGGAGCCGATCAGGGCCGGCACGCTGAAGGTGGTTTGAGTCGCGAACAGGAACCAGAGGATCCCCGCCAACCCTGCAGGCAATGCCGAGATGATGATCAGCGGGTCCAGCCAGGATTGGAAGTTCACCACGACTAGGAGATAAACCAGGACAATCGAAAACACCAGCCCTGCCAGCAATCCCATGAAGGACGAACGCATGGTCTCAATCTGACCGCGCACGATGGTCCGCGAGCCGCGCGGCAGATCGTTCTGGCTCTCATCCACAATACGGTCTAGGTCACGGGCCACGCCCCCCAAGTCCTTACCCTGCACCGAACCGTAAATATTGATCACGGGCTGAACGTTGTAATGTGAAACTGCGGCCAAAGAAGCCCCGCGGCTGATGGAGGCAAGATTACCCAGGATCTGCGACGGCGCGCCGCTGGAGTTCGAGATAGGAATATTTTCGAGGTCCTGGAGTGAGTCCACGCGGTATTGCGGCGTTTGGGTGGTAATGCTGTAGCTGACGCCAGTCCGGGGGTCCAGCCAGTAGGTGGGAGAGGTCTGGAAGCTCCCGCTCAGGGAAATCAGCAGGTCGCTGGCAACGTCGCGGGGCGTAAAACCCACCTGCGCCGTACGGGTTCGGTCGATGTCTACCTGTAGCCGGGGCAGGTTAAAGGGCTCCTGAATGCGCAAGTCAACCGCGCCGGGGATGTACTTGAGTTTACGCATTAGCCCGTCGGCGTATCTCCGATTGGCGGTCAGGTTTTGGCCCACGACTTGGACATTGATGGGTGCCGGGAGGCCGAAATTCAGAATCTGGCTAACCATGTCAGAGGCCAGAACGTAAAACGTCACGCCGGGAAATTCCCGAGCCAATTTAAGTCGCAGCTTGCGGACGTATTCGGCCGTGGGGTGATGGTCCTGAGTCAGCGCGACCATGATATCCGCATCCCCGGGACCTATGGGAGCCGAGTTGCTGTAAGCGAGGTTCACGCTGCTGTAAGGCAACCCGATGTTATCGATGATGCTGCTCACTCCCGTGGGAGGAATCTCCTGGCGGATGGAGTTCTCCACGATATCGCAAAGGTGCGCTGTCTCTTCGATGCGGGTTCCGGTGGGAGCCCTCAGGTGCAGGGTGAACTGACCGCTGTCAACCTTGGGGAAAAAGTCCTGGCCAATCCAGGGCAACAGGAAAAACGAAGCCGCGGCTCCGCCTAAAACCCCCACCGCAAGCCAGGCACGATGATGCAAGCAAGTCCCAAGCCAACGCTTGTACCTTCCCCGCAGCCCTTCGAAGGCGTGCTCAAACCGGAATTGCTGGCGTGCCAAAAAGTGGCGCTGAGCCTCGGACTCCAAATTCTCCGCATCGTGCTCGTGGCCGCGGAGTAGGTACCTCGCCAGGGTCGGCACCAGTGTCCGCGACAAGAGGTACGATGCGAGCATCGCAAAGCTCACCGCTTCCGCCAGGGGGATAAAGAGGTGCCGGGCGACGCCGGTCAGGAAAAACATAGGCACGAACACAATGCAGATGGCCAGGGTAGACACAAAAGCCGGGACGGCAATCTGCGATGCGCCATCCAAAATTGCCGTCAGAATCTCTTTCCCCATGGCGATGTTGCGGTTGATATTTTCGATTTCAACCGTGGCGTCGTCCACCAGAATTCCCACCGCCAAGGCGAATCCCCCTAACGTCATGATATTGATGGTTTCCCCAAGTGCACTGAGCACGATCAAAGATGTCAGGATGGAAAGCGGGATGGAGACCGCGATTATAAATGTGCTCCGCCAGCTCCCCAGAAACAGCAGGATCATCGCCGCGGTAAGAAGAGCGGCAATCAGAGCTTCCCTCACCACGCCTTTAATGGCGGCCCTTACGAAAATGGACTGGTCATTCAAGTAGTGGATTTGCAGTTGTGGCGGCAAACCCTTCTGAACGGTAGGCAACTCCGCTTTGATTTGGGAAATGATATCCAGCGTCGAAGAATTCCCTGTCTTCATCGCCGTCATCAATGCCGCCCTTTGGCCGTTGACGCGGACAATGTTGGTCTGAGGCGGGAAGCCATCTCGCGCGTGGGCGACGTCGCGAATGTAAATGACAGTGTTTCCTGAGGTTTTTAGTGGCAAATCATTGAGTTCGGTGGTTGTTAGTGGGCTGCCATTCGATTCAACGTCATACTCGTACGGGCCTATTTTTGACACTCCGGAAGGTAGAATCAAGTTCTGTGTACTGATAGCATTCACGACGTCAACGGGTGAAAGCCCCTTCGCTTGCATGGCAGCAGTGTCGAGGTCCACTTGTACTTGGCGTTGCTTGCCTCCATATGGCCACGGTATGGCAGCGCCTTCCACGTCGGCCAATTGGACGCGTATGAAGTTCGCGCCCAAGTCAAACAACCGCTGTTCCGAAAGCCCTACCCCCGAAAGTCCCAATTGCAGAATCGGTACGGTGGAAGCACTGTACTGAATAATAAGCGGAGGAGTAGTGCCGGGCGGCAACTGCCGAAGTTGCGTCTGGGACATCGCCGTCACTTGGCTGAGGGCGGTGCTGATGTTGGCGCCCGGCTGGAAGAAAATCTTGATCTGGGCGATGCCATTCAGCGACTCGGACTCCATGTGTTCGATATCATTCACCGTCAAAGTGAGGGCACGCTGGCTGATAACCGAGATCCGGTACGCCATCTGTTCAGGTGAAAGACCGGCGTAGTTCCAAAGGACACTTACGACCGGAATGTTGATATTGGGAAAAATGTCCTTGGGAGTGCGAATGATGGAAAGCACCCCGAGGATCATGATGGTGATAGCCATCACTACGAATGTATAGGGCCGTCGCAGGGCTAACCGGACAATCCACATAGTTGAATGTAGGCAGCAGGCAGAAGTCAGTAAGCAACAAAACCATTTCGACCCTGCTCAAGCATCCTGACCACCGCCTTTGCCTTTGGCGGAATGATATCCGAAGTACAAGGCTGGCATTATGACGACAATAAATCGCCATGCCCTCGACCTTCGACTTGCAGGTGTAATTCCAATCTCTAGGTTAGACGTAAGGTTCCCGTACTATATTGAAAAGTAATGATTAATGGTTTGATTTCATACAGGGACCCATTGCATAAGGGAGCTGAATCAATCGAATTGACGTCAAAATATTGACGCGTTGACGACCCTCCGTCAGCCTTGGGTCCTTACGCAATGATCTTCTAGCTGATGAAAGAGTCACGGGGAGGCCCAATGTAGCGGCGGCATCTTGCCGGCATATGTTGAGATTCAAGGAGTTGCCAGCTGGAAGCCGGGGCTACGACAGCGCTCCAAAGACTTTTTAATCAGCCTGCTAGGTTACGGCCCAGACCCTCAGGCCCGTTGAGGGGGTACATGTCCATTTCCGCTGTTGGGAGGTGAAGGTGCTTGCCGATTACTTCCCTTCATGGGCCGGGTGAGCAGACTTGGGACGGGCAATCTTCAGCTTTCGCAACTTGTAAAAGAGTGTCGTACGTTTGAGGCCCAGCCTTTCGGCAGCTCCCCCCGGGCCGCCAAGTACCCATTGGGATTCACGCAGGGCCTTCATGATCTGGTCACGGTCCGTTTCGGCGAGAGTGCGTAGTTTTCGCTGGACGTCCCGCCCAACTTTAAGCTCCGAAAGCGGCGCTTGAAGGGTAGTTCCAGAGGTGAGAATCGTAGCACGTTCGATGAAATTCTGTAATTCCCGCACATTGCCCGGCCAGTGGTAGCGCTTCAGGGCATCCATCGTTTCCTCCGGTATCCTGCTGATTCGCTTGTCCATTCTGCGCGCATACTTGTCGGTGAAATGGGCAACCAAGAGGGGAATATCCTCCGGCCGCTCGCGCAAGGGTGGGACAAGGATGGGGAAGATGTTCAACCGGTAGTAAAGGTCTCCCCGGAATTCTTGGTTTTCGACCATTTGGGCCAAGTCACGACTGGTCGCCGCCACCAGGCGGGTATCCACGCGAAGAGTGCGAGTGCTGCCCAAGCGCTCAAACTCCCTTTCCTGCAATACTCGCAAGAGCTTTGGCTGCAATTCCAAAGGGATGTCACCCAGCTCATCGAGGAAAAGCGTTCCCTGATTCGCTAATTCAAAGCGGCCGATCTTCTGCGCAATTGCCCCGGTGAAGGCACCCTTTTCGTGACCGAAAAGCTCACTTTCCAAGAGGCCCATGGGAATTGCGGCGCAGTTCACATTGACAAAAGTTCTCTCACGCCGTGGGCTGATGTCGTGGATGGCCCGCGCCAAGACCTCCTTCCCGGTTCCGGTTTCCCCCAGGATTAGGACAGTCGAATCGGTGGGTGCCACCAATTCAACCTGCTTCAGTATCCGCTTGAGAGCCGGACTTTGGCCTATGATCGTTTCAAAGTCGTGGTCGGTGCGGATCTCCTCGGTGAGGTAGTTTCTTTCTTCCGCTAAGCGCGCGCGCGCCTCAGTGACCTGTTGATAATTCAGTGCATTGTCGACGCCGATAGCAATCTGGTTCGCCACCTGGGTAAGGAAATCCACGTCCTCCTGGGAAAAAGGCGCCTCCTCCAGCCGCCCGAGATTTAACGTGCCGATAACCCGGCCACGGCTGATCATGGGGAGTACGCATAGGGATTTCAATCCTATTGACCAGAGGTTCAGGTGGTGCCCATATCGGCCCAGCGCTTGCCAATCGAGGATAAGGGGTTTACCAGACTTCAAGACCTCGCCGGCAGGCCGTCCTGCTGCCGGAACCACGATCTCCTCCTGCCATGATTCCCCGGCCTGGGAGAAGTCCCGCGCGTAAGCCCTTAACTCGTTCCCATCCTGCTCGGGCAAGACTACGCTGGCATAATCGCACTCCATGACATGCCGGACGTTTGCCGAAATCGCGCGAAAGAGTTCCCGCAGGTCGAGCGTGGAGACCACGTTGTTGTTCAAATCCAGGAGCAACTTCAGCCGATCCCGCTCGTGTTCGAGCTGCTTTTGCAAGGTTTGGGCGGCTTGGTGGCTGAGTGCGTTGTCCACGGCAACAGCAATTTGCCGAGCTACAAGTTGGAGGAACTCCACTCCTGTTTCACCATACGCCCCCGCCCGCTGGCTACCGAATCCGACAGCCCCCAAACGGCGGTGCGCGCTCGTCAGGGGCAGTATACAAAGGGATTTGACGTTGATTTCGCGCAGCGAGGCCAAAGCCTTTTCGAAACGCTTTTCCATGTCCACGTCAGAAATGATGAGGGCCTCTTGCCGTTCCCAGACCCAGCCTGCCGGGGCGTCCTGAATGGTGCGCTCGACAAAGTCCACGTAAGTACGGGACGGGGTTTCCAGGATGTGCACTCGCATCACGTTCCGCGCTGGCTCGTGCAATACCAACCACAACGAATCGAAGTTTACCAGGCGCGGCAGGCGTTCGATGAGATCGTGAAAAAGCGCCGGCAGGCCGCGGTGTGTAGCGATTGATTCGGTCACCTCCAACAGAGCCTGGTGCTGCGAGGCGGTCGGATTGGGCTGAGCGCTCTCATCTGTTGCGCGCGAGTCCATTATGACCATGAGGATACTATAACTCCGTCTCCGGACCGCGAAATTGCACACAATAGCGCAGCCCTACGGAGCCGCAACCCATAATGTTCTGTAAGGGCGAGGCTCGGCCTTAGGGAGTGGGCACGACGCGGTAGTAAACGCCATTGGCCCCGTACGATGGGGTGAACCAGGTATCACCGCACAAATAGTAGTTCTGGCCGTTGATGATAGGATTAGAGCAACCGGCGGGGAGCGTGGCAACGATTTCGCCGGTCACATATCCGGGGGCCATGCCCACGGCGACCGCCACACCTGCTGCGTAGGCGTTTGCCGTAGCAGCACTGGTGTTCGCGGAAGCAACTGCTGCTCCCACCACTGCGCCGGTCACCGCCGCACCAGCCACAGCCCACTCGCCACAGTTATAGCAGCCGCTGGAGTATGAGTTCACGACCACGGGTGGATGGTACGCGCCGTAGTAGGGCACGCCGGCGACCGGTGGGTGATACGCCGCGCCGTAACCCCCCCCGTAGTAGTTCGCGTGCCCCCACCCGGAGACCCGCAAACAGGGTAGGATAGTGAGCAAAAAACCGATTGAGCCAACAAGAAATTTTCGCATGACCGCTACTCCTGTCTATTGCGAATTGAGCGTGGCTGGGGGTGTGGAGTATGCGAGGGGCATACCCAGGCGGCTGGGGCTCTCGTAGGTGACCTCGGCCGTGAACGACATGGAATGCGCAGCGGCAAGGCGTGCGCACGAGGCTTTTAGTATTTCAATCGCCTTGGGCTCGAGCGCGGGTCCGGCCTGGGCCGTGCCCGGTTTATTGGGCGGTGGGCTCTGGGCTTTGACGGCGCCTGCACCCACCGCCACCAGGAGTACACCCCATGCGAGAAGGGACATGCCAAAGTATTTGTCTCGGGTCATTGTGCCTCCTTGTCAGTACCCACCGAGTTTCTGGTAATCGGAACTGGTCGTGGTGACGACAATCTGCTTGGCGGTGGCGCTGAGTACCGTCTGCTGCGCATAGTTGATCCCGTTGGGCAGGGTGCCCATCTGGACCTGCAACGTCACCGCGTCTTTCTCTTGACCCATGTAGGTGCTGACGCTCAAGGCAATAAACTTCTTTTCAGCAGGAATGAAAGAAAGGGTCATCTGATCGCCCGGTTGCGCATAATTGGAGAAAATCAAGTTCACGACCCCTCCGGCCGGGTTCAATGAAAGATTGCCGGCACGGTAGGCCTGTTGCATTTTCTGCGGGTCCGGCGGCACATACAGGCTGAGAAGGCCCTTCACGTCTTCCATGTAGTCCTTCATCTCTTCTTTCTTCTTTGCAATGATTCTTTGCTTTAATCGGCCACCGCTGGGCGATTCCGGCGGAGGACCAATGGGGGTCTTCTGAATCTGACCGTCAGGGCCGTAACGGCACAGTTGTTTCGAAGGAGGCTTGGGTTCTCCCTTCAGCGTGAGCTCGATTGTTTCGATCCATTGATAATGGAGCAGTCTCTGCTTATTGGTCGCCGCCGCTTGCTTCGCAGCCTGGAGCTTTTGCTGAATTTCACCCATCTGCGCAATTGCCGGGACAAGGGTTGCAAGCATGACCGCAGCCATAATCAGCAAGCGTTTGGTGATCGTAACCCCCGCACTGTTGACGGACTTCTTTCCGTACGTTCTCGTCAGATTTTGACTCATTAAAGCTCTCCTTATGTCACCTTGCGGTCCTGGTTCGTCTTTTGATGCCCGTCCTTCCATCTCCCTTTGCGGTTAACGTGCCCTGTCGGGTCGGACGTGGTAGGTTCCCACAATGACACCGCAATTGCGTGTCTGTAAGAAAACTAAGGCAACTTTGCCTCATTGGCAACTGGCAGAACTAACAGTCGGGGGCAGGGGCGGAAGAGCTGAAGGCGGAAGGCAGCGAGCACAATGGGGCGTGTCCGCAACCCTACACATTTTGTAGAAGCCGGGCTTGCCCGCTGGTGGCACTCTAAGGGGTACCCCTACGAAAGGGGCAGGACTTGTTTTCCCTGCGATGCGCAGCTATACCCGCTTCCGGAAAAACTCGTGGGCACTGTCATTCTGAGCCCGTACCTTGGGCGAAGAATCCCTGTGATTCGCTTCCCTCATGCGCATAGGAACTACCGAGGTCCTTGGCGGCTGCTCAGGATGACAGGATTAGGGCATTTTTCCAAAACCTCCGAAGCTGGCCTCGACTGCGTGAAAACGCAGAAACGGGAAGGCTTTCACCGGTGGCGCCCCGATGCCTCGGGGCGCCAGCCGTGAGAAGGACGACCTTCAACTCATGAGCTTTGATGGGGGACTTTTGCCTTCCTTGCGTCATGACTTTTCTTGTGTATCGTTCACCAAACGAGCCACGGTGATGGCCAGGTACAGCACGCCAGTGGCTGATTCAAGAACGGCCACCATCCGAGCCGTCGGCGTTACTGGAAGCATGTCATTACTTCCCAGGGTGGTCAGGGTCGCGAGACTGAAATAGAGTAATTGGCCTATAGGTAGCCGGCCTATTGCCGCCCCCATATGCTGGATTGATCCAGGGTGTATTGCGTCGAGGAGCCTATAGATGGCAAACCACAGAAAAGCTATTAGAAGGTAGAGGCTTGCCGACGCGTACAGCCGCCCTGAGCCTTTACCCGGCTCGCCCAGGTACGAAAAAAGTCCGACCGATGCGAGGGTGAAAAAGATTATCAGAAGCAGACTGGTGGCAATGACCAGGGAGTGACTCGGCCGGAAATTCAGAGTCACATGCAAGGCCATCAAGACTGCCGCGAAAACAATAGCGGGCCACCCCACTATCCTCTTGGCAGAGAGTTCCATTACAGCCGCAACCAAAATCACACCCATGGAAAAAGTGAGAACCAGTTCGCCTGTTCGATCTCCCTCCAGAATTGGCAGCAGCAGAATGTAGGACAAAAGCGATAGGAGCAAGAAGAGAGCGTGCCGGTCGGGATTGACTTTGATCATCGGGACACCTTAGCGAGAGTGCAGGATAAGGGCGATGGGGCACTTCCATCCTTCAGGCCGAGAGAAAGGGCCATCGCGGACAGGGAGATTAATCCATACTTGTCTTCATCCAACATTTCCGTTATCCGATCTCGACGGACAATATACACGGGCGGGCTCAGGGCGTCCAGCGCCTCGGCATCGGTAGTGTCCACGAAATGCCGGGATGACGCTTCGGCCGTAGCGCCGGCATCTCCGGTTTCTGGAATCCGATGGACTTCCCCGGAATCCTGAAATTGGACCTGCCGGCAAATGCCGTCAAGCTGGCGGCGCTACGTTGTCCACCCAATTGACGGACACTCCACGCGCACCCAAGCTTGCCTACATCTCCATCGCAGGTCGCCTGTCACTTTTGACAGTATGAGCCGGAACCTCTTTGAGGTCTTTTTGACTTATGACATAATTCCACCGCGACACTTGGCTCTGAGGGGAGGGCGTTTCCCTTTACCGGGGTTGTGTTCAGCAGGCTCATCAAATAACCGTCCCGGGCGAGGTAGCGGCGGGATTACCCCGCCTATTCTTTGATGATGTCAACGTATGATGGCGGCATAAAGCCGCCGTTACAGACCATTTCATCAGTCCGTCAGAAACCACGAAAGAGAGATTTGTGCCGCAATGAGAGTGAATAAGTACTTGTTGGTGGGCTTGGGGGCGTTGGCGATTGGAGGCGCTGGCTTTTACCTGCGCATGCGTCGCACCCCGGTGAAGATCGCGGGCGACGGTTACGTGGGGTCCGCTTCATGCCGCAGTTGTCACGAGCACTTCTACCAACTCTGGTCGACCTCGTACCACGGGCTGGCATTGCAGCCCTATACCGGGAACTTGGCCCGGCGCGAACAGCTCACGGACAGCCCAGAGATACGCATTGGCGGCGCCACTTACAAAACCAAACTAACCGACAAAGGCGGATGGATTGTGGAAAACGGGGCCGGTGGCGACCGCCGTTATCCGATCGAGCAGGCGCTGGGCGGGAAGAACGTCTACTATTTTCTGACCCCGATGGAACATGGCCATCTCCAGGTTCTCCCGCTCGCGTACGATGTCCGCGCGAAAACGTGGATGGACGCGACCATGAGCATGACGATGCACGAGGGTGCCTCCCGCAGTGCCCCCGTGGAGTGGCGGGATCGCGCACTCACCTTCAACACGTCGTGCTACGGCTGCCATGTCAGCCAGATTGAAACGAATTACGATCCGGCGGACGATAGCTACCACACGACGTGGCTTGAACCGGGCATCAATTGCGAAACCTGCCATGGTCCGGCAGGAAAACACGTGCGCCTGTATACGGAGGCGAAGAAAAAGGGCAGAACGCCTGCCGAACTCGGCCTCATCAGCTTCAAACAACTGACGCCCGCCCAGCGCAGCGACGCGTGCGCGCCCTGCCATGCCAAGTTGGCCGCCATCACCCCGGGCTTCCGTACCGGAGATAGGTATTTCAACCACTTCAACCTGGCAGGCTTCGAAAACGTAGACTTTTTCCCGGATGGCAGAGACCTGGGCGAAAACTACACTTACACTTCGTGGATGATGAACCCGTGCGCGAAGTCGGGCCAGTTGGACTGCATCCACTGCCACACCTCCAGCGGGCGGTACCGCTTCGCCAAGGGCGACCCCAACGCGGCGTGCCTGCCGTGCCACGCCGATCGGGTAAACAACGCGACAGCACACACCCACCACCCGGCGGACAACGTGGGTAACCGCTGCATCTCCTGCCATATGCCCATGACGGAGTATGCGCATATGCGGCGCAGCGACCACTCGATGCGGCCCCCCACGCCGGCCACGACACTGGCATACAAATCTCCCAATGCCTGCAATATTTGCCACAAGGACAAGGACGCGCACTGGGCCGATGCGAAGGTACGGCAGTGGCATGCGGACGACTATCAGGCCCCCGTGTTGGCCCGAGCGGCCCTCATTGACGCGGCGCGCAAACGTGATTGGTCGAAGGTGCCGGCGATGCTGGCCTATATCGAAGACCCGAATCACGACCCCGTATTCGCGGCATCGCTGATCCGATTACTAGGGCAGTGCCCTGACTCGCGCAAATTCGCATCGATGGGGGGGGTACTGAAGGATCCCTCTCCCATGGTCCGTGCAAGCGCCGTGGATCTTCTGGCGGAGCGTTTGGATGCGGACTCGTTGCCAGCGATGGTGGCAGCCACGAAGGATGAATCACTCCTGGTGCGCGTGCGCGCCGCCTCAGCCCTGGCTCGCGCACCCGCCGGGGCACTTGACGAGAATATGAAGGCCGCCATCCAACCGGCGACACAGGAATACATTGCTTCCCTGCACTCGCGTGCGGACGACTACGCGCAGCACCTGAACCTGGGCATTTTTTATCAGGACCAGCGGGAGCTGCCGGAGGCCGTCGCGGAATATGAACGGGCGGCATTCTTGCGGCCGCAGTTCGCCCCACCTCTGGTGAATGAAGCAGTTGTCTATAGCCAGATGGGGGAAATGCAGAAGGCGGAAACGGCGTTGCGGCATGCGATTGCGGCCGAGCCCGCGCAACCCGCAGCACACTTCAACCTGGGATTGCTTCTCGCTGAAACGGGCCATGTGGACGAGGCGAAGAAGGAGCTGCGCAAAACGCTGGAACTGGATGGGGGGAACGCCCAAGCGGCATATAACTTGGCCGTCCTCGTTGGGAATAAGAACCCCAGTGAAGCGTTAGCCTTGTGCCGGAAGGCGGCGGGGCTGGTTCCGGATAATCCCAAGTACACAAACGCAGTCGCTTACTATCAGGCACGGCAAACCCAGGCTGCGAGTGGATATTAAAGCGGGCGAAGAACGGCCAACCACCATGCCAACAAGCAGGCAGAAGCCGGAGCCCTGCAACAGGCTCGACAAACGTTGGGTACTTTCGAGAAGCCTTTTGGTGGTTGAGTGGACGGACGCGGCGATTCCATGAATAAAGTGCCTTCCAACGAAGACTGTAAATTCTGACAGTTCCCACATCCCCTCAGCCTCGGTACCATGTTCGCGCGAGGGAGGGGCTCTTGCCTGCTCGAAACGGACCGAAGCTGCATTGCAAGGGTAGCCCTTCAAGTCGTGATGGAATTTCCGCGATTCTCGCCGCGCCGACAATCGACGCAAAAGGGGTATAGAACAATGAAGATCAGAGGAACTTACTGCATGACCGCAGCCGCTTTATTGTGGGCCTGCGTCGCGACATTCAGCCATGCGCGTCCTTTGCCGGCTGATTCAACTGAGGCAACAAACCCAACACCTTCAACGGCTGCTCCCAGTCAGGGAGGAGTCCTTCTAACGGCTCAACTCAACCCCACTGCTTCAGGACTGTGGGCGAATCCATTCGATAACGTGCTAGAGACAGCCAAGGGCTCTGTGATCAAGAGCCAGGCCATGCTGGACATGAAGTCACTGGTTCCAGCGGCGCCGGCTCCCGTCCCCGGCGGCAGCCCGCAGAAGGGGCAAAAGGCTGCTTCTGGGCAAAAGACGCACTTTGAGATTCAGGGGATTGCCCAGTGGAAGAAGTTTTCGAGTAATGGCGACATTACCTATAATACCTCTGCCGGGGGTGGTATAAGCAACACCATCAACTTTAACAGTGTCTTGGGGATAGCCAATTTTCAAGCGGGTCCCCTTTTCCGCTTCATATGGACGCCTGAGAAGGAGATCAAGGGGGCGACGAGCAAGATCTGGATAGAATACGGACAGGTTGATCGCTCAGTCTCAAAGACGATTCAGACGCAATTTGTATTCCTTGGGAACATCTACATCGTCGATGCGACCTTGCACACCCAAGTTAATACGAAGCAATTCAAAATGGGGTATGCGCCGCGCTGGGGCAACGACAAGTTCAGGATTGGCCCCGCATTCGTCTTTGAATATTTGAGCGTCGACGTCGCCCTTAGCGCCACGGGCCCCACGGCCGGGTCAGGGACGGTCGCAAACTCAATTAGCGTCCCCAACCCTCTGGTTACGATTGGCGGTGATTTCGAATACACACCGAACGACAAGATCGATCTCTATGGGAACGCCGGGGCGGTTCCCTGCTGTGGCGGCGGCTGGCATGTATTCGAATCAGAATGGGGGGCAAAGTACTTCTTTAAGCATGGATTCGGAGTGGTCGGCGGAATCAAGTATGACCACTTGCGACGGGATTTCAACGTGCCTGCCAGCGTAGTGAACGGGGTAACCGTAGGCCCATTTTCCGGTGCTTTCAGATTCCCCACGTGGGGACCGTTCGTGGGCGCAACTTTTAAGTTCTAATCCGCCGAATTCTTCCGCGCGGACTTGATTTCGAAGTCATCGCTGTACCGGCGACGGGGGCTGAGGCGCAACGTTTCGGGCGAGGCGGTGGTCTAGGCACCACGTGTGAGCGTCCAGTCCCCCGCAACTGACCGATAATTTCAAAAGTCAAAGGAGATATATGTTGAAGAGATTCGTCATCGCAGGTTTGCAGATAGCTGTTTTAGCGGCACTGAGCAGTTTGGCCCTTGCCCAAACACGAGATGCCGTCGTGGTCGTAGCTAAGCCCCTCACCGATTCGGACATCGCGTTGCTCCGCCAGGATGTTCAGGCCCAGAAGACCGATCTCATCACCAAGTCGATGCAGTTCTCGGATACCGAGGCGGCAGCGTTCTGGCCACTCTACAAGAATTACGCCAGCGAACAAAAACAGATCGGCGACCTGAAGCTCGCCCTCATTCAAGACTATGCGGCGAACTACGACTCGATGACCGACGCCAAGGCTGGCGAACTCTCGCGGAAGATGCTCGACATCGAAAAGCGGACCAACGACCTCAGGATCAAGTACCTACCGCTGTTTGAGAAAGCGCTGAACCAGAAGCGGGCAGCGAAGTTCCTCCAGGTTGATAGGCGGCTCAGCCTGATGATTGATCTGCAATTGGTATCAATCATCCCGGTCCTGAATTAGGGTTGCTTGCTTCCTTGAGGGTTTATCAAGTGGCTGAGCACGGGCAGGAGCGAACACGGGGGTCCCGGTTTCCCCTTCCGTCGGGTCTTGCCGGGCCCCGTGCTCGTGCTGAGGCCAGGATAGCTGGCTCGATCAACACTTTCATTTCTTGTCCGAGATGAAGTGGATGGCCAGAACGGTAACGTCATCCTCCGGTTCCCGGCCCGAAGCCCGATCGGACCACCGCGACAACTCATCAAGCAGTCCATCTACAAATGCGTCGGCGGCAAGATCCCGGTTTCGCTCCAGGAACAGCCGGAAGCGGTCCGCCCCATATTGCTCATCGGCAGGGTTCGTCATCTCCGGGATGCCGTCTGTGTAGAGGACAGCCCAGTCGCCGTCCTTGAAAGGTACCTCCACTGAGGAATAAGCGGCGTGGGGGAAAAGGCCGAGAAACAAACCGTTCTCCACGATTTCACGCGTATTCCCTGCTGACCAGTCCCTCAGCAGCAGAGGCGGGTGTCCGGCCCCGGCATAGCAGATGCTTCCCTTCTCCATATCGACCAGCAAGTATGCTGCCGTCACGTAGTGCCCTTGGAACTTTCCACATAGCGCTCGATTCAAGCCTGTCAGGACCCCTGCCGGATCCAACGCCTGCGCAGATTGCGCGGCAAGGGCAATCTTGAGCATGGAGGAGATGAGTGCCGAGGGCATGCCGTGACCCGATACGTCCGCCACCAAAATCCCCAGCCGTTTTTCATCCACCACGATGAAGTCGTAGAAATCGCCTGCCACGGAGGTCATGGGAACATAGCGGGCCGCGATGTCCAGGCTGCCAATCCGGGGGATTTCAGTGGGTAGAATAGATAACTGAATCTGCCGCGCCGTCTCCAATTCATTGCGGATGGCCTGCAATTGCTGTGCCAGTTGTTCTTGTACCCCGCGAAGTATGAGGTGCGTTTGCACTCTCGCTTTGACGATGGGCGGCGAAAACGGCTTGTGGATGTAATCCACCGCCCCCACCCGGAAGCCCTTGGTTTCATCATCGATTTCTGTCTTACCGGTAAGAAATATCACGGGGATATCCCTCGTCTCGGGGTCTGCTTTCAGGCGGCAACAAACTTCGTAGCCGTCCATTTCCGGCATGACAACATCGAGCAGGATCAGGTCCGGCGCCGGGCTTCCCTTCGCCAACTCCAGGGCCTTGGCGCCGCTTGTGGCGGCACGGATTTTGTATTGATCTTTCAGAATAGAGTTCACCACCTGTATGTTTGCCGGAGCATCATCCACTAACAATACGACCCTCTTATCTTCGAAGATCATGGCTACACCTGTCCTTTATCCAAATTGAGTTTTTGGACTATTTCATCCAGCGTGACGAGTGCCTCTTCAAAATTGAACTCGCTGATGGCCACCCCCAGCGCATCCAGCCGCGCCTTATCCGCATGGCCCGCCAACGCCTCCCGCAATTTGGAGAAAGCCTCTTCCGCCTCGGCGTCGCTCGCCACCAGCAATGTTTTCAGGCGCGCGACTGCGGCGGAAGCTACTTCCGCATCAAACTTCGCGCTCGCCTTTTCCCCCTGCCCGGCACTGGTGACCTCAATCAGCGCCTGCTGTATCGCTTGAATTTGAGGACCCAGCACTGACGCAAATTCCTCCAGCACCACCGGCACTGCCACATCTCCCTCGCGGATGGCCCTCTCCAGCTTCTCGGCCGCAGAGTGGACCTGCTTGATGCCGATATTTCCGGCGACACCCTTCACCGTGTGGGCGATGCGCTCCGCCAGCTTGCCGTCTCCGCTCGCCAGCGCGGCTGAAATGCGTGTGTTTGCGTCACCCTCCTTTGCCCCAAACTGCGCCAGCAGGTTTCGGTACAGCCGCCGGTTGCCAGCGACACGCTTCAGCCCTCCATCCACGTCTATGCCGGCGATATCAGGAATAATCACCTCGTCGGCCGCGGGGCTCGATTTCGCAGCTACCTCGCCAACCGGCGCGGACCGCGGCTTTACCCAGCGAGCCAGTGTGGAGAAAAGCGCATCGGGATCAATGGGCTTGCTCACATGGTCGTTCATACCCGCGTCCAGGCAGCGCTGGCGTTCCTCCACCAGCGCATGCGCCGTCATGGCAATGATCGGCAGACCTTTCAGGCCCGGCTCAGCTCGCAGCAGCTTTGTGGCCGTGAAACCATCCATCTCGGGCATTTGTAAGTCCATGAACACGACGTCGAAGGGTGGAGGTTGTTCGCCATCCCGCAGGATTTTCACGGCTTCACCACCGTGGTTGGCGACGGTGACGGTGGCCCCCACACTCTGCAGCAGTTCCGTCGCCACCTGCTGGTTCATCTCGTTATCTTCAACCAGCAGGATGCGAATGCCGCGGGCTTCGTACGTAACTTCATCTTCTTTTTTCGCACGCGTTCGTCCACCTTCAGGGCCGGCAACACCGAAGAGGTCCATCAGCGTGTCATAGAGCATTGACGGGCTGACCGGCTTCAGCAAGTAGGCGTCGACGCCGATCTCCTCCGCTTGAGTGCGGATATCCTCCCGCCCGAAGGCCGTTACCATCACGATTTTGGGCACGCGCTTCAGACGGTCGCCGCGCTTAATGATGCGGCTCGCCTCCAACCCGTCCATGCCTGGCATGTGCCAGTCCATTAACACCAGTCGATACGGATCCTGAGAGTCCGAGGCGGCCAATTCCCGAATTGCGTCCTCACCCGAGGCAACCGACTCGGCCCGCAGTGCAAAGACCCCCAGCGCATCCGTCAGAATCTCGCGGGCTTGGGCATTATCATCTACCACCAGGACTCGCAGGCCGGCGAGGTCGGGGATGAAGCGAGTGTGCTTCGCTTTACCGGACCCGATGCCGAACCACGCGGTGAATTGGAATGTACTACCGGTCCCGCTTTTACTTTCCACCCAGATGCTGCCCTCCATCATCTCCACCAGTCGCTTCGAAATGGAGAGGCCTAGGCCTGTGCCGCCGAACTTTCGCGTGGTCGAGGTATCAGCCTGGCTGAACGCCTGAAAGAGACGGGCCATCTGTTCCGGCGTCATGCCGATACCCGTGTCTCGCACCGCAAACTTCAGCTTCACCCGGTCCGAAACCTGCTCTTCCCGCGTAACCGCGACGACCACCTCGCCGCGTTCGGTAAATTTCACCGCGTTGTTGACGAGGTTGATCAGAATTTGCCCCAGCCGCAGCGGATCGCCGATCAGATTGGGTGGAAGGTCGTGCGGGGCGGAAATGAGGAACTCCAGGCCCTTATCATTGGCTTTTTGGCCGACCACGGCGGAGAGATTTTCGAGGACTTCCTCGAGGCGGAATCTTGCCTTCTCCATGTCCATCCGGCCCGCCTCGATCTTGGAGAAATCCAGGATGTCGTTGATGATCCCGAGGAGGGCGTCGGCGGCGGTCTTGATTTTGGCCAGGTAGTCTTCCTGCTTGGGGGTCAGATTAGTCTTCAGAGCCAGATGCGTCATCCCGATGATGGCGTTCATTGGCGTACGAATTTCATGGCTCATATTGGCGAGGAAGTCGCTTTTGGCCTTCGTGGCCTCTTCGGCCGTTTCCTTGGCGGCAAGCAGGTCTGCCTCCAGCCCTTTGCGCTGAATGCCCAAGCTGATTCGAGACGCCACTTGCTGTAAGGCGGCCAAGTCTTCCGGGGAGAGCGGCCGGCTTCCGAAGGTAACAAACACCCCGACCAGGCGATCCTGCACCACCAAGGGGTAGCCGGCGAAAGAGACGAGGCCCTGGGCCTGCGCCCACGCATGGTCGACGCCCGGTTCGGTCTGGATCGAATTGGTCTCCAGCGATCGGCGCGAGGAAGCAATCCGCCCCAGTTTTGTAGAGCTGCCAACCTCGACGCGTGCATGCGGGCCATCGAGGTGCGTATACAGACCAGCGCTCGAGCAAAGCACGAGCAGGTCGTTGGCGGGATCTAACATCCAGATGCGCGCGAACGCTGTGCCCATCCCGCGCACCACCGCTTCCACGCACAACTGCATCATGCTGTTAAAGTCCAGCGTCTGCACCAGGGCGTGACCAATCTCGGCGGCCATCGCGTCGTAGCGTGCCCGCCGCTGGGCGGCTTCCTCGGCCTTCTTGCGCAACGTGATATCGCGGATGACGGTAAGCACCAGTGAGTCACCCTTGGTTTGCAGTGGGCTCAGCATAATCTCCAACGGGAACTCGCTCTCGTCCTTCCGCCTGCCGTAAAGCTCCAGCCCTGTGCTCATGGGCCGCTGGTGCGCGTCAGACTGGTATCGGGCACGGTGGGCGGGATGCTTGTCGCGAAAGCGCTCCGGCACCAGCATCTCAACCGGCTGGCCTAGCAGTTCAGCGCGGCTATAGCCGAAGATCCTTTCCATTTCCGCATTGACGCGCTGCATGCGCCCCTGGGGGTCGGTGGTCGCCATCGCATCGGGAGAGGACTCGAAAATGGTCCGAATGCTCTCTTCGGACTCCCGCAACGACTGCGTGACTTGGGCTCGTTCCTCTTCCGCTCGCCGGCGTTCCGTAATGTCTTCCATCAGGGAGACAACATACTGCGGCTTTCCCGCGGCATCCCTGAGCAAGGAGAATCTTCCGCTCGCAACCACGATGCGGCCATCGGGGCGAATGAAGCGCTGTACGTATTCGTCCTTCTCATGCTTCCCCTGCAGGAGTTCCGCATATCGTTGCGCACAAGGGGCACGTTCATCGGGGTAGGTAATCTCGTCCCATTTCTCCAGCTGGTTTAGTTCTTTCTCGTTGCAGCCCAACATCTCCTGCAGTGCACGGTTGGAGGTAAGTTGCTGCCGGTCGATCTTAAAGAAGCCGATCCCGACCTGGGCATTCTCGAAAATGGCCCGCATGCTGGCTTCCGAATCCCTGAGAGAGCCCTGGGCTTCGCCGATGCTCCGCACCATGTTGTTGAAAGTCGTGGTCAACTCTCCGAATTCGTCACGCGAGGAGATGGGAACTACAACATCCGTCTCCCCTGCCCCGAACCTCCGCGCTCCCTCCATCAGGGCCTGGACCGGCCGCCCGAATGCTCGGGCTAGCAAGAGAGCAATCCCCACACCAACCAGAACAATGGCCAGCCCCCACAGCAGGAGCC